>Ga0197142_1004748_pt1 | contig 10873 bp, 8 predicted proteins | sample GBS60_MetaG_FD_148614 | JGI IMG/M metagenome (GOLD analysis project Ga0197142, IMG submission 148614) | Sediment microbial communities from Great Boiling Springs, Gerlach, Nevada, United States - GBS 60_MetaG | ecosystem: Environmental > Aquatic > Thermal springs > Hot (42-90C) > Sediment...
ATTGCCGAGCTGGTGCAGCAGTTGATGGAAATTTCTCCGCGCCAGCGGGTACTGGCTTTTCGCTTGCTGGAAAAAGACAAAGCCATGGCGGTGTTTGAGTATCTGCGGCCCGAAGAACAGGCCGATCTCATCCGCAGCATGGAAAACCCAGAGGTGATCCGGCTGGTGGAAGCCCTGCCCCCAGACGAGCGGGTGCGTCTGTTTGAGGAGCTGCCGGCCAAGGTCACCAAGCGCCTGATCGCCAACCTCAGCCCAGAAGCCCGGGAAGCGGTGAATATTCTGCTGGGCTACCCGGAGCGCAGTGCCGGTCGGCTGATGAACCTGCGCTACTTGGCGGTGCGAGACACCATCACCGTCGGGGCCGCTCTGGCCAGTGTGCGCGACTCCCAACTGGGGGACGACGAGCTGGATGTGATCTTTGTGGTCGATGACCAGCGGTTCTACAAAGGTCTGGTGCGCACCGTGCGGCTTGTGAAAGTGGATCCCGACCTGCCCATTCGGGAGCTGATCGAGGGATCGGATATTGTTGCTCGGGTTACCGATCGAGATCTGCAGGCAGCCCGCCTGCTCAAGGATTCCGGCTTGCCGGCCATTCCGGTGGTGGATAGCGAAGGGCGACTGGTGGGGGATATCACCTTTGAGGATGTGATCAATTTGGTGGAAGAGGAGGCCACCGATGCCGCCTTGGCCCAAGCTGGGGTGGGCGGCTTGCTCAGCCGCGACAAGGTTTGGAGCGAGCGGCTGGTCAAGGGATCCCGCTGGTATGCCGTTCGCCTGCGCATCGCGTTTTTGATCGTTACCCTAATTGGCGGCATGTTGGTGGGGGGAGTGATCGAAACTTTTGAGGAAGTCTTGGAGGCGGTGACGGCGGCGGCCATTTTCATCCCCGTGGTCATGGACATGGGGGGCAATGTCGGCACCCAATCCACCACCATCTTTGCCCGTGGCCTGGCCTGGAGCCACATCAACGTGCGCCAGTTTTTCCCCTATTTGCTGCGAGAAGCCAGCATTGGTGCGATTATCGGAGTCATCCTGGGGGCCGCGGCTGGAGTGATCGCCTACTTCTGGCAGGGAGCACCCAATGGGATCCCTCAACTGGGCTTGGCGGTTGGCTTGGCTCTGGCCGCGGTAATCACGCTGGGGGCTGTCTTGGGCGCCATTTTGCCCTGGGTGATGCTGAAGCTGGGCTTTGACCACGCTCCCGGAGCAGACCCTTTCATCACCACCATCAAAGACTTCACCGGCCTCTGGGTGTATTTCACCCTGGTAGCTTGGCTGGTCGGCGTTGAAGTCGAGCTCTGAGGCCGCTCTCTTCGCCTTGCAGTCCAACTTTGGCCCTCAGGCTACCCCCCCCTGGGGGTAGCTGGATTGAGATTTAATCCGATTACTTCCATGTGTTCAGGAGGTGTGCCATGACCTTGAAAGCTCCTTCCACCACGGCTCAGTTCCGGTCTCTGCTGCAGCGCTACGCCCATCGAGTCAGCATAATCTGCGCTTTAGAAACGGGTGGTAAGCTGGCCCCAGAAGTGGCCTTTGCTCAACTGGAAACCCTCTGGCAGGCTCTGGAAGAGGAGACCAAAGCCCTTGGGATCCCAGATGTGGCCGGCTAACCCTCACTCCTCCACGAGAACTGGAGCATGACCTATGACCTGGATTGACTTCACCTTCCGCCTGACGGTTGCCTTTATCTTGGGATCCCTTATCGGGCTAGAGCGACAGTGGCGGCAGCGTATGGCTGGCCTGCGCACCAACACCTTGGTGGCCACCGGCGCAGCCTTGTTTGTCATGCTCTCGGTTCTCACCCCTGATGAAAACAGTCCAACTCGCATTGCTGCTCAAGTGGTATCGGGGATTGGCTTTTTGGCGGGAGGCGTAATCCTCAAAGAAGGGGCCAGTGTGCGCGGCTTGAACACTGCTGCCACCATCTGGTGTGCGGCTGCCGTGGGAGCCTTTGCCGGATCGGGCCATATTCCTCAAGCCACTATCGGCGCAGGGGCTGTGCTGATCTCCAACATTCTGCTGCGTCCGCTGGGCTACCGCATCAACCAGCAGCCCCTCAAAGGCACGGAACTGGAACTGGTCTATGAGTGTTCATTTATCTGCAAAAGCCATGCGGAAGCCCACCTGCGCGCCCTGCTGCTGCAGGGCATAGCTCCTACCCATCTCAAGCTGCGCGCGCTCTACAGCGAAGACTTGGAAGATAAGCCCGATCTGGTCAAAGTGGAAGCAGAGCTGGTCACCCAAACCCGCGACGACCAAGCCCTAGAACAGGTTGTCAGCCGCCTCAGCCTCGAGCCGGGGGTGATGACCGCCCGCTGGCGGATCATCGAACAGGAGTTTGGATAGTCGAGCAGGCCTTCACCCCTAGCTTCTCTCCTTCTGGGGGAGGGAAGACATCACCACCAGCCGCGGCAGGCTTCCAGATATAGCAGCCTTAAAGCCCCGCTGGGGATTTCGCTAGGGAGAGGGAGAAGGCCCCCCGCCAGCTTGCTCCAAGCGACGCACCAGTTGCCAGCCCTCCACCTCGGCCAAAGGCTGTAGCCCCAAATCCTGGAGCGATAGCTGCTGAGCTTGGACAGGAGAGACCCACAGGTGATCCCCGTGTTCCCCTGCTTGCAGGGCCTGGTTATCCACCCATCTCCCCGGGTTGGGGGTGTAGAAGGCGATGGCCTGGGCTTGACAGACATCCGGCAGGCCGCTGCGGCCAATGTCTACCACGGGAAAATCAGCGTCGGCAGAGCTCAGCATCTGTTCCCAGTCCATCTGGGCGAAGGCGGGATTGAAATTGCCAAAGTCAGGCCGCAGAACAATGCTGACCATGGTGAGGATGCTGGCAGCCAGGAGCGTGCCCACCCAGAGTTCGCCGGCATAGTGCAGCACCCGCCGCCAGCTCCAGATCGCTGGCAAAAGCAGATACAACAGGCCGATTGCCACCAACGGCCAAGCGTGGGGTTGGAGCAGATCCAGTCCCTCGACGTCCCGCTTGACAGCCACCCCCAAACCCAAAAGCAGGATCCCCGCCGCCGCCAGCCCCCAGGAGAGCACCTGGGCCAGGTGGGGCCTGTCTCGCCAAGAACTTCGTCCTGTTGTTGCCGCCGAGGCGGTGCGGAGCGGAAACGGCAGAGCTTGATCCAAGACCACCCCCGCCAGGAGAGCCAGCCAGGGATAGAGCTGTACCGTGTAGTAGGGCGTTTTGGTGGGATAGAGCTGCAAGAGCAAAAACAACAGCAGGGGGAAAGACCAAACCAGCAGTGTGGATCCCGGCTTTTGCCGCAGCAGCAGCCAGCCTCCCACCAAGGCCAAAACCGTCCAAGGGAAGCCATGAACCGGGATGTGCCAAAAGTAATACCAGCCGGTGGCATCGGCATGGAAGGGTTCTTGCCCCAGATCCCACACCTTCCCCACCAAGGTGGCCAGCACCTTTGCGCCGTACACCCCCATGGCCGGCACCAGCCAGAGGCCAAAGATCCCCAGGCCCAGCAAAATCCCCAGCCAGAAGGAAGCAGCTCCCAGCCAGTGCCGCCGCTGCTGCCACAGGTAGGGGATCAAAGCCGCCGCCGGCAGCAGGATCATGGCGCTCTTCATCAAAAGGCCCAGCCCAAAGGCCACCCCCATCAACCAGAACCAGCGTCGGTGGCCGTGGATGCCGTTTACCAGGGCCAGGATCCCCAAGAGCTCCAGGCAGGTCAGGGGCACATCCTGCCCCACCAGCCGCCCCTGCTGCACCCAGAGGTAGCACAGGGGCAAAACCGCCATCCCCAAGAGGGCCGCCCGGGTTGGCAAAAAGGCCCGCCCAATCCAGCCGATGAGGGGCATAGACAGCAGAGCCGCCAGAATCCCGGGCAGCCGCGCCGCCCACTCGTTTACGCCATAGAGGGCAAAGCTGAGGGCCACGCTCCAGGTGAGCAGGGGAGGTTTTTCAAAAAAAGGCTCTCCCAGAAAAGTCGGCCCCAGCCAGTTGCCTCCCTGCAGCAGCTCGCGGGCCATCTGGGCGTAAAAGCTCTCGTCACAGCCAGCCAAACTGGGATCCGCCCCCGAGAGCACAAACAGCGGCACTGCCAGGCCGGTGATCAACAGGCTCAGGCTCCAAAAGGAGAGCAGATGGGGATCGCGGCGAAACTGCACAAAAGAGCTGGATCCCGGCAGGGATCCCCCGCGAGGAGAACTGCCCAAACGGTTAGGGTTGCCGAAAGGACGCATGAGACAAGCCCTCTGGAACGACACCAAGTGGTGGCTCTGACCAGATTGGCATACTCCCCACGGCTATAGCTTGCTAGGGCCTACGGCCCGCCCCAGGCGAACCGCGCAGCGGTGAGCCAATTGACTTAGCCAAGGTTCTTCGCCGGATTTCCTACCTGTAGGCTCTCATGTGCCCCGACATCGTTAGGCGCCACCACGCACCGGGCAAGCTTAGTGACCCAGTCTCTACGCTGGCGTCGAACTTTAGCGCCCCGCGCCCCGCCAAAGGCAAATGCAAAGATGGATGCGCCTTTCATCCCTATCGCTCAAGCTGGGGGCCTTACGGCGTGCTCGGTAAACTCTGGGGGAAGGGATCCGGCCCTTTTTCAGGGGAGCTCCAGGGATCCCTGAACCTTCTCTGGCTTACCTACGGGAGAGGTCAGCCCCTGAAACCAGCCAAAAAACTGCTCGGCATAGGGTTGAAGGGCGGGCTCCAGGTAGTAGAAGTTCTCCCCCCGGTCGGTAAACTCCCAAAACTCGGCAGCCGTGGAGAGCAACTCTCGGCGGATGATCTGAAGGCGGGCCAAAGGCTCGTGCTGCATGTCCTGATAGATCAGCCTCGCCCAATCCTCCCGGCCGCAACTGAGGAAATAGGCTGCCAGTCGCGCTTGGGTTTTGCGGATCCCGCGCAGGGTGGCTTCCTGCTGCTCGCTTTCCGGGTCTTGATCCAGGCGCAACAAGACCTGCAGGATGACCTCTGTCGTCTCCGCTTGCAGCGCACAGCTCAGTTGGGCCAAAACACCCAGGTCAAAGCCGAAGGTTTCGCAGAGGAAAAAGAGGCCGGCCTTGTAGGCCACCAGGCTGTAGTAGCGAAAATGGCTGACCATCTGCAGGACCAACGCCAACTGCCGCTGGCGCAAAGCTGCCTCGGCCAGCAGGCGGTACTGCTTGAGCAGGTTGTAGCCGCTGCGGATATCTCGTGCGTTGATGACGGCCCGCAGGTAGGTGTTGAAAAACTTGATCACCCACCCCGCCACTGTGAGTTGTTGGGTTTCCAGGGCACGGATCCCCAGCTCCCGGCTGTGAATGGCCACCAGGGTGCTCACCTGGCGCATGCCGTTTAGCCCCTCGACAAACAGGGCCTGATACTGCCGTAAGATCTTTAGCTCCAGCCAGGATCCCTCCGCCTCGATCTGACCCAATAGCCCCTCGTCCACTGAGGCAAAGTCGGGATCCCGCCGCAGCGCCGGGCTCAGGAGAAACCAGGAGCAGGGCAGGTGCGCCTTGTGCCCGGCATAGAATAGCCACAGGGCCTTCAGGCTATCCAAAGCCTCTAGGAGGATAACCCCCTCCTGCTGGTGCAGAGCACTGGTGGCGATGGTTTTGATTTCATCCAGGGCCGCAAGGCAGCGCCGATGGGCCATCGAGCAAGGCTCTGGCGCAGAGAGGCGCGCCCGCTCGGTGCCGAAGGTAGATCTGGGTCGTCTGGCGAGTGGGAACCGGGCAGGCCGGGAAGCAAGGGATCCGAGAATCGCCTGCTGCGCCTGCTGTTCGATGCGGCGGACAATCGAAGTTGGCTGTAGGAAGTGAAACACGAAGTTAAAGTAGGGGATCAGCACCAAAAAGGAGGCCGTGCCCAGCAGCAAATTAAGCCCGATCAGCAGTCTTGGATTGTCGTAGAAACCAAGGGCCATCGAGCTCCACAAACTGACCACATTGGCCAGGATGAGAAAAAAGAACAGGTAGAGGTTGACCTTCTCGCGCAAAAATAGCTCGGTGACCTTTGGGGTAAAGCGATCCGCGCTCAACTGCACCACAATGGCCACCACCGAGAGGGTAACGCCCAACACCCCCGACAGCACCTGGGCCAAGGTGGCAACAAATTCCTGCAATGCTCCTGGGTCTTGAATTGGCCTGGCCAGAGCCAGCTCCATGCCCATCTGGAGCCAGCGATGCCCGCCCCAAGCCCACAGCAGGCCAGCCCCCACCACTGCAGCGCTCCAGGGCAGAAGTCGACGGCGACGCATGGCCAGGTCCGCTGGCGGGCACATCTCAAAACAGGGGGGTTCAATACTCGCTTAGAAGAGCTTCCACAAACTCATAGCTGGAAAAAGGCCGCAGATCCTCTAGCCCCTCGCCAGCGCCGATAAAGCGGATGGGCAACTGCATCTGCTGGGTAATGGCCAGGGCAATCCCCCCTTTGGCGGTGCTGTCCAGCTTGGTGAGGATAACGCCGGTTAGCTTGGCCACTTCGGCAAACACCTGGGCCTGGCGCAGGCCGTTTTGCCCTTGGGTAGCATCCAAGACCAAGAGGCTTTCCACCTTGGCGTCGGGAGCTTTCTTGTCGATAATGCGGCGGATCTTGGCCAGCTCCTCCATCAGGTTTTTCTTGTTTTGCAGCCGGCCTGCCGTATCCACCAGCAGCAGCTCGGTGCCTCTGGCCTTGGCGGCTGTGATGGCATCAAACACCACCGCTGCCGGGTCGGCATTGGGGGAAGGATTGGCGATCACCTCCACCCCGGCGCGTTCCGCCCAGATCTTGAGCTGCTCCACAGCGGCGGCGCGGAAGGTATCGGCGGCAGCAATCAGACACTGGTAGCCGGACTCGCGGGCCACATGGGCAATTTTGCCGATGGTAGTGGTCTTGCCCACCCCATTCACGCCCACGATCAGCCAAATGTTGAGCGTGCCCCGCTGCGGCGCAAAGGTGGGATCCCCTACCGTCAGCATCTGCCGCATCTGCTGCTTGAGGTACTTCACCGCCTCCTCTGGGGGCACCACCTCCTCCCGCAGGCGCTTCTGCAGGGCCTGGATGATCCGCTCCGTGGCGTCGATCCCCACATCCGCCTGCAGCAACATCATCTCAATTTCCTCGACGGCATCCTGGTCGAGAGGGCCGCGGCCCACCAAGGCTTTTAGCTGGTTGATGAGGTTAAGGCGGGTTTTGCCTAGACTTCGCCGCAGCTTTTGCAGCCAGGAGATCTCTTCTACGGAGATCTCTTCGGGTTTGCGCCCTTGGGCCGCCAGGATCTCGGCTGACCAGCGAAAGCCCTCGTCGAAAACCAGCTCTTCCGCCGCCGGCTCTGGGGGCGGGGCGGCCACGGCTGCGGCCACTGGCTCCGGTTCCTCCACAGCGCTGGCTTCTAGGGCCTGAAGGCGTTCGGCAGCACGGGGGGCCAGATCAAAAAAGGAAGGCGCAGCAGCCGGCTGCTCAGGAAGCGATTCTGCAGATACGGGCTGGGATCCTGGCTCGGTTTCGGTTGCGGCCGGTTCCGCAACCAAGGCCGGCTCTGTCTTTGGGGCTGTTGGCTGCTGGGGGACGGCCTCTGCTGGGGCAGCTTGGGCTGCGGCCCGCGCTTTCAGGTTGGCATAGGCGGCCTTGGCAAAGGCCAAATAGTCCTCCGGCGAGATCGCTGCCGTCTCTGCCTCGGGGGGTGCCTCAGGGCTTGGGGGGGAGGACTCTGCTGCACCCGTGGGGTCGGTATAGCGACGGCGAAACCAATCGAAGGCCATAATCCCACCTCTACTCTTGTTTTCCAGTTTGGCAGAGCAGCTCTCTTTCTGGAGCGCGGCCCTGCTGCCACAACAGGAAGGGATCCCTTGGAACGGCGCAGCTCCCCTAAGCGAACACCACAGTCTTGTTGTGGTAGACCAGCACGCGATTTTCCAGGTGGTAGCGCACGGCCCGGGCCAGGACTAGGCGCTCCATGTCGCGGCCCTTGCGGATGAGGTCGGCTACTGTATCGCGGTGGCTCACCCGCACCACGTCCTGCTCGATGATCGGCCCCTCGTCCAGCTCCTCGGTGGCGTAGTGGGCAGTAGCGCCGATGATCTTGACGCCCCGCTGGTGGGCGCGCTGGTAGGGGTTGGCGCCGGCAAAGGCGGGCAGGGTGGAGTGGTGAATGTTAATCACCGGCGGCGCCTGGCGGAGCAGCCACCCACTCAAGACCTGCATGTATTTGGCCAGCACCACCAAGTCAATGCGATACTCCTGCAGCAAGGCAAGCTGGCGGGCCTCTGCCTCAGCCTTGTTCTCAGGAGAAACGGGGATGTGGTAGTAGTCGATGCCGAAGGAGCGAGCCAGCGGCTCCAAATCGGGATGGTTGCTGATGATCAAAGGAATCTCCGCCGGCAGTTCACCAGCCCTCTGCCGCCAGATCAGATCCAGCAGACAGTGGGGCTGCTTGCTGGCCCACAACGCAATGCGCCGGCGCGTGTCGGAAAAATGCAGCTCCCAGTTGGCCTGGATCCCGCGGGCAATCCCAGAGAAGGCGGGGACGATCTCCGCCCGCTCCAGTTGAAAGCCCTCCAAGTCCCACTCGATGCGGCTCAAGAACAGCCCTGCCTCGGGATCCGTGTGGTGGTCGGCGTGAAGGATGTTGCCGTCGTAGCTGTAGATAAAGTTAGAGAGCTTGGCTACCAGCCCTTTTTGATCGGGGCAAGACACCAACAAAGTGGCCGTGGGCATAGAGGCGCAAAGAGCTCGCCCCTTTACCCTAGGGTCTGGATCAGACCTAGAGCAAGGCTCTCAATCTACCCGGTTGATCTCTTCCAACAACCAGGGATCCACCGGCTGACCATCCCAACGCCTGAGGTCGATGCGAATCCAGATTGTTGCCGAGGAGCCGGCAGGGGGCAGCTCCTGGTGAAAGGAGATCTCGTAGTCGGAGGGGTTTTGGCCGTGTTGCCGCAGCCAGGCTTCTACCTTCGCCGGAGCAAAATAGGACTGCCCTTGCTCGAACAGGCGCGTGATCTCCATGCCGAAACAGAGCGGGTTGAAGCGGGGCATTGGCTAGGCAGCATCCGCTGTTGACGAGCCATCGGAGGGGGATGCGGCGGCCACAGCCTCTACCTCCCCAACCGGCTTTGTGGGCGTATCGGCTGTGGCGACCGACTCAGTTTTGGCCGGGGCTGGAGCTGCTGTTTTGGCGGCCTTGGGAGCGGCTGTGCGGGCGGCTCTTTCTAGCTCCTGGGCCTCTCGGTTCAACTGCGCCTCAAACTCTCTGGAGGCATCCTGCAAGCTGCGCAAGGTTTTGGCCAACGTGCGACCGATCTCCGGCAGTTTGCGCGGCCCAAAGACCAAGAGAGCCACCGCAAAGATGACCAACATTTCCGGCAGTCCAACACCCAAAAAGTTCATAAGCCCTGGGATCCCTTCGTTTCCCTAGACTGACATCTTCTCAGGGTTGGCCGCAAGCACTTTCCCCCTTCCAGGACTTGGGGCTCTCTTGGCAGAGTGCTGCTGCCGTCTTGGCTGAGCTGACGAGCTGGCCTCTTTCTAGCCGGCCAAGCCAATCGGAATGATAAAATTGCGCTATATCCATATTCTTCATCATTGGCCTAGGCTTGCCCATGCTCCAAACCCTACAGAAGCTCCTTGGGGATCCCAACGATCGCAAGATCCGACAGTACCTCCCTGTCGTCAAGCTGATTAACTCGCTGGAGATTGAGATCGCCTCCCTTTCCGATGCGGAGCTCAGGGCCAAGACCACCGAGTTTCGCCAGCGCTTGGATAGAGGGGAGTCCCTCGACGATCTCCTGCCCGAGGCGTTTGCGGTGGTGCGGGAAGCGGCCAAGCGGGTTCTCAACTTGCGCCACTACGATGTGCAGCTCATTGGTGGGATGGTGCTGCACGAAGGGCAGATTGCCGAGATGAAAACCGGCGAAGGGAAAACCCTGGTTGCCACCCTGCCTGCCTACCTAAACGGCTTAACCGGGAAAGGGGTTCACATCGTTACTGTCAACGGCTACTTGGCCCGGCGGGACTCGGAGTGGATGGGGCAGGTGCACCGCTTCCTGGGCCTAACGGTTGGCCTGGTGCAAGAGGGCATGTCCAGCGACGAGAAGCGGCGCAGCTACCACTGCGACATTACCTACTGCACCAACAGCGAGCTGGGCTTTGACTACCTGCGGGACAACATGGCCACCGACATCAAAGAGGTGATGCAGCGGCCCTTTAACTACTGCATCATCGACGAGGTGGACTCCATCCTCATCGACGAGGCCCGCACTCCCCTGATCATCTCCGGCCAGATGGCCCGTCCCTCCGAAAAGTACCTCAAGGCGGCCCAGGTGGCGCGGGAGCTGATCCGGGACGAGCACTACGAAGTGGATGAAAAAGCCCGCAACGTCATCCTCACCGACGAAGGGTTTGAAGCCGCCGAGCGGTTGCTAGGGGTCTCCGACTTGTTCGATCCCAAGGATCCCTGGGCGCATTTTGTCTTTAATGCGGTGAAGGCCAAGGAGCTCTTCATCCGGGATGTCCACTACATCGTCCGCAACCAAGAGGTGGTGATCGTAGACGAGTTCACTGGGCGGGTGCTCCCTGGTCGCCGCTGGTCAGACGGGCTGCACCAGGCGGTGGAGGCCAAGGAGGGGGTGCCGATTCAAAACGAGAGCCAAACCCTGGCCACCATCACCTACCAAAACCTCTTCCTGCTATACCCTAAGCTCTCCGGCATGACAGGCACCGCCCGCACCGAGGAAGCCGAGTTCAGCAAAACCTACAACCTAGAAGTCACGGTGATCCCCACCAACCGGCCCATTCGCCGAAAAGACGCCCCCGACTTGGTGTACAAGACCGAAAACGCCAAGTGGAAAGCGGTCGCCGAGGAAATTGCCCACATGCACGCCCAGGGGCGCCCTGTTTTGGTGGGAACCACCAGCGTGGAGAAATCCGAACGCCTCTCGGCCA
>Ga0197142_1004749_pt1 | contig 10872 bp, 11 predicted proteins | sample GBS60_MetaG_FD_148614 | JGI IMG/M metagenome (GOLD analysis project Ga0197142, IMG submission 148614) | Sediment microbial communities from Great Boiling Springs, Gerlach, Nevada, United States - GBS 60_MetaG | ecosystem: Environmental > Aquatic > Thermal springs > Hot (42-90C) > Sediment...
TTCTCTAACAGTCTCTATCATTTTAACTGTAGCATCAACATTTTCCTTAATAGTTTCCATATTCTGAGCTATTTCTTCACTTGTGGCAGAAAGTTCTTCTGTTGCTACAGCAATTCTCTGAATCATATCCATTGCACCCGATGTAGCAGAAACTATTTCATCTAAAGCTTTTATAGCATCATTTGCTAAAGAGACTCCTCCCTCTGCCTGATTTCTACTTTGATTCATTGCATTAACAGAGGCATCAGATTTTGTCTGTATATTCCTTATTTTTTCTGCAATTTCCTCCGTAGCTTTTGCAGTTCTTTCAGCCAATTTACGTACTTCATCGGCAACTACTGCAAAGCCACGGCCTTGCTCACCTGCCCTTGCTGCCTCAATTGCTGCATTTAAGGCAAGTAGATTTGTTTGATCCGCAATGTCTTTAATCGTTAATACAATCTCTCCAATCTCCTGAGAACTAACCCCGAGTTCTTCAATCGTAACTGCAGCAGATTTAATAGAATTTGCAATTTCGATCATCGCATTAGTTGCTTTTTGTACTGCAGATTTTCCTCTCTGAGCAGTTTCATTTGCTTGTTTTGCAGAATCTGAGGCAGAAGCAGCATTTTTTGCTACATCAATTATTGTCTGAGATATCTGAGTTGAAGCTGATGCCATATGATCAATTCTTGAAAGTTGCTCTTTTGAATTTTTCTCTAAACTGTCTGTCTCATGGGAAAGTGAATTAACAATATTGTTTATATTTTTTACGACATTTCTAATTTTCCAAATAGTATTTTTTAAACTTCCAATAATTCTCTGATAAATATCTCCAATTAAATCACAGGCTTCTGATTTTTCTTCTCTTAGGTCACCCTGTTCAAGTTTTGTAAAACATGATAAAGCTGAAGACATATTTTTTTCATAAGACTTATATGAATAAAAAAGCAAAGCACTTAAACCTACAAGAGAAATGAGCAATACAGATGAATAAATTATAGAGTTTCTCTTTCTTATATTTGAAACTTCCTGATTTAATCTCTCAAATTCCTTTTTATGATTTTCTGTTAACTTAAAAATCAAATCCTTTATCTCTCTCCAAAGCTTTGTTTCTTCAATAATTTTTTGCGCTGCTTCATCCTTTTTCCCCTCAACTGCAAGTTGTTGAATCTCCATTTTCTTTGCATGGTCCTGCTGCCATAACTGGGCTATTTTCTTTAACTCTGCTTGAAATTCTCCTGTTGTAAGTTTAATAGCCTCTTCATTAGATTTAATAAACTCCTCATGAGCTTTTTGATAGTTTTTCTTTGCCTTTTCATCCTTTGGATTGATAAATACATTCCTTGTTGCCTGTCCTGTTTGAAGTCCCTGGGCATACATATCATTGAGAGCGATAAGAATATTTAATTCCCTTTTTGTAAGTTTTTCAAATCTTTCCTGAAAGCCCTTTTCATTAAAATAGGAGAGAATAAAAAGCCCGGCAAAAACTGCTAAAATTATGAGATTAATTAATTGAAGCAATCTCTTAATGTTCATTAAAATTTAACCTCCTCCCCTAGTTATAATACTTTTTTATGAGTATATTATACTAATTTATTAATAAAAAGGGAAAAACCCCTAAAACAGTTATAAAAATAAATGATACTATAACAGACAATTTCAGATTCCAAGGTATTGCATAAACAGCATTTTGCGTTATCGGTTTTATAAAAAACATTTTTACCCCAATCTTTAGATAATAAAAAGCTGAAAGAATGCTGAATATAATACCAGCTAAAGCTACCAATAAGTAGCCTGATTTAATTGCATGCATAAAAATCTGAAATTTTGCAATAAATCCTGCAAAAGGCGGTATACCTGTCAGGGAAAATAAAAATGCTAACATAAATAAAGCAAAAATGGGCTGATAAAAAGCAACTCCGCTGTATGCCTCTATGTCTTCTCCTTTTGGAAGGAGAAGAACAATACTAAAAGCTCCAATGTTCATAAATGTATAAACTATAAGATAAAAATTGATGGCATTTAGTGCCTCCATAGAAGCTGGAAGAATTGCAAGCATAAGATATCCTGCATGAGCAATTGATGAGTAGGCTAAAAGTCTTTTAATATTTCTCTGTCTTAAAGCTAGTATATTCCCTACTGCCATGGTTAACAAAGAGAGAAAAGTTAACGGAACAATCCAAAGTTCTGGACTATAACTGAAGGATTCAAGTATTACCCTTGCTAAAGCACCAACTGCTGCAGCCTTTGGTCCAATTGACATAAAAGCTGTAATTGTAGTAGGAGCTCCTTCATAAACATCCGGTGACCACTGATGAAAAGGAGCTAAACCTGCTTTGAAAGCTAAAGCAGTAATAACTCCTATAACACCCAAGAATAGATAAAATGTAGATAAATTGCCACTGCTTCTTAAAGCTTCATTAACTTCATTAAAAGTGGTTGTTCCAGTTACAGCATAAATAATGGTAATACCCAATAAAAAGAAGACAGATGCCAGACTCCCAAGAATGTAATACTTTAAAGATGCTTCATTGGATTTCAAATCATTTAATATAAATCCCGAAAGCAGGTAAACTCCAAGTGACATGAATTCAACACTTAAAAAAAGCATTATAAAATCACGACTTGATACAATTAACATCATTGCAAGAGTGCTAAGAAGCATAAGAAGAGAATACTCATATAAGATATCTTTTCTTATCTTTTCATATCTCAGAGAAATAATGGTACACAAAAAGAGATTAGCAAGGAAAACAAATTTTAAGGACTGACTGAATTTGTCTGCCACAAACATTCCATCGAATGCCGTTCCATTTATTTCATGGATAAATATCATAGTAAACAGAGCAATTACAGCAGGAGCAAATCCTGTGAAATATTTATTTTTAATCAAAAGCCCAAGTATAAAATAGGATATTAACAAAACAGTAAAGACTATTTCAGGTATTAACGCATAATAATTACCCATTCATAACCCCCTATTTTAGAGAAATTGTTGAAACAGTATTTATGTGATTGAGAAGATTCCGTATTGATTCATCCATAAAATTCAGTGCAACTGATGGCTGAAAACCTAACAGTAAAATCAGAAAGACTATCGGAATAAGTGAAATAATCTCTCTTGCATTTAAATCATAAAGATCATGCTTTATCTCATCCTTAAGCTCTGTTAAAACAACCCGATAATAAAGCCAAACCATATAGGTTGTGCCAAGTGCTATACCCAATATTAGAGGAGTTCCTATTGAGTAACCCTCTTTAAAAGCTCCAAGCATCACAAGAAATTCTCCAATGAAAGAATTTGTTCCTGGAAATCCTATTGCTGCTGCTGAAAAAATTGTGTAGAAGAATACAAAAATTGGGACTGCTCTTCCAAGTCCACCGTATACTGCAAGCTCTCTTGTATGAGTTCTTTCATAAATCATTCCTATACACATAAACAAAGCACCTGTCACCAAGCCATGATTAATCATCTGAAGTATACCACCCTGTAATCCTGGAAAATTGAGAGAAAAAAGTCCTAAAGTTACAAAACCCATGTGACTGATACTTGAGTATGCAATAAGTCTTTTAAAATCTGTTTGCATCAAAGTGACAAAAGCACCATAGATTATGGCAATTATTGATAAAATTTGAATAGGATGCCTTAGAAGTAAAGTTGCCTCTGGACATATTGGCATGGAAAATCTCAAAAATCCATAGGCACCTATTTTTAATAAGATTCCTGCAAGAATCACACTTCCTGCTGTTGGAGCTTCAGTATGGGCATCTGGCAACCATGTATGAAAGGGAAACATAGGGACTTTTATTGCAAAGGCTGCAAAGAAGGCAAGGAAAAGCCATATTTGAAAATTTAATGATAATTTAGTTTTTGAAAGTTCAATTATATCAAAAGTTTTACCAGCTGCAAAATAAAGGGCAATAATTCCAATCAGCATCAATACACTTCCAGCAAAGGTAAAAAGAACAAATTTTACAGAGGCATATATCCTGTTTCCGCTTCCCCAAATTCCTATCATTAAAAACATAGGAATTAATATGGCTTCCCAGAATATATAAAAAAGAAATAAATCCATGGCGCAAAAAACACCTATCATAATTGTTTCCATAAATAAAATCATTGAATAAAATTCTTTTACCTTTTCCTGAATTGCTCTCCATGATACAAGAACACATAGAATGCTTATAATCTGAGACAATAGAACAAATAAAACACTTATGCCATCTACACCAACTTTGTAATAAATATTCAAGAAAGGAATCCATGCATAGGACTCTACAAATTGAAAGAGATGGGTTGTTTTATCAAAATTCAAATAAACAGGCAAAGCAACGATTAAATCAGCAATAGTTGTCAAAAGAGCTAATATTCTTACAAGATTTAAATTTTTAAAAAAAATCATCAAAAAGATTCCAATCAAAGGCAAGAAAATAACTATAGATAAAATCGGATAATCAAAAGCATTGTTCATAAGCCAACCTCACTCAAAATATTATTGGTAACACTGCAAGAATAATAACAATTATTAAGCCAATAGCCATTAACAGCGCATAATCCTGTGTTTTTCCATTTTGAATACCTTTGACAAAATCACTAAGCTTAAGTGAACCTGTTGCCAATCCATTATATGTTCCATCAACTGCCGAGGTATCGACAATTTTAAGGAGTTTTGCTACTTTTAAAGCCGGTCTTATAACCATAAATTCATAGGCTTGACCAACAAAGTTATAATCTACTTTAGCAATACCACCTGCTAACTTCATAAAAACTTTAGCTCCCTTTCTGTAAAACCAGTCAACATCAAGATTTGTTGATCTTATTTCAGGGGGATATATTCCTGAAAGCATTAGCAAAGTAAAGGCTAAAGCTGAAAAGGCAAGCAACTGAGTCTGATCTATCACATGTGCTGCTGTATAAGGTTCATAATCTACAGGATAGGGAAGAATTGAGTAAAGAGGCCCTGGCATTATACCAATACCAATGCATAAAAAGGCTGCTAATCCCATAGCAATCAACATGTGCTTTGGAGCCTCCTTTGTTCTTATTCCAGAGTCATGACTGAAAAAGGCAAAGAAGGGAATCTTTATTCCTGAATGATGAAAAACACCTGCCGAGGCAAATAAAAGAGCAAACCATATAAGCAACATTCCGCCCTCTCCTGCTGCAGAGACAATCATGGATTTACTGACAAATCCGTTTGTAAGTGGAACACCTGATATTGAGGCTGCTCCAACAATACAGAATAATGTAGTAAGTGGCATAGATTTATACAATCCTCCAAGATCAGTAGCATTGATCTTTCCTGTTCTGTAAAGAACTGCTCCCATAGACATAAAAAGCAAAGCTTTATAAAGAATATGACAGAATGCATGGGCTACTGTACCATTTAAGGAAAGCTGCGTTCCTATTCCAATTCCTGTTACCATAAATCCAACCTGATTGATAAGACTATATGAAAGAACTCTTCTTAAATTATTTTCAATAACTGCATAAAAAATTGGAAAGGCAGTCATCAATGCTCCTATATATATTAAAAGTTCAGTTCCTGGAAAACCTCGAGCAAGCACATAAACAGCGGTTTTTGTTGTAAAGGCAGATAAAAAAACGGTTCCTGTCTCAGTAGATTCAGGATAGGCATCGGGAAGCCATGCGTGTAATCCTGGGAAAGCAGCATTTATACCAAATCCTAAAAATATAAGCCAAGAGCTTAGTCCATTTAAGCCTATATAATTGAAGCTCAAAGAACCTGTCTCATAATAATGAATCATTATTCCACCTAAAAGCAACAATCCTCCAAATATATGAACCATTAAATATCTCATTCCAGCTGAAACTGCTTTTTTTGTCTTTGCAGACCAAACAATATAAGTAGCGGAAAAAGCCATGATTTCCCAGAATATAAAAAGAGTAATAAAATCACCTGCAAATACAGCTCCCTGTGCAGCACCGGCATACAGAAATGCTGAAACTATATGAAGATTATTTTTTACATGAAGGCTATAAATAGATGTAATGAAAGTAATTATTGCAAATATGTAACTAAATGCCAATGATAATTTATCAACTCTGCCAAATATGAGTTTATAACCCAAAAAATTCAAAGTCCAATGAATTCCCTCTGATAAATAAAAAACATGTAATAACAATAAAAGAGGAAGAGCAATCATATATGCTTTCCTTAAATTATCCTTTAAAAAAGGTATAGGAATTGCTCCTAAGATTAATATTAAAAAAGGAGGAAAATTAATCATCGTAGTAATCCTCCCTCCTCATCACTAGTGGTCTTAAGATATATTTGGCAGCCAAAACAAGTAAAATGCAGGCTACTAATCCGTAGGCACCGTAGAAGCTCGGATATCCGTCAAAATTGAAAAAAGCATGTTTGTGGATGAATGGATCTATTAAAATAAGTAAAATAAGCCCTGTAAAAAAAATTCTCAAAACTTTCTTTAAGCTACCTGGCTTGTCAAAAAAATGAATCTTTTCTTTCTCTTTCTCCATTACTCTCCTCCTTTATCGCAGTCCAAGAAAAATTATAATTGTCAGATATATAACTCCCAAAGCGAAAACTATATAAAAGACAGTCTTATAGGGTGGTACAGGTTCATGGGAAAGAATCATTTTTTCCTCTTCCTTGTGTTCTTCCTTCATCTTAGAACCTCCTGAGCTAATTTGATGATTAAATCAGGATAAAGACCAGTAATTATACTCAATATAGCAGTAATCATCAATGGTATAACCATAAAAGGATTTTCCTTTATCTCTCCATGATGGTGGTGTTCTTTATATTCCTTAAAGTATGCCCGATAAACTATTGGAAGAAAATATCCTGCATTCAACAGAGAACTGAAAAGAAGAACCATAAGCACCTCATTCATTCCTTTCTCAAGTGATCCCAAAAGCAAATACCACTTGGTAACAAAACCTCCAACAAGGGGAACACCTATCATTCCCAGAGCACCTATCGTAAACGCAGCCATTGTCCAAGGCATTTTCTTTGCGATACCATCAAGCTGACTGACTTCAGTCAGATGGGCACTAACAGCCAGAGAACCGGCACAGAAAAACAGTGTTATCTTGGCAAAGGCATGGTTTGTAATATGGATAATTCCTCCGATCATTCCACTGTATGTTAACAACAGGGCACCCAGAATAATATAGGAGAGTTGACTTACAGTTGAATAGGCAAGCCTTGCTTTAATGTTATCTCTTGTAAGAGCAATAACAGAGGCAAAGGTTATTGTAAAAGCTGCAAGAAAGAGTGCAATATTTGCTGTATTTAGTTCTTTTAAAAAATCCAAACCAAAAATAAAGAATACTACTCTTAAAATCGTAAATACTCCTGATTTAACAACTGCAACTGCATGCAATAGGGCACTTACAGGTGTTGGAGCAACCATTGCAGCAGGTAACCATCCATGAAGGGGCATTACAGCACCTTTTGCGAATCCATAAACATACATAAGGAAAACTATCCCAAGCACAAATGAATAAATCTCTTTTGTATTGCCTATAAAAATTCCTCCCTTTTGAAATTCAAGGGTTCCTGCAATCATATAGGTAATTACTATGGCTGGGACAAGAAGCAGTTTTGCTGCACCTATTAAATATATGGCATATTTACGAGCACCAGCCCTTGCCTCAGCAGTACCCTGATGAGCAACAAGAGGATAGGTAATAAAGGTAAGACCTTCATAGAAAAGAAACATAGTGAAGAGATTGGATGAAAATGCAACACCCATTGTTGTAGTGAGTGCTCCTGAAAAACAGGCAAAATAGCGCGTCTGATTTATTTCTTTATGCTCCCTCATGTAGCCAATTGAGTAAAAAGTTGTTACAATCCATAAAAAAGAAGCACCAAGAGCAAAAAGAACTCCTAAAGCATCTGCCTTGAAACTAACTGATACACCTGGTAAAATCCTAAAAAGTTCGTAGTACAAGACTCTTCCAGATAAAACATAGGGTACCATGGAGACAACCAATAAAAATTTGATTGCTCCGGCTACAACGGACACTGCTTCCCTTAAATTTGGGTTTCTCTCACCAATGGCAATTATAAAAGGAATGGCAATCAAAGATGGAAGTATTGGTAATACCGGTAAAATAGAAATTTCCGTATTCATTAATCTTCCCTCAAAAGATTAAAGTCTTCAAGTTTTAAACTTGGTTTATTCCAATAAGATAAAATCAATATTATTAATCCGACTGCTACAGCTCCACCAGCAATAGCAATGACAAAAAGAGCCAGTATCTGACCTTTTACATCCTGAAGGTAATGACTTAAGGAGACTAAAGCGATATTTATGGCATTAAGCATAATTTCAATTGATAAAAAAACTATAAGAATATTTCTTCTTGTAAGTAATCCGAAAAGTCCTATACAAAAAACAACGATACTTAAAGCAAGATACCAATTAAGAGTTACCATTTTTCTGCCTTCTACGATGTACTAAACCAACTCCGATTAATGGTATTAAAAGCATAAAGCCTAAAACTAAAAGAAGTAACAAATATTCATTAAAGAGGGCTATACCAATTGTTTTAGTATGACCCTGTTTTTCAATTAAATCTATTGTATAGGGACCTTTATATTTCTGTTCATAACTCAATAGTCCAAGAATAAATATAAACAAAATAATTAAAACTGTGTATAATCTTGCCTGCCAAGAACTTAGGAAAATTTTCTCATTTATCTCCTCTTTAAAATTAAATAAAAATAAAACAAACAGAAACATTACCAATATAGCACCAGCATAGACAATAATTTGAACCATAGCAATAAACTCGGCATTCAAAAGTAGGTATATACCTCCCATATGCAAAAACATCAATAGTATCCAAAGTAAACTATGAAAGATATTTTTTCTCGTAATACCCATAAAACTTGAAAACACAATTACAAAGGCAAAATATCCAAACAAAATTTGAACTAACATCTTTACCCCGCTAAAAATTTTTTTATAAAGGCTACAATTAATAAATTCAGTATCCCTGCTGGAATAAGAACTTTCCAGCCAATGTTAAGTAACTGGTCAAATCTGTATCTTGGTAGTGTTGCCCTAACCCAAATATAAAGGAAAATAAAAGCATAAACCTTTATCGCAAACCAAAGAATCCCGGGAACTTTTTCAAGAAAGGGCAATATCTGTGTAATAAATTTTGGAATTGTCCATCCCCCAAGAAAACAGAGGGCACAAAGGGATGCCATAATATACATCGCCACGTATTCAGCAAGGAAAAATAGGGCATATCGAAAGGCGCTATACTCCGTAAGGTATCCAGCAACAAGCTCTGTTTCAGCCTCAGGAAGGTCAAAGGGTGCTCTGTTTGTCTCTGCAAAGGCAGAAATAACAAAAACAATAAAACCAATTATCTGAGGGATAGCATATATACCCAAAGCAGTATTATGCTGAGCAATTACAATATCTCTTAGACTAAGGGATCCTGCTGCAAGTACAACTCCTGCAAGGCTTAACCCAAGAGCAATTTCATAACTTAACACCTGAGATGCGGACCTTATTCCTCCTAAAAAAGAATATCTACTATTTGATGACCATCCAGCAAGGATTATTCCATAGACTGCTATAGAGGCAGATGCAAGAATAAAAAGAAGTCCTATGTTTAAATCAGCAAGAATGAAGTTTCTTTCAAAGGGGATTACTGTCAGATTTATCATTGTAAAAACAAGAATAATCAAAGGTGCAATCTGAAAAATGAACTTTTCTGCATTCATCGGAACAATATCTTCTTTGAAAAAAATTTTTATAAAATCTGCAATTGGCTGAAGAAGTCCATGGGGTCCTACTTCCATTGGACCCATTCTTGCCTGGGCTCTTCCAATGATTTTTCTTTCTGCATAAGTAGTATAGGCTACATGAGCCAAGACTATACCAAAAACAACTGCAGTTTTTATGAACATGATAATTAACTCAATCATTTTTGCTCCTCAAGAATTTCTTTGAAACCTCTCCAGAGTTCTTTACCTTGTAAAGGATAGTCCTTTCTTAGCGGATGACCATTCCAGTCCTCTGGCATAAGAATTCTTCTTAAGTCTGGATGTCCTGTAAACTTTATTCCAAACATGTCAAAACATTCTCTCTCATGCCAGTTTGCACCCTGCCATAGTTCGGTAATACTGTCTATTTCTGGTTCCTTATCATAAACTTTTGCTTTCACTCTTATATGAAGCCTTCTCCATACACTGAAAAGATTGTATACAACTTCAAATCTTGGATTTTCTAAAGGATAGTCAACTCCGCAAAGGTCCTGAAGATGATTAAATCCTTGCTCTTCTTTCAAATATCTTAATATTTCTTTAATTTTTTCTTTTTTTACTGTAACTGACACTTGACCTCTAAATTCCGTTATTTCATGAACTTCTTTAGGAAATTGCTCTCTCAGAAGGAAAGCAATTTTAAGAGAATCCTGATAATTTATCTCTACTTCCTGTGCCATGTGATTGCTCCTAAAAAAATTTCATAGATATAACCTACAAGAATAAGCCCTATAAAAATAATCATCACCCAGAATCCCTCTATGGACAATAAATCAAAGGCTACTGCCCAGGGATAAAGGAAAATAACTTCCACATCAAAGACAACAAATAGAATGGCAAGAAGGAAAAAGCCAATGAAAAATCTTTCTCTTGGTTCTCCACTTGGAAGATTTCCTGACTCATAGGCAATAAATTTAACAGGATTAAATTTTCTTGGTGCTACTAATTTATTAATTAATAGTCCTCCTAATCCAAAAACTGTAGAAAAAATCAAAGCAATAAGCACTGGTAGATATTTATAAGGAATATAGGTTCCTGGTTCCATCAGTATCTCACCTCATTGTTTTTTTCTTAAAAGAACTGGTTTTGGTTGTCTTTTACCAACAGGCAGTCG
>Ga0197142_1004750_pt1 | contig 10871 bp, 5 predicted proteins | sample GBS60_MetaG_FD_148614 | JGI IMG/M metagenome (GOLD analysis project Ga0197142, IMG submission 148614) | Sediment microbial communities from Great Boiling Springs, Gerlach, Nevada, United States - GBS 60_MetaG | ecosystem: Environmental > Aquatic > Thermal springs > Hot (42-90C) > Sediment...
GATTCTTCGGCGCGAACGACCTGTGGATTGGAATCATCACTTCCGTGCCGTCGTTGGCGGGCGCGCTGCAGATTCTGACGGCGTACCTTGCCGACACCGCGCCGAGCCAGAAGCGGCTGGTGATACGGTATGCGTTCTTTTCGCGCCTGCCGTTCGTGGCGATTGCCTTCCTGCCGCTTCTAAGCGACTCCGCGCCGCGCCTGCAACTGTTTGCAGGGCTCCTTATCCTCTCGGCGGTGCTAGGGTCGTTCGCGGGACCTGCGTTTCTGGCGTGGCTGAGCGCGCTGGTGCCGCCCGATTATCGGGGGCGATACTTCGGCAGGCGCAACATGATTTTAGGGCTGGTCTCGGCAGCGTCCGCGCTGCCACCTGCGATTTTTCTGGACCAGGCGGTCAAGTACCAGCGGTTCTCGGAGGCGGTTGCGTTCGCCGTGCTGTACGGGCTGGGTGCGCTGTTTCTGTTCCTGTCGCTGTGGGCGTTGCGCAAGATGCCTGAACCGCCGCGCACACCCGCCGAGCATAAGGGGCTGCGCGGGATCTGGGCGTTCTACCGCGAACCGTTCCGCGCGCGCAACTTCCGTGCACTGCTGGGGTTCAACACCTTCCTCGTGTTTGGGCAAATGTTCGCGGGGCAATTCTTCACGGTCTACATGCTGGAGCAGATTCGGATGCCCTACCTGATGGTGCAGGTTGCGGGGTTGATTGCCGCGCTGTTCAGCAGTCTGGCAATGCCCCTGTGGGGCTACTTAGCAGACAAGTTTGGCAACAAGCCGCTGCTGGTGCTGTCGATGTGGGGCGTGGTGTTTCTGCCGTACCTGTGGTTTTTAACCGACCCAGACCGCTACCTGTGGAGCGTTGGGGTGATTTTCTTTATTCAGGTGGTGGCAGGCGCACTGTGGGCGGGCGTGGGGCTGACGCAGTTCAACCTAAATGTTGCGGTTGCCCCGCCAGAAAAGCGAGCGGTTTACATGGGCGCGTTGAGCGCGATAGTGTCGCTGATGGGCGGTCTGGCGGCGTTCGCCAGCGGTGCGCTGATGGAGGCGATGAAGCCGCTTGTGGCTGACCCGACGCGCTTTTTCGTGCTGTTTGCTATCGCGTCGCTGTTTCGGCTGCTGGCGTTGCCGTGGTTGCGGGCGATACGCGAGCCTGACGAGCGTTCCACGCGCTATGTGCTATCGCAACTTCGAGCGTCGGTACGCCCGCGCGGCTGGCGCGCGATGCGCCAGCTACGCAGCCAAGCGGATGTTGCCACACGCCTGCACGCGATTCGTACCCTGCTGGAGGAGAAGACGCCGCTGGCAGTGGAGGAGTTGACCGCCGCGCTGCACGACCCCACTCCGGAGGTGCGTCGCGAGGCGGCGCGTGCGCTGGGCGCGATTGGCGACCCACGCGCCGTGCCCGCGCTGATACATACGCTGCAAGACCCTGCCAGCGACCTTGTGCTGGAGGCGGCAGACGCGCTCGGTGCAATCGGCAGCCCTGAGGCGACCGATGCGCTGCTGCCCTTGCTGCACGCCGAGCGTGTTGAGGCGCGCATCGCTGCTGCGCAGGCGTTGCGCCGCATCGCCGACCCACGCGCCCTGCCCGCCCTGCTGCAACGGCTGGGACACGCTTCCGAGCCGCTGGAACAGGCGACACTGTTGGAAGCCATCGCCGCCACGCTGGAACGCGCCGAGCCAGACACGCTCCGCGAGGCGGTAGACCCACACGCGCTACCCCGCTGGCTGGAGTCGGCGCATCCGAGCGTCCGTGCAGACGCCGCGATTGCGCTGGCAAACCTGCCTGCCGACCCGTCGCTGGCACCGCTGCTGCGCGTTCACCTCCAGCGCGAGACCGAGCCTGTGGTGCTGGCAGCGCTGGCGCGCGCCTTAGCGCGACATGGGTGCACAGAGGATGTCGAGCCGCTGCTACGGCTTCTGGCGCGTGTCGAATCGCCGCTGGCACGCCAGCAGATCGTGCTAAGCGTCGCGCAATTAATGGGACGCTATGACACGCTCTACGCTCTGCTCACTGCCGACGAGCCGCGCCGCGACCGCTTGATAGAAAAGGCACTGGCGTCGCGCCTGCGCGAGAATCCCGAGCTCTCCGATGCCCTACGCGCCTATGCCTACGGCGACTACGGCTCCGCCCTACAGATCTTGCGCCACGCCTTGCCGCGCCACCCGCGCCTGCAAAAACTCGCGCACGCACCCGACTGCCTCGAATCGTGGCTACTGGCGGTGAGCCTGATATGAACCTTCGTCTCTACGAAGGCGGATACTGCACTTAAAGTCAGCACTTGTGTGCCCACCTTGGAGCGACACACCCAATACTGCCCCAACGCCTGCTTGGCTTGCAGCGCCTCTAAGCACAAGTACCCCAAGTCCGCTAACTCCAAGCTCCCCGCAGGTAAGTTCTCTCTGCCCTACGGCGTCGTAGTGTACCTTTCTCTTGGGCTGTCCTATGATGCCAATCGTGCCTGACGCCCAGCGGGTATAATCCCCTTAGCCTGCAGGGCAGGCACGCACTCTACAGAGGAGGTTCTATGGCAATGACGCCGACGACTATGGAGCGAGCAAGTTTCCCGAAGTTAGACCTACTGCGTACGATGATGCTGTCACGCGAGGGCGACCGTCGCGAGGGTATTTTGATGCGTCAAGGTAAAGGCTGGTTCCAAGTGCCAGGCATGGGGCACGAGGCGATTGCGGCGATTGCGTATCACCTGCGCCCCGACGACTACATCTTTCCGACCTACCGCGACCGTGCGCTGATGCTGGCGCGTGGGATGACCACACGCGAGATTGCGCTCGATTTTATGGCGCGGGCAGGCTCCAGTTCCGACGGACGCAACATGCCTGCCCACTACTCGTCGCGTGCGCTGAATGTGTTTTCAGTGGCGACACCAACAGGCTCGCAGTGCCTGCCCGCGGTGGGCGCAGCGTGGGGCATTAAACTCGCAGGCGACGACCGCGTAGTGATCTGCAGCATCGGCGACGCTGCCACACGGCAGGGCGAATTCTATGAGGCGGTCTGCTTCGCCGTCCAAGAGAACCTGCCTATTGTGTTCGTCGTGGAGGATAACCAGTACGGCATCAGCACCCCCACGCGGCATATGTTGCCGATGCGCCTGCATGTCTTCGACGAGCGGTGGGTGGTGTTCGTGAACGGGCGGTACGCCAACGAAGTGTACGAGAAATCGGGCGAGGCGATTCGCAAGGCGCGCACAGGGGGCGGACCGACCATCCTGTGGTGCGAGATCGACCGCCTGAGTTCGCACACCAGCGCGGACGACCACCGTGTGTACCGTCCCGCCGAAGAGATTGAAGCGATGTTCGAGCGCGACCCTATCCGCCTACTTGCCGAACAACTCATCGCCGAGAGTGCGCTGACACAAGAGCGCTACGAACAGATGCAGGCGGAGATTACGCGCGAGGTGGACGCGATTTACCAAGAGGTGGAGCGCATCCCGCTACCAGACCCTGCGCATGTGCTGGATCATCTGTACGGCGCGCCGCCCGCGCACTACACGCCTGTCCCCTTTGAGCCAGAGAGCGAGCCGACCACGATGGTCGCTGCCTTTAACCGCGTCCTGCACGCCGCGCTCGACACCTTCGACAACATCGTGATGTTCGGCGAAGACATCGAAGACCCCAAAGGCGGCGTGTTCGGCTTCACGAAAGGACTCAGCACGAAGTATCCTGAGCGCGTGCGTAACTCGCCGCTGGCGGAAGCGACGATTGTCGGCACGGCGGTCGGGCTGGCGGCAACTGGCTATCGCCCCGTGTTCGAGATCCAGTTCATCGACTTCATCACGCCGGGCTTCCACCAGTTGGCGTCGCAGATTGCCACCCTGCGCTGGCGCAGCAAGGGCGAGTGGAAGTGCCCGCTGGTGATCTACTCGCCGTATGGGGCTTACCTGCCCGCAGGCGGGATGTGGCATAGCCAGAGCAACGACGGCTGGTGGGCGCACACGCCTGGCATCCGCATCGCCATCCCCAGCACGCCCGAAGACATCGTGGGGCTGTTCTGGGCGGCAATTCAGGACGATGACCCGACGCTGCTGCTGATCCCCAAACACATCTTCCGCGTGCGCACGCCCGTGCAGGCGTACCGCGCCATCCCGTTCGGCAAGGCAGCCATCCGCCGCGAAGGGACGGATGTCACCGTCGTCGCGTGGGGCAACACGCTAGAGTTGGCGTTCCAAGCCGCCGAGCAGTTCGCCCAGCAGGGCGTCTCGCTGGAGATTATCGACCCGCGCACGCTGGTACCGTTCGATTGGGAGACCGTCGAGCAGTCGCTGGCGAAGACGGGCAGGCTGGTGGTGATTCACGAGGACAACCGCACCTGCGGCTTCGGGCAAGCGATTATTACCGAGATGACCAGCATCCCTGAGCGGTTCAACCTGCTGCTGTCGCCGCCGCAGTTGGTCGCACGCTACGATGTGCATATCCCGTTCTGTCCTGAGTTGGAGTATGCCGTGCTACCCGACTTGGCGCGGGTGATGCAGGCGATTCAGACCACGCTGGAGTGAGCGCGACGCCTATCGCGTCAGCGTCGTGAGGGTGACCCCCAGCAGCACACTGCTGGGGGTGCGCCGCCAAAACAGGTACGGCTCCAAGCATCGATCGCGCCAGCCGATGAGCGCTTGCACATCGTAGAGGTCGCGCCGTTCGAGGTCGTACTTGAGCAGGACGCCCAGCCGCAGGTTGCCCTGCTGGTGCTCGGCGCGTAGGCTTGCTTCGCGTCGGGCGCGCAGTTGTTCGCTGAGGAACGGGCTACTCCCGCGTGTGGAGGCGCGGGCATAGCCCGCCATGACCGCGAGCGCGTCGCTGGGCTGCCAAAGAAGCTCCAGCTGCAGGCGCAGCCACTGGTAGTCGCTGACGCCTGCGTAATCCGCGTAGCTCGCCCACAAGTGAAGGCGCAGTTGCCACGCCTCACGCCCCAGCAGTGGCTGGAACCAGTCGCCCTCTAACGCCAAGCGTTCGCGCGTAGAGGTGAGCTGCCCGTCGATACGCTCGCGGAGGCTGCCATAGCGCAGGCTTGCCTCACCGAAGCCGCTGCGGGACTGCAGGGGGGCAACCAGCCCAACTTCGGTACGGGAGACGCGCAACCGTTCGCGGGGCGAGAGTAGCGGGCGTACATCGCGCGTCAGCTCCGCACGGAGGGTAAGCGCGTCGGCGGGCGGTGCGCGTTCGGGACGCGCCCGCAAATTATACAGCGCGGACTGCTCGAAGCGTAAGCGCACATCAGGGGCGCTCAGCGCAGGCTCGCCGCCACGCATCGCCACACCGAGTGCCACGCGCGTTTCGGGAACCGCGCGCAGGTAGCTCACAGCGGACGCCTGCAGCAGCGCGTTCTCGCCCAGCGGAAGCTCCAGTTGCGCCCGCGCCCCCCAGCCTGTCTCCATGCTGTAGACGGGCGTGGGCAGGCTCATCACCTCCGCTGTTTCACCGACGCGCACCGTCAGCTGCGGTAGGCGCGCCAGCGGCTGCCCGTACAAAGAGAGTCGCGCGTTACGCAGCGTCAGCCGTGCACCCCGCACAAGACGCACGCGCCCCGCGCGTACCCGAATCGGCGGACGAAACGGGTCGCAAGTGGAGACGACCACCTCTTGCGCCGTGAAATCTCTTAGATCGCCCTCCAATAGGGCAGCGTCCAAGTAGATGCCCAGCACGGTCGCCTGCACGCCCTCGAACCGCCCACGCGCCTGCCCGTAAAAATACTCGCCGCGTTGCCCCGTCAACGCGCCCTGCTCGGCGAACAGGCGAAACGGCTCCTCGCTGCGCACAAGCCCTGCCTCCGTGTCCAACAGCAGTCGCTCGCCCTCCAACCTACGCCCCTGATACTCGATGCGTACTTTGCCCAGCAACTCGATAAACAGCTCGCCTTCGGGGGTGCGCGTTAGGGCATAGTGCGTCGCGCGGATTTGAAGGGCAGGAACACCCCCCTCCGTCAGGTTCCCCTCGCGCAGCGGGGGGAACCGCACCCGCTCGGTTTCCCCTGCTTGCGGAGGGAACTGAGTGGAGGGGATTGCAAACACATCCACCTGCACGCAGTGCGCCACTGCCAGCCACCCAACCAGCGCGCCCAACTGCAGAGTCGCCCTGCACATGCGCGGCGATTATACCCCTCCGTTGGGTACAATCCTGCGCCGTGAAATACTCGGTCGCGATTGTGGGCGCAACGGGCGCTGTGGGACAAGAGTTGCTGCAGGTGCTGGAGACGCGCCGATTCCCTGTCCGCGCGCTGCGCCTGCTGGCGTCGGCGCAGTCCGCAGGCAAAGAGATGCACTTTCAGGGCGAGCGCATCCGCGTGGAGACGCTTCGAGACGACTCGTTTCACGGCATAGACATCGCCTTCTTCTCGGCGGGCAGCGCACGCAGCAAGGAGTTCGCGCCCCGCGCCGTGCAAGCGGGCGCGATCGTCATCGATAACTCGTCCGCGTTCCGCATGCAGCCCGAAGTACCGCTGGTTATCCCCGAAATCAATCCCGACGCCATCCACGCCCATAAGGGGATCATCGCGAACCCGAACTGCTCGACGATTATTTTGCTGATGGCGTTGGAGCCGTTGCGTCGCCTCTCGCGCATTCGGCGGATTGTGGTCTCCACTTATCAGGCGGCGAGTGGCGCGGGCGCGCGCGCAATGCAAGAGCTGATAGACGCCACCCGCGCGTACCTGAGCGGCGAGCCGTACACCCCGACTGTGCTGCCGCACCCCTACGCCTTCAACCTCTTCTCGCACGACTCAGCCATCGGCGCAGACGGCTACAACGAAGAGGAGCGCAAAATGATTCAGGAGACGCGCAAAATCTGGGGCGATCCTGCCGTGGCGGTCTCGCCGACCTGCGTGCGCGTGCCCGTGTTGCGAGCGCACAGCGAGAGTATTGTCGCCGAGCTGGAGACGCGCCCGCCGCTGGAGGCCATCTACGAGGCGTACCGCGCCTTCGAGGGCGTTCAGCTGGTGGACGACCAGGCGCGCAACCATTTCCCGATGCCAATTGAAGCGACAGGGCGCGACGAAGTGCTGGTCGGGCGCATCCGCTACGATGCAGGAACCCCCAACGGCGTCGCGCTGTTTGCCTGCGGCGATCAGTTGCGCAAGGGCGCTGCGCTGAACGCCGTGCAGATTGCCGAACGCTTGTAGGCTACTCGACGGCGAGCAACCCCTCCACGAAGGCGTCAGGGTCGAACGGCGCAATTTGATCTGCCTTCTCGCCCGATCCGACGAGCTTGATGGGGATTCCTAACTGTTTGCGCACGGTTAGCACCGCGCCGCCGCGACTGGTGCTGTCCAGCTTGGTCAGCACGATGCCCGACAGGGGCAGGGCGCGGGCGAACTCCTCCGCTTGGCGAATCGCATTCTGCCCTGCAACGGCATCCAGCACCAGCAGTACCTCGTCAGGTGGGCGTCCGAGCGCTTTCTCGGCGACGCGGTGAACCTTTTTCAACTCCTCCATCAGGCGGGCATGCGTATGTTGGCGCCCTGCCGTGTCCGCCAGCACGAAGTCCATCCCGCGCGCCCGCGCCGCCTGAATCGCATCGAACACCACGGCGGAGGGGTCAGCGCCCTCCTTGTGCTTCACAAGGTCGCACCCCAGTCGCTCCGCCCAAATCTGGAGCTGGTCGATGGCTGCAGCGCGGAAGGTGTCGCCCGCTGCCAGCAGCACGCGCTTGCCCTGACGCTGGAGCATGTGCGCCACTTTTGCAATGCTGGTCGTCTTGCCCACCCCGTTAACGCCCACAAACAGATAAACCGTTGGGGGGGGTGCACCCACTGCGAGTGGCGCAGGCTCCCCCAACCAGCCTCTAAGCAAAGTGTGCAAGCACGCGCGCACATCGTCCGCCTCTCGCAGGCGGTGCGCCCGTGCCTCCTGACGCAGCGTCTCCAGAATCTCTTGCACCGCGTTCACATTCACATCGGCGGCAATCAGCGTCTCCTCCAGCTCTTCCAGCAACTCGTCGTCGACGCCGCGCCGCGCAAAAACCTGACCGACCTTGCCCAGCCAATCCTTAAATATGCCCAGCCGCATCGGAACCAATTCTACCTGCTCCACGAAAATGGACGGGCAGTTGAGGTATCATACGGGGTGATGGAACGCTGGGCAGAACGACAGGAAGTAGTCTCGATCCAATGGATGGCGCACGCCCTGCGCAATCAGTGGAAATGGGTCGCAACGGGTGTCGCGCTGGGCATCGCGCTGGCGCTGGCAATCGTGCTGTTTGGCGAGCGACGCTACGAAGCAGAGGCGAAGATTTTGGTGGAGACCCCGACAGGAATGGGATTGGGCACAGGAGGAACGCTCGCAGCGATTGTGGGCGGAGGCAGCCCCGACCTCAATACGCAAGCAGAAATCCTCAAGGCACGCCCGCTGCTGGAAAAAGTGCAGCAAGACGCAGGCATTAACGAACCCTACCGCGACTTCGCCAAACGGTTCCGCGCAACGCCCGTGCGCAACACCAACATCGTGGAGATCAAGGCGTCCGACTCCACGGCGGAGGGCGCGCAGCGACTGGCGCAACTGTGGGCACAAAACTATCTGGAGTATGTGCGCACACTGTACGAGCAGAACCCCAGCACGCTGGTCGAAAAACTCAGCCGCGAATTAGACAACCAAGAGCAGCGATTGCAGACGATCAGCCAGCGACTGACTGCCTTCCTGAAGCGCCGCCAAATGGTCGCCCCCGAAGAGGAGCTGACCAAAGCGGTGGAAAAATATGCCGACCTGCTGGAGCAGGCGCGCAACTTGGAGGCGCAACGACTCGCGCTGGAGGGACAGATTCGCGCCCTCCAAAAAGAGTTGCAGCGTCAGCCACGCTTCTACGAAGCGACGCGCAATCTCGCTATCCCCCCAGAAGTGCAGCAACTCAACACCAAAATCGCTGAGCTGGAGATTCAGCGCAGCGGCTTGCTGCAGGAGTTCCAGCCGACCGCGCCTGAAGTGAAGATTCTGGAGGAGCAAATCGCACAAGCCAAACGCGAACGCGAACAGATCCTCGCCCGCGCGGTAGACCAGCAGTTTCTGACCCTCGCCAAGCAAGAGGCGGTCAACCCCGTGTACCAAGAGCTACTCAAAGGGCTGCTGGAGGCGCGAAGCAACCTGCAAGCGACCGAAGCCACGCGCGCCGTGCTGCAGCGCCAGCAGGCACAGTTTGAGCAACTGTTCCGCCAGACACCCGACACGATGGCGGAATACGCTAGCCTAAAGCGTCAGTACGAAGCCGCGCTCACGGTTTGGACGGAGAAGGTGCGCGCCTACGAGCAGGCGCGCGCGCAACAACTGATTGGCAAGCTTTCCCCGATTCTGCTGCAGCCGCCTGCACTGCCCGACCGCCCTGTGTTCCCGCGCCCAGCGCTGACCATGGGTCTGGGCGTCGTGCTGGGGCTAATGCTGGGTATCTTTTTGGCGCTGGCAGCAGCGTTCCGCAACCGCACGCTTGCCAACCGCTGGGAAGTGGAGCGATTGCTGGGCGTACCTGTGCTGCTGGAGGCGCGCGGCGCGCTCCCGCCTGCGCAGGTGCAACTTTTGGGCTGGCAGCTGCGCGCACTGGGCGGCGGCGAGGTGTGGCACTCCGCTGCTGTGATGCCCCTCGCGGGGCACGCCAAGCCCCTCGCCCAACAAATCGCAAGCGCGTTCCAGCACGCCACCGTCCACGAAGCCGAGACGAACCTGCCCGCCGTGCCGTCCACCAACGGCGCGCTGACCTTGCTGACCGCCTCGCCTGACGCGCCCGCCGTGCCCGACGCCGAGCGACTGATCCTTATCGCGCCGAAAGGCTACACCCTTGACGAAGCCACCCACCGCATGCTACAGCAGACTGGCGACCGACTGGTGGGCGTTATTCTGATCGAGGAGGGGCGCGCATGAGAGCCATTTGGGGCATGCTGTTCGCGTTCCTTGTAGCGACGCTTGTCGCCCAGCCCGCTGACTACACGCTGGACACAGGCGATGTAATCAGCGTCGTGGTGCTGCGCCACGAGCAGTTCAGCGGCGAATACACTGTGCCACCCGATGGACATGTGGTGTTCCCTGGCGTGGGGAGCCTGCAGGTGCGCGGGCAGACCCTACAAGGGCTTGCCAATATGCTGCGCGAGCGGCTGAGCCAACGATTGCGCAACCCCGAAGTGTTCGTGTCGCTCAAGCAGGCACGCCCGCAACTGGTGTTCGTGGAGGGGCAGGTGAAAGAGCCAGGCGCGTATCCTATCCGCCCTGAGTGGCGCGTCGCCGAGGCGATTACTTCTGCAGGCGGCTTGCGCACGCTGCCCGAACGCGCCATCGGCACGCTCATTCGCGGCGACCAGAAGTACCCCATCAACTTGGCGGACATCTTCCATCGCGGCGACAACCGCACGAACTACCCGTTGCAGCCGGGCGATTTGATCAGCATCCAGGCGAAAGAGACGCTGCGCGTGGCGGTCATTGGCGAGGTGCAGACGACAGGGTTATTGGATGTACCTCACGACGCACGCTTGGCGGACGCCATCGCGCTGGCAGGCGGGCTGACAGGTGCCGCCGCCCTGCGCCGCGCCTACATCGATCGCAAGGGCGAGATCATCCCGCTCGATCTGTACCGCACCTTCGTGCTGGGCGACCTGCAAGGCGTTCACAACCCCCCCCTGCAAGAAGGCGATGTGATCGTCGTGCCGAAAAACATGCGACGGTACGCCATCGTCGGGCAGGTGAACCAGCCCGGCTACTATGGCATCCGCGAGGGGCAGCCGTTCCTGCTCTCGGACGCCATTGCGCTGGCAGGCGGCGTGACCAACCGCGCCATTACCTCGCGCATCACCATCCTCCGCATCGAAGACGGCGCAGTGCGCAGAATCGCTGTGCCCTACCAACGGTTTCTCAAGAAGGGCGACCTCGCAGCGAACCCCGTTATCCAGGACGG
>Ga0197142_1004751_pt1 | contig 10871 bp, 5 predicted proteins | sample GBS60_MetaG_FD_148614 | JGI IMG/M metagenome (GOLD analysis project Ga0197142, IMG submission 148614) | Sediment microbial communities from Great Boiling Springs, Gerlach, Nevada, United States - GBS 60_MetaG | ecosystem: Environmental > Aquatic > Thermal springs > Hot (42-90C) > Sediment...
CTGAATAATTCAACGTGGACAAAAGGGAAGTATTTCAGGAGATTTTTCCGAAAACCCCATATATCGAGCTGCTGTCAATGCTAGCATACAATCCACTGGGGGTAGCTTGGGCAACCTCAGAGGCCGAAAACATAATCAAAAGACCACCTAGTTCACTATATTTTCAGGATTTTTCAAAGTTTCCCTATCTATTAATTCAGCAGGGAGTTTGATAAAGCGGTTTTCCGGACACCCTCAATTAGGTGGATCTATTGAGCCAAGAATACCCGGCGCATGTTCCAACCGCTTGGCTTGGCCATAGCGCCCAGGTAGCTATGCGACATTACTGGCGGGTTACCGAAGCGGACTTTGAGAAGGCTATCGGCGGCAAGTCGGGGGTGGAAGGCGGCCAGCAAGCGGGGCAGGTGAACGTATGGCAAGGTTTAGATTGCGGCACAAAATGCGGCACAGTTTTGGCACAAAATGCGGCACAGCAAGCGTCGGCAACGGAAAGCACGGTAGAGAAGATTTTGACGCAAACCCTTGTGGATTTTCAAGTTACGCAAAGCTTTTCCAAACCCGTCGAACTAGTGCAAACTTGTCCAGTGGGCGGCGTGCGATTCGAACGCACGACCTCCACCGTGTGAGGATGGCGCTCTAACCAACTGAGCTAGCCGCCCAAGTCAACCATACGGAAACTTGTGTGCTCCCTCTTTCCGTGGGGAGCGATGTCCACCATCCGTCGAGAGCACTTACCCTACTCTGGGCAGTTCGAGCGGACCGGTTGCCTCTGCAAATCGTAGGGAGCTGGCCGAGAGGATCCCAGGGAAATCACCCGCTGCAAGCGAGCGGCCTACCCTCTGGGTCCCCGCCCTGGGGAATGTCCGGTTTGGCCACCGAGGCAATACCATCGCCCCGTAGAATGAATCATCAATTAAGGATATGGTACCATGGGGAGCTCAAACTGTAAATGCCCATCCTTTGCCTTTTGCCCGGGGTGCATTTTGCACTTGGCAAAATTGCGAATAAACCAATAGGGGAAGGGGAGGATTTTGGCCTCACGAACCCCGAGAGAACGATAATATACACAAAATAAAAAAGATTGATAAAAATCTACCCCAAAAATCGGCTGTTTACAAAGGCATGAAGGAAGACAAACGGTCATCTGATACAGGGATTGGCAGTTCCTTCGGCCTTCCCGATTCCTGGCCAGGCCCTGCAACTGCCCCCCACCCTACCATTCCCCCTTGCTCTACAAAGTGCGAAATGCACCCGGTCCGGGGGGGCGAGGGGCATAGGGCAGTTTGGAAAATTGCGATTTACCCGGGGTTGGGGGAAAGGATTGGCCTCATGCCCCTGCGCAAGTTGTTTAAGGTTGCTTTGATTCCGAGGCGGTTCCACAGTGGTCCCCGCGAACGACTACTGCTTGCGCTGTATCCGTGTAGGCCCTCTACCTAGTTATGGACCAGACATAGGAACGCAACCGGCTCATTGATTCCAGGGGTGGAGGGGGAAGATTTAGCCTCATGCCCGCTGGAGAACGATAATTTACACAGAATACAAAGGATAGATAAAAATTCTGAAAAAACCGGCCGGAAACTCCGGTTCGACTTCTCGACCTAAGCTCGACATGTGCCCCTTTCGTAAGATTTTAGCCGAATGAAAAGACCTTGGTGGAACCTGTTTGTAAGGTTTGATCCTTGGGAGGTGTCCCCCTGGGATCGCCGTTTTGCATGGGTGACAAGGAGACTCCTCCATTCGGGAAAAATGTTCCGGATTTGTAACTATTAAGCCGTATGAAGTAACCCCTGGATTTTGTTGCCATAACTTATGGAATGCTCATGAGTTATGGGTTTTGCTAGCACCCCAAGGAGAGCAAAAACATAACTTGTTTACTTATCAAGGGTTATGGCAGATTTGCTACATTCGGCTAAAGAGTTACCGGATTTTATTATTTTGACTGTATCTACCGGAACCGGCCCCTACCAGTTGTAGGGGCTACGAGTCGGCCCGAACACCACAGATAGGGGTAATTAGGCCCGATAGATACAGTCACTTTATTATTTTATTTTGACTGTATCTCCCCAGCCCGGCCCCTACCAGTTGTAGAGGCTAATTGTAGAGGCTAAACATCGGCTCGAACACTACAGAGTGTGGTAATTGGGCCTGGTGGATACAGTCAAGTTCTGTTCTACCGGGGGATCGGAGGTCCCCCAGCCCAAAGTCCAAGGGTAGCTGGATTCTCTTCCCATAGACCCTGGGCATTCAAGTGGACAAGTTGGCCAGCCCAGCTTTCCGAACCGACGAAGTGGACCGGCACATAACGTTCCGAAGTTCCACGGAGGAGATAGAGTGGGGATTGTTGGCTCCCATGGAGGTAGCTTTTGGGGAGAGAGATTTGTACTGCCCTATTCACCTGGCCGTTTTGTGTGCTCTCCATATTTACCACTCGATGTTTCGAGGATTGTAGTATAAAACGATCCCACTTGAAGGTTACATGATCCCTCTGTTTGTGCGTAAATGTAAAGCTTCCTAAATCCGTAGCGTCCAAAGGGGCCAAAACCTCCTCGGCAAGTACCTCTATCGAACGGCCCAAAAGGCTATCCATGTACCGGCGGCGAAGCTGCCGGCCTATTTCCTGGAGCTGGGCGCAGCGTCGGCGAACCACCTCGGATGGGGGCCGATCCGGCATCTGGGCTGCCGCTGTGCCAGGCCGAGGGCTAAAAGGAAAGATGTGAATTTTGGAAAACCCTACCTGTTCCACCGCCCGGCAAGTGGCCAGAAAATCCCGGTCCGTTTCGCCCGGAAAGCCTACCAGGATGTCGGTGGTCAAGGCGGGATTGTCCAACCGTGCACGCACCTGATCACACACCCGAAGAAAATCCTCCAGCCGATACGGACGCCCCATCCGTTCCAACATCTTGTTCGAGCCGCTCTGCAACGGCAAATGCAGATGAGGACAAAGCCGATCCGGCCGATCCGCCATGATCTGGAGCAATTCCGGCGTTACTTCTACTGCCTCCAAGCTGGAAAGCCGAAGCCGGAACGTGCCGGGCAATTCTAAAATGGCTGCTACTAAATCCGCCAAGGTGGGCTGGGGGGCAGGCAGATCCCGTCCATAATGGCCCAGATGGATTCCGGTCAGGACGATTTCCCGGTAGCCCGCCGAAACAAGCCGGTGGATTTCCTCTAGAACCTCCCGAACAGCTCGGCTCCGAAGGACCGGGCGGACCAAAGGAATAATGCAATACCGGCAGTGTTGCTGGCATCCGTCCTGAACTTTGACAAACGCCCGATGCCGGGAACCAAAGGAGCTGATACCCTGGGGGGGATCGACCAATCCCAGTTGGGCTAGCCATTGGGGTAGCTGGGCCTTGTCCGGAAGCAGTTCGACTACCCCCGGGAGCTGGGCCAGTTCTTGCGGCGCCCGGGCGGCGTAGCAGCCCATGACCACGATCCGGGCTTCCGGATGCCGGCGGGCAAGTTGCCGGATGATCTTCCGGCTTTTCAGATCGCTTTCAGCGGTTACCGTGCAAGTATTGACGATGCAAAGATCGACCTTTTCGCCGGGGTTTGCCTCCTGGAAGCCCAACCGCAGCAGCCCCTCCCGCACATACTGCGATTCGTACTGGTTGACCTTGCAACCGAGCGTGTAGATCCAAAAGGAGGGCATATCGATCCTGGGTGAAAAAGGTCCTCAGAACATGCCGCCGCTGGCCCGGGCTATAGAGCCAAAGTAACTATCTTGACTGTATCTTCTCCCCCAACCCCTACCAGTTGTAGGGGAAAGAACGGATCGAACACTGTAGATTGTGGTCATCGTTCCGAGGGGAGACAGTCGTCTATTTAGTCCCATGTAGTAAATCTGCCATAACCCTTTATAAATAAACAAGTTCGTTTTTTGGCCTCTCGGAGTGCTAGTAGGGCTAGCAAAAGTCCTCACTAAGGAGCATTCAATAAGTTATGGCAAAAAAATCCCAATCTTACTTTATATGGCTAAATAGTTTCGAGCAAAATAATTCAAGGGTTCTATCCATTGTACAGCAGGAATCCCCTTAGGGTGACGGTATCCGCCGGAAATGATTAGCCCAAATTGTGCAGCCCCAGCCGAGTTTACTTCCTACAAGTTGATGGGCCTGGCCGGCTGGATAGAGTCAAACAAAGTAATAGCTTGACTGTATCCACCGGGGCGAATGCCCCCATCGGTAGAGTTCAAGCCAGGTTTAGCCCCTATATATGGTGGTGGCCTGGCCGGGTGGATGGTGGATACAGTCATAATAGTGAATTGGAGGCTTTATCCCCACTTTAAGGGGGTCTTCCCCTATCCTCCTCTTAAGCGGAAACTCCTCTTTTCCTAATTGTCTCTTGATTTTCGGACTTCTGGATATGATCCGGAAAGTCGGGTTTTTTCATAAAAGCGGATGCTACCAGCTAGGCATACCAAGCCTCCTGAACATATCGATGTTTTTTCCCTAAAAAATTCTTGCCTTCCGGGAACGCTGTTTTATGGATAAGTAAAGGAAGTTGGGGCAAGGAGGTAAAGAACTTCTCCATGTGTATTTGCAGCGAGGTGAGTGCATGATGAATCTGAAGCATCTGTGGGAGCGGTTTGGGTTTAAGGGAAAGGTGTTTTTGCTAAGCTTGTTGGGCATTGTGCTAACGGCCGTGGTAACGCTCGGCGGGATCTGGCTCCAAAGAGGACATCTCCGTGAGCAGGTCCGTCAAGAAGTGGACAAAATGGGCCGGGAAGAGTGTGCGAAGATTGCCAAGAATGTGTATCTGATGCTGCAGGTCAGCCATGGAAAACTTCAAAAGGAGTTGCAGAACAATTTGAAGGTGGCCCGGGAGATTTTCCGGCAGGCCGGGCAGGTTCGTTTCTCTCAGGAAAAGATCGCCTGGGAGGCGGTCAATCAGGTCACCAAGCAGGTCCAACGGGTGGAATTGCCGAAGATGGAAATAGGGGGCCAATGGCTGGGCCAAAATTGGGACCTCACCAAGCCTTCGCCGATCGTGGACAAGGTGCAGGAACTGGTCGGCGGAACATGCACCATATTCCAACGCATGAACGAAGCCGGGGATATGCTCCGGGTGTGCACTAACGTGAAAACCAAGGAGGGTCGGCGGGCCATCGGAACCTACATTCCCGCCCGCCATCCCGACGGCACGCCCAACCCGGTCATTGCCCAAGTTTTGACCGGCCAGACCTATGTGGGCCGGGCCAAAGTGGTCGATGACTGGTGCTTGACCGCCTATGAACCGATCCGGGACGACAAAAACCAGATCGTCGGCATGCTTTACTACGGCATCAAGCAGGAGGACCTGCCAGACCTGCGCCAAGGCATCATGGATATTGTGGTGGGCAAGACCGGATATGTGTACATCTTAGGCGGCACGGGCGATCATCAGGGGCACTATATCATCTCCTATAAAGGGCAGTGGGACGGAGAGAATATCTGGGAAGCCAAGGATGCCAATGGTCATCTGTTTATTCAGTCGATTGTGCGGAAGGCTCTGGCCACAAAGGACGGCCAGTGCGACTTTGAGCGCTATCCTTGGCAGAACAAGGGAGAACCCGAACCTCGCTATAAAGTAGCTGCGGTCACCTATTTCGCTCCATGGGACTGGGTGATCGGGGTGGGAGCGTATGAGGATGATTTCCATGATTCCATTGGCCGCATTGACAACGCTTGTGACCAAATGATCTATTGGGGGCTATTGGGCACGTTGGGTGCCTTGCTTTTGTGCGGTGGGGTGGGGTATGTAGCCACGGTGAAGATCGCCCGTCCGCTAGAACAGACCGTGTCGGTGATGGAGGCAGTGGCCCAGGGCGATTACAGCCGGCGATTAACCTTTACAGGGCAGGATGAGTTTGGACGGATGGCTACGGCCGTCAACAAGGCCATCGATGCTACCGTCCGTGTGATGGATGAAGTCAAGCAGGCCTCCGAACGGGAGAAACAACTCCAGGCCGAGCGGGCCGAGGCCGAACGCCAACGCATGGAGGAAGAACGTCGCAAAGCCGAGGCCCTGCGCCGCAAGGTGGATCAATTGCTGGAAGTGGTCCATGCAGTGGCACAAGGTGATCTGACGCGTCAGGCCCCTGTGGAAAACACCAACGATGCGGTGGACGAGCTGGCCAAGGGGATAAACAAGATGTTGGCCGATTTGGCGCATCTGATTGGTCAGGTGAATGAAAGTGCGGCTCAATTTGCCGAAGGGTCTCGGGTGATCGCCGACGGCGCCCAAACACTGGCCCAAGGCGCTCAGGCGCAAAGCTCCAGCGTGGAAGAGATGACCGCTTCGATCGAGGAATTGGCTCGCAGTATCGAGCAGATCAAACAGCGGGCCTTGGAAGCAGATCAAAAGGCCAAACAGACCCGTCAGGTGGCCGACGAAGGCGGTAAAGCCGTTCAACGGTCCGTGGAAGCCATGCAACTGATCAAGGCCAGTGCGGAGCGGATTAGCGAGATCATCCAGGTGATCTCCGAGATCGCCAGCCAGACGAACCTGTTGGCTCTCAATGCAGCCATCGAGGCAGCCCGAGCGGGCGAACACGGCATGGGCTTTGCCGTGGTGGCCGACGAAGTCCGCAAGCTGGCCGAGCGAAGCAACAAAGCCGCCGGTGAAATCTCCAAACTCATCAAAGAATCCACCGAACGGGTGACCGAAGGGGCCTTGCTGAGCGAAGAAACCGGCAAAGCCCTGCAGGAAATCATCCGCGGGGTGGAAACCACGGCGGCGGAAATCGGCGCCATTGCCGAGGCTACTGTCCAACAGGCCGCCCGTGCCCAAGAAGTCTCTTCCGGCATCCAAAACATCGCTCATGTTACCGAGCAGAACGCCGCCGGAAGCGAGCAGATGGCCTCTTCTAGCCAAGAGCTCGGCGCTCAGGCCGCCACGCTGAAAGAGGTGGTCAGCCGATTCAAAGTGCGCTGAGCCTTTTTGCCCCAGGAAGGGATTTCCCCTATTGATCTTCGCAAATCGTTAGCGACAGCCGGAATCCCTTGTTTTGAGCCTCCTTGTGCGTCCCTTGGTTTTGCGAAGATCAAGAGGAGTGTTAGGAATCTTGGTGGGGGAAAACAGGGTGCGGGCGTGAGACATTATATATACAAACAAATAGATAAACATTATTTTCTGGGTTGAACAAGCCGAGCGCCCAGAGCAGAGGGCCTCAGCCTTTCGAAAACGAAGGTTGAGGTGTGCGGCCCGGTCGCAACAGAAGGACTCCTCGGCCGGGCCGCTGTTATTTTTGGGAAGGCCTAAACCGCAGACGACACCGACCTCTGACAAAATGGCATCCCCACACACTGGACGAACGTCGCCCCACCTCCAAATAAGTTTACAAAAAGCCGGAAGTGCCTTAGAGGCTGTCCCGAATTCCATTTTTAGCCGGATGGACCACCAACCGGCAGCCCCCATAGTGCCAAAAAGCCGATAAAACGGGCGTTTTCCTAACACCGGAAGGGTTTAGAAACGGTTGGGGGCGCCGGCCCGCTTCCCAATTTCGGGACAGACTCTCAGAGGGGGCCCCGGCGAGTACATGGACGTCGCACTGTCAAAAAAGGCCGGTATCCCAACCAGGTTCCTCTTCACTTTCGCTTTTTTGTGGAGTGATTCAGGAGGATAAGAGGGGGCATTTGGGTAGAGGCTCTTGTTTTCCGTGCAAGTCGGCGGCGACGAAATCTAGGCCCAAGTCCAGGAGGGTTTCTTTCTTCGGGATGCCGGTTTGTGGGTCCCAACCCATAGCTTCCAGGTATTCTCGGACCTGGGTATCGACATCGACGGTTACGCCGGCCACAGGGCCTTCTTGGAGCGGTGGATCGCCGATCACCCGGCCTGGGATTTTGATGTCGATGTTTCGGATGCCTTCTCGGAGGTTGAAAGCGATCCGTAGGGCGGCAATGCGGGCGCCGATCCGGTCTAGGTCTTCCAACGTGTATTTCTGGCCGGTCACACAGGTGAGCACCTCGGCCAGGGATTCCGGCGGCAAGACCGACCAAGCAAACAGGCACATCCCGGCTGCCGAACTGGCATGATGATGGTTGCTGACGCGCCGATGGATATGCCCCTTGCCTGTGTACCTATATTTATCAAACGACTCGGTTACTAAGCCCGGCGGCGCAAATTGGGCCTCAGCAGTCCACGCACTCATCTGGGTATGTCGGCCCGGGGTGGCGTCCATTTTGTAACTGGTGGCAAGTCCGGGGCTTAGCCGAGGATCGTGCATCGGGACCTCTTCGCCGCCGATGTGCATGGCGTATTGTTCGGCGCCTCGGCCGATCCGCTCGGCGGCCACTTTGGCGCCGTCCTGCAAGACCCGTCCGAATCCTTCGCCCCGGGCAATCTGCTCGGTCAATTGGACAATGGCTTCGGCGTTGCCCCAGGTGAGCTTCAGACCACCGGTATCCGCATCGGTGAGGATGCCCTTTTCATAGCACTCGAAGGCAAAGGCAAGGGTACAGCCGGTGCCGATCGTATCCAGCCCGGCCCGATTGCAGATTTCGTTACACCGGTTGATCGAGGGCAAATCATCATTGAGTAACATGGCGCCGAAGGACCCGAGGGTTTCATACTCCGGCTTATGCCCTTTGGAGGCGAAGGGACCGGATTCGACCTCCGTTTCGCCGCCGCAGCCGATCGGGCACCGCCAGCAGGCGTATTTTCGGCGTTGGATGGCCAGGACCGAATCGTCGCTGATTTTTGCTGCGGTGGGGAAATCGGCCGGGCTACCGGCCCAGTTTTTGATCGGGCAATCGGCCGAGGCCACCGAGCCGGCCGTGACTCCGGACGTGCCGTATTGGTGAAGCACCTGGAAAAAGCCCTGTTGTCGCATAAATTCTCGATACCGGTTTAGAGCAGCTCGCAGGGCCTGAGGGTCGGCCAGGCTGGGAGTTTGGTTTCCGACGGCCACGATGGCCTTCAGGCGTTTGGCGCCCATGACCGCACCCAGGCCGCTTCGGCCGGCGGCCCGGCCCCGATTGTTGATCACACAGGCCAGCAGGGCCTTCCGTTCCCCGGCCGGTCCGATGCAGGCGGCCCGAGCCGTACTGCCATACCGCTCCTGCACCAGCTCTTCCAACTGGTTGGTGTCCAAGCCCCACCAGCCGTCGGCGGGCAGAAGGGTGGGCTGGCCATCCTGAAGCAACAGATAGACCGGCTCTGGACTGATCCCGCGGACGAGCACCGCATCGAATCCGGCCGCCTTCATGGCCGGGCCAAAATCGCCGCCCGAATTGGCATCTCCCCAGGTGCCTGTCTTCGGACTTTTGCCTACCACCACATAGCGGTTGCCGGTAATAGCCGGGGTGCCTGTCAATATACCTGTAAAAAAGCCCAGGTAGTTCTCCGGCCCGAACGGATCCGCCTTAGGCCGCTGCAACCGGTATAAGTACCAGGCGCCCAGCCCGTAGCCGCCCAGATACTGCAAGTAGGCTTCATCCGGCGGGGTTTCCACCCGGAGTTCTCGTGTCTCCAAATCCACAAATAACACCCGTCCCATGGTTCCTGGAACTGCCATCGTTTCGACTCCTTGTGTCTTGCTCAAGGAATAACATTCCGGAGAACACTTCAGGTGAATCGAGAAATCTTCCTTCTCGTCCCCGGGAGGAAGGAATCCGGAATCGACCCGCCGCCGCAGGGAGAGATCGAGCGGACGAACACTCGTTGGCTGTGCCGGAGCTGGACTCCCACTGGCGCAGGAATGACAATCCGGCCCACTTCCGTCAAACACAGGCAATTTCTTCATGGGGATGAACTGTCGCTGGTTCCTGGAAATCTTATGCCTTATGCATATCTTGGGAGATTCTTATCGGCTTGACAAGGGGACCCGCTCCAACCGGATCGGTTGGTTGGAAAACAGGCTATCGCCTGCCTCGGCCAGGAACCGGGCCAGATTTTCCGGCGTATCGGTGAACTTGGCCACCCGGAACCGGCCGGCGGAAACTTCCCCTTGGAGTTTGCCTGCTTCGATGGCCCGGACTTTGGCATCGTTGTCCATCGGCCAGACGGTCAGCCGATCCCCTTCGAACTGGTACCGCCAAAGGAAATATCCTTGTACTGCCTCCCAGCCTTTTTCTTTGATCTGTTGGGCCAAATCCGGTTTCAGTTCGGCGATGTTCAGATAACCTTTTTTACCAAGCCGGGTAGGAAAGAGGAGCATTTCTCCGGCTGGGTCTAACTGGCCTTCGTGGTGCGAGACGCCCACCACCCGTAGCACGCCGTCCGGCCACTCTTGCCCGGCCTGCCCAATATGGTAGAAACTGATCCGCCCATCTTCGGCCACATGCCGCCAAAGCCCCAGCAGTTGTTTGTCCGGCTCTGCTTTGCGAGGATCGACCAACGGCTTGGTGGAATCCACACAGCCGGCCAAAAAAACGCTCCCGACCACCCAAGCCAATACAGTACGTTTCATGACACTGCCTCCTGATAGATAAGGGTACCATTTTTGCCGAATAGAAGACGCCTGTGAAGGAATCCGCTTCTCAGGGCCGATGCCTTGGGAAATATCTGTGTAACACTTTAGCCGAATGAAGCAACTCACCTCTCCCCAGGCCGTCAAGAGGCCGGCGAGCGAAGCCGGGTGAGGGACCCCTGTATTGTCATTCCCGCGAAAGCGGGAATCCAGAAAGTATTCCAGAATTCTCGCTTGCCCAGCAGGAACACCGTAGCCGACACAAAGCAGCCTGGATTCCTGCTTGCGCAGGAATGTCACATAGCTCCCTGCATTCGGCTAAAATATTACGGAAGCTCTGAATAATTCAACGTGGACAAAAGGGAAGTATTTCAGGAGAATTTTCCGAAAACCCCATATATCGAGCTGCTGTCAATGCTAGCATACAATCCACTGGGGGTAGCTTGGGCAACCTCAGAGGCCGACAACATAATCAAAAGAC
>Ga0197142_1004752_pt1 | contig 10869 bp, 15 predicted proteins | sample GBS60_MetaG_FD_148614 | JGI IMG/M metagenome (GOLD analysis project Ga0197142, IMG submission 148614) | Sediment microbial communities from Great Boiling Springs, Gerlach, Nevada, United States - GBS 60_MetaG | ecosystem: Environmental > Aquatic > Thermal springs > Hot (42-90C) > Sediment...
CAGCAGAGGTGGCAATATATGTAACAGTAAGTAGGATAGAGAAGAATAAATGGAAAGAACCGCTTCCTTTGGTTAAATCTGCTTTATATGAATTGAAGCAAATGTTTGTGAAAAAATTTTATGGACAAACACAATTCTCTTGACAAGTGTCTGCTTTGCTTCTTTTATTAAATCTATACCGTTCATCTCTGGCATAGTAAGGTCTGTAAAAACAACGTTAAAATCATCATTTTGTATCTTTTCGAGCCCTTCTTTACCTGACTTTGCTGTTTCTGTATAACAACCAGCAAAACGTGTTAACATCTCATATAGTGTTTCTCTAACCATTGGGTCATCATCAACAACTAACACTTTAAGCTTGTCCATAACCATTCTCTATCTTCTTTTTATATAGTTTCACTTCAGCTTCAGTTAAAACGCCCGTCTGCTCAATCCTATCTAATATATCGGGTGGTAATTTAGCAAGGTTAATAACATTTTTTAAAAGATAAGCAAGAATTGTTCTTAAATGTTTGTTTTCTCTTTGAAGATTTATCATTCTTTTACAACGCATAACAAGAAATATCACTTCTTCTATTTTGAAAGGTTTAGTTATATAGTCAAAGGCACCCAAATCTATCGCTTTTAAAGCTATATCTAATGTTCCAAAAGCAGTAATAATAACCGTTGCTAAGTCAGGATTAATTTTAAGGGCAGATTTAATAAGTTCTATACCATCAATTCCTGGCATTACAAGGTCAGTAATCAAAAGGTCAAAATTATCTTTCCTAAGTAAATCAATGGCCTCAAAGCCATCCATCGCAGAAATAACAGCATATCCCTCTCGGGATAAAATCGAAAAAACGACCTCTCTTGCGATTGGGTCGTCATCAACAACAAGTATTTTGAAGCTATCCTTAGCCACTATTCACTTTCCTTTATAGTTTTCAAGACCTCTTCTTTTGCCTGGTCTATTATACTCCTTTTTTTGGCTTCAGCAGAGATACTTACTACATCCTGAGGTTCTTCTATCTGTTTCTTCTCGAGAAGATTATTAATTCTCTGCTTTAAAAACTTGTTGTAAACATTTGCTACTCCATTAATCTGAAAGGGATTAATTGTCATTTAATTTGCCTCCATGCATCCCTTAGCTCTAATAAAATTTTTTCAACCACTTCCAGAGAAGCAATATCATTCTTCAAATTTGCTTTTGCAAGTTCCCGTAAGCAAAAGATATAGAGAATTTCTAAATTTTCTGCTATTTTTCCACCTATTTCTTTATTCAATGATGCAAGAAGTTCTTCAATAATACGGGTTACCCTCTCTAAATTGTCAATCTTTTCTTGAAGATTTCCTTCTAAAATTGCCTTCTTTGCCTTATTTATAAACTCAATAGCACCATCATAAAGCATAATAAGTAGCTCAACAGAGTTTGATGTATTTTTAACAACATTTTCCATATAACTATTTCTTGCAATTTGAAGGTTTAACATCATCATTTATTGGTCCCCCATTTATTAAGAGTTTGTGTTAAGTAGTCACTGCTTCTTTGTAAATTACCAATCGTTTTTTCAAGTTCATAAAACCTCATTCTTAAATCAGCTTCAGTTTTTTCAAGTCTTTTTTCAATGAGTTCTATTTTTTTATTAATATTATCAATTAGTTTTGTATAATTATCTTTTCTACCAGGGATTACTTTATCGAGATATATTTTCACATTGTTTTCCATAGAATTTGCCATTGCATCTACAACATTAGAAACAGTATTAAAATCTGCCCTAAAAGCAGACTCAAACTTAGCTGAATCAAGACTTAAAACACCTGTCTTGTCATGATTCAAACCCAAATTTGTCAATGTTTTACCATTATACAACCCAGTAAGAATACTTCTTACAGAACCCATAATCTGACGAGAGATGGCATCATCTTTCAATTTTACATCTTTCAAAGCATTCATAAGATTGTTATAAGCTGAAACAAAATTATTCAGATTCTTTGTTGCTGTAGATAAATCTTTTGATATTTTTAAAGTAACAACCTCCCCATCAGATGCATTTTGCAATTTTATATTTACACCATTAATTAAATCAGAAATCTCGTTTTTTGTTCTTGTTACTACAACTCCATCTATCTCTAAGGATGCATCTTTTGCTGATCTTGCCTGTGTCAAATTTGCTACACCCCCAGAAACATTACCATTTGCATCATAGGCAGGATTAAATGCTAAAGCAGAAAGTCCAACATTATCAGTTTCTTCAGGTGAAGTTTCAAACATTCCATCATTGTTTTCATCTACCTTAATAACAATTTTGTTTTCACTACCAGTATTTGTAGAAGAAACAACAAGCCTGTAACCTGTTCCATCATTTATTATATTTGCCTTAACATTTATGCCAGCATTGCTTATAGCATCTTTTAAAGCAGATAGAGAATTGTTAGAGGAATCAATGGTAATAACCTTTTCTTCGCTGCTTCCCACTTTAATCGTTAGCTTCTGAACAGGATTTGAACCTAAATCCGCAACGGGAGCGTCAATAGAGCCATAAACCATTGAGTATACTCTCTGAGCAGATGCTAAATTATTTACTTTTATATTATAGTTTCCTTCTAAAGCATTAGTGGAAGCTGTTGCTGTCAAGATATTAGTATTTGATGACTGGGCAGAAAACGAAACAAGATTTATTTTTTTGAGATTGGTAATAGAATTCTTTAAGTTGTTGAGTAGGTTTGATATATTACCCCACTGGCTTATTTTAGCATTATAGTCACTTTTTTTGCTTTTCAAGTTCTCAACAGGCTTTCTTTCAATAGCCATTAGCTGATCAATAATTTTTGCTGAATCAATACCTGAAAAAATGCCTGTTCCCGATATAATTGCCATGTTATACCTCTATTTTATACATATTTTTCAGTATTTCACTCAACCTTACATTTAAATTAATGATTTCTTCAGGAGGAATCTGTCTGATAACGTTACCCTTTTCGTCTTCTATTCTTATCAAAACATTATTCTTTTCATCAATTACCCATATGGCTTTGTATGATGTTACAGTAGGTTTTACCTTTGCCTCTTTAATAGTTTTTTCTGAATTATCTTTGTTTTCTATAGAACTCAAAAGATCTTTTTTTTGCACTTCTTCAACTTTCTTTTCAGTGCTTTTGAGCTCTATTTCTACTGTTGGTAATAAATCTACCTTGTTTATCATTTTTATATCAGGGAGAGGCTTTTAACCTCTCCCCGCCTCCTTTATTATCTACCTAAGAGAGCTAAAATCTGCTGTGGGCTCTGGTTTGCCTGTGCAAGCACAGATATACCAGCCTGTTGTAATATCATTGCCTTTGTCATATTAGCGGTTTCAACGGCAAAATCCGCATCCATAACCCTTGAACGAGCAGCCGATACATTTTCAATGATATTGTTTAGATTGGCAACAGTATATTCTAATCTGTTGTTTATTGCACCTAAATCACCTTTTTTGGTAAGTACATTATTAATTGCTGTTTGCACATAATCAATAGCATTTTGAGCATTTGTAATATTAGTAACATCCGCTGTTACAAGATTTGATGAAAGTGCACTAACCCTTGCATCAACAGAACTAATTGATATAGTGTTGTTTAAGGCGTTATCTGAACCAATCTGGAACGTGCCACTACCTGAAGTAACATCAAAAGTATTGTCAGCAGCAATGTTCTGGATCTGAGCATTAATTGTAACTTTTATACCAAGAGCAGTAAAGTTTACTTCTGTACTATTTAAGCCGGTTGGTACTGCAACATCATCTATAATCTGTGATTGAGTTCCAATAGTAAGTGTAAACTTCTTACCAAAATTAGTTCCATCTTCAACAGTAAGTGTATAAGTACCTGCGGCAGCACCATTGCTTGTGATGTCTTCAATACCATTTGCTGCAGAAAGGTTTGTACCCAGACTATCTATTCTTGAACCAAAACCACCGTTTAAAACATTCTGGTTATTGAACTTCGTTGAATTTGCAATTCTGTCTATTTCTGTTTTTAATGCCTGAAACTCAGCATCAAGCGATGTTCTATCGGTGCTTGTATTACTATCATCAGCTGCTTGCACTGCCAACTCTCTCATTCTCTGTAACATATTGTGAATCTCATCTAAACCACCTTCCATTGTTTGAACAAGAGATATAGCATTATTGGCATTTCTTATTGCTTGAGACAAACCTCTTATTTGAGATGTCATACGTGATGCAATTGATATACCTGCAGCATCATCCTTTGCAGAATTAATTCTTAAGCCTGATGATAATCTTTGCATTGATGCTTGAAGTAAATTTTGGGTCTTATTAAGATTTTTCTGGGCATTAATAGATACAATGTTTGTGTTGATTACTAATGCCATAGTTTTTTCCTCCTTGAATTTTTAATTTTGGTATCCTTACCTTTTAATTTTTAGGGCTAAAGCCTTATTTAATTTCCTCACCTCCTTCTGGCTTTTATTACCCTTACGATTATCTTATCGTTAAAAAAATAAAAAACTTTAGTTTTTTAAGATGAAAAAAGTTATGATAGGAAAGTACTAATTTCTAAAACCTATTACAGGTGCTGGTACTCTGCCACCTCTGTTAATGAAGGTTTTGGGAGAGAACATATTTATATCCATTACAGGGGCTTCACCTAAAAGTCCCCCAAAATTTACATAATCACCTTTCTTTTTTCCATAAGCAGGGATTATCCTAACTCCTGTTGTTTTATTATTTGCAACTCCTATAGCTGATTCATCAGCAATTATTGCTGATATAATTTCTTCTGGTGTGTCTCCAGGAATAACAATCATATCAAGACCTACAGAGCAAACAGATGTCAAAGCTAAAAGCATTTCCATCCCTAAACTTCCCCTTTTCACAGCTTCTACCATACCCCTATCTTCACTCACAGGGATAAAAGCACCGCTTAAACCACCAACATAAGATGATGCAAAAAGACCACCTTTTTTTACTGCATCGTTTAATATAAACAAGGCAGCAACAGAGCCAAAACAACCTGTACTTTCCAATCCCATAGTTTCTAAGATTTCAGCCACACTATCACCTACTGCAGGAGTTGGTGCAAGTGAAAGATCAAGAATACCAAAGGATACATTTAGCCTTCTTGCTATCTCTTTACCAATAAGTTCTCCTGCACGAGTAATTTTAAAGGCTACTTTTTTTATCGTTTCAGAAACTTCTCCTAAAGTTGCTGTATGCCCTAATTTTTTTAATGCATAATTTACAACACCAGGTCCTGAAATGCCTATGTTTACTGTACATTCAGGCTCACCAGGACCATGAAAAGCACCTGCCATAAATGGGTTATCCTCAACCGCATTGGCAAAGATGACTAATTTCGCACAACCGATACTGTCTTTATGAGATGTATTTTTTGCTATATCCTTAATAATCCTTCCCATCTTTAATATAGCATCCATATTAATCCCGCTTCTTGTAGAAGCAACATTAACAAATGAACAGACCCTTTCTGTTTGAGACAGGACCGATGGTAGAGACGACATTACAAGCTTATCTATCTCTGTCTCTCCTTTATGAACAAGACAACCAAAACCACCAATAAAATCAATATCAAGTTCTTTTGCCAAAAAATCAAGATTTTCAGCCAACTCTACAAGTGATTCAATATCCTTTGCGGGATAGAACAAAGATACTGGGGTTATAGATAACCTCGTATTAACTATAGGCAGACCATACTTATTCTCTAAAGATTGGGCTTCTTTTTTAAGATTACTTGCATATTTGAGAATCTTATCCCTAACCTTTTTATTCGTTACCGTTATAGAACTATCTGAACAATCGTAAAGGCTAATGCCCATTGTGATAGTTCTAATATCGAGATTTAAATCCTCAATCATTTTTATTGTTTCTAATATCTCTTCTGGTGCTATTCTCATAACTTATATCCTATGCATATAGTTAAATAGTTCAAGGTCGTGAGCGGTAATCTTCATACCCAATTCTATAGACTTTTTCTCTAACTCTTTTCTTAATGTGCTGAGATCTATATTAGATTTTTCCATATCAACAAGCATTATCATTGCAAATATATTGCCTTTCAAAATTTTTTGGTTTATATCCTCAATGTTAATGTTATGGTTTGCAAGAAGCGTTGAGATACTTGCTACAATACCTACTTTATCTTCTCCCAAAACAGTTATTACAACTTTACTATCCATAAGTATCTCCCACTAATACTTTTTCCACTCATCGTGCAAGTATTTTTCAAACATTGCTTTATATTGAGCTGAGCCCTCTGGCGGGGTATTTTTAATTGATTTTAGTTTCTCATTAACATTTCTTTCAATCTCTTCACAAAACCTATAAAACTTAACATATCCCTTCTTAACTGCAGCGATAAACTTATTTCTATTTGTATCACTTTTTATTACTCCCTTTTTTATTAGCTCTTCAAAAATTGTATTTGCAATATTTTCTATTCTCTCATCGGAAAAAGCTATCATAGTTTGAACCCCCTTTTCTTTGCAAGCTCTATCTTTGCTTTTCTAATTAGAATATCAAAATTCAATTCTTCAGAGTGAACATTGGTAGTATATTTTTTAATAAGCATTTCTGCTTCTTTTTCAATTTGTTCTTCAATTTTTAAATCATTCACAATAATGGACTGTATAATTTCCATCGCTTTAGCTTCTCCCATAGTTTGTAGAAGACCATCCTTTTCTAACTCTTCGATAATAAATTTAACAAGTTTCTTTATTTGATTAGGGGTTAGTCTCATATTAACTCCTTCCTTTGATATGAAATGTACAGAAAAACTATTTTACCCATTCTTCAAAATTTTCTGATATAATTCCAGCTTTTTTATATCGTAACATAGATTTTTTACATATACAATTTTCATTATCTTTGGTTTCTAATAGCCCTTTTACAATTTCTGGAAGTAAACTGACAGCAACCTCAACATTTCTCTTTTTATTTTCTGGAAGTGTACCTTCAAAAAGCTCTCCTTCTTTATACTCGATACTATCATTTTCTGCATAATTTGTAATATAACAAATCGTGGCATAACAAATTTCCATTTCTCTTGCAAGAAAAACTTCTGGTACTAATGTCATACCTACCATATCAGCCCCTATAAGTTTAAAAAACTTTATTTCAGAAGCAGTTTCAAGCCTTGGACCTTCCGTACAAACATATACCCCATTACTATGATAGGGATGTTTTATTTCATCAAGAATTTTCATCAATTGAGTACGCAAGGAAGGGCAAAAACATGGATTTACCCTTATAAACCCTAATCCTTTGCCTTCAAAAAAGGTATAATCCCTTTTTTTAGTAAAATCAATAATATCATGGGGTATTACAAAATCACCAATTTCAAAATTTCCATTTATTGCACCTGGACCTGTCCAAGTAAAGATACGTTTTACACCGAGTTTTTTAGCAGCAAAAATATTTGCCCTGTAATTCACAAATGGAGCAGAAATACTATAACCATCAATACCATGTCGAAAAATGACATAGAAAAATTTGCCATTGTTCTCATACTTTCTAATAAGATGAGACCTTCCAAAGGGTGTATCCAAAGAGAATTCCTCTAAGGTATTTCCAAAATGGTTTTTTAAAATGTGGGCATTACTTCCTGCAATTATCAGCATAAAACGTTTTTGACTTCATTATAAACATTAATTATAATTACAGAATTATAATGACTTATAATAAATTTTTAAACATAAAAAATTTTTTTCTGATTATCTATTCAATTCCTTTTCTTTTGCTTATCCTAATACTCACATTCAATAGTTTTAGAGAAGCAATCATTGATTTTAAAAAAACCTTCTACCTTCATAACCTTAAATATCATGCCCAAAGTGAAAATAGGATTGAATCTATACAAGCAGTTCTTGTTACCCTATCCCAAACAATACCTACAGATAAGATAAATACTAAGGATATTTACAAAAGTTTTGAAAAGGTTTCAAAGGCCACAGGGTTTTTTTAATAACATTGCCCTTTTCGATATAAAAGGCAACCATTTAGTAACATTGTACCCGTTGGACAAATACAGCCTCCCACAGATAGGCTTTACTTTAAAAGGGCATTAGAGAAAAAAGATTTTGTATGGGGTGAATTTGCAATTTCAAGAAGCACAGGTAAAAAGGTTATTCATTTTGCTATGCCTGTAATGGATAAAAATAGAACGGTAAAATACATAATAGTAGCAGTACCTGTAATGGAAAAGGTTTTACCTATTTTACATTATTCTAACAGAAGCAAAATTATTTTACTTGATGAAAATGGCGTCATCGTTAAGTCCTTCAATGAAAAAGACGAGGGGAAAAAGTTTGAATATTTTGAAGATATAAAAGCTGACAAAGAGATTATAGAAAGCCAATGGGGTAATTATATTTTCACTGCAAAGATCTCTTTTAACAATAAGCCTTTTTGCTATCTTGTTCAAGAGGAAAGTATAAATACATTCCAAATACTAAAAGAAGAAAAATTTTTTAGCAATTTAGGCTTCTTATTAATCATTTATTTTGCCAATTTCATCTTCATTTTATTTTTTACAACAAAATTTGTTGTAAAACCTATCCACACTATAGAACAAACCTTTACAAACTTTAACTTTGAAGGTGACATAAATTTTCCAGAAAAAATCTTATTTTTCAAAGAGTTTTCCAATTTAAAATATGCTTATCAAACATTAATAAACACAATAAAAAAACAGCATCAAAAAATACAACAGGATAAAGATTTATGGTACAACACACTTAATTGTATCAAGGACCCTTTCTTTATTGTTGATACAGATTATAGAATAATCATGGCAAATGATGCTTTTATAAGTACATTTAATATTTCACCGGATGCTATTAAAAATTATCATTGTTATAATGTAATCCATAAAACTGGCACACCTATTGACTTTTGTCCACACAGAAATATTTTAGAAAAAAACAACTCCTGCAATTTCGAAATATATTTTGATGATATAAAAAATGGTTTCTCATCACATATAACCCTATTTATATCGATGGTAAGCTTATCGGAACGTCTCATTATCTAAAAGATATTACTCGTTTAAAAACTGCAGAAGAAGAACGTTTAAAGATTGAACGACAGTTATTACATACTCAGAAGTTAGAAAGTTTAGGGGTTTTGGCAGGTGGTATTGCTCACGATTTCAACAACATACTCATGGGAATCTTAGGCAATGTTGAACTGGCACTTATGAAAAAAGAGAAACTACCAGAAAATGTAGTATACAATTTAGAAGTAATTAAATCAGCTTCAGAGAAGGCTTCCCTTCTAACTAGACAGTTGCTTGCATACTCTGGTAAAGGAAAGTTTGTCATAAAAGAGATAGAACTAAACAAGTTTATCAGAGATATTTACGATTTAATAAAAGTTTCTATTTCCAAAAAAGCAACCATAACCCTTAACTTAAAAGAAGACGAAGAGTTAATCATCAATGGAGATCCAGGACAGATTGAACAAGTCATACTAAACCTTGTTATAAACGCCAATGAAGCATTAGAAGATAAAGAAGGGCTTATAACCATTACTACAGGCAAAATGTATTGTGACCAGAAATATTTTGAAGATACTGTAGATGGACATTTAAGAACTTTTAAAGAAGGAGAATATGTCTTTTTTGAAGTTACTGATAATGGTTGTGGAATGGACAAAGAAACTATGTATAAAATATTTGAACCTTTCTTTACCACAAAATTTACAGGGAGAGGGCTTGGGTTGTCAGCAATACTTGGGATTGTTAGAGGACACAATGGAGCAATAAGGGTTTATAGCGAAAAAGGTAAAGGTTCTTCCTTTAAAATTCTGTTCCCAGCAGCGAAAAAGTCTGAAAAAAATGAAGAAAGTAAAGTTTTTACACCTTCCTTAAAGGGAAAAACAGTACTCGTTGTAGATGACGAAGATTTGGTAAGACAAGTAGTGAAAAAAATGGTAGAATCTTTTGGAGGGGAAACCATTCTTGCAAATGATGGGATAGATGGTATTACAAAATTCAAAGAAAACAAAGATAAAATTGACATCGTTCTTTTAGACTTAACAATGCCAGGACTTTCTGGAGACGAAATATTTCGGGAAATCAAAAAGATAAGAAATAATGTCAAAGTTATACTAATGAGTGGGTATAACGACCAAGAAATCTCTCAAAAACTTGTTGGTAGAGGTTTTGCTGGCTTCCTCCAGAAACCCTTCACGATAGAACAACTCATAAACAAACTACAATAAAACCATAAGTTATATTGAAAGAATAAGCATTTTTTAAAGGAAAATAAAAACTGGGGGCACCTTAACTACCTTTTCAAGAGTTTCAATCCTTGTTTTTCTGGAAGTGGCATTAATACCAACCAATTAATAATTTTTCAATTTTATCAATTCTTTATAATTATATTTTAAAGCCACTTTTTTAAACTTTTTTTTCACTATTTTACTGCCAAAGAACTTTTTAACATTCAATTTAGTCAAGTTTTTATAATCTTATTATGATATTATTAACCATTCCTCTTTTTTGTCAATATTTTTATCAATTTAGTCACTTAGGACAGATGTTTCTGTAACAACAATCTACACACCTTATTTCAAATTTTGTTTTTTTAGGGAAATAACCGCTTTTTATGATTTTAAATATTTCATCTATTATTTTATAAGCTTCTGTTTTATCCTCATTTGTATAATATAGGGAGTATAATAAGAATTGTGTCTATTAATGGCTTGTTTTGGTAGTGGATAAGATAAGATTTAAAAATAAGGTTTAAATAGGATGACATAGGAGAATGAAAAAAAGAAAATTAAAAAAGGATGAGATTGGCAAAATGGGGGATTTGAATTTAGATAAGGTTTTGGATGAAATTTCAAAGATTGATTCCAGAGGAGGTAT
>Ga0197142_1004753_pt1 | contig 10868 bp, 14 predicted proteins | sample GBS60_MetaG_FD_148614 | JGI IMG/M metagenome (GOLD analysis project Ga0197142, IMG submission 148614) | Sediment microbial communities from Great Boiling Springs, Gerlach, Nevada, United States - GBS 60_MetaG | ecosystem: Environmental > Aquatic > Thermal springs > Hot (42-90C) > Sediment...
TGAAGGGGTATTCTCCGGGGTACCCCAGGTCGCGCTCGTAGTTGAAGTCTTTAATATCATCTGGGGTATAGAGGCGTTTGATCTCTTGATTAGAGACGGTGATGAAGCGATTCTTGCGTTCGGTCATGGGTTCCTCCGAAGATATTATACCAGACTTCGTCTGGACTGTACACCTTCGCCGGCTTCGCTGGCGAAGATGAACGGTCCAGGCGAAGCCTGGTTGACAAGCGTCCCCTCGGAGGCTAGACTGGGCTGCGAGGGAGGTGTTTCTCATGAGGAGGTTGGTGCTGGTGGCCCTACTGCTTGTAGGGCTGGGGTTTGTCGGTTCGGTGGCGCAGGCTCCCAGTTGGGAATGGGCCAGGACCTTCGGCGGGCGCGGAAGTGATGAGGGCTACTCCGTGCAGCAGACCAGCGATGGGGGCTACATCCTGCTGGGATACACAAGGTCCTTCGGCGCAGGGTGGTGGGATGTCTGGCTGATCAAGACCGATGCCAATGGGAACAAAGAATGGGAGCGGACCTTCGGCGGGAGCTACTCGGATGAGGGCTACTCTGTGCAGCAGACGAGCGATGGCGGCTTCATCCTGCTGGGAACCACAGAGTCCTTCGGCGCAGGGGAGGCTGATGTCTGGCTGATCAAGTATCGTCCGTGACAAGCTTCGCTTGACGTTTATCTTCGCCAGCCTCTGGCGAAGGCGAGCGGTCCAGGCGAAGCCTGGTCACCGAGTTTTCACCTTCTTTCCATTCATTTGGATCCTTCCACAGGGTATAGTCTACTTGACAACCTCTATGCGTTCTGGTAGAATCTTTTTCGGAGAGGAGTAGTAGCCATGACGGAGAAGGCCCTTATCATCAGAGCCGAAGGCAATAGCCACATTCTGGAATTCTCCCCACGCGACTTCCGTGACGTCCTCTCTATCATCCAGAGCGATGACGTCGTCGGCGTGCTCTTCCTCGACCGGCTTTATGAGTATCCCCCCAAGGACCGCTGTTGTGAGGAGCGGTCTCTTACAGAGCTGAGGCATTGGAGGTGATCGCATAGAGAGTCAGATTCTCATTGAACTTCGCGAGATCAAGACGCTGCTAGCGACACTCGTCAGCTCTCAGCAGCAGATGATACTATTTCTGGTGCTGGCGGTGATCGGATCGGCAGTCGGGACAAGAGTTTTGGACTGGGCGGTGAAACGATGGAACAACAAGGGGTTCTGAGCCTCACACAGTTGAGGCGATCACAGCTCAGAACCCCCTGGCTACTAGCCTTGGAGAGGAGTAGTAGCGATGGCTATTGTACGACAAACGGGTGGGGCTGTCAAGCCCCCCTCTTCTCCCCCAGACCCCCTTATTACCCCCCAAGAGAGTACAGCTAAAGAGAGTACAGCTAAAGAACAGCGCGCGCTGCGAGCGCGAAGGGGCATGGGGTACTACAAACTCATCGTTCTGCAGGCGCGGTTACTCGTTGACAAGATGAAGATCGGCTACGACTATCGTCGCGCGATTATGGGGACAATCGCGAGGGCGATAGACGGAAAGATCGTAGACAAAGACGAGTTTCTCGAACGTTTGGCGTCGCTGCGCGAGGAGATCGAGGCGCGCGCGCAGCGCGAGAGCAGATCGGATCTCTGCTACTGGCTCAAGCGACGGCTCTTCAACCAAGGCATCTACTGCCCTAGGTGCCAGAGGAAGACGGACAACCTGATCGAAGGACTCTGCTCACACTGCTATTGGGAGGTGATATGAAGACGTTCGCAATAACGCTGATCGTCGTCGGGCTGCTCGGCGGGGTCGCCCTCGCAGGGCAGGAGACTCTCTACACGGGCACGCGACCCAACGATTACTTCGATCTGCTCTTGCTCAAAGAGAGCGCCGAGCGTTGGGTTGCGATCGTCGGTCTGGTCGTCATCGGGGTTCTCGCGGTCATCGTCTACGCGAGAACGAGCCATATACGGTCGGAGATCGAAAAGAAAGTCGAGGACGAGTTCAACGAGATCAAGCAGCGCTACGATATTGATCTCGATCCCAAGAGCCAAGTGCTCACGGAGAATCAGAGACTACAGAACCTCAAGGACGTCTTTCAGACTATTGCTCAAGGGAGCGCGGCGCTGTGGAGCCCAGAAAGGGGGGATAGATGAACAAAGCAGAGCTTGCTGAAGAGATCGCTATCCAAACTGGGCTGAGCAAGAAGGCGGCCAAGGAGGCCGTGGACGCGATGTTCGAGACGATCACCAAGACGGTCTGCGACGGGGAGCCCGTTCGGATTACGGGCTTTGGGACGTTTGAGCCCAGACCCCGCAAGGGTCGAAGCTACATATCGCCGCAGACCAAGCAGCGGATCATGGTCGCTTCTCGCGTCGTTCCAGACTTCCGAGCTTCGTCAGAGTTCCGAGAGACGATCCGCAGGAAGCTCAAGGTCGTCGAGTCTGACGGTCTGAGCGTCGTCAAGGCGGTGAGATGATGGAGACAACCACCTTCATTGCCAGCCCAAAGATAAAGATAAGCTTAATCAAGGTGGCTAAAGGCTATCGGTGGTCGGTCGAAGTCACCCACGAAGATCCAGAGGAAGCCCTGTCAATATTGAGGTCAGTCGAGGAGAATCTTAGGCATGACTATGGTGCTACCTCCTAGGCGTGATGGGTGCGGAAACCTCCGGGTGGGGGAGAGGGGGACTGCTAGGGACGGTGGGGGGCCTGATCAGCCCCTCACCGTCACACTCTCTCCAAGAGAAGTTCTCCTAGCGGCGCTGATCGGGGGCTTCATGGGGGCACGGGCGCTCTCTCGACGCTACAAGCAGCATTATGACAATGATTATGACTTCTGGGGCTCCAGCATCCAGGGCATCGCCGCGGAGATCGCCGTCGCCAAAGCGTTAGGAGAGCCCTACCGTCCGAACCTCGACGGCTTTAAGGCCCCTGATGTCTATCAGCTCCACGTCAGACAGACTGCTCACCCCAAGGGCTGCCTCATCATCCGTCCTGGGGATCCCGACGGCATCTATGTCCTCGTCATCGGGCAGTGCCCGACCTTCAGAATAGTCGGATGGATTCACAGCTTTGACGCGAAGCGTCCCCAATACTGGCGTGCTCCCCATGGCGGCCCTGGGGCATGGTTCGTCCCCCAGAGAGTCCTTCGAACGGTCCAGAGCCTGGTGAGTAGAGAAAATCCTTGACAGCCTCCCACGACCCCCGTATAATCACCTTGGTGAAATCCTATGCATGAGATGTATAATCTCTTCTCCCGCGAGGCCCAGCAAGCCATCGGCATCGCCTACAAGGAGGCCGAAGCCTGGGGCCATGACTACGTAGGCGTCGAACACTTACTCCTCGCCTTCACCAAGATGCGCACCTCCGAGATCGCGCGATTCTTAGAGGCCCATAACCTCACGTACTCTCGCGTGGTCAGTCAGCTCGAGCGCGAAGGGATCACCCGGGGGCAGTCGCGCTTCGTCCCCGGGGAGCTCCAGCCCACCCCCCAGCTCAAGCGCATCATCACCCTGTCGTATGAGGAGACCCGCCGCTACGGCCACACCCTCATCGCCGCCGAGGATCTGCTCTTAGCCATCTTGGAAGAGGGCCATAACATCGCGGCCCAGATCCTCCAGCGCGCCGGCATTGATATCACGACCGTGCGCAGATACCTCTCCCCGGTGCAGGTGGGGGGGCGCACCCGGCGCGACGACCCCAAATGGAAGAACTTCGAATACGGACGGAATTTGGTCGAGGAGGCGCGGCTGGGGCGGCTCGACCCGGTCATCGGAAGAGAACGAGAGATTACGAGCATCATCCAGACCCTCTCCCGCAGAAAGAAGAATAACCCCGTGATCGTGGGGGAGCCGGGCGTGGGCAAGACGGCCATCGTGGAAGGGCTCGCGCAACGGATCGCCTCTGGAGACGTCCCCGCCCCGCTCCTCAATAAAGAGATCATCGAATTAGACATGGCGGCCATCGTCGCCGGGACGAAGTATCGCGGGGAGTTCGAGCAGAGACTGAAAGCCATCGTCAATGCCGTCATCGAGTCGCGAAATGTCATTCTGTTCATAGACGAGCTGCACACCGTCGTGGGGGCTGGCGGGGCCGAGGGAGCGATTGACGCCTCCGCGATCTTGAAGCCTCCGCTGGCTTCGGGATTGATCCAGTGCATCGGCACGGCGACGCTCGACGAATACAGAAAATATATTGAGAAGGACGCGGCGCTGGAGCGGCGCTTCAAGAAGATCTTGGTCGAGGAGCCTTCGATCGAGGCCACGGTCAAGATTCTCAAAGGGCTGCGGCCGCGCTACGAGGCCCACCATGGGGTGAAGATCACCGACGGGGCGCTCTATGCCGCAGCGAAGCTCTCCGATCGCTACATTACGGATCACTTCTTGCCCGACAAAGCGATAGATCTCATAGACGAGACCGCGGCCAAAAAGCGTCTCGAGGCAAGCTCCTTCTCCCCGGAGATCCGCGAGCTGGAGGAGCAGCTTGCGGCGCTGAAGGACCAGAAGAACCAAGCGATCGCGCAGCAGGACTACGAGCGCGCGGCGATGCTGCGCGATCGGGAGAGGGAGCTTTCGGAGCGGCTGCGGGAGCTGAAGATGGGGCTTGCGGAGCACGAGGCGGTCGTCACCGAGGACGACATCGCCCAGATGGTCTCCAGCTGGACGGGGGTGCCCGTGGGCCACATGAAGATGGAGGAATCCAAGCGCGTCCTCACCATGGAGGAAGAGATCCACAAGCGCTACATTGATCAAGAGGAGGCGGTCAAAGCCATCGCGCGGGCGATCCGCCGGGCCTATGCGGGGGTGAAGGACCCCAAGCGCCCCATCGGGAGCTTTCTCTTCCTGGGGCCCACGGGGGTGGGCAAGACCGAATTGGCCAAAGCCCTCGCGGAGTTCCTCTTCGGCGATGAAGAAGCGCTCATCCGGATAGATATGTCCGAGTATATGGAGCGCTTTTCGGTCTCGCGGCTCATTGGGGCTCCCCCAGGCTACGTGGGGTATGAAGAAGCCGGGGAACTGACCGAAGCCGTGAGACGCAGACCCTACTCCGTGGTGCTGTTTGATGAGATCGAGAAAGCCCATCGCGACGTCTTTAACATTCTCTTGCAAGTGATGGACGACGGGGCGCTGACGGACTCGCAGGGGCGGCGCGTGGACTTCCGAAATACTGTGTTAATTATGACGAGCAACTTGGGCTCAAAGACGATCACCGACCGGACGGCGCTGGGCTTTGGCACGGGCGACGAGGTCGACTCCAAAGAGTCTTACAATGAGATGCGCAGCCGCGTCATGAGCGAAGTGAAGGAGTTCTTCCGCCCGGAGTTCCTCAATCGCTTGGACGACATCATCGTCTTCCATCAACACACTAAAGAGAACATCTATAAGATCGCGGAGCTGAAGCTCAAGGAGCTCGCGGAGCGGCTGCGGGAGCGCCAGATCTTCATCACCGTCACTGAAGAAGCCAAAGAGCTGCTCATCAAGGAGGGGTACGATCCCAAGTACGGGGCGCGTCCGCTGGTGAGAACCCTCGAACGACTGATCGAGAACCCCATCTCCGACAAGATCTTAGAAGGGGAGTTCGCCAAGGGCGATTCGATCATCATAGACGCCAAGGACGGGCAGATCTGCTTCTCCAAGAAGACCTCGGAGTTTACCTCACCCATTCCCTCTCCGTAAACGGAGAGGGCTAGGGTGAGGTAAGAGGGGAGCTCTAGCCCCTCACCCCTGATCTCCCCTCTCCCTCAGAGGGGACGGGGGTGAGGGTGAGGAAGGGGGGAAGGGGGTGAGGAGCCTATGTATCGCTGTCGGAACTGCGGCTACGGCTCGCTCAAGTGGCTGGGGCGCTGCCCGCAGTGCGGCCAGTGGGAGAGTCTAGCCCCCAGGGAGTCGAGCGCGCGCTCCACCCCCCAGACGCTTGCGGAGATCCCCCTCGAAGAGTCTCTGCGGCGCCCGACGCAGATCGCCGAGTTCGATAGGGTCTTGGGAGGGGGGCTGATCGCGGGCTCGGTGATCTTAGTGGGAGGGGAGCCGGGGATCGGGAAATCTACGCTGGCGCTGCAGATCGCCGCGCGCTTGGCTCACGACGCCCCCGTGCTCTACATCTCTGGGGAGGAGTCCCCCGGACAGATCAAGCTGCGGGCCGAGCGCTTGAAGATCACGGAGACAGAGCAGTTGCTCATCCTCCATGAACACAGTTTGGAAGCGATCTGCGAGCAGATCCGGCAGACGCACGCCCGCGCGGTCGTCGTCGACTCCATTCAGACGGTGATCCCGGCGGGGGGCAGCGAGGGCCTGGGGACGACCCATCAAGTGGGGCAAGCGACCTTTGAGCTGAGCCAGCTCGCCCGCGCCCAGAGGATCCCGATCTTCCTCATCGGGCATGTGACGAAATCTGGGGAGTTCGCCGGGCCCAAGGCGATCGAGCACTTAGTAGACGTAGCTGTCTATATCGAAGGGGGGCGCGACAGCGACGTTCGGATCGTCAGGGCGGTGAAGAATCGCTTCGGCTCAACGGAAGAGATCGGGGTCTTCCAGATGACCGAGGGGGGCTTGGTCGAGATCGCCAACCCTTCGCGATTCTTCACGGAGCGGATCGGGCCGGTCTCTGCCGGCTCGGTGATCGTCCCCACGATAGAGGGGACGCGCCCCATCTTAGTGGAGATCCAAGCGTTGGTGGCGTTCACGCGCTCGAGCTTCCCCCAGCGGCGGGCTACGGGGCTCGATCTCAATCGCGTGGCGCTCCTCATCGCCGTCATTGAGAAGCACCTGGGGGCGCAGCTCAGCTCTGAAGATATTTATGTGAACGTGGCTGGGGGGCTGGCGCTGCGCGAGACCGCTATTGATTTAGGGATCGTCGCCGCGCTCCTCTCCAGCTTCAAAGAGAGACCCATAGACAGCCAGACGGTCGTCGTGGGGGAGGTGGGGCTGTTGGGGGAGGTGCGGCGGGTGAGGAAGCTGCGGGAGCGCCTCAGCGAAGCCGCGCGGCTCGGGTACACGCGGGCGGTCATCCCCGCGGGCGAAAGCATCGAGCTTCGGGAGATAGAGCTCTGTCCCGTGGGGACGCTCCGTCAAGCTATGGAGGTACTTGGGATCTGACATGCCCAAGAGCATCCGTGAAGAGGGCTTCTTGAAAGTCTTAGAGAAGGTGGCGCCAGGAACCCCCCTGCGCGATGCGATCAACTCCATCGTCCAGATGCGCAACGGCGGCCTGATCGTCCTCTCGGATCTGGAGCGCGTGCGCCAGGTCGTCCACGCGGGGTTCTTTCTCAACGTCGAGTTCACGCCGCAGCGGGTGGTGGAGCTCTCCAAGATGGACCGGGCCATCGTCATTGACGAAGACCTCAAGAGAATTTACTATGCGAATGCGTATCTCGTCCCCGATCCGTCCATCCCCTCCGACGAGACCGGGACAAGACACTTAACTGCCGAGAAGGTCGCCAAGCAACTGAACGTCGCCACGATCGCCATCTCCGCGGAGCGCATGGGGCGGGTGACGATCTACTACGGCCCGATCAAATACGTCTTACAAGATATCTCGGTGCTCAGTGCCCGGGTCAACCAAGCCCTGCGCATCCTCGAGCAATATCGGGTGACGTACAATGAGCTGTCGCAGGAGCTGATGGCGCTGGAGTTAGAAGGGCGGGTCTTGCCCATCCACGTGGCGAACATCTTACAGAATATCGTCCAGATCTTAGACACTGAAGAAGAGATTCGACGGCTCTTTGTGGAGCTTGGGGAGGAGCGGGAGCTGATGGAGCTCTTATTAGAGTGGCTCATGGTGGGGGTCAAGGAGCAGGCGGAGCTGATCGTCCGGGACTTTCAAGTCAATCGCAAGGCCCCCAAGACGATCATCGAGGAGATTCGCCAGTTGCCCCCAGAAGAGCTGCTGTCGACGGAGAAGATCTTGGAGATCTTGGGGTATGAGAGCAGCGAGGAGATGTTAGACCGGGTCTTGCCGGCACGGGGGTATCAGGTGCTCAGTCAGATTCCCCGGCTGCCGATGGCGGTGATCGAGGATTTAGTGGCCACGTTTGGGACGTTGCGGGCGATCTTGCGGGCGACGGAGAAAGACCTGATGGAAGTGAAGGGGGTGGCGGAGGTCCGGGCGCGGGCGATCCGTGCGGGGCTGCGCAAGCTCCGCTTGAGGTTCGCCGTGCCGCCGAAGGCGGCACGATGAATAGCCCAGACGAAGTCTGGTGGACGAGCTAGCGAAGCTTCGGCGAGCGGCGCGATTCGTCCAGAGGCGGATCGCGATCTCTCCCAAGATCGGAGTAGTGTTGGGGTCGGGGCTTTCGGATGCCCTGGGGCGCTTGGAGGGGGAGCAGCGCCTGGGGTGGGAGCGCATCCCCCACTTCCCGCGCTCTACTGTAGCGGGCCATGCGGGGGAGTGGGCCTTCGGGTTTTTAGAGAAAAGACCGGTGCTCATCTCGCGCGGGCGAGTCCACTTCTACGAGGGCTACTCGATGAGCGAGATCGTCTTCCCTATCCGGGTGATGAAGCTTCTGGGGGTGGAGCGAGTGATTCTGACGAATGCAGCCGGGGCGATCAACAGAGAATTCTCTGTGGGGGATTTCGTTCTCATTCGGGATCATATCAATCTCATTCCCGACAATCCGCTGCGCGGGGAGAATCTTGGGGAGCTGGGTGTAAGATTTCCCAATCTTTTAGATGCGTACAGCGCGCGGCTGCGCGCGATAGCCAAGGAAGCTGCTGGGGGGCTGGGGCTGGAGCTGCGCGAGGGGGTCTACATAGCGACGCCGGGGCCGATGTACGAGACGCCCGCGGAGATCGAAGCCTATAGAAGATGGGGAGCGGACGTAGTAGGGATGAGCACCGTTCCGGAGGTGATCGCGGCGCGGCACTGTGGGCTGGAAGTCTTAGCGATCTCCGTGGTGACGAACATGGCCGCGGGAGTGGGCAGCGATAGACTGACTCACGAAGAGGTCTTAGAGATCACGAAGCGGCGCGAGAGTGATCTGGCGAAGCTCTTGCGGGCGATAATAACAAAGATGTGAATCACGGAAAGCAGAGGGGAGTGTGCCGGCGGATGAATCCGCCGTCTCAGCAGATGGAAGCGTGCTGAAGCACGCTCAGAAGCCCCCTCACCCCTGCACTCCCCTCTCCCTCAGAGGGGAGAGGGGATGGGGGTGAGGGTGAGACGGATGCTTACAAATGATGGCGTCGCTTGGCGCGTAGCCTTTGGCAAATTGCTTAGCCGTGAGCTTAGCCCAGTCCTGATCTTCAGCCTCCTCCGGGACAAGTAAGATGACCCGAACGGCTTGCTGGAGCGGCACCTGAGCTGCAATTTCAGGTGGAATCTTTAAGGTGCGGTCTTGGGTGAGACGCGCTCGGAATTCCAAGGCTTTCATACGTAGATCACCATGCTCACAATTCTATGACATGTCACGCTTCTATGCCATGACCGGCGCGTGAGAAGTCCCCAGCTCGCCCTGCATCTCCCACATTAAGTCTGAAAATTCCGCGCGCGTCGAGATTCGGTCTATCAACGGAAAGTAACGCTCGTAGACGGCGTACCAGTCCACGTCGGCCATGTCCTCCGTCCAGAAGTGATCGCGCTGGAGCCTCCAGGCTTCGCGGAACATCTGGCGCCACTCCGCGGGCGGCTCGACCGAGACGCGGACTCTGGTGAGATCAATCCAGCCGCTCTTCTTGCCCGGCGGCTCGCTCGCTGATTTTTCGTCGGGCTTCTCCCCAGCCTTGAGGACTCGCAGTCTGTTCCCAGCGCGGTAGACTAACGTCTTTCGGTCGTCGGAGAGCTTGAAATTCGTGATCCCGCTGATGAGCGTCTCGGCTTTGAGTGACTCAAAGTCATAGACTTCGAGCGTTGCTTTCGCGGGAGGTTCGGTCAGTTGGAACCAGTTCATAGCGAGACTGCCCTCGATGGGCAATGATGTATAGAGAACTTTGTTCTTGATCGCGGCGATCTGCTGATAGCGCCCGTCGGGGACGGGGAAGGCCAGCACTCGGTCTTCGATGCCCTCAAAGTCAATCTCGATCAGTTGCTCTGTCTTCTCGCCGTCTTTTTTCTCTTCTGATTTTTGATTTTTTTCTTCCGGGGCTTTGGGTACGGGCACGAACGGGTTCGGCAGATCTCTCTTCAGCGTGACGAGATACGGTCGCACCCCGCGCGGGAATCCTAAGTCAAAGTGTAGATTATCGTAGACGGGATCGAACTCGCGATACGAGAGAAAGTAGAGATACTTCCCGTCGGGGTCGAACGTTGGGGAGACGTCTTGCAAGACCGGGTGCGTGACCGAAAAGATTTCGCCCGTCTCGACTTTACACATCTTGATTGCTGATGTATGGAAGCTGAGCGCACAGCTATAAGCGATCCATCGTCCGTCGGGAGACCAATCGAACCCTGCGATGGGCGCATAGGGGCTTCTGTCGAGCACGCGAGCTTGCTTTGATGATAAGTCAATGAGAATCAGCTCGTTGCGATGGTTGGTGAGCGCGACGTTGACGCGCCCGCCCGTGGGGCCGAACGATATTTAAGAACGGCTGGGCAGCGTTGCTCGCGAAGAGAATCTTGCCGTCGGGGCTCCAGCCCACGACGAGAGAATTACTTCCCAGAAACGTGAGGCGTTTGGGTTGGCCGCCCTCGGCGGGCATGAGATAGACTTCGGTGTGGCCTTCGTCGCGCCCGCTGAACGCGATGAATTCCCCGTCGGGGGAGAGCGCAGGGAAACTGGCCATGCCCAAGCCCGACGTCAGCCGCCGGGCGACGCCGCCCTTGGCAGAGACTGTCCAGAGATCGTCCTCGCTGATGAAGACGACCGTATCGTCGCAGATCGTGGGGTAGCGATAGTAACCCGCGGTTGGCATAGAGGGGCCTCCTTCGGTGTTCACGAGCATTGCTTTAGTATAGGGATAA
>Ga0197142_1004754_pt1 | contig 10866 bp, 6 predicted proteins | sample GBS60_MetaG_FD_148614 | JGI IMG/M metagenome (GOLD analysis project Ga0197142, IMG submission 148614) | Sediment microbial communities from Great Boiling Springs, Gerlach, Nevada, United States - GBS 60_MetaG | ecosystem: Environmental > Aquatic > Thermal springs > Hot (42-90C) > Sediment...
TGGGGTGTGGGGTGGGGAAGGGTGAACCGGGTAGTTCGGCTAAGCCCGCTCACCGGTGAAGCCTCAGTCGAGCCGAACCGCTCAAATCGAACGGTTCTCCCCGGCAAAATTTTCCGACATGATACCGGGATTCATCCGGTTGGGAAGGGCGCTCAGACTTAGCAGGCTCAAGGCTCAGCCTATTTTTGCAGTAGACGCTTCGTATGATAAAATTGGCCCTCCAATGAAGCCGATAGCTTCTAAAAGCTGAATAGTTCTTTCAACCTCAAAAGTGGCGACGCCTCCGCAGGTATCAGCTATAAGCTGGCATGCGGATAGATTTTGAGCATCATTCGGAATGACTACCTGCCCTTGCCTCTCGTTGAATTCCCATGCCGTCGAATGCTCAGTCAGGAGTTTCAAAATGCCTTACGAGATCATGGCAACCGCCAAGACGCCTGCGCTCATCATCTACTTGCTCGATGTCAGTGCCTCGATGAACCAGAAGCTGGGCGGCAAACGGCGTATCGATGTGGTGATGGAAGCCCTCACTGTAACGCTCAAACAGATGGTCTTCCGCTCCACCAAGGGTGGTCGTCTTTCTCCCCGCTATCGGATCGCCATGATGGCCTACAGTGATCATGTTTACGATCTGCTGGATGGTATCAAACCTGTCGATCAGGTTGCCCACCTGGGTGTGCCCGTTCTAAGTCCCATGCGAACAACGGACACGGCGGCTGCGTTCGCCCAGGCGGAGAAATTGCTCCTGACCGAACTCCCCAATTTGCGGTCTTGTCCTGCTCCGTTGATCTGTCATATGACCGATGGCGAGTATACCGGCGCCGATCCTGAACCCATTGCGAAGCGTATCATGGGCATGAGTGTGCCGGATGGAAATGTGTTGATTGAGAATATCTTCATCTCGGACAAAATCCTGCCGCAGCCGATCACCGACCCCTCGAAATGGCCGGGCATTTTGCCCGATACCAAACTGACCAACGAGTATGCCCGTAAGCTGCGGGCGATTTCGTCGCCGCTGCCGGCCAGTTATCGAGCCATGATGCAGGAAAATGGCTATCAATTGGCGAAGGATGCGCTGATGTTGCTTCCCGGCATGACTCCCGAGTTGGTGGCCATGGGTTTTCAAATGTCGGCAGCTACCCCGGTCAGATAACGTACGGAGGGTACCCATGCCTTTCCAGGCTGAAGCCGGCTTGAACCTGATCATCGAGAATGTCGCCTATCGCATTGCCGAGCATCCCGCCGCGCCCGGCCTGCCTTATGGTCAGGAAGGACGAACGGCAGTGGTGTATTGCCTGGACCTCACCCCATCCCCCCACCCCCCTTCCCCTCTCCCACGGGGAGAGGGGAGGGGGGTGCCGCCAGCGGCGGCGGGGGGAGGGGCGAGGTCCGCCCTCAAGGTCTTCAAGCCCCGTTACCGCCTGCCGGCCCTGGTCAGCCTGGCCCAAAAGCTCCAGGCCTTCGCCGATTTACCGGGACTGAGGGTATGCCGACGCATAGTGCTCACCCCACAGCGCCACGCGGCTTTGCTCCGCCAGTACCCCGACCTGACCTATGCCGTGCTGATGCCGTGGATCGAAGGACCGACCTGGATGGAGGTGGTCCTCCAGGCCGAACAACCCCCAAACGGATTTTCCCCGGAGCGCAGTTTGGCCTTGGCCCGCAGTCTGGCCGACATCCTGGCCGAGATGGAGCAGAGAGGCATTGCCCATTGTGATCTCTCCGGCCCTAATGTTCTCTTGCCGGCGCTGGCCCCAGAGGCGGAAGGCAATGCCGACGGGCGGCATGCCGTTGCGCTGGTGGACATAGAGCAACTGTACGGGCCGGGGTTAGAACGTCCGGCTGCCCTTCCGGTTGGTTCGCCCGGTTACGCCCACAAAAGTGCGCCGGACGGCCTGTGGTCAAGGGAAGCGGATCGTTTTGCCGGTGCGCTCCTGCTGGCCGAGATGCTGGGTTGGTGCGATTTGCGGGTACGCACGGCGGCCTGGGGCGAACACTTCTTTGATCCGGCCGAATTGCAGAGCGAGACCGACCGTTACCGTGTGTTGGTGAACGTCTTACGCGAGCGATGGGGGGATACCATCGCGACTTTGTTCGAACGCGCCTGGCGCAGTGAAACCCTGGCCGATTGCCCCACCTTCGGCGAGTGGCTGCTCCACTTGCCGGGAAAACCGGCCGGCACCGTCGAACCCACCGCCCCGCAGCCGGCCGAGAGCCTCAGCCTCCTCCTGACCCGGGCCCAACGCCTGGAAAAGGAAGGCGATTGGGCCGGTGCCCTCCGTTCCTATCAAGACGCCCGCCGGGCCACCACCAACCCGGCCCTGCAGGAAGAGCTGGACCAGATCATCGCCCACCTGAAACAGCAGCAACAGCGCCACAGCCAATGGCAGGAGCAGGCCCGCCAGGCCGAGGTCCAGATGCGCGCCGGTCGCTGGAGCGAGGCTGCTGCCCTGTATGAGGCCTTGCTCAGGGAGCCGGCGCCGCCACAACAGCGACAAGAGTGGCAAGCAGCGCTGGAGCGCTGCCGAGAGGAGATCGAGCTGGCGGACCTCTTCAGCGCAGCCCAACACGCCATGGCCGAGAAACGCTGGACATCGGCCGCCGAACTCCTGAACACCATTGTCGGACGTCGGCCGGACTATGCCCACGGTACCGCTCGCGTACGCGACCTGCAGGCAACGGTGGCCCGGGAGCTGGCACGTCAGAAGAAACAGCCGGCCGCCCGGTCGTTCGGACGGGTGCTTCTCACCGGCCTGCTGACGGCGCTGGTGTTGGGTGTCGTGGGCCTCGGTGGCTGGTACCTGTACCTGCGCTGGCAGGAAGACAACCGACAGCGGGCCATCGCAGCGGCAACGGCCCAGGCGGCCCCGTGGGCTACCGTGACCGCCCAGGCGCAGGCTACAGCCCAGGCGCTGGCGACCCAGCAGGCCGAGACGACCCGGCAGGCGGAGGCGACCCAGGCAGCCATTGCCACCGAACGGGCGCAGGTGACGGCCCAGGCGCAGCAGACGGCGGAAGCATTGGCAGCCGAGCGGGCTACGGCGACGGCCCAGGCACAGCGAACGGCAACGGCCATTGCAGGCGAGCGGGCCACGTTGACGGTCCAGGTACAGCGGACGGCAACGGCCATGGCCAGGGAACGGGCCACAGCAACGGCCCAGGTGCTCGCCACTCAACGGGCTCTAGCCCAGGCTGCCACAGCCACAGCACAGGCCCAGGCGAGAGCACGTGCGGCAGCACAAGCCCAGGCTACGGCACAGGCTGCGACGGCCATCGCTCGATCCCGACAACGTCCGGGGCTGATCCTCGACTTTGAGCAGGAGCTAACATGGCGTCGCGGCGATCAACCTTACGGCCAGCTCGAGCGATCCGGTGAGCAGGTGAGGGCCGGCAGTCATGCCGGGCGTTTGCGCTACGACTTCCCTGCCGTTGGCGACAACTTTGTCGTCTTCCTGGCCCGGCCGCCCATCGGTATCGCCGGACAACCGACGGGCATCACCGCCTGGGTCTACGGGAACGGCTCGGGGCATTTCTTGAATGCCTGGGTCCAGGATGCGGCCGGTGAGGTGCGCTCCTATACCTTCGGGCCAATCCAGCATCAAGGCTGGCAACAGATGACGGCCTGGTTTGATGACCAGCGGGGCTGGCCGAACGGCCACATCGGTGGGCCTGATGACGGTCGCCTCAATTTTCCGATCCAGTTTTACGCATGGGTGCTGGACGGAGTGCCGGACGGCCAGAGCAGCAGTGGCACCATCTACATTGACGAGGTCTTTGGCACCACCGAACCGATCCCGGCGCCCACCCCGCCCCCACCGCCGCCACCGCCCCCGCCACCTCCAGCGACAACGCGGAGTGCCTTGCTGCCGGGGCCGCCCGATAGCACCCAGGTGGTCCGCGTCGCGGGATTGTTGAGCCTTGGCTTGCTTGCAGGCCTGGGACTGGTTGTGGACAGACCTTTCGACGCGATTCGCCGAAGGAGGTGGCATCGGAGACGATAATGCAGGCGGAGGCCCGGCAGTGGCATGGCGTTATTAGCGAGGCAGGAGGGTTGATCGTTGCCCTGCTCTTACCGCTCTGGTTCAATCCCTGGCAACAGCCGGCCTTCGAGCCGGCCAAGATTTTGCTGTTTCGGAGCATTGTTGCGATAATGGCCACAGCAGCGCTGACTTCCTGGATGATCGAGAGACGGTCTCGATACCCAAACGGCACAATGGTTGCACCTCGGTTCGCCCGGTGGCGAGCTCGCAACCCGCTCTTCTGGCCGGCGTTGGCTTTTGTGGCTGCGCACCTGCTGGCAACCGTTGTCGCGGTGAAACCCACGCTTAGTCTGTGGGGACGGCCGGACAATCCACAAGGATTGCTGACGACCCTATGCACGGTGGCTTTCTTCTTGTTGCTGACTGCCGGACTGGGCACCCAAGCTCAGTTCGAGCGCATGGTTACGGCCCTCATCCTCGGTAGCGTGCCCGTCGTCGTTTACGGTCTGAGCCAGTTCGTCGGACTCGACCCGTTGCCCTGGATCACCGATTCGGTTTCGCCGGTCCTTTCCACCATGGGTCGCTCGAATTTTCTCGGCGCTTACCTGGCGATGGTGATTCCCTTTACCCTCTTGCGCATCGCCGACGAGAGGGCGGGCAGAAGACGAGCCCGATACGGTATCGTACTGGCATTGCAGGTGCTGTGCCTTTGGCTGACCCTGGCACGGGCGGCCTGGTTGGGCTTTCTTGCCGGCGCGCTGCTATTCCTGGGGCTGCTGGCGCAGCGACGGCGCAGTCGAACCCTTTGGGGTCTCGCAGTCGTCGTGATGATCTTTGGTGTCTCGCTATATGCAGCCATGAACGTGACCGCCCTGCCGCGCTGGGGCCGGCCGACAACCGAGACGCACTCCGGGTCGGGCATGCTTTTTGCCGACCTGCGCGCCGCTTCCGTCAACGCCCGGCTGACGATCTGGATGACGACCTTGGGATTGGTCCGTGAGCGCTGGCTGTTAGGCTACGGACCCGAGCAGTTTCCCGCGGTCTTTGCGGCCCATTATCCGCCGGAATTGACCCGCTTCGAGGGGCCGCAGGTCGTGGTGGATGACCCGCACAACCTGTTCCTCGATCAGCTGATGGCTGCCGGCGTGGTTGGGCTGGCGGCCCTGCTGGGCGTGCTCATCGGCTTCTACCGGGTGGCTTTGGCAGCCTGGCGGCGTTGCCGCGATTGGCATGGCGAAAACGCCCTGGCTGCGTTGATGGCAGCGGCCACGGCATTTGTGGTTCAGGCCCAGTTCAACCCGGATGTCATCGTCCTCTCGGCGTTGTTCTGGCTGGTGCTGGCCCTGGGCGTAGCCTGGTACGCTCGCCTCGGTGCCTTGAACCCAAAGGAGGTGATGCTATCGAGGTAGATAAGGGTTTTCCAACTCCATCCAGTATTGCCGTTTATCCGTTTTTTCGATCCCATTCTCGCAGAAAGGAAGGACGCTATGGCACGCATTCGTGTCACACCTGAACAGGTACGTCAAGTTGGCAATCAGTTCAAGCAGGCGAGCGCTCAAAGCGAACAGATGGTGGGCCAGCTCCAGAACACCATCAACAGCCTGCAAGGCGAATGGGAGGGTATGACCAAGGAACGCTTCTATAGCGAGTTCCAGCAGTGGGCCCAATCCATGCGCCAGTTCGTCCAGTTGTTGAACCAGATCGGCCAGCAGTTGGACGCCATTGCCGCTCGCTTTGAGGCGGCCGATCGAGGATAACCTCTGGCGCCGGCCCATCGCCCAGGACGGTGATGGCCGTTGACCTCGTGGCCATCACCGTCCTTCCCCTTCATGGACGGAGACGGGCATGACGACGCGCCCCACCTTCCAGCGGCCACCTCGTCACCCGGTCGAGGCGCCGAAGGCCGAGATCGAGATCCCGGCGCCGCCCTCGGCGCCGGCCCGGCCGCAGGCGTCGGCCCTTTCGGTGCTCCTGCCGGGCATCTTCGCCGTCGTGGCGCTGGCGGCAACGCTGGCTACAGCCCAGACGAACAGCATCGCCGCGTTTTTATCCTTTGGCTTCATGGGCATCAGTTCCCTGACGGCCCTTTTGAACTACAGCAGCCAGAACCGGGCCTATCGCAGGGCGCTGAGCGAACGCGAGGCCAAATATCGGGCGATGCTGGCCGCCCGTCGCCAGGAATTGACGACGCTCCAGGTGCAACAACAGCAGGCCCTGGAGGCTATCGACCCCGACCCCAGGGATTGCCTGGGACGGGTGGCCCGTCGTCCCGAGCCCGACAGGCGGTTGTGGGAGCGCTCGCCCCAGGACGGGGATTTTCTCAGGCTGCGTTTGGGGATCGGTTCCCAGCCCTCGACGGTGACCGTGAAGCTGCCCAAGCCCGTAGACCCGACGGAGATAGATCCGCTCCTGGCCGAGGCACAGAAGCTGGCGCAGGAGTTCGCCGTCGTGCCCGGAGCCCCTGTCTGCCTGCCGCTGGCCCAGGCCGCCGTGGCCGGCCTGGCCGGCCACCGTGAAGGGGTGCTCAACCTCGTGCGCGCAGCGGTCATCCAGCTGGCAACCCACCATTCTCCCGATGAGGTCAAGATCGTCGCCATCTTCCCGGCCCACGAGACAAACCAATGGGATTGGTTGCGCTGGCTGCCCCATGTCTGGACCGACGACCGCACCCGCCGGTTGTTGGCCTGCGAGAAGGACGCCGCCCATGGGCTGCTCACCCACCTTTTCGACCTCCTCAACCGTCGACGGGCGCAAAGCGCTGCGGCCCAGGGTGCCGCGGGTGCCCTGCCGCTGCCCTGCTACGTTTTCCTGTTCGCCGATGCGCGGCTGGTGGAAAACGAACCCCTTCTCCCGCTGCTCCTGGCCAGCAACGGCACCCTTGGCGCCTATGCCGTTTTCGTTGCCGACCGCGTCGAGAGCCTGCCCAAGGAATGCCGGGCCGTAGTCGAAGCGGTCGGCAGCGAGGGACGGCTGCTGCAGACGGCTCCGGCGCCAACTCAGCTCACGTTCCGGCCGGATGAGGCACCTCTGGACCTGGCCGATCGCCTGGCCCGCGCCATGGCGCCGATCCGGCTGCAGCGCCCTAGCGCCGTCGTGGATATCCCCCGCACGGTCACCCTTTTGGACCTGCTTGGGGTGGGCACGGTCGAGGAACTCGATGTCCTCACGCGCTGGCAGAAAAGCGAGGCCTATCGCTCGCTGGCGGTGCCCATCGGCCGACGGGCAGCGGGCGTGCCGCTCACCCTGGACATCCATGATGGCAGCCAGGGGCCTCACGGCCTGGTCGCCGGCACCACGGGTTCCGGCAAAAGCGAGCTGTTACAGGCCTTTGTCGCCGCCCTCGCTGCCAACTTCCACCCCTATCAGGTCGCTTTCGTCCTGGTGGACTACAAAGGCGGAGGCATGGCCAACGCTTTTCAGGGTATGCCGCATCTGGCAGGGACGATTACCAACCTTCAAGGCGGCCTTGCCCAGCGCGCGTTGACTGCTCTGAAAAGCGAGATCCATCGCCGTGAAACGCTGCTGGCCCAGGCCGGCGTCACCAACATCCATGAGTATCAGAAACGCCATCGCAAGGGCGAGGTCAAGGAGCCGCTTCCCCACCTGGTCGTGATCGTGGACGAATTCGCCGAGCTGAAGACCGAGATGCCCGACTTTATGGTCGAACTGGTGCGCGCCGCCCGGGTCGGCCGTTCGCTGGGCGTGCATCTCATCCTGGCTACGCAGAAGCCGGCAGGCGTCGTCAGCGAAGAGATCTGGGCGAATTCCAGCTTCCGGATCTGCCTGCGCGTCGAGCGACCCGAAGACAGCCAGGAAGTGCTGAAACAGCCCGATGCCGCGGGCTTGAGCAAGGAGACGCCCGGCCGCGCCTATTTGCAGGTCGGCGCCAATCCCCTGGTCGAATTCCAGGCCGCCTGGGGTGGCGCCCCCTATGTCCCGAACGCCGCCATCGCAAGCGACGGCCAGGAAATCGCCGAGGTGGCGCTGGACGGCAGTCGTCGCTTTCTGCGTGCTGCTCCCCGGCCGCAAGCTGCGCCTGCGGCCGGTACGCAGCTCCAGGCCCTGGTGGCTCACCTGCGCGACGCGGCGCAACGCCAGCAGATCAAGCCCCTGCCGGGGCCCTGGTTGCCGCCGCTGCCCGAACAGATCGTGCTGGACCGGGTTCGGCCCGCCGAAGGCTTCGATGGTCAGATCTGGCGCCCTGCCGCTGCCTGGCTCGAACCGGTTGTCGGCCTGCTGGATGACCCCGCCCATCAGCATCAGGGGCCCTTGCGGATACCCCTGGGGCGAGAGGGGCATCTGGCCGTCTACGGCGCGCCCGGCACCGGCAAAACCACCTTTCTGCAGACCCTGGCCCTCTCGCTGGCGCTTACCCATACGGCCCAGGATGTGCATCTCTACCTGCTCGATTTCGGCGGCCGTAACCTCTCTGCCCTGGCCGGCCTTCCCCATGTGGGTGGCGTGATCCTGGCCGACGAGCAGGAACGGATGACGCGGCTCATGCGCTTGCTGCTGCGCGAGCTGGAGACCCGCAAGAAGCTGTTTGCCCACCATGGCGTCACCACCCTGCGCGCCTATCGGGACACGGCCGGTTCACCGCTGCCGGCCATCGTGGTCATGCTGGACAACTACCTGGGCTTTAACGATGCCTATCACGACACGCCGGTTGAAGAGCAATTGACGCAGGTGGTGCGCGAAGGCGGCAACCTGGGCATCCATCTGGTCCTGACGGCCACCAATCCGTCGGTCGTGAAGATGAAGATCAGCAGCAACATCACGGCAGCCGTGACCTTTCGCCTGGCCGACAAAGGTGAGTACGGCATGGCGGTGGGCCGGACCGGCGGCCTGGAGCCGGCCCCCATCCCCGGTCGCGGGCTGGTCAAGGGCAATCCGCCCCTCGAGTTCCAGACCGCGCTGCCGACGGCCGGCGACACCGAGGCCGAGCGCGGCGCTGCGCTCAAGCAGCTGATCGGCCAGATGGCCCAGGTCTGGACAGGGCCACGGGCCGCTCCTGTGCCCGTCCTGCCCGCTAGCGTGCCCCTCTGCGATTTGCTGACGCCGCAAAACGCCTGGCCGGCGCCGCCGGCCGATGGCTCTTTGCCGGCGCCGTTGGGCCTGGACGTGGATGACCTGGAGCCGTTTGTCCTCGACCTCAACGACGGGCCACATTTCCTGATCGCCGGGCCGCCCCAGTCCGGCAAGACCACGTTCCTGCAGAGCTGGCTCCTGGCCCTGGCCGAGCAATACCCGCCGTCGCGCCTGCACATTTATCTGGCCGACTTCGGCCGCGGCGGCTTGCGGGCCCTGGCGCGTTTGCCTCATGTGCGCCAATATTTGCGGGATGATGACCAGCTCGGCCAGGCTTTGGCCGATATTGCCCTGGCGCTGGCCGAACGCCGGAATTTGCTGGAGGAAGCCCGGCAGGCGACGGGCGGCGTGCTCGATGACGAACGCGCCTGGCTGGCAGGGCATCCGGCCATCGTGCTGGCCGTTGACGACTTCGACGCGTTCCAGGCCGGCATCCAGTTCGGGACCAAGGAGCGGCTCGACCAGTTGATCCGTCGCGAGCGCGGCATGGGCTTCCACGTGCTGCTGGCGGGCGGCGTATCCGATCTCAACAGCAGCTTCGATCCCTGGGTCAAAGCCCTCAAGGAGGCCCAGACGGGCTTCCTCCTGGGCAGCAGCGATGCCGGCGACCTGCAACTGTTCAACCTGCGCCTGCCCCTGGGCGAGGCGGGCAAGCCGCTGCCGGCCGGACAGGGCTTCTTTGCCCGCCGTGGCCGTTTCCGCAAGGTGAAAGTGGTCACCTGCCAGAGCGGCGCAACGACTTTGCTCCCCTGGGTGGGTCAGATCCAACAACGTTCGTGAGTCTTGGCGGAGGCATCTTATGACACGCATCGTTGTGGTACCCGAGCGTCTGCATTCCCTCAGCTCTCAATTGCAGCGGACTGCCCAAGAGATCAACGCCATCGCTGGCCGCGTGAGCGGCGCTCTGGGTGCGTTGGACTGGGAGGCCCGCCAGAAGGCCGGCGTAGATGGACAGGCCAATGACGCGCGGCGCCGCGCCGCCGCCCTGGCCAGCCAGGCAGAGACGATGGCGCGGTATTTGATGAACAAGGCCCAGGCGTTTGAACAGGCCGATCAACAAGGCGCGGCAGACCTTCAGGTCATCATTGACAAGTATCCGCTCCCGGTTCCTGTTCCCACGCCAACGCCAACCCCGGAATCGGAAGAAACATCTGCTCCATCTGTGTTTGAAGAGATCATCGAAAAGCTAGGTGATCTGCTTAAGCCAATTGATTGGGCTACAAGTAATAAAAAGGCCACTAAAGTTTTCTTTGAGGACTTGAAAGCCATAGGCCGTATTCTTAATTTTCTGACGGGTAAGCGTGGTTATGTCAAGTTAATGACACAACTTGGTACTTTTCTGCGGGATGCGGCGAAGGGAATCAGTTTTTTGAGCACTATTTTAGATCCGATAACTGTGCAGCGCTACTTTTCCGGTCAGTTGACCAATGCACAAATTGCCAGGATCGCAATTTCGACGATAGTATCAACTATAGCCGCTCAAGTAGGTTTGCCTATAAAAGCTGGGATAACTTTATTGGTGCTTACCAATATGCTTGCAGACTGGATGGTCCAGAACATGTCTGATCCAAGCGGTCGCTGGCGTGGACCGGCACCTCCTGTCGAATAGAGGTGTCTCCATGTCCTTCCGCCCCAACGTCCACGACGAACTGACCATTGACGGCATCACCTACCGCATCGCCGAACACCCGGCCGCACCCGGCATCCCCTACGGCCAGGAAGGCCGCGCCGGAATTGTGTATTGCCTGGAACCTTCCCCTCTCCCCCCGGGAGAGGGGACAGGGGTGAGGGTCGCCCT
>Ga0197142_1004755_pt1 | contig 10862 bp, 6 predicted proteins | sample GBS60_MetaG_FD_148614 | JGI IMG/M metagenome (GOLD analysis project Ga0197142, IMG submission 148614) | Sediment microbial communities from Great Boiling Springs, Gerlach, Nevada, United States - GBS 60_MetaG | ecosystem: Environmental > Aquatic > Thermal springs > Hot (42-90C) > Sediment...
AGTAGATGTGGATAAGGTGGTTGAAGCGGCTAAAGATTTGAAGGATGTGGTTTATGCAGTAAAGAATCGGTATATGTGTTCAGAGCCGGGCCAGGCTGAGATAAAAAAGGCGATAACTGAAAAGAATTTGAATCGGGTTGTGGTCGCTGCCTGCTCACCAAGAATGCATGAGTCAACCTTCAGGAATTGTGTTCAATCCGTAGGTCTTAATAAATATCTTATGGATATGGCAAATATCCGTGAACATTGTTCCTGGGTCCATATGGCGGATAAAGCACAGGCAACGAGCAAGGCATTTGATATTGTGAAGGCATATGTTGCACGGGCAAGATTCCTTGAACCTCAGGAAGAGATGGAGATTCCAGTGACCAAATCCGCACTGGTCATCGGTGGTGGTGTTGCAGGAATGCAGGCCGCACTTGATCTTGCAGACTCTGGTATAAAGGTCTATCTTGTAGAAAAGGAACCAGCACTCGGTGGCTTGATGGCACAGCTTGCCAAGACCTATCCAACATTGGATTGTGCGATATGAATCCTTGGACCAAAGATGATGGATGTCGGTCGACATCCAAATATCAAACTCCTTGCCTATAGCGAAGTAGAATCAATATCTGGTTATATCGGTAATTTTCATATCCGGGTGCGTAAAAAGGCACGATATGTGGACGAAACCCAGTGCACTGCCTGCGGTGATTGTGCCAAAGTCTGTCCGGTCGTTGTGCCGAATGAATATGAATTAGGTCTATCTTCAAGAAAGGCAATCTATATTCCCTTTGCCCAGGCAGTTCCTGCATCATATTTGATTGATATGAAGGCCTGCCTTGGCACAAATCCAATTGCCTGTGGCAAGTGTGCAGAAAAGTGTGATAAGAAGTGTATCAATTATGATATGCAGGATGAAATAATAGAATTTGAGACCGGGGTTGTGATAGTGGCTACGGGTATGGATGTCTATGACCCGAGTGAACTTGAAGAATATGGTTATACAAAATACCACAATGTCATTACCAGTATGGAATTTGAAAGACTCATCTCAGCAGGTGGACCATCTGATGGACATTTTATCAGACCAAGCGACAAGAAGAGGCCAAAGACTGTTGGTTTTATCCAGTGTGTAGGTTCACGTTCAGAAAAGAGAGGCAAACCTTATTGTAGCAATATCTGCTGTATGAATACGGTAAAGGATACACTGCTATTAAAAGACCATTATCCAGACATTGAGGCAAGGGTCTTCTATATTGATATAAGGGCATTTGGTAAAGGTTTTGAGGATTTATTCAAAAGGAGCAAAGAGGCTGGTGTCCAATATATTCGTGGTATTCCTGGAGAGATTATTGAAGATCCGAACACAAAGAATTTAAGAATAGTCGTTGAAGATACGACTACAAACAAAATTTCTGAACACGAACTGGATATGATTGTTCTATCAGTCGGTGTCACTCCACGCTCAGATATGCCAGAAGTCCAGAAATTATTGACGCTTTCCAAGACCCCGGATGGATTCTTTATGGAGGCACATCCAAAATTAAAACCAGTTGATGCACCTACCAGTGGTGTGTTTTATGCTGGTTGTGCTGAAGCACCAAAGGATGTTAAAGATTCAGTGACCCAGGCAAGTGCAGCTGCTGCCCGTGCCCTGACTATCCTTTCTTCAGAGAAATTGACTACTGAGGCGATAACCTCTATTATTAATCCTGAAGTCTGCCGTTTCTGCACAATTTGTGCCCAGGCCTGTCCTTATAAGGCAATAAAGGTTGACCCAAAGAAGAAGACAATAGAATTGATTGAGGCGATGTGTAAGGGTTGTGGAACCTGTGGTGCTGAATGCCCATTTGATGCAATAAAGATGCGCCACTTTACAGATGAACAGGTTTATAGCCAGATAGATGCCTATCTTGAAGAGAACCCTTATGATAAAATCATTGTCTTTGCCTGTAACTGGTGTTCTTATGCTGGTGCTGATACCTGTGGTGGTGCAAGGTTGCAATACCCACCAAGTGCCCGTTTGATTAGAACGATGTGCAGTGGAAGGGTTGACGAAGACTGGGTTTTATATGCATTCAAAAAGGGTGCACCGATTGTAGTCGTTTCTGGCTGCCATTTTGTTGACTGCCATTACATTGATGCCAATCGCTGGACCCAGAAGAGGGTTGAGAAATTGTGGGATAAATTAGAAAAACTCGGAATAAGGCCTGACCGATTGTTCTTAGAATGGATAAGTGCAGCAGAAGGCCAGAGGTTTGCAAAGACGATGATTGATATTGAAAAACACCGTGCACGGGTTACAAAAGAGGAGATTGAATATACGATTAAGGTGTTGAGTGAGGGGAAGTAGTCTTATAGTCGGATGGTCGGATAGTCGGATAGTCCGACAGTCAATGACTATAAGACTATGCGGCGATTGGACGAGTTGACAAATTAGGAGGTCCTATGCCTGATGAGGCAGATTTCAAATGTTTGAGATGCGGAGCAGAATTTAAACTCCACTATGTAAAAGGTGTGATTGAAGAGCGCACCTGTCCAAAATGCGGCTCTAATAGTGTTCGGTTGATAAAAAAGAAAGAGGGAAAATAGAAACAAAGCACCATCCATTTAATCTGCCGCGCAATATGGAGAAGACTCTGGAGTAAAATAAAAAACCCCCTTTTTATAAAAGGGGGTTCAGGTTAATTTTCTGGTTATCTCAGTCGTATCATCTTCTTCACTCCATAATAATTCCCGTTCTTCAGTGTGCAGAAATATAAGCCTTCAGGCAGAAGATTTCCGTTTTCATCCTTTCCATCCCACTTTACAAAATATTCACCAGCAGTCCTTGAGTCATTAATCAATGTCTTTATTTTTCTTCCCTGGCTATCATAGATCATCAAGATGACCTTTGACTCAGGATCTCGGACAGTATATCTTATCATTGTAGTATTTACAAAAGGATTGGGTAGATTCTGGAGCAGAAGAGGGCCTGTGCTTTTTGCTTCAGAATTTTCTTCAGTTCCAATCAATGAATAGAGTGTACCCCAGATACGCATCGTGTTTACCAATTTGTTATTGATGTAATCAGTAAATCTTGAATAGACTGTAAAGATTTGACTACCTGTGCCGATTGCCAGGGCAGGGTCAATCTCATTATTTGTATGAGAACAAACAGAGAAAGTAGAGACCACAGTGCCGTTTAAGTCAACTGCGGCGCCATAAATATCCCAGGAACCATTACGATTATCCTCCCAGATAATTACATAATTTGTGCCATCAAAGGCAATTGCTGGAGATAATTGAGTAAAGTTATTCGTGCATATTGGAATACCATTGGGTTCAAGAACTGTTCCTGCAGGAGTAATCCTTGCACCATATATATCCCAGGAACCGTTCCTGTTATCTACCCAGACCACAAGATAATTATTTCCATCAAATACTACTGCAGGAGCCAACTGGTCAGCGGTATTTGTGGACACCTCAATACCATTGGGATTTAGCACACTGCCCGATTGGTTTACCCGGGTACAATAGATATCAAAATTACCGTTCCTGTAATCTTCCCAGACAACTAAATAATTTGTGCCATCAAAGGCAGCTGCTGGAGTAGTTTGATTATTTGCTGCGGTTGAGATGGCGATGCCATTAGGATTGAGCACTGTTCCGGATTGGTTGACCCTTGTTCCATAAATATCATAATAGGTGCCACCTCGCTTGTCCTGCCATACTACGAAATAATTTGTGCCATCAAAAGCAATTGCTGGTGCTTCCTGATAATTTGCTGCAGTCGATATTGCTATGCCATTGGGCTCAAGCACACTTCCTGATTGATTTATACGGGTGCCATATATATCCCAGGCATTACTCCGCTGGTCAGCCCATACTACAAAATAATTTGTGCCATCAAAGGCAATTGCTGGAGACATCTGGTCATTGGTTGCGGTTGAGATGGAGATGATATTGGGATCAAGGACAATACCTGATTGACTGACCCTGGCACCACGGATATTATAATAAGAGATACCCCGTGCATCTTCCCATACCGCAAGATAATTTGTGCCATCAAAGGCAACAGCAGGATTAAGTTGATAATTGATTGTTGGAGTAATAAGAATACCGTTCGGGTCAATCACTGATGCTGACTGATCAACCCGTGCACCATAGATATCAAAATCAGTATTACTTCTATAATCATCCCAGACCACAAAATAATTTGTGTCACCAAATATAATTGCTGGATAGAGCTGGTCTCTTGCAGCATTTGAGATATATCTTCCATTAGGGTCAAGGACCACACCTGCGGTAGTTACCCTTGCACCCATAATATTATGGGTTGTGCTTCTATAATCATCCCATACCACCAGGTAATTTGTGTTATCAAATGCAACTGATGGAAAGTATTGACCGTTTGTTGCGACAGTAGAAATAGGAATACCATCAGGGTCAAGAACAGTGCCGGATTGGTTCACACGTCCACCATAGATTTTTTCTGGTAAACCGCTCCTTCTGTCACCCCATACTACAAAATAATTTGTGCCATCAAAACTAACCGAGGGATACCATTGATGATTATCAGAATAAGAGATTGCAATTCCATTTATATCCAGCACAACTCCGGATGTATTAATCCTTGCTCCATATATATCCCAGCCATACCAGGTTCCGTATCTATAATCCTGCCATACCACAAGATAATTTGTGCCACCAAAGATTATCGCCGGATATGTCTGATTATCAGTTGCTGTTGATATGGCGATGCCTGATGGGTCAAGAACTGAACCTTCGGTAGTAATTCGTGTGCCATAGATATCCCCATAGTTTCCATTTCTATAATCCACCCAAACAATAAGATAATTTGTGCCATCAAAAGCAATTGCTGGAGAAGATTGATTACTGGTTGCAGTTGATATGGCAATACCCGCTGGGTCAAGGACCGTGCCTGAGGGCGAAACTCGTGCTCCATAGATATCTGAGTAATTTCCATTTCTGTAATCCTTCCACACGATCAGGTAATTCGTGCCATCAAAGGCAACTGCTGGAGATTGTGAATTGGTTGTGGTTATTGAAATGCCGTTTGGGTCAAGTAAATTTTCTGTCTGGTCAATACGTGCAGCATAGATACGCGGATTACCACCACTGCGTCCGTCTTCCCATACAACCAGATAATTTGTGCCATCAAAGGCTATAGCGCAGGATTTTTGGTCATATGGGGCAGGAAGAAATACAGAATTAGTATCTATTATGAATTCACTCCCATATACTGGCACTCCAATTGATAACACACAGAAGCCTATAATCCAAAGCCAATCTTTATTTATCATATGCACCTCCTGTTCTAATCTTTAATTATGCAAAAACCGTGCCCGGGAAATTCGCTCTAAAGTTTTGAAATTTCATAAGTTTTTGACATATATCCATTTTAATTTTGCTCACATATTGAACAACTGTTCAATTTTGGTTTTATCCGCTTGATTTTTCTCCTGATTCGTTTATAATCATAAGAATTTAAGGAGATAAATAATGTCTATGCCAGAATGGCTCAATTTTGTTGATGAGAAGAGACGTGTAAATTTTGTGAAGGTCCTTGCTGAAATTTCTCAACTTCAGGATAAGAAAGATTTGAATTTTATTATTATCGGTGCATTGTCTTTATTAATGCAGGGTTATCTTAAATATACTGCCTACTGGGATATTGACCTGTTATTCAAAAATGCCCAGCGATTAAAAGAGTTTATTAATCATCCCAAGCCCCAGAATCTGCGGATTATTAACTATGATGATGAACTTATGATCAGTGAAAAAATAACGAGTTTCCATACTGCCTGGTCATTTACAAAAACCTGGTTTAATGTTGATTATATTTTGAGAGAGGGCATCTTTGAATTTTACACGGAGAATCTCTCTGTCCTTAAACCATATACTACAATTATTGAATTAAAAGATGGTAAATTTCCAATTGAACTTTATCTTGCCCACCCCTGGGATTTATTTGTAGAAAAGGTTCTTTCCCCGCGTGTCGTGAAGGATATTGAGTTAAAAGTTGATATGAGCGTGGATATAAGGCATATTTTCATAATTTATAACCGGGAGTACGAAAATCAAGATTTCTGGGAACATATTATAAAAAAAATAAAATGCATAAATAAAGAAATAGAATTTAAAACAAAACTTTCCACCATCTTAAATCTTAGCGAAGAACTTGGCTATGGACAAATTGTAATTCCCGATTTGGTCTTGAGTTTCCTTAAAAAATAGAAGCAGGAGAGTAAATAAAATGAAGGACTTCATAACGATTTTAATTGAAAAGACCCGTGATTTTGGAAATCACTATCGGAAACATATTCAGGTGGTCCAGAAATTTTATGAAGAGATGCGTGACCGTATTGAAGTCCATAAGAAGCGCGAGCTGGTTCACTTTCTCCATCCAGCACACAATTTTCCTGAAGAATTGAGGATTGTTGCGGATGTTGCGGATAATGATGAAGAGAGATTGAAATACATCGGCACATATTTCAGTCTGCACCTATTATGGATGAACCGCCAGTTGATTGATATGCTGAGGATGGAACTCGTTCATTCAGGACAGGAGCGATTCTCAATCTACAAGAACTTTATGCGTGAGGCAGGGAATAGGTTTCGCCTGCTCACTGCCACATATATTGATGAACTCCTGAAAATTCTAACCAGAGGTATGGATACCCCTGCCTATGCAATAATGGGCGTGGGCACAAAATCAGACCAGGATGATATTGATGTTGGAATTATTGATGATGGTTCAAAAGACCGTGCTGGATTCAACCGCGTTATCGCCCGTTTAAATCAGGAGATGCTAAAATATGCTACCACCCTGCATTTTCATCTTTCTGAGCATATCGGTGCCAGACATTTTTCCGCATCCATAGATGAATATAAAAAAGTCCTTGAGACAGAATTGAGGGATTTTGTAATAATTAATGAAATGCTCGGCGCGGCATTGATTACTGGGGACCAGAGACTTTTTGAAAGGTTTCAAAAAGAAGTCATCTCCCGATATTTTTTCTCTCAATCAGAAAATAATAAGTTTCATGAAGGTTATCTGCGGGGTATTGTTGGTGAGGTAAGAACACTTCTGGCAAAACCGGTCGCCAGATTACATATTAATTTTAAGGATGATGGTTTAAGACCAATAAAGAGTATCATCTCGGCAAAAAAGACGATATTTAATATCCATAAGGTAAATGCGTGGGATATAATTGATGAATTAAAAAAATTTGATTCCAAAAGGGCGGCTGAGTATAAGATACTTGAACAGGCTCTTACTTTTGTTGAAATCTTCAGATATCTTTATCAAATGCTCGTCACTCAAGAAGAAGAGATTATCATTGATGAAAATAGTTTAAAGAATATCAGAAAAGTCGCCCGAATTTTGGGATATACAGATATTGGCTCCTGTAACTCCGAGCAACACCTGCTTGTGCATTATTATGAACAGATGACAAATCTACGCAAAGCAATACCAATCCTGTGTGATGATATTAAACTCCATCTCAAGGAGATTTCAATATTCGTGCTGCTGTTCAGACCGGACTACACCGGAAATCTTGCATCAGATTTTATTAAAAAATTTAGATTCTTTCGGGGAACATCATTCTGGGATGATGTCCTTGATGTTTTTAAAAATCCTGATGTGCTTGATAGATTTATCACCGACTTTAATACATTCGATTTAAAAAAACAAGAGAGTATAATCAAAAACTATATTGGCTGGCTCAAATTTGACCTATATACTTTATTAAATTTTCTGACATTTCTTGGTGAGAATAAAAATAGCTTCAGCATATTTGAAAGATTGAACGCACAATTCTTAAAGATTCTAAATAAAACCCCTGATATTGTGCACAATATTCTCTTTGTTTATCACCGCTATCCCCGGATTGTAAATAAATTCTTCGGATTCAATGATACTAAAAATTTATTAAGATTGAAAAAGATGTTACAGGCAAAATCTTATGAGGAAGAACTAATATTGATTATTGATGAATTGGATAGACTTATAAATATCCATCTAACCGCAAGCCAGTTCTTGAAACGATATTTTAAGAGAATTACTGATAAATATCCAGAGGTATTGAGGTTATTAAAAAATCTGGATGATTTGAAAGAATTCGCGGATGGTATTTATAGCGATGTAAGTTCTGTTAAGACTTTTCCTGAAAAGAGAGAAAAACTGGGTGATTACTATGACCTTGAGATGGTGCGGGTTTCTCTTGCTACATTAAAGGGATGTCCACCTCAAATTACAAATGCCGAGTTTATTGAATTTGTTGACCAGTATATAAGAACCCTTTATGACCTTTGCCGCGAAGAGGTGGATAAGGAGTTCAATAAGAGAATCGTTACTGAAGATGTCCTTGCAATCTTTGCCTCGGGTGGTCATGCCCGTGAGCAGGCATTTGATGATGATTATGATTTGATAGTGATATTGAATTCAGAAGACCCTGACCTGCTCAATTATTCCAATCGGGTTATCAGCAGGATGAATGCAGAGATTATAAAAAGAGGGACCATACCACACCATAGATTCGCTGAATACTTTGGCAGGTTTGTAATCAAATTACAGGAGATTGAAGACCTATTAAGCGAGGAACGACCGGATATCTTTATTGAACAATCCCAGATCCTTGGTGCAAGGTTGATTGCAGGTTCACGCCGTTTTGAAAGGAAATTTTTGAATGCAATCTTGCAGGAAAAGATTTTCAAAAGAAAGGATGTTTATATAAGACAGATGCTGGAAGAAATCCATTCCCGGCACCCTACAGAAAAGGAATTTATTAATTCTGAAATTGATATTAAGGAATGCTCAGGCGGCTTAAGGGATATTGAGATGATTTTGTTGATTCTAAAGGCATATCTTGAAATCACTGAACCTGTTAATTCAAAACTTTTTGATTTACTATCTTATAAATTACCCCATTTGAAGAATGAATTTACTGCACTCCAGAATGATTTTTATTTCATCAAGAGAATAAGGGATATTTATCGTCTCACCATCGGCGCAACTGATTCAATCTTTGCTGATAAACTAAATATAGTTGGTTCAATTATGGGATTTTCTGAACCAATGGAATCCTATATGAAGTTATCTGAAACACTTGGTGAAATCAGATGTCTAATAAAGAAAATTATTGGCTATTTTCTGAACAAAAATGAAATGCTTATTTAAATATAATCCCCTGATGATCGATACAGCAAGCAGTGACGAAATTTTTGACTTAAATCGTCCTATTTACTTTTTTTTATTCCTGGTTATAATAGAAACTTAAGGAGGTATAATGAAGAGAATTCTGGTTCTGGGATTATTGTTCCTTGCCTGTGGTGGGCAGAAAAGTGCTAATGTGGGCACGACAAAAAAATCTCCATATATGCACATAACAGTGAAAAACTATGGAGAGATTGTTATCAAACTTTATCCTGATGATGCACCAAAAAATGTGAAGAATATAATTGAGTTAACAAATAAAGGTTTTTATAATGGGCTGAAATTTCACAGAATAATTAAGGGGTTTGTGATCCAGGGTGGATGTCCAAAGGGCGATGGAACAGGTGATCCTGGATATGAGATTGAAGATGAAATATCTCCAAAATTGAAACATTTAAAAGGGACTGTGGCAATGGCAAACCGCGGTCCAAATACAAATGGTTCCCAGTTTTATATCTGCCTCGAGCCCCAGCCCAGACTCGATGGAAGGTATACAATCATTGGTGAGGTGGTGGAAGGGATGGATGTTGTGGAAAAGATTGGCAATGTCACAACTTCAGGTCCACCATTTGATAAACCTCTGGTTGATGTAATAATGGAGAAGGTCTGGATAGAAGAGAAATAAATCGTTAAAAACTTAATCAAAACAAAAATAATGAAGATATGCCTGGTCTCTGACCCTTATTATCCTTATCCTTCAGGCGTCTCTGAGTATACCCACTATCTTGCAAAATATTTAAGGCGCTTCGGGCATTCAGTCAAAATCCTGACAACCCATTATAAAGACGAAACATATGAACCAGATGTGATTCGCATTGGAAGGGTTTTTTATATCCCGATGAATAAATCTTTTGCTACTTTATCGGTTGGATTGGATATACCGCGCAGGGTCAAGAGTTTCCTGGAACAAGAAAAATTTGATGTGGTCCACACAATGGGTCCTTTTCCACCGAGCATTTCTTTTTTTGCCTTGCATTATTCAAAATCTTTGAATATCACAACCTTCCATTCCACAGGATTCAAATACTATCGTGCTGGTTCCTATATCTTTAGAAAGTTGTTTAAAAAATATATAAAAAAATTACATGGTCTGATTGCGGTTTCCGAAACACCAAAGGATACATTTATGCCTTATATTCCGGGTGATTATACAATAATCCCAAATGGTATAGACTTAGAAAAATTCCATCCTGATGTTTTGCCAATTCCTGAATTTAGAGAAAAAAGATATAAAATTTTATATCTGGGCAGGCTTGACCGTCGCAAGGGATTGATCGAACTTCTCAATGCCCTGCCTTTGATAAAGAAAGAAATAAAAGAAGTCCTGCTCATAGTCGTTGGAAAAGGACCGCTTGAATATGAATGTAAAAAACTCGTAAGGGAGATGAATTTATCCGATGCGGTTATTTTCAAAGGGTATGCAAAGGCAGATGAGATTCCTTCTTATTATGCATCCTGTGATGTATATTGTTCACCTGCACTGGGCGGAGAATCATTTGGTATCGTCTTACTGGAAGGGATGGCCATTGGAAAGCCGGTCGTTGCGTCAAGGATACCAGGATACGACCGCGTAATAATTGATGGTTATAATGGCTTATTTTTTGACCCACATAAACCCGAAGATATTGCCCAGAAGATCATTAGTATTTTTAAGGAC
>Ga0197142_1004756_pt1 | contig 10861 bp, 10 predicted proteins | sample GBS60_MetaG_FD_148614 | JGI IMG/M metagenome (GOLD analysis project Ga0197142, IMG submission 148614) | Sediment microbial communities from Great Boiling Springs, Gerlach, Nevada, United States - GBS 60_MetaG | ecosystem: Environmental > Aquatic > Thermal springs > Hot (42-90C) > Sediment...
GCGCCGGCTCCGGGCGGAGGTTCGCCCCCCAGCGCGCGGCGTAGCCCTCATGCAGCCGCAGCTCCTCAAAGACGCCCTGGAGCAGCTCGCGGAAGGCGTCCATCGTCTCCCGATCCGGGGCCTTGGCCAAACCCAGGGCGTAAGCCCGGGCGAAGGCCTCCAGGAAGAAGGCGTCCTGCTCCACGTAGAAGACGAAACGCTCCCGCGGCAGCTCCCCCGAGGCGATCCCCTGCACGAAGGGATGCGCCTCGCAGCGCCGAACCAGGTCCAGATGGGCTTCCCACAACGCGCGGGCTCGTGTCATCGAGTCCTCCTTCCCCTTTCGCGATCCAAACGTGAGTGCAGATTCGGAAGGGGGAGGAAACAGCAGGCCATGTTGCCATAGAGGCCATTCCCTCCCCCGGATTCGATGTCTCACGCGCGCTCCGGCCGGACGCGGCCGATCCCGCGGAGCGCCCCCGCGATCCCCAGGTAAGCCAGGAAGGAAACCCCGAAGGCGGGGAAGGTGGCGCCGATGGAGGGGGCGAGATGGGTGAGGGCCTGATAGGTGACCACGCCCAGCGCCCAGGCAATCACACCCTCCCATCGGAAGGTGGGGGGCTGATACAGGTCGGCCTCCGTGTAGGACCGGCGGAGAACGAAGTAGTCCGCCGCCAGGACCCCGAAGAGGGGCACGAAGAAGGTGCCGATGAGGAGCAGGAAGTTCTCGTACTGGGCCAGGGGCACCGTGAGGGCTAGGATCAGGCAGATCGCGCCGATGAGGACCGCAAAAAGGGCCTGCCGGACCCGGGGCCAGATGTTCTGCAGGGAGACCGCCGCCGAATAGATGTCCGCGAAGGCGTTGTCCGTCTCGTCCACCAGGATGATGGGCAGCACGATCCAGCCGATGGCCAAGACCCCGATGGCCTGGACGAGGTCGTGGGTCTGGGCGGTCAGGAGGAGCCAGGCGCCGAGGCCGTAGAACCAGACGTTGGCGATGAAATACCCGATGTAGGTGCCCCAGAAGGCGGGGCCGGCCCGCCGGGCGAAGCGGTTGTAATCCGCCACCAGGGGCATCCAGGAGATGGGCATCGCCGCCACCAGGTCCACGGCGCGCCAGAAGGGCATCTCCCCGGTCCCGGGCTGCCGCCACAGCGCCGCGAGGTCCCCCCGGGTCAGCAGGTGAGCGGTGAGCCAGAGGGTGGTCAGCAGCACCAGCCAGACGGCGAACTTCTCCAGCCACTGGCGCACCACCACCAGCGGCCCCCCGACGGCCATCAGGGTGCACCAGAGGGCGAAGGCGATGGCCCAGAAGGGGTAGCTGGAGAAGCCGAGGAAGCGGGCGCTGATGAAGTTGGCGGCCTGGGCCATGATGAGGATCTCGAAGGCTCCCCAGCCGATCAGCTGCAGCACGTTGAGGGCGGTGGGGAGATAGGAGCCGAGGCGTCCCAGGGCGGGGCGGAGCAGCACCATCGTGGGGGCGCCGGTGCGGCTGCCGATGTAGCCCGTCGCCGCGAGCAGCAGGTTCCCCAGCAGGGTCCCGACGACGATGGCCAGCAGCGCCTGGGGCAGCCCCAGCCCGGGCACCAGCAGCGCGCCGGCGGCCATCACCAGCAGCCCTACGCCGAGGTCTCCCCACAGCACGGCGTAGTCAAGGAAGCCCAGCCGGCGCGCCGCTGCCGGCACCGGCTCGATGCCCCACTCGGGCGGCGCCTGGATGCGGGGGAGGAGCTCCGTCCATGGCTTGCGCAGCAGCATGGCAGGCCTCCTGAAAAGGATGGAGATGGGAGAAGCGGCGTGGGGGATGCAAAACGCCCGCCGACGGACGGGCGGGCAGGGGGCCAGACAGCGACAGTCCCTCCGCCGGTATGACCCGGATCAGGTTCGATGGGTCGGCGCCGGGGCCGGATGACCTCCAGCAAGGCGCCCTCTCAGCCCGCTTGCCCGCGGACTCCCCACGTCGCTTCTGCGACGCATGATAGCGCGCCGCGCGCGGGCCGTCAAACCGCCTGGAGAGGGGAGAGGCGGAGGCGATCACGGGGGCAAGAGGAGGAAGGCCCGGCGGCGAGTTGGACCCGCCCGATTCGGGGGTGGAAGGGCCTCAGGCGCAGGCAGCTGCCGGGGGGTTGACGGGGAAGACCATGGTTCCGGCGCTGATCCAGCAGAGGCTCTGGGGTTTTGAGGGGGAGGCGGATGGGGGCGCCGGGGCTCACGCAAGCAGGGATCACGCAGGTTTCCCGTCCCAGGAGGAGGAGATCGGCGGTGCCGCCGAGGGTCTGCGACCGCTTCACCGCCCGCCAGGGCGATGAAGCGGACGTTTTCGGGAGCGAGGGGCATGGGATCTGCACGGTCCAGTCGGTGAGGGCCGAAGAGGCCATTCGGGCAGCTCAAGTCGTCGCGGGGGAGGCGCTCAGAGAGCAGCACGCGGCCGGGTGGAGATCGAAACGGTCATCCACCGGATGGCCGGGGTCGATGCAATCGAAGGTTCCGGCCCCGAGAGATGGAAGGCTTCGAGGGCTTCAGGGCCCGTGGGTGGGCCAAAACCCGAAACGATTTACGCGGAACGGCGATCCCGGAGATCCCTAAGCTGCGCCGAGCTCGAGCGTGCCCGTCCGCGGATCTCTATGAAGGTCCGGACGCTCAAGTCCGAAACCCGAGAAATTGACGCCCTTGCATACGCATGGTAGGATGAGCTGGGGATGGGCCATCCAGAGCGTCCGGGATGTGAGGGAGCGGGATGTCCGCGCTGGAAGGTGAACGGTGGATCGCGCTCCCTGTTCGGGCGAATGCACCCCGCCAGATGGGATACCCGCCATGCAATTGATCCCATTTTCAGCAGTTTCTTTGACCGTCGCCAGGAGGCAGGATGATGGAGCTGGTTGTGAGAGCGGAGGCAAGCGCACGCATTCCAACCCAGTACGGCACTTTCAAATTGATACTTTTCAAAAGCAATCAAGATGATAAGGAGCATCTAGCTTTTGTCATGGGAGATGTAGATGGAAAGGAAAATGTACTCGTCCGGATACATTCGGAATGTTTTACTGGGGATGTTATGGGTTCGCTGCGTTGCGATTGCGGTGAACAGCTGCGACGCGCAATGGCGCGCATCGCGCAGGCGGGCCAGGGTGTGGTGCTCTACCTGCGCCAGGAGGGGCGCGGGATCGGCCTGGCTGATAAATTGCGGGCCTATAATCTGCAGGATGATGGTTATGATACTGTAGAGGCAAATGTTTTGCTGGGACACAGCCCTGATGAGAGGGATTTTTCTATAGCAGCTGCTATGATTAAAGCGTTAAGAATAAAATCTGTCCGGCTGTTGACCAACAATCCAAAGAAGATCAAAGATCTGAAAGATCGAGGGATTCGCGTCACCGGACGCGAACCCATCGAGGTGATTCCAAAGCCAGAAAACGCCTTCTATTTGCTAACCAAAAAGCAGAAAATGAATCATATTTTATCTTACTCTAATCTTGAAGCTGAGTTATATGAGTTTTCTGATCTGATCGAATGGTTTGATAAAAACGCTCGTTCTTACAAGCGGGAGGGCTGTCCGTTGGTTACGCTGAGCTACGCGCAAACCCTCGACGGTTCCATCACCCATCGGCGCGGCGTGGCCGGTCTCGCCATCAGCGGCCCCGGGACGAAGCGGATGACCCACTGGCTGCGCGCTCAGCACCGGGCCATTCTGGTCGGCATCGGAACGCTGCTCAGTGACGATCCTAAATTGACGGTCACGCACGTCCGGGGGGAGTCCCCCCGCCCGGTCGTCCTGGATTCCAATCTCAGGACCCCCCTATCCGCGCGGATCTTCAACCATCCCAAGCGGCCGATCATTGTTTGCTTGCCGGAATCCGCAACCAGCGAAAGGGCCTCAGCCCTGCGCGCTGCCGGCGCAGAAATCCTCCCTATTCCTCCTCGGGAGGGCAAAATCGATCTGACCAAACTGCTCCCTGCCCTCGAACAACGAGGTTTAGATTCTCTGATGGTCGAGGGAGGCGCTGCGGTTATCACCGCCTTTGTGAAACAGGGGCTGGCCGATATTTTCATCTTGACGATCGCGCCGTTCTTCGTTGGGGGCGTTAACGCCCTAACGGAGTCCCTTCCGCTCATGCCTCGCTTGTATCAGGTCGGCTCAATGCAGCTCGGACAGGACGTAGTCCTCTGGGGGGTGTTTGAGCCCTTGCGGCATGCAGAAATAGGGGCATGAGAACCCGTCACACCCTTTACTTTGTGGCTCCCTATCGCGTCGAGCTGCGCGAGGAACCCCTGCCGGAGCTCGTGGCCCGCGAGGCGCTGGTCGAAACCATCTGCTCGGCCATCAGCGCTGGCAGCGAGATGCTCCTCTATCGCGGCCGGTTTCCCTCAGTTCATGATCCCCACGATCATCTCAGCAGCGACTTGACCTATCCCACCCCATACGGCTATGCCTGCGTGGGGCGCATCATCGATGTGGGCCCTCAGGCCGAGAGATCTCTCATCGGGCGGCTGGTCTTCGCCTTCCATCCCCACAGCACCCATTTTGCGGCCCCTCTCGATCATCTGCACTTTTTGCCCGCCGATGTTTCGGCGGAAGCCGGCTGCTTTTTGGCCAACACCGAAACCGCGATCAACCTCGTTCACGATGCCGTTCCTCTGCTGGGGGAACGCGCATTGGTCTTGGGGCAGGGCGTCGTCGGTCTGCTGACCACTGCCCTGCTGGCTGAGTTTCCCCTTCAAACCCTGCTCACCGCTGACAAATACCCCTTGCGCCGTCAGCTCTCCCTTGCCCTGGGCGCCACCGATAGCCTGGACCCCAGCCGATCGGATTTTCGCGCCCTTGCACTCGATCGGCTCGGCCGGGTGGGTGCCGATTTCAGCATAGAGCTCTCCGGCGCGCCCAGCGCCCTCAACGACGCCATCGCTTTGACTTGCTTCGGCGGACGCGTCATCATCGGCTCCTGGTATGGCGCCCAGCGGGCAACCCTAGATCTAGGCGGCGCATTCCACCGCAGCCGGATCAGCCTGTATGCGAGTCAGGTGAGCACCATCCGACCGGAGCTGAGCGCCCGCTGGGATAAAGCCCGTCGTCTGGCCTTGGCCTGGGACGCCCTGCGCCGCATCCGGCCGGAGCGCTGGATCACCCATCGGATCCCGATCCAGCAAGCCCCTGAGGCCTATCGACTGATCGATCAGGCGCCTGAGGCCGTCCTCCAAGTCCTTCTCGTCTATCCGTAGCGGGCGATCTTCCGGCGAACGGCGGTCCGCCTGCGCCCCCAGGCGTGGCTCTCGATTGGAGGGACCTCCGCCTGCCCTCTCCACGTGAGCGCGAGGGAACGCCCGTCGGCATCTGTTATTGACGGAGGCAGGCAGTCGTGGTAGGATGGCCGAGAGAGCTCTGGGTAGCGGAAGCGAAAGCCGCGCTCGCCGAGCGGCATGGCAGGCTGTCATATTCAAGGCCGTCGCCGAAAGCCCAGCTTAGGGGACCAGATTCCCAGCGCGCTGCAGCTGAGCCTCGATCCAGAAACAGGTCCGATGCCTGGGCGACTGGACCGTGGCCTTCACGAGAACGGAGCCTGCAGGAGGAACGCGAGCTGGGCGTATGAGGGACGTTCAAACCGAGCCCTGTCGATGAGGCGGGGCAAGCCGTGGATCGCCCGGTAGCTTTGATGAACCTCTCCGCCACGGTACGGTTCTGGATTTTCGGAAGTTGCGCGGTTGCGGTCAAATTGGGCCATCTTCGCTCCTGTATGTCGCGCGTCCTGCCCAATCGACCGCCACATGCATAGATTTCGCCCCATAAATGTGCAGAACCAAATCTTATATAATTTCCTAAAATGCTCGTGATAAGAAAATTTATGTGTCAAAATTTATATTTTTGCTGTTCTTCGAGCGATCGTTCAATGGATTTGATCCTCCAAGCCATTCTGGAAGAGCTGGTCGACGCCTTCGGATTTGAGAAGAGTCCTATACTGAGCCATGCTATATGCATTTTATTATTTCAATTAGCCAAAAAATTTGCCATTCAAATGATCGATTTTGACCGAGAAGTTGGGCGAAGCGGCCTGCTCGAAGCAGCTCGCAAAGCATTGCCGAACTATGTCCGAACCCTTTCGGTGGCGGGGGCTGAAAACGTGCCCCCGCGCGGCCCGCTGCTGGTCCTGTCGAATCACCCCGGCATGTCCGACGCCCTGTGTCTGATTGTCGCCATTCAGCGTCTTGACCTGCGAGTGATTGCCCTGGACCGTCCATTTTTGCGAGCTTTGCCCAACACTAGCAAGTATTTATTTTTCGTGGATAGCTCCCCTGCCAGGCGTATGAGCGCTGTGCGCCAGGCGGTTTCCCATCTCAAGGAGGGTGGGGCCGTGCTCACTTTCCCTGCGGGGAAAATCGAGCCCGACCCCAATGTGTACGACGGGGCCGAGCAATCCCTCGCGGACTGGTCTGATTCGGTGAGCCTCTTCCTGCGGCTTGTCCCCCGGACGCAGGTGGTGCCCGCCCTGGTGCGGGGCGTGTTGTGGGAAAAGGCGGTCAGGCATCCGATCACGAGCCTGAGGCGGGGCCGGGCCGAGCGCGAACGGCTGGGCGCCGCCCTGCAGCTGATCTTTCAGCTTCAGTTCGATGTGCGTCCCGTGGATGTCAGCGTGGAATTCGGCCGCAGCGTCAGCCCCCAGGGACTCGCCCCCCCCCCTCCCCATGTTTTGCACCGCGCAGTCTTGGAATGCATGCGTCAACTCCTTCAACGACAAAAATCAACCGAGAAGCGTGCTAAATTCGGCGCATGAATTGATCGAATATGATAATGATAAATTAAAAATCTTGGGAGTTGCATATCACTTTATCCAAATTCTGTTAGTTTAGGAGGTAAAATGAACAGTTATAAATACACTATAGCTGTTAAAAGGGATTTTATTTCCCGACATTTTCTTGTTGGCGGGGATTGGGGAGACGAGAACCTCCCCAATTCCCATCATTATGTTCTGGAGTTGCAACTTAGCGGCGACGAGCTGGATCCTCACGGGTACCTGATGGACCTCGTTGAAGTGGGGCGGAGGATCGATGAGATCATTGCCCGTTACCGGGAGCAATTGCTGAATGAACTGCCCGAATTCGCCGGCCTCAATCCTTCGCTCGAGCACTTTGCCCGTATCCTGGCCCTGCGGCTGAGCGAAAGCCTCGATGCCCAAAACATCCGCGCGCTCACAGTGCGCCTGTGGGAAAACGAAAGCACCTGGGCCTCATACACCATCCAGCGCGTCCCATGAAAATCGGTCTGCTGATCTATGGCTCTCTCGAAACTATCAGCGGCGGCTATCTCTACGACCGAAAGCTGGTAGCATCCCTGCGCGCTGCGGGGGAGCACGTGGAGATCATTTCTTTGCCCCGGCGCCGTTACCTGGTCAGCCTGGTGGACAACTGGACTTTTCGGCTGCCGCCTGGCCTGGACCTGCTCATCCAGGACGAGCTCAGTCACCCCTCGCTGCTGATCGCGAACCGCCGCCCGCACCCGTATACGGTCCTCAGTCTCGTCCACCACCTGCGTTGCTGTGAACGACATCCGGCCTGGCAGAACAGGCTCTACCGATGGATCGAACGCTGCTATCTGCGCAGCGTGGACGGCTTCATCTTCAACTCCAAGACCACTCGCGACGCGGTCCGCGCCCTGGCCGGGGAAGACAAGCCCCACTGCATCGCCCCTCCCCCCACCGACCGCTTCGGGCCTGCCCTCGACCCAGGCCGGGTCGCTGCGCGCGCCGCGGAACCGGGACCCCTTCGGATCGTCTTTGTTGGCAATCTGATCCGGCGGAAGGGGCTGCACGTCCTGCTTGACGCCCTCGTCCTCCTGCCCCCCGATCTAGTCTGTCTGGAGGTAATCGGCAGCCTGCGGGCCGATCCAGCCTACGCCGCCGCCATGCAGGCGAAGGCAACAAGGATCGCTACACCGATCATTTTTCACGGGGCGTTGGATGATCGGGGCTTGGCTGAGCGGCTCCGCTGCGCCCACGTCCTGGTCGTTCCCTCCGCCTACGAGGGATTTGGCATTGTATACCTGGAAGGCATGGGATTTGGCCTCCCCGCCATCGGGACCACAGCCGGGGCAGCCCGAGAGGTCATCTCCCACGGCCGAAACGGCTACCTGATCCCTCCCGATGATGCGGTTCAGCTGGCGATCTGTCTGCTTCAGCTGGCCACTGACCGCGGCCTTCTTGCCTGGATGGCCCAGAACGCCCTTCAGCGTTATAACCAGCAACCTCGCTGGCAAGAAACCGCCGCCCAAATTCATCGGTTCCTCCGCTCTTTTTGAAGGGGCTCTCTCCCCTTCGGAACGCGCTAAACGCGCTGTGTCGGGGGTTTTCGAGGGAAAGGGTCTCCGCCTCTGTCCTTAAGAGGCATGCAGGAATCCCGGAAACGAGCCCGAGAAAGCGGCTTCGCCTGGGCTGCGCAGGGGTGTTCAGGGGAGGAGATGCATATAGAATCAGAGTGAGGGACGCCGGGGAGTCAGGGCGCGGCGTGGCCCCGGGCAGCCCGAACGCTGCGGATGAGACGTCAGCAGGCGTGTCCGAATTCATTCCCGGAGGCACCGGTGGGAATGCCGCGTCGAAGTCAGCGCCGTGGTGTAAGGCAAAGGCTGCCGCCCCGGCGTTATGCCATCGGCAGAAGCGGGCGATCGGACACGGGCGATAGGAGGTTGCACGCGGCCCGACGACTCCAGTTCTGCTCTTTCCCACTGGCCTTTCTGGATCGACGGCGGGACGTGTGCCCCGTTCCACACAGGAGGATGGCAGAATCCCCTGCGCAGCGTGCCGCCGGGCCTCTTCCTTGAGGGCCTCGGCACATGTTGTGATGCTCCTTCTTCGCCCAAGAATGCCCTCGACGCCAAAAAGATAGCTGCGTTTCTATAGGCTGGTCGGGCCATGGCGATTGATTTCGCTCGCTACCTGCTCGCCAAGCAGACCGTCGACGACCGCGCGCTCAACAAGGATGTGTTGCGCGCTTTAACCGTCAACTTGGCGGGATATCCCCGGGACGCCGATCTGATTGTCCTGGAGATCGGAGGGGGGATCGGCACAATGCTCGTCCGTCTGCTCCGATGGAACGTCCTACCGCCCCGAGTGATATACATCCTTCTCGATGTCATGCCCGGAAACATCGCCTATGCCAGAGACTGGCTGCCCCGCTGGGCCGCTGCGCATGGGTGGCAGGTCGCTTTCGATCCCCAAGGCGTCCTTTCGCTCGAGAACGGCGTCCAAACCCTCAAATGTCATCTTCGGTGCGCAGACCTGTTTGATTATGTGGATCAGAACCCACCTCAAGCGCATCTGCTTATCGCCCACGCCGTTCTCGACCTGTTGCCCATTCCCGAAACCATGCAGAAGATAACCCGCCTCTTGCGCCCCGGCGGCCTGGCCTGGCTCACCCTGAATTTCGACGGGGTGACCATCTTCCAGCCTGAGCTCACCCTGAGCGATCTCCAACTCTCGGGCTCGGTGCTTCCTCGGCCGGCCCCCCCGGACTCATATATCATCAGCCTCTATCATCAAACTATGCGCGCCCGTTCCGGCGGCGGCGACAGCGAGGCCGGACGTCGTCTCCTTTGCTACTTCGTCCAGAGCGGGATCAAGATCCTCGCAGCCGGCGCGTCTGACTGGGTCGTCTATCCGCAGGGGGGATCCTATCCCGCCGACGAGGCCTATTTCTTGCAATGCATCTTGCATTTCTTTGAAGAATCTCTCAGCCGGCACCCTGCGCTAAACCCCAGCCTGCTGCTCGCCTGGCTGGAGAAGCGTCGCGCTCAAATCGACGCCGGACAATTGATTTACATCGCCCATCAAATGGACTTCCTCATCGCTTACCACCCCGCTCCTGAACATGTGACCTGATGCCCTTTGCGGGCACACCAGGGAGAGCCCCACACGCAAGTTGTCCGATCTTGTTTCGGCGTCTCAACCCTCAACCCCATGAACCATTCGAGTTATTTTGAGGCAACCGTCTATTCATTGAATTTATACTTAAAATGATCAAAAATGGATATTATAAATTGTAATTTAAGGCCCTGAATGGTAGAAATGACGTCATCATTGACAAACTAATATGGTATGGAAGGAAAGAGCTTCCCGGGGAAGTGGAGAGCGCCACGGCGCGGATCCGGCTGGAGGGGGTGACGAAGGTTTTCGGGGCGGTGGTGGCGGTGGACGCGGTGACCCTGGAACATCGAGGACGGGGAGTTCTTCGCCCTGCTGGGGCCATCCGGATGCGGGAAGACCACCACCCTGCGCCTGATCGCCGGGCTGGAGCGTCCCACCCGCGGGCGGATCTTCATCGGGGAGCGCGACGTCACTGAGCTCCCCCCGCAGGCCCGGGACGTGGCCATGGTTTTCCAGGACTACGCCCTCTACCCGCATATGACGGTCCTGGAGAACATCGGCTACCCGCTCAAGGTGCGCCGTTACGCCAAGCCCGAGATCCACCGCCGGGTCCGGGAGGTGGCGGAGGTCCTGCAGATCGCGGATCTGCTGGACCGGCGGCCGGGGCAGCTGTCGGGCGGGCAGCAGCAGCGGGCCGCCGTCGCCCGCGCCCTGGTCTACCAGCCCCAGGCCTTCCTCTTCGACGAGCCGTTGAGCAACCTGGACGCCAAGCTGCGTCTGGAGGCCCGCAGCTTCCTGAAGCACCTCCAGAAGTCCCTGGGCATCACCACCGTCTACGTCACCCACGACCAGGCGGAGGCCATGGCCCTGGCGGACCGCATCGGGGTGATGGACCGGGGACGCCTGCTGCATGTGGGGACGCCCCTGGAGATCTACCGGCGGCCCCGCAACACCTTCGTCGCCACGTTCATCGGAAGCCCTCCCATGAACCTGCTCTCCGGCCGCCTCCACCTGGCTGAGTCCGCCCTGATCCTGACGGA
>Ga0197142_1004757_pt1 | contig 10861 bp, 5 predicted proteins | sample GBS60_MetaG_FD_148614 | JGI IMG/M metagenome (GOLD analysis project Ga0197142, IMG submission 148614) | Sediment microbial communities from Great Boiling Springs, Gerlach, Nevada, United States - GBS 60_MetaG | ecosystem: Environmental > Aquatic > Thermal springs > Hot (42-90C) > Sediment...
TCTCATCCCCACCGCGATCGGCAATGACATGGTCGCCGTCGCGGATCTCCCCGCGCAGGATATCGAGGGCCAGAGGGTCTTGCAGCCGCCGCTGGATCACCCGTTTGAGCGGCCGGGCACCAAAGGCCGGATGGTAGCCTTCGGCGATCAGCAGCTCCTTGGCCGCCTGGGTCACCTCCAGGGTGATGCGCCGTTCGGCCAACAGTCGGCGCAAGCGCTGGAGCTGGATCTCGACGATCTGGTAGAGGTGTTCGCGGTTGAGGGCGTGGAAGATGACGATTTCGTCAATGCGGTTGAGGAATTCGGGCCGGAAGGCTGCCCGTAAGGCCTCCATGACCCGACGTTCCACCTCTTCCTGGTTGCCGGCCACATCGAGCAGGTAATGACTGCCGATGTTGCTGGTCATGATGATGACCGTGTTGCGGAAATCCACCGTGCGGCCGTGCCCGTCGGTCAGGCGGCCATCATCAAGGACCTGGAGCAGGACGTTGAAGACCTCGGGATGAGCTTTTTCGATCTCATCGAAGAGAACGACGCTGTAAGGCCGACGGCGAACGGCCTCGGTGAGCTGGCCGCCTTCTTCGTAGCCCACATAGCCGGGCGGGGCGCCGATCAAACGGGCCACGGTATGGCGCTCCTGATACTCGCTCATGTCGATGCGTACCAGGTTGCGCTCGTCATCGAAGAGGAACTCGGCCAGGGCGCGGGCCAGCTCGGTCTTGCCCACACCGGTAGGACCCAGGAAGATGAAGGAGCCAAGCGGCCGATTGGGGTCCTGCAAACCGGCGCGCGCCCGTCGGATCGCCGCCGACACGGCCCGCACGGCATGGTCCTGACCGACAACCCGTTGATGCAGGCGCTCTTCCATATGGATGAGCTTTTCGATCTCGCCCTCCAGCAAGCGGCTGACGGGGATGCCGGTCCATTTGCTGACCACCTCGGCCACCTCTTCGGCGTCTACTTCCTCTTTGAGCAGGGCGCCGGCCGCCTGCAGCTCGCGCAGCCTGGCTTCGGCCTGGGCCAACTCCATCTCGGCCTGGCGCAGCCGGCCGTATTTCAACTCGGCCGCTTTTTGCAGATCGTAGTTGCGTTCGGCCTCTTCGATCTGCACCCGGATCTGGTCGATCTGTTCTTTGATGCTGCGGACCCGGCGGATGGCCTCCTGTTCGGCCTGCCAACGGGCCGTCAGCTCGGCCGATTGCGCCTTGAGTTCGGCCAGTTCCTTCTCCAGAGCCTGCAGCCGCTCCTTGCTGGCGGGGTCTTTTTCCTTGCGCAGGGCCTCGCGCTCGATCTCGAGTTGCATGATGCCGCGATCGATCTCGTCCAGTTCCTGCGGTTTGGAGTCGATCTGCATGCGCAGACGGCTGGCCGCCTCATCGATCAGGTCAATGGCCTTGTCGGGTAGATAGCGGTCGCTGATGTAGCGATGGCTCAGGGTGGCCGCCGCAATGACGGCCGCATCGGTGATGCGCACGCCGTGGTGCACTTCGTAGCGTTCCTTCAGCCCGCGCAGGATGCTGATCGTCTCCTCGACGGTGGGTTCATCCACATAGACGGGCTGGAAACGGCGTTCCAGGGCGGCATCTTTCTCGATATGTTTGCGGTATTCGTCGAGGGTGGTGGCGCCGATGGCATGAAGTTCACCACGGGCCAGCATGGGCTTGAGCATATTGCTGGCATCCATGGCGCCTTCGGCCGCGCCGGCCCCGACGAGGGTGTGCATCTCATCAATGAAGAGGATGATCTTGCCTTCGGCCGCCGTGATCTCGTTGAGAACGGCCTTCAGCCGCTCTTCAAACTCGCCGCGGTATTTGGTGCCGGCCAGCAGGCTGCCCAGGTCAAGGGCGATCACGCGCTTGTCCTTGAGGGTGCTGGGCACATCGCCTTTGACGATGCGCTGCGCCAGCCCTTCCACAATGGCCGTCTTCCCGACGCCCGGTTCGCCGATGAGGACCGGGTTGTTTTTGGTGCGCCGACTCAGGATCTGGATCACGCGGCGGATCTCCTCATCGCGGCCGATGACGGGGTCGAGCTTGCCCTTGCGCGCCTCGGCCGTGAGATCGCGGCCGTATTTGGCCAGGGCCTCATATTGGGTTTCCGGGGTGGGACTGGTCACCCGCTGGCTGCCGCGAATGGCGGCCAGAGCCTGGACGATGGCATTGTAATCCACCCCCACGCGGGCCAACAGCTCGCGGATCCCGGTCGGCGCCTTGGGCGAAGCCATGGCCATGAGCAGGTGTTCGGTCGAGGTGTAATCATCCTTCATGCTCTCGGCGATGGCCTCGGCCTCCTCCAGGATGAGGTTCACCTCCCGGCTGATGCCGGTTTGCCGCGTGGCGCCGGTCGCACGCGGTTTGCGGCCCAGAGCCTGGGTCAGCAAGCCTGCGAGGGCATTGCCGTCAATGCCGATCCGGTTGAGCACCGAAGGCACCACGCCGCCCTCCTGAGTGACCAGGGCCAGCAACAGGTGTTCCGGGTCAACGGTAGGATGATCGTATTCCTGAGCCAGATGTTGGGCTTCCAGCAGGGCTTCCTGAGCTTTTTGGGTTAAGCGATCGAAACGCATGGTGATAATGCTCTCCTCCTTCGTCAGGGATGGCAGACGCTCGCCGGCGTCTGCACCCGATGGTTACCTTGAGGATAAGCCCACGCCGTTAGCCGAAGATTAGCGCGATATTAGCGAAATGTATGCTGTTGTCCGGTGCTTTTTTAGATCTTCAACTCGCTGCGGATGCGGATATAGTGCAAAATCTGCTCGCGCGAGAGGAGACCGAGGACACGATTGGCCAGCACAACCGGCAATTGGGCCACCTGCTTCTCATCCATGAGGTGGAGCGCCTCGATCAGCTCCGTTTCCGGTTCGACCCAGACCAACCGTTCCAGCGGAACCATCACCTGAGCTACGGTAGTATGAGGCCAGGCCGTCTTGGGCACGGCCGCGACATCGCGCAGGCCCAGCATGCCCATAAGATTGCCATCGTCGGCGACCATGAAACAACGCTCGCCGCTGCGCAGGATCTGATCCTCGATCAGTTCTTGCAACGAGGTATGGGCCGTCACGCGCGGATAGCTGCTGCGCATGAGCTGACCGACCTTGACCCCGCGCAATTGGGTCTCCAGATTGGTTTGCGCGAAGGCAGAAGCGGCGGCGTTTTGTAAAAACCAGCCGATGAAGATCAGCCAGAGGCCGTTGAAGAGATTGCCGCCGAGAACGGTGATCACCCCAAAGCCGATAAAGCCAAAGGCGACGACCTGACCGCTAAGGGCGGCGACATGAGTGGCTTTGTAATAGCTTCCCGTCAGGTGCCAGACAATGGCCCGTAACACCCGACCGCCGTCCAGGGGAAAACCGGGGATGAGGTTGAAGACGGCCAGGATCAGATTGATGCGCGCCAGCCAGATGCTGGGCGCGGCCAGATAGGGAATGGCCCGGTCAAACCACCAAAGCCCGGCAAAAAGGACGGCCAGAGCCGCGCTGGTCAGCGGCCCTGCAATAGCGATGCGAAACTCAGCCCCCGGTGTGGGTGGCTCCCGCCCGATTTGCGCCACACCGCCGAAGATAAACAGCGAGATCCCACGCACCGGCACCCCATTGCGCAGGGCCAGGACCGAATGCCCCAATTCGTGGAGGAGCACCGAAAGAAAAAAGAGAAGGCTGGTCACACCGCCCAAAAGCCAGTAAGCCCCTCCCGGCAGGTTCGGGTACTCGCGCGGAAAATAGCCCAAGGCCAGCGACCACGTGACCAAACCAAAGATGAGAAACCAACTGGCATGCAAACCGATGGGTATACCCAGAATACGCCCAAGACGAATGTCGCTATTCATGATAGAACCCTCCTCTTTATAAAGTAATAGCTAAATAGTGTGTAATATTCAAAATAAAAAACATATTTCATCGTTTATAAACGAATTTAGATTAATGGTAAACTCAGTCCATAATATGCTTTTTCTTGTACACCATTTGCCACTCGCGCGTGGCCAGCACGAGCAGGGTAATACCCGTCAACGGCAGCACAAACCAGAGCATCACCGTCTGGTAGGAGGCCAGGGCCTCGCTTTGTCTGGCAGCCAAAAAAAGATAAGCCCCATAAGCACCGTAATAGGCCAGGAACAGCCCTCCCTCCCAGCGGACAATACGATAGCCCGTAAAGAAAATGGGTAGCGTCGCCACGGCGACGGCGATCATCACCGGCAGATCGAAAACCAGAGCCGTCCGCGCAACCGCCACACCCTGAGGTGCCACCAGAGCCGTAAGGCCGAGAACGGCCAGCAGATTGAACACGTTGCTCCCTACGGCATTCCCCACGGCAATATCCCGCTCCTTCCGCAGAGCCGCCACCACCGACGTGGCGACTTCGGGCAACGAGGTGCCACCGGCAACGATGGTCAGACCGATGGCCAACTCGCTCACCCCCAGCAGCCTGGCCAGGACGACCGCGCCCGTGACCAGCCAGCGGGAACCGATGACCAACAGCAGCAGACCGACCACCACCAGGCCGACATACAAAAGCCACCTGCTCCGGCTACGGAACCGGCTATCACCGAATTCCTGGGCGTATTCGCTTTGCACTTCCGCCGACTCTTTGCGACTGCTACGGACCAAAAAGACCAGATAGAGCACGAGAATACCGAAAAGAATCCCCCCCTCCAAGCGTCCGATATAGCCGTTCCAGGCGAAGCCCAGGGTCAGGAACGAGATCCCGATCATGAACGGCACATCGAGACGCACGAGCTGTTGCGCCACGGTCAGCGGCACGATAAGGGCCGAGAGACCGATGATCACCAGGATATTGAAGATATTGCTGCCGACGACATTGCCGACGGCAATATCGGCCTCACCGGTCCAGGCCGAGACCAGGCTGACGGCCAGTTCCGGCGAACTCGTGCCGAAGGCCACCACGGTCAGGCCGATGACAAGGGGCGAGATGCCTATGGCCGCGGCCAATCGCGAAGCCCCGCGCACCAGCATTTCGGCGCCGAGGATGAGCAGGATGAGGCCGATGACCAGTTGCAGGATAGCCATTCCATTCATAAACACCAGGCCGTCAAAAACGCCGTTCAGTCCTCAGGAGGAGCAAAAACGAGCAAGAATAGTAGGATGATGGTGATACCAACGCACGGCGGCTTCGGCCGCTGCCGCCAGACTCGATTGGGGCATCCCCAACTCGGCGATCGCCCGGGCCGGATTGCAGGTCAGGCGTTCCGGGATCCCCTCGGCAGTCGCACGGTCGGCCGGTCGGTGTCGGCGCAGGCCCGCAAGCCGGTGGCGCAGCGTCCGGCCCAGGCCGAACGCAGGGAACGAAAGGCCCTGGCGCCGGGCGGCTTCGCCGATCAGGTCGATAAAGGCCCGGCGGTCCAGATTGCCCTGGGCATGGCCCAGGATGTAGCGACGGCCGGGGACACCGCGCGCGGCCGCCAGAATCAGCCCGCGCGCCACATCGTCAACCGGCGCCCAGTTGATGCCGCCGGGGGGATAGGACGGCGTGCGCCCACACAACACAGCCAACACGCGGCGACCGCTTGCCGTCGGTCGCCAATCGCCGGCCCCGAGCATCGCCACCGGATGGACGATGACCACCGGCGCGCCCGCCGCTGCCAGGGTCAAGGCCTGTTGTTCCCCGGCCAGTTTACTGCGCACATAGGCGCTGGGCTGCGGCAGGTTGAAGGGCGTGTCTTCCGTGGCCAGGCTGCCATCCGTCGGCTGACCGATCACGCCGATGGTGCCGACGTAGACCATGCGGGCAAGACCGGCCTCAAGACCGGCCTCCAGCACCATCCGGGTTCCTTCGGCGTTGACCCGCATCATCTCGGCTTCACGGCGAGGGTCATGGGTGTAGAGAGCGGCCAGATGGAAGAGCGCCGTGCACCCGACCAGGGCGTGGCGATAGCTTTCCGGGTAGCCCAGCTCGCCCTCAATGCGCGCGACGGGCAGGTCCTGTAACGCCATGGCGTTGGCGCCCGGACGTAGCAAACAGCGCACCTGCCAGCCAAGGGCTAGCAGGTGTTTGACCAGAGCAGCACCGAGAAAACCGTTGGCCCCGGTCACAAAGGCAATCCCGGTAGGAAGGGACATGGTCAGCTCAATAGCGCCTTCAGCCGGCCTGCCGCCACATAGGCGATGTCATCCTGGTACTTGAGCAGCACACCCAGTGTCTCCAACACGACCTCTTCGCTCAACGCCTCCTGGTCAAGAGCCAGCAGAGCTTCCACCCAATCCAGGGTTTCGGCCACACCGGGCTTTTTGTACAGGTCCTCTTGCCGTAGTCGCTGCACGAAACGGACAACGGCCTCGGTCAAATGGGCAGGGGCTTGTGGCACACGCGCGCGCACGATCGCACATTCGCGGGCAAAGGTCGGATAGTCAAGCCAATGGTAGAGGCAACGCCGTTTCAGGGCGTCATGGACCTCGCGGGTGCGGTTCGAGGTAATGACGACGATGGGCGGTTCGGCCGCCCGCAGGGTGCCGATTTCGGGGATGGTCACCTGAAAATCGGAGAGGACTTCGAGCAAGAAAGCCTCGAATTCCTCGTCGGCGCGGTCGATTTCATCAATGAGCAGGACCGGCGCCTGCCCGCCGCTGCCGTCGAGGGCTTGCAAAATGGGCCGTTTGAGCAAGAATTCCGGTCCGAACAGATCGGCCAGATGGAGATCGGCCTGCGCTGGACCGCCGGCCTCGAGCAGGCGAATGTAGAGGATTTGACGGGCGTAGTTCCATTCGTACACGGCCGTGTTGACATCAAGCCCCTCGTAACATTGCAGGCGGATGAGGGGTCGATCGAGGACGGCAGCCAGCACTTTGGCCACCTCCGTCTTGCCGACCCCGGCTTCGCCTTCCAGGAAAAGGGGTTTGCGCAATTTGAGGGCAAGATAAATGGCCACGGCCAGACTGCGGTCGGCGATGTAGCACCGGTCCTGCAACGCCGTTTGCAATGCTTCCACGGAGGTGATGGTGGTCGGTATCATGGAGACAGATGACATCGAAGAGAATTTGCTGCTATTGTACCCCGTCATAGCGCCGTCATGCCAGTCAGGACGGTGGAATGCTACAATCCTCCCATGACCGTCCCGTTACCGCCGCTTTTCCTGGCACGGATGGAAGCCCGGCTAGGCCCGGAAGCGCCTGCCTTTCGGGCCAGTCTGGAAGAACCCCCGCGTCTGGGGCTGCGCGTCAACACGCTCAAGATAGCGCCGGAAGCGCTGCGCAGCCGTGTGCCCTGGCTTCTGCGGCCGGTTCCCTGGTGTGACGAGGGGTTTATCGTGGCGGCCGCTGCCGAACCGGCGCCGGGCCGTCACCCCTATCATACCGCCGGTCTGTACTACCTGCAGGATCCCAGCGCCATGGCCGCCGCCATCCTGCTGGACCCGCAACCGGGTGATATGGTCCTCGACGTATGCGCGGCTCCGGGTGGTAAGACCACCCATCTGGCCGCCCGCATGGCCGATCAGGGCCTGCTCGTGGCCAATGAAGCGGTCCCGGGCCGCGCGGCCGCCCTGGTTGAAAACCTGGAACGCGCCGGCATCACCCGCTTCCTGGTCACCACCGCCACGGCGGCCGACCTGGCCGCGTGCTGGCCGGCCGTGTTCGACCGGGTGCTTGTGGATGCGCCTTGCTCGGGCGAGGGCATGTTCCGCAAGACGCCCACGGCCCGGCGCGCATGGAGCCCGGCGGCGGTATCCGGATGCGCTCTGCGTCAGCGCCGCCTTCTGGCCGACGCGGCCGCCCTGGTCCGACCCGGCGGTCGCCTGCTTTATGCCACCTGCACCTTTGCCCCGGAGGAAAACGAGGCCGTCATCGCCCGCTTTCTGCGCGACCATGGCGATTTCACCCTGGTGGCGCCACCGACTCTGCCCGGTTTGGATCCCGGCCGCCCCGACTGGATTGAACCGGAGCTGGCCGCCGGTCTGCCCCTGGAACGCTGTGTGCGCATCTGGCCCCATCGCACGGAGGGCGAAGGCCATTTTTTTGCCCTGTTGCAACGGGAAGGGTCCTCGGCGCAGGACCGTCCTCTGCGACCGCTACCGCCGGCGCGCGGGCTGCCGCCGTTGCTGCGCTCGTTGTGGGAAGCCAATTTCGCCGTCCCTTTCCCGACCGCGGGCTGGCTGCAGCAGGAGAACACCTGGCATCTGGCGCCTGTGGCGCCGGACTTCTGGCAGCCCCTCCACCCCCGGCGGATCGGGCTGCGGGCCGGACGCCAGCATCGGGAGTACTTCGTCCCCGATCATGCCCTGGCCCTGGCCGCCCTGCCCCCGCGCCACGAGGGTCGTCTGGACCTGCCCCTGACCTCGGCGCCATTGCAGGCTTTTTTGCGCGGGGAGCCATTCCCCGATCCCGGTCCTGACGGTTGGGTGCTCGTGTGCAGCGATGGCTTCGGCCTGGGCTGGGGGAAGCGGGTGCAGGGTGTGGTCAAAAACCATCTGCCCTCCCGTTGGCGTCGCGCCGGGACCTGAACGAAGGTCCGACGCCCCAGCCGGCCTCGGATTCGGCCAGGCGGCCGCTACGGATGGCCGTACACGATGGTCAGATACCGATCCACCGGCACATCGGTGAGGACCTGGGTGACGCCGTTGGGCCAACGGATGTCAAGGCGATGGACCACGGCCCGGCCCAGTCCGAAATGCAGGGTCAACATATCGCCGCCCCCCAGGCTGGTGCCGTTGTGAACCTCCTGAACCTGGCGGCGACCATCGTCGGTTGTTACCACGACGCGCGTGCCCACGGCATCCCGATTGACCGGACCGCCGCCCACCAACTTGAGGCCCAACCAATGGTAGCCCTCGGGTATCGGTGTCTCGTTGCGGAGCAGGCGATAGTCCTGGTTGTAGTTCCCCAGGATCAGGTCCACCCGGCCATCGGCATCGTAGTCGGCCGCCGCGACCCCCATGCCGGCGCCGGGGTCGTCGGCGCCGCTGCGGTGGCCGCGATCGGTAAAACGGCCGCGGCCGTCGTTGTCGAATAGGGGGTTGAAGGCACTGATGCCGGTCCCTTTCATCAGGGCCACGTACAGATCGCGGTCCCCGTCGTTATCGTAATCGAAACTGACCACGCCCCAGCCTACGGCGCGGTCGGAGAGGGCCACACCGGCAGCCTCGGCGATGTCGTGAAAAGGGCCGTCCCGATTCTCCAGCAGCACCATCTTGCCGGCATTCGTGAAGTACAGATCGAAGTCGCCGTCGCCGTCCCAGTCGTCCGCGGCCACGCCCATGCCCATCACGCTGGTATCAGCCCCGACGGCGGCCGCGATCTCGCTGAAACACCAACCGCCACAGCCGGGACCGTCGTTCCGGAAGAGCTTATTGCCGGCCGGTTGGATGAATTCATCGTTGACCAGGTAGATGTCCTGATCGCCATCGTTGTCGTAATCGAACCAGCGGGCAATGAAGCCGCCGCCGTAGGTATGAGAGAGGATGAGATGGCTGACGTCGGTGAAGGTACCATCGCCGTTGTTGTGATACAACCGGTCGGGATCGCCGGTGCTCCCTGAAGAGCGGGCACAACGGGGCAGACACGACCAGTTGGCCACATAAAGGTCCAACCAACCGTCGCCGTCGTAATCGGCCCAGGAAGCGCTCTTGCTGTGATAGGGGTCGCTGATGCCGGCCTCCGCCGTCACATCCACGAATCCGCGGCCCCGGTCATTGCGGAAAAGCACATCCTCCTCCCGGCCCAGGACCAACAGATCGGGCCAGCCGTCGTTATCGACATCGGCAAAGATGGCGCCGCCGCTTTTGTGCTCGGGCAGGGCGACCTGAGAGCTGAGGGGCGAGACGGTGAAGGTGCCGTTGCCTTCGTTGCGATAGAGGGTGTTGGGGCCGACGTTGTCGGTGACGTAGAGGTCGAGCCAACCGTCGTTGTCGTAATCGCCCCAGGCCTGACCGGTCATCTGAAAGTTTTGGGTGTGCTTGGCCGTAATACCGGCGGCTACGCTCACATCGCGGAAGAGGGTGGGGCCATCCGGGCCGTCATGGACGGGCAGGCCGCTCGGTACGGCTTCCGGGATCAGGTGCGCCAGTTGGGTTGCCGCCGGGTCGGTGAGGGCCTCCAGAAAGGCCAGCAGGTCGGCCAGTTCGTCCTCGCTGAGGGCGATGGGTTCCGCCAGGAGGGGATCGATCCCGGCCGCGACTTCATCCATCAGCCCGCGCGGGCGCAGATGGAGTTCGCTGCGGATTTCCGGGGCCAGTTGCGAATAGTCGTACTCGGCCAGGGCGCGCCGCGGGTCGAGATGATGGCGCACGGCATCGGCCAGGGTGAAATAGGCGCCGTTGTGCATCCAGGGGCCGGTCAGGGCCACGTTGCGCAACGGCGGGGTGCGAAAGGCGAAGCGATCTTCGGGTTTCCCCGTCTCCCGGGCGCGGCCGTAGTCAACAAAGGCGTTTTGGCGGCCTTTACCCGGCCCGAATTGGGGTACGCCGATGTTGTGGAACTGTTGATCGGTCAACAGATTGCCGCTGTGGCAAAGGCTGCAGCGGGCTTTGCCGTAGAACAGCAACGCGCCCCGCCTGGCCGCCGGCGCAAGGGCGTCGTTATCGCCGGCCAGGTAGCGGTCCCAGGGGCTATCGAGCAGGGTGAAGGCGGCGATCTGAAAGGCGGCCAGGGCATTGGCGGCATGCTGGAAGCCCAGGTCCTCCATCGGGATATCGGGATAAGCAGCGGCGAAGAGCCGACGGTACGCGGGAATGGCCAGCAGCCGTTTCATCAGCGCCTGCCAGACGCCCTGGAGGTCCTTCTCGCCGGTGGCCGCCACCTCGTTTTCCAGCCCGTGGACATCGAGATCCCTGGGTTCCCCGCGCATCTCGGCCCGCGAGGTTACGGGGAACATGGCCTGGGCCGCGAGGAGATGCTCAAGGCCGCCGGGGAGGGTTT
>Ga0197142_1004758_pt1 | contig 10855 bp, 6 predicted proteins | sample GBS60_MetaG_FD_148614 | JGI IMG/M metagenome (GOLD analysis project Ga0197142, IMG submission 148614) | Sediment microbial communities from Great Boiling Springs, Gerlach, Nevada, United States - GBS 60_MetaG | ecosystem: Environmental > Aquatic > Thermal springs > Hot (42-90C) > Sediment...
AGCGTTGATGACCACCCCTGACCCGAGTCGGTCGCGAAGGCGATCGCCGATCGCACGCAGAGCATCAACGCTCGGTGCCTCCACCCGCGCGCTAAGAATTTTCAGGCCGTCCACCGAGCTCGCCTGTTGCACAAGCGGAGTCACTCGCTCCAACGCGAGTTCAGTTTGCAACCGGTCGGCCTCGCGCCGCGCCTGGCGCACCGCTTCCTGAAGCTGGGCGACTTCCACTGGCAGGTCGGTCATGGGCACGTGGAGCCGCTGAGCCACCTCCTGCGCTATGCGCAGGAGTTCCCACACAAACTCAGCACTTCGCATGCCGGTGATCGCTTCGACTCGCCGTACCCCACTCGCCACGCTCGACTCGTCGGTGATCACGAACAGCCCAATTTCGCCGGTGCGTTCGACGTGCGTCCCCCCGCAGAGCTCCTTGCTGACGGATGGGATCGAGACCACCCGGACGCGTTCACCGTACTTCTCCCCGAAGAGGGCAATCGCTCCCTCGGCGACTGCGTCCCGATACGACTTGTACTCGACGACGACCGGCTCATCGAGCAAGACACGCTCGTTGACGAACCGTTGGATGTCCCACAGCTGCTCCGGAGTCAGTGCCTCTAGGTGCGTGAAGTCAAAGCGCAACCGATCTGGGGCGACCAGTGAGCCAGCCTGCTGGGCGTGTTCGCCGATCAACCGTCGCAGCGCGGCGTGGAGTAAGTGCGTCGCGGTGTGGTTCCGCTTGATCGCCGCGCGCCGATCGCTGTCGACCAACGCCACCGCTCGCTGACCGACCTGGATGAAGCCCTCACGCAGGTGGCACCGGTGCACGATGAGTTCCGGCGTCGGTCGCGTGGTATCCAACACCTCCGCCACCCCGGTCTCCGTACGGATGATCCCGGTATCGCCGACCTGGCCACCAGCCTCGCCGTAGAAGGGCGTCCGATCGAGGATCAGTTCGACCTCTTGCCCTGCCTCCCCGACCTCGATTTCTTTCGTTGGCTCGAGGATGCCCACCACCCTGGCTACCGCTTCGAGCTGGCTGTAACCGACGAACTCGGTCGGTCGCAGACTGTAATTGGCATACAGCGCAGCGCGTTCGCGTGCCGTGTCCGCGAAGCGCCCGGCAGCGCCAGCCCGACTGAGGGCACGCTGGCGCTCCAGGGCGGATATGAAACCGTCGCGGTCAACAGCGAGGCCCTCGTCCCTAGCCAGTTCTTCGGTCAACTCCAGCGGGAAGCCGTACGTATCGTACAGGCGGAACGCCTCCAGTCCAGGGATCACGGACTCGCCAGCGCGTTGGAGCTGTTCGACGAGCGCTTCGAACCTCGCCATCCCCGCAGCCAGCGTCCGGCTGAAGTGCTCCTCTTCGTGCCCAATCACCCGCTTGATCCGTCCCCGCTGCTCCACGAGCTCGGGGTAGTGGTGACCGAAGAGCTCGATCACCACCTCGGCAAGAGTGCCGAGGAAAGGCTGGTCGAGGCCGAGGAGTCTCCCGTGCCGAACCGCGCGACGAAGCACTCGGCGCAGCACGTAGCCGCGACCTTCGTTTCCTGGAAAGACCCCGTCTCCGATCAGGAAGGTGACTCCCCGAGCGTGATCGGCGATGACTCGCAGGGAGCGATCAATCCGGGCATTCTGCTTGTACCGCACGCCCGCCAGCCGCGCCGCCTCCTCCAGAATCGGAGCGAAGAGATCGGTCTCGAAGACGGATCCGACTCCCTGCAGGATCATCGCGATCCGCTCCAGGCCCATCCCGGTGTCGATATTCTTCTTGGGTAACGGCCGCTGGCTACCATCCGGCTCCTTGAAGAACTCCATGAAAACCAGATTCCAGGTCTCCAAAAAGCGCCCGCACGCGCACCCGGGGCCGCAGTCGGGCCGGCCACAGGCGAAGTGCGCCCCACGGTCGTAGTGGATCTCCGAGTCGGGACCGTTCGGCCCAGTCGCTCCCACCGGACCCCACCAGTTGTCCTGGAGCTTGAAGATGCGCAACGGGGGCACGCCGATGACGTCGCGCCAGTAGGCGTAGGAAAACTCGTCGTCCGGATGGACGGTTGGATACCAGCGCTCCGCCGGTATCCCAAACCCTTGCGTCAACAATTCCCAGGCCCAGGAGATCGCTTCGGCCTTGAAGTAGTCTCCGACCGAAAAGTTGCCGAGCATTTCGAAGAAGGTCAGGTGGCTCTCGTCTCCCACCTCGTCGATGTCGACGGTGCGGAAGCATTTCTGGATCGAGACGAGCCGCTGAGCTGGGGGGCGCTCCAGGCCCAGGAAGTAGGGAACCATCTGCTGCATCCCAGCCGTCGTTAAGAGCACGGTCGGATCGCTCGGGATCAGCGACGAGCTCGGAACCTGCACGTGTCCGCGTTCGACAAAGAACTCCACGAATGCGCGCCGGATCTCGCTGCCTCTCATGCCCCTTGGCACTCCTCGCTCTGACGGCACAGTGGTGCCCCGCCTGCCCGAGTCTCCCGGCACCTCGTGGCACCTTTGCGGGGACAACCTCGATTCTACGATTGTACCGGCTCCCCGTGCGGATCGGCCGTTGCCAGAGCGTGTACGTACACCAGTATGGCAGGCTTGCTGCCTGGTGTCAACCTGAGACGCACGCCCATGTCAAACCACTCGTTCCACCTGCACATGACCTCGCCGCTCGCCAGCGTTGTGCGCCAGCCATGCCGATGGCGAACCAATACGGAACAGTCACGTGACGGCCCTCACCCCTTGACAGTGAGTTGGTATGTCGTTAAACTGATTTCAAACGTTGTTTCCTAATTTCATACGATAAAACATTGAGGTGGATCGAGGACTTGGTGATGGAGCGAACGGAGTCGGTTCCGGCGGTTCAACTGTTTCGAGCAGCCATGACGTCGCTGGCAGCTGGAGTGACTGCTGGGCTGCGCTACCACCCCTATCTCGGGCACCCGTTCTACGTTAGTCGCGGTCAAGGGCCGTACCTCTATGACCTGGAAGGGCGACGTTTCGTCGACTTGAACATGGCGAACGGCGCGGCGCTGCTGGGTCATGGGCATCCGGATGTCGCCGAGGCCGTCCAGGCTGGGCTCGAAGCCGGCATCCTGACGGCATCAGAGACGGAACATCACGTGCGGCTGGCCGAGACCTTGTGTCGTATCGTGCCGTGCGCTGAGCGCGTGCGCCTCGCCTCGACCGGCACCGAGGCAACGCTGGTCGCGGTTCGCCTGGCACGCCACGCCACCGGGCGTGGCAAGCTGCTGCTCTTCGCCGGTCACTACCATGGGTTAGCCGAGCCCTTCCTCTTCCGTTCGGCCGACCCCCTCGGAGAGGGGGCACCCCAACCCGCTTCGGGCGGTGTCCCTGTCACCTATGCCAACGATGTCGTCATTGTGCCGTGGAACGACGCGGAGGCCTTCGACCGCGCACTGGTGCGTCATCGCGGCGAGATTGCAGCGGTGATCTGTGAGCCCGTGCACTACAATGCCGGCTGCATCCCGCCGCAGCCGGGCTTCCTCTCCTATCTGCGGGCACGCACGAGGGACGAGGGGATCGTGCTGATCTTCGACGAGGTCCTCTCCGGTTTCCGGATGGCGCTCGGCGGGGCTCAGCAGTACTTCGGCGTCACGCCCGACCTGTGCACGCTCGCGAAGGCGGTCGCGAACGGCTTACCGCTGGCAGTGATTTGCGGGCGAACAGATCTGATGGAGCACCTCTCCCCGGCTGGTCCGGTCGCCCACAGCGGCACCTACTCCGGCCAGCTCCTCAGCGTACTGGCAGCGATCGCCACGTTACGAGCGCTACAGGTACCCGGCTTGTATGAGGAGCTGAACCGACGGGCTGAGCGCTTCTACGCCCGGTTCCAAGAGATTCTCGACCTCTCCGGGGTACCCGCCCGCGTGCAGGGGCTGGGTGCTCGCTTCGGCATCTACTTCGGCCGCCGGGAGCCGGTCATCACCTGGTCCCAGGCCATGGCCTGCGACCAGTCGCTCCACCGCCGGTTTGTCCTCGGGTGTATCGAGCGAGGGCTCTTCTTCCATGCCTACCGTGGCCTCCCCGGTCACGCCGGTTTCTCCCTGGCCCACACCGACGAGGTGCTCGACCACGCGCTGACCGTCATCGAGGACGTCGCTCGGCAACTCGCATCGCAGCTGGAGGACTAAATGCGGAAAGGGACGCGGGACTACGGCATCGCCGTTGTCAGACGAGCACTCGACATCCTCGAGGCACTCGCCCAGACACCGCGGCCACTCGGACCCACCGAGCTGGCCCGGCGAGTTGGTACCACACCGTCGGCGGCCTTCCGCGTCCTCAAGACTTTCGAGGAGCGCGGGTATGTGGCCCGCGATTCGGTCAGCGGGCAGTATCGGCTGGGAACCCGACTCGCTTACCTGGGCGAGCGCTCGACCGGGACGCTCGATCTGCGACACGTCGCCCGGCCGGTGCTGGAAGAGCTCCACCGTCGCTTCCGCGAGACCGTGAACCTCGCGGTGCTCGACAACGATCACATCGTCTACATCGACATGATCGAGAGCGACCACGAGCTGCGGATGGCCGCTCGGGTCGGAGCCCGCGACCATCCATACTCGACCTCGCTGGGCAAGGCGATCCTCGCGTATCTCCCCGAGCCGGAACTGGAGCGGTATCTCCAGCGGCCACTGCCTCGGCGGACGCCCCATACCATCACCGACCCGGTGGCGCTGCGGGCTGAGCTGGAGCGCGTGCGGGCGAGCGGCGTGGCCGAGGACCACGAGGAGAACGAAGAGGGAGCCTGCTGTGTCGGCGCGCCCGTCTTTGACCACCAGGGGCGTGTCGTCGCGGCGATCAGTGTCTCTGGGCCGACGGTCCGGCTCGTCGGCCCTCGGATCGAAGAGATGCGGGTCGCTGTCAAAGAGGCAGCACTCGCTATCACTCGCGCCATCGGCGGTCGCGTGCCGGAGCGGCAAGCTGTCCAGGGGTAGACCATGCGCCTCGTGACCGGTGGGATCATGCACGAGACGCACACCTTCGCCTCGGTTCCGACCACGCTCGCGTGCTTCAGCGTCGTGCGCGGCGACGAGCTCTGGGCCTACGCCGGCACCAACCACTCGCTCGGCGGTGTGCTCGACGCTTGTCGGGAGCGAGGCATCGAGCTGGTGCCGACGCTGTTCGCGAACGCCGCGCCGAGCGGGCTGGTCGAGCGGGGCGCCTTCGAGTCATTGCTCGACGAGCTGGTGACGAGGATCGAGGTGGCGTTACCGGCCGACGGCATCGTCCTGACCCTGCACGGCGCCATGGTCGCCGACGGCTATCCGGACGCGGAGGCCGAGATTGTCCGCCGGGTGCGCGCGGTGACCGGGCCCGATCTGCCGCTAGCGGTGACGCTCGATCTCCACGCCAACATCGGACCGGAGATGGTCGCTGGATCGACCGTCGTGGTGGGCTACGACACCTACCCACACGTGGACGCCGCCGAGCGGGCACGGGAAGCGGTTGCGCTGCTGGCAGCGACGATCGAGGGGCGAATCCGGCCGGCGCTGGCGCTCGTCAAGCCGCCCCTCCTGCCGGTACCCCAGGCGATGTACACCGAGCGCCCGCCGATGAAGACGCTTTTCGACCGGGCCTTCGCGCTGGAATGGGCAGGGGCAGCGCTCTCCATCACGATCGCCGGGGGCTTCCCCTACGCCGACGTGCCGATCGCGGGGATGAGCGTGCTCGCGATCACCGACGGCGATCCGGCGGGGGCCGAGCAGGTCGCGTCGGAGCTGGCGGAGCTGGCATGGTCGCTGCGCGAGGAGTTCCGGGTGCAGAACGTGCCGCCCAAGGAGGCGGTGGCTCGGGCAATTGTCCACCCTGAAGGGCCCGTGGTGCTGGTGGACGTGGGCGACAACATCGGCGGCGGCTCGCCGGGCGATGGCACGGTGCTGCTGGCCGAGCTGCTGGCGCAGGGCGCTCAGGAGGCGACGGTGGTGATCGCCGACCCCGAGGCGGTCGCCGCGGCCTTCGCCGCCGGCGTCGGCGGGATCGTCGAGACCAGCGTCGGCGGCAAGACCGACGACCTGCATGGCGCACCGCTTCCGATCCGCGGTCGGGTGCGGCTCCTGTGCGACGGTGAGTTCATGCACGAGGGGCCGGAGAACGCGGGCGTGCCGGGGTGCATGGGGCCGACCGCGGTAGTGCGGGTGGAGGGGATCAACTTGGTGCTGACCTCGCGCAAGACGGCGCCGGGGGATTTGCAACAGCTCAAGTCGGTCGGGATCGACCCGGCGCGGCAGAAGATCATCGTGGTCAAGGCGGCCGTGCGCTGGCGCGGGGGATATGCGCCGATCACGAAGCACTCGATCGACGTGGACACGCCGGGGCTCGGGAGCGTGGATCTGACCCGCTTCCCGTTCCGGAACCTCCGTCGACCGATCTACCCGCTCGACGAGGTCGTGGAGCCGCAGTACGTGCGGTGGACGGCGAGCTCGACAGGCAACGGGCGACGGGATCCCAGGGCTGTGAGGAGAGTGTGAGAGGAGGAGAGCGATGTGAGGCACTATAATGTCTGTAGACTGCCACGACGCCGACGCCGACAAGACCTCACAGGCCCACCTCTGCGGTACAGCTTATCTTGAGGTGGCTTGACAGGGGTTCGATATACGCATGCTAGGTGGGAGGATGGCATGATGAGAGAGCGATACACGCGACTATCGAAGTCCGAGTCACTGATGCTCCAGACCAGCCGGAGACAATTCCTCAAGCTCGGCTTGGCTGGCCTTGGGGTCATGACTGTCCCGCTGCTCGCAGCGTGCCAGGGGCAAGGCGAGCAGCCAGCTCCGGCAAGCCCGGCTGTCAGTGCTCAGACACCGGCCACGAGTGGTACTGAGGTGGTCACCGTCCGGTTTGAAGGATGGAATTACGAACCGGCGCTCGTAGAACAAAACCTTAAGCGGTTCATGGAATTGAATCCAGATATCAAGGTTGAGTATACACCGATCGAAGGCAGCCAGTATCGGCAGAAGATCGTTGCGGAGTTCACGGCCGGCACAGAGCCAGATGCACTCTATGTTCGGGACGACTACTTCGCTGGCTGGGTAACGGCAGGCTATCTTCAGGACATTGAGGGTATGCCTGGTCTCGAAGAGGCCTATAGCCGGATATACGATTTCAACGCAGCGGCGATGACGTATGAAGGCAAACGATATGGTCTCCCGTATTATGCGGACATTGTGGCCTTCGCCTACAATGCCGAGCTTCTGGAGAAGGCGGATATCAAAGAGCCTCCCAAGAGCCTCGAGCAACTCGAGGAGCAGGGCAAGAAGCTGAAGAGCGAGGGTCTTGTGCAGTATCCAATCGCCTTCGGCTTCAAATTGACCAACGACTTCTGGTACGACTGGTGGGGACTCATTTATGCCAGCGGTGCGCGTCTGTTCAATGACAAGATGGAACCGATCATGCACACTGAGAACACTGTTGCACGAGATGTGCTAGCATGGATCGAGCGCGGGATGAACGAGACGGGGATTGTGGATCCGGCCTCGATAGAGCTGGACGGCGGGAAAGTACGTGATGCTTTCCTGGCGGGGCAGTATGCGTATATTCTGTTCCAGCGCTACGAAATGGCTCGCGCCAACAACCCTGAGCAGTCGCCGATCGCGGGCAAGGTAAAGATGGCATTGGTCCCGAGCCTCGACGGGGAGAACAAGGGCACTGTCGGCTGGACGCGGATGTACTGCCTGAGCAAGACAACGCAGGTAAAGGACGCGGCTTATCGGCTCATCTATTACCTTGGCGGACTCGACGAGAACGGGGTGCCTTACACAGCGAAGTGGTGGTTTATGCAGCGCGGACTCGGATTTGCCTACAAGGAGCTGGCACAGGATTCCGAGATCAGAGCGAAACTTCAGACGTTCGTCGATCCCGACATCTATAGCCTCCAGGCGGAGAACGCTCGAGCACGCGAGAACGTTCAGGAGCCGTGGTACTCGGAATGGGAAAGCGAAAACCAGAAGCTGATGCAGCAGGCTCTCACACGCCAGATCTCGGTAAATGACGTGATGAAGGGTATGGCGGAGAATGCCGAACGGTTCAAGAAGCAGTACGGGGCTTGACCGATAGGGAGCTGACCCGATCGCTTCGCTGCCCGCGAACTAGACTAGGGGGTCGCATGCGTATCGTCCCGTATGCTGCCCGCCAGGGGCTCGTTTCGAGCTATTTGCGCCGATTGCGTCAGCGCTCGTTCACGCTCTCGGATAGCCTCTTCGCCTATGTCCTCAACCTGCCAGCCCTTGTGGTTGTGTTAGCGCTGATCGCCTACCCCATCGGGTATTCGTTCTGGCTCAGCCTGCACCGATACAACCTCAAGCGGCCTGACCTGTATCGGTTCGTGGGAATCGAAAACTATCGCGAGATCCTCACTGACCGCGTCTTCCTGAATTCGTTGACGGTGTCCGTTATCTTTTCTCTCTTGTCTGTGGGCCTCATTCTCATACTGAGCCTGACATTCGCGCTGTTACTGAACGAGACGTTCCTCGGGCGCGGCGTGATGCGCAGCTTGGTGCTGCTCCCGTGGGCGATTCCCGGTGTGGTCAACGGGATGATGTGGAGCTGGATCTTCAACGCGAAGGTCGGAGCCCTCAACGGGGTGCTCGTCAGCCTCGGTCTCATCGAGGAGTACCGGCGATGGCTGAGTAGCCCGACCAGCGCGTTGCTTGCTGCCGTGTTCGCGCACGTCTGGAACATGGTACCCTTCTCCGTCATCATCCTGCTGGCGGGGCTCGCGAGCATACCGAGCGAGCTGTACGATTCTGCGCGTGTCGATCGGTGCGGGGTCCTCCAGCGCTTTCGGCACGTCACGTTGCCGTGGCTGCTCCACCCCTTGCTCATCGTCTTGATTCTTCAGACGATGAACGCCTTTCGGACATTCGACACGATCTACATCCTGACAGGCGGCGGGCCGGGCGAAGCGACGAACGTGATCGCCCTGCAAACGGTTCGTACTGTCCTCGATTTCACCGACTTCGGCCTCGGGAACGCATATGCGTATGTTATCATGCTGATCACTTTGGTTATCTCGATTGCGTACGTCAGGCTGCTCTACCAGCGCGGGAGTTTCGAAACATGAGCGCGTCGGCGGCTTCCCGTCTCTCCATATGGTCGGCTCGGCTCCCTTGGCGTAGCCTGGCCATCTACACACTCTCGGTCGTCGTGGCTGCTTACTTGTTAGCGCCGTTCGCCTGGCTCGTGTTGACCAGTTTCATGACGGAAGCAGAGGCGCGTTCAGTCCCACCGCACTGGATACCCGAGCAGCCCACAGTGTCCAACTACCTGGCCTTCGCGAACCCGAGCCCGGAACTCCGAATGGTCGGGTCGCGAGCAATCCAGGAGACGCCGCGTGCGCTCTTGAACAGCGCTCTGGTCGCTGTGAGCACAGCGCTGCTCAACCTGGTTATTGCCACGCTGGCCGCCTACACCTTCGCTCGTCTTAATTTCCGCGGCAGTCGTCTCCTCTTGATGACCTACCTTACGTCACGCATGGTTCCCGGCATCGCCATTATCATTCCCTTTTACATCTTGATGAGACGTCTGGGGCTGCTCGACACGCATCTTGCGTTGATTTTGTCGTATTCGACGTTCACCTTGCCGTTTACCATCTGGATACTCAAAGACTACTTCCGCACGATTCCGCGCGATTTGGAAGATGCCGCTCGGGTCGACCGCTGCAACTGGTTCGGGATGATGTGGCGTGTCTTCATCCCGATCTCGGCACCAGGCTTGGTTGCGGCCGCAGTGTTCGCCTTCATGTTCGCCTGGAACGAGTTTCTGTTCGCGCTCTTCCTGACCTCGACCATTCGTTCCAAGACCATCCCGATCGTCGTCGCCAACTTCGCCACCGATCTCGACGTGCAGTTCACGTTCATGGCAGCGGCCGGTGTGCTTGCCGTGATCCCGCCGCTGGTGCTGGCACTGCTGTTCCAACGGCTGATCGTGCAAGGACTCGCTGCCGGTTCGGTCAAGGGCTAGGAAGGAACCAACGGCATGGCCGAGGTACGACTCGAGCACGTCACCAAGCGATTCGGTTCCGTGGTCGCTGTCGAGGACCTCTCGTTGACCGTCCATGACGGTGAGTTTCTTACACTGGTCGGGCCGTCCGGGTGCGGGAAAACGACGACGCTTCGCTTGATCGCCGGTCTAGAGCGTCTGAGTAGCGGGCAAATCTACTTTGACGGGCAGCCGGTCGGCCACTTGCCAGCCAATAAACGCGACATTGCCATGGTTTTCCAGAGTTACGCTCTCTATCCTCACATGAACGCCGAGGAGAACATCAGCTTCGCGCTGAAGATGATGGGCGTCCCGAGGGACGAAGTCCGCAGGAGGGTCATTGAGGTCGCCTCAATGCTCAACATCCAACACCTCCTTTCGCGGCGTCCTCGCGAGTTGTCCGGTGGACAACGCCAGCGAGTCGCGCTCGGGCGTGCCCTCGTGCGCGATGCTGGTGCGTACCTACTGGACGAGCCGCTGTCGAACCTCGACGCCAAGCTTCGGGTCACGATGCGCGCCGAACTTAAGAAGCTCCATGCCGACTTGCAGCGCACCTTCATCTACGTAACGCATGACCAAGCTGAGGCAATGACTATGTCCGATCGGGTCGCCGTCTTCAATGAGGGGAAAATTCTTCAGTGCGCCACCCCCGCGCAGGTGTACAACCAACCGGCGAATATGTTCGTCGCCGGCTTCATCGGTAGTCCCCCGATGAACTTCATCACGGGCGAGGTGCGGCGAGACGAGGGTACGCTTATCTTCCGCGCTGACGGGATTTCCCAGCGCCTCCCGGTGCATCTGGCACTGGCAGTTGAAGAAACGCTCGTCCAACAGGTCGTGCTCGGTGTCCGTCCCGAGGATGTCATCGTCTCTCGCCATCCTCGTG
>Ga0197142_1004759_pt1 | contig 10854 bp, 9 predicted proteins | sample GBS60_MetaG_FD_148614 | JGI IMG/M metagenome (GOLD analysis project Ga0197142, IMG submission 148614) | Sediment microbial communities from Great Boiling Springs, Gerlach, Nevada, United States - GBS 60_MetaG | ecosystem: Environmental > Aquatic > Thermal springs > Hot (42-90C) > Sediment...
CCTTGGTTATTCGGGTCATACATCTTGCGCATCATATTGATCACACCTTCCGTAATTTGGAATTTTTCCTTGTCACTTTCACACTCTAAAATATTAAACCCGATTGGCCGTTCTGTATCTGAGGGGTCAAAATAAATCACATCTTCAGCTCTCTCTGGCGGTACGAAATGTAACACGTCTTCACATAGCTCTCCGTGAGGATCAATCACACACACTCCGTGCCCTGCGCGAATATCTTGTTTGATCATTTCAATTAAAAATTCTGATTTACCAGTACCAGTTTTTCCAATTACATACATATGTCTCATACGATCTTTTTCGGTAATAGCCACTGGTCGACGATTGCCGCGGTGATAAGCCATACCAATGATGGTTCCTCCACTGGAAGGCACTAACGGGTCTACTGGAGCAGTTTTCGATTTTAACCAGTTGATTAGTGGAGTAGCTACATCTTTAGATGGAAAATGAAACACCGTAGCCAATTCTTCAGTGGATAAAATGGAATACTTTTTATTAAACCAACCAAAAGGAAACGAACGCATTTCAAAATTTTTTTTCAAACTACCCAAAAAGGTTGGTTTATAGTTTTTGAACGAGTTAACTTCATTGCTAAACTGGGCAAAAGCAGTAGCAATATTTTGGCTATGTCTCTTAGCGCGATTAGAGTCGAAAGAAATTACAGCATAACGAATGACTGTTTTAAAAGCAAATTGATTAGCCATTTCTTCGATTTTTGATAAAATCTGGGGATTCGTCTTAACCAAAACTTTTTTCTCTGGATCATTCTCTTTTTTTTGAGTTTCAGCCACAAATTTTCTAGCCTCTTTTTTCCAATTATCATCAGCAGCTTGAGTTAAAACCTGTAAAGCAACCAATTCTCCTTCAGCTAAATTTGACATGACACTGGTAATATTGGACAGTGAATCCACAGCTAATTCTTTGTAGGTTTTAATTGGTCTGAAAGCAGCCTCTTTTTGTAGCAAAAAACCCATTTTTAGCTTATCTCCTTTATTTAGGGTTAGCATCATTGGTTTAGATTTAGAAATATCAGCATCCTGGTAGTAGGCATAAATAGTTTTTTCAATAATGGTTTCTAGTTCTGAAGGACAACTTACAAAAAACTTAATACCTTCTTTTGTGCCTACAATTTCCCAAGCTAAAGTGATTTCACCTGTAGTTAAATTTTCAGGAAAACCTCTTTTTATAGAGTGTAAGGCATTAAACATTTGGTCAGCAGCCTGGATTTTAGATTCATTTTTTTCTTGCAAACGTACTTCAAAAGTGACTAAGTTAGAAAAATTCTTTTGACGCCTGTTTCGAAAAATTAAGTAAGTAACTAGATAAATTGCTAAAATTAAAAGAAAAATTAAAGCAATTCCCAACAAAGTATTGATGATATAATTAAACACCACATCCAAATCTGAAAGACCGTCGTTAACGGGTAGATTAGTGTTTATTGGAGGTAAATTAGACCCAGAGTAGGGTGTATTGTTCATAGTAAATTGCTTTGTTTTTTACTTTAAATTAAGTATTATTCAATGTAATTGAAATTTTTAGAAATTCAAGTTGTTAGTATTACTAGTTTTTTGTTTTTAAGCAAACTAATTTGTATAAATACATAATCACAAACTTTGAATAATACAAAGTAACACAAATAAATAATACAACTTAAAATACAATTTAAAAAATTGCAAATTAAAATTGCAAATAAATGTTATAATTATTATTTTAAGTATAATTACAATAATAAAGTTATACTTCGAAATCTACTTTTTAAGCTCCTACCAAACGGAGTTATGGGTGGTTTGAATTGTTAATTATTTTTTAGAATCAGCTTTTTTGCCAAACTCTGGGGTAACCACTTTAGTAGCTTTTTTGGAGATTTCAACGATTTTGTTGGGGACAGTATTTAATACTGGTATTAAAGGTAAGTCAAACAACAGTTTAACAACATAACCAGTAGCTAGAAACATTCCAAAAATGTTGGCTGCGACCACGTTCTCGTAAAAAACTGTGTATAGAATATACAAAAAAGATAAAAGCAAATAACTAGACCAAATTTTGGCTGCCGAAAAAATCGCTTGTTCACCTCTTTTCATTCTGGGTATTTCCAAATTAGAATATTTCACTCTCCAAAAATAAAAGTCGCTAACCAATAAAAAACCATAAATAATACACCAAGCCAAAGTAAAATAATTCAAACTGCTTACAATCCCACCGATATCAAAATTAATTCCTAAAGCTGAGGCACCAGAATCATTATTCATTTGATTCAAGATTTCTGTTGGAGGAGTGTTGCTAGTAGGCGCTACATTAGCTTGAATAAGCATAGAAATTACAAACTCAATGGGTAAATAACAAACTTTTTCAAAAAAGGCAAGCTAGTTGAGCATTAATCTCTAAACTAGAGAGTACAAATTACTTTAGAGTTTTGTCAAAAATCGTAATTTCAGTACTCATGACCGAGAAAACCGTTCTTAGTTAAGTTTAAAATACTTGCTAGACTAGCTTTGACATTTTTTTGGCTAAATTTTAGCCTGGGTTAAATGCATCTTAAGAATTATGAATCCAGTTGAATATACTTTAATTTGGCAAAGAATTTTGGTTATCCTTGCTGGAGTGAGTTTTTTGACCGGAACTGCTATTGTGGCTTTCCTAGATCCAACAGTGAACTTTAGTTTTGTTTACTTATTTTTAGCAGTACTGTTTGTGTTTTTATCAAGTATTTTAATACTAGTAGCTTTTTGGTGGTTTTTTAGTATCAGAAAAGAAATTTTGACCATTGACCAAGTTAATAGACTCATTGGGCAAGGTGTCATTAGCTCGGCTTTCTTAATTTTCTTTTTAGTGATGCAACAAACTCAGACCCTAAACCTATGGAATGGGTTAATTATGATTTTAATATATATTCTCTACCAGATATGGGCTAACTCTGAATCAGAAAATTAAACCTTTAGCTTTGACTATTTTACGTCTTTTAATTTTAAGAAATTAAGCTTATGTATCCTAACTATCCCCATCCGTATCCTCAGAATACTTATCCCAATCCTAGAGTTCCAAATGAGTTAAATCCCTACTACATTCCACCAAACAATAGTTACAGTTTTGTAACTAAATATGTCCCAATTATTGAAAAACTTATGATTTTGGGACCAATTGTGGTGGCCTTGGTTTTGTCAGGAATGACTTTTTGGGATTATTACAGAGACCAACAAAAAGCATATCACATCAATCAAGTAATTCAAGCTTTAAGACTCTACTATCTAAATAGTAGCAATATCGAGGTTAAAAGATCTTATCCGGTAGCTATTAGTGGAGAGTTAAACGAAGTAGACTACGAATATACTTTACGTCGTCACCTCACTGGTAAAACTCCACTAGAAAAACACGCTTATATCTCAGATAAAGACTTTCCTAAAGATCCTTGGGGCACCTATAGCAAAGATTTTGTGAATCGACCAGTACCGTATCGGGTTTTACCCAGATTTCCTTTGGCTAATGGCCAGGTTAGTTATTTTGAAGGATACGAAAGCTGTAATTTTCGTTTTGGTGACAAACAATTTTCTCGGTGCTATTTATATACCTCTACTAGCAATGGCGAAACCTTTACTATAGCTTATTATAGTGAAGTCAAAAAACGATTTGTAGTTTACTCTGAAACCAGAAACCGAGAGGGGAGTGTAATTTATTTGTAAAAAAGATCATCCACAAGCATTCTTGTTTTGACCCTAGAATTAAGAATACACAAACTTGACTTTTCTGAAAACGAGTTGGTTTAATAAGTTTGTTATTATCAGGAATTTACTTTAAGCCCCAAGGTAGTATTTAACTAAACCAGTTTTTAAGCTTATATGCTTTATTTAGTACCGACACCTATTGGTAATTTACAAGACATCACTTTTAGAGCGGTTGATTTATTAACTAAGGCCGAATTTGTACTTACCGAAGATCCAAGAAAAACTAAACTCTTGTTTGAGTTACTTAAAATTACTAACCAACCAAAATTAGTTCAACTAACCAAACATCATCGTTTTAATCTGTCAGAAATTCAGTTAGTAAGAGATGTTTTGCAAAAAAATCCAGAAACTGTAGTTTGTTTAGTGAGTGATGCTGGCACCCCCGGCATTAGTGACCCGGCAGTAGAAGTGGTTAGAATGTGGCACAAAGCCAATTTGCCAGTGTCTACTTTGCCTGGAGCAACTGCTCTCATTCCAGCCATAGTTAACTCTGGTTTGGTTAGCAAAGAATTTTTATTTCTTGGGTTTTTGCCAATTAAAAAAGGTAGACAAAAAATTTGGCAAGAAATTCAATCGGCTAAATACCCAGTAGTAGTTTACGAGTCTGTACATCGATTGCCTAAATTCTTACAAGAAATGCAGCATTATCTAGCTCCTGAGCGTAAAGTGTCTTACAGTAGAGAAATTAGTAAAGTTTTCGAGCAAACTTGGGTGGGCACGGTAGCCGAATTAGCAGGAATCAATATCGTCAATAAGGGCGAATTTGTTTGGATAATCGACAAAGCTTGATTAGCTTAGGCCTAAGAAGCGCAAAATTTTGTGTAATACGTTTTTATCCTCAATTTCTTCGTTGTAGGGTAGGGTAACGGACAATTTTTCCAGAAATTCAGCAAACTCTTCTTGTCTTGGATCAGCATAAAAATAATAGTAAGCCGAATCTAAATTAGTGGTTTGAATAATAAATTCCACCATATCTCCTAAGTCTACCATTACCCAACTATGACAAACATCCCAGGGTAGTAAAAACTTATCTACTAACAAACCATTGTCTTTAATAGTTACAGTTATATCTTTAGCTGGTAAAAGCATGAAAATAATTATTAAAATCGTACAGATAACTAAGGCTAGTAACGACAGATAGTTCTCAAAAACAAAAAAGTTAGCCAAGGCTAGTCCAGAACCTAACAAAATTACTAGACTTAATCTAAAGTAAAGTTGAGTTTTACTTGGGTGTAGATATCTATTTTTAGCAGAAATTTTAGGCATGAAAGAGAGTCAGATAATTAGTATTGTTGATTTTTCCAGATTTGTCTATGTCTAGATTTATTTAAACTTCTTGGAAAACTAGCAAATTAGTTTGTTTAATTCGTCAACTAAAAACTATTTAGTTATAAATTCTTTTGGTTAATATCTATTTAGAAATTACTGATTTAAGGCATAGTTTTTAATGTGAATTGGTTTTTTTATTAAGATTGTAGTATGCTTTTCAGCAACTTTAACAAGACTAACCATGTCTGCAAATTTGCAATCATTTGAATTAATCTCCAGGCTAATTAACTGTAAAAACTAGGATTACACTTATAAACAAAACCATTACTGGTTTTTTGACAAAAAAATCTATTTTTTTCACTTTTTCAAATATTATTGAATATGCAATATTCCTCAATTTATTATCAGCATCCTGAAAATTCTTTACCTTCTCAAAATAGGCTAAGTCTCGCCTTGAAAATCCTGTGGGAAGGTTTTTGGTTTATTTTTTGGATTTTAATTTTGGCTTTGATTCTCTTAAGAATATTTGTTTTTCAGCAAGTTAAAGTTAACGGTCAAAGCATGGATCCAAACTATCACGATGGACAAATGCTTTTAATTAACCGCAACGATCAAGAAGTTGTCCGTGGTCAGGTGGTTGCTGTGTACGCCAGAAAAGATGTGGCAGCAAGGGCTAATTATTTTACTCCATTTGATCCAACTAATGTCTTTTTTCTAAAGAGAGTCATTGGCTTACCAGGAGAAAGTATCGAGATGATTGGCAGTAAAGTGATTATTTATAATCAAGAATTTCCGGAAGGAGCTATTTTGGTGGAGCCGTATTTAAGCCAAAAAGTGATTCAGGAAATGGAAGAATCTAATTTTTATTTTCCAAAAGTAACCATTGAGCCTGATAACTATTTTTTGATGGGTGACAACCGAAAATATAGTCGTGATTCCAGAGAAGTGGGTACTTTTCCTAAGTATACAGTCTTTGGTAAAGAGGTATTGCGTTATTGGCCTTTAGAAGAAGTCAGAACTTTTCAGATACCTAATTACTCTTTTGTAAAAATTGATCCAGAAACTCAAAATAAGCTTGCTCAAGCTAGACTTAACTTTAGCAAAAATTCGTAAAATTTAGCCATTTCTTTAGTATAGCACTTTTTAAGCTAATGTTTAGGATTGGTGTCGTTGTTTTGGTCGTTAGCTAAATTAGTGCTGTCATCTGTAATTACTGTGGTTTCTAAAAAGTCGATTAAATCAAAAAAACTATCTCTTGGAAAAACTCGATTTAATAATTTAATTTTAAGAGGTTTTTGAAAAGTTTTTGATGTAGTATTCAATAAACTATCTGAAAATGTCTGTAAATCAAAATTAAACAATCGGACTGAAGGTAGTGTGCTTAAAAAAGTTAATTTAACTTGAAAAAAGTGGGCAAAAATGAAACAGGCGTCACGAGTATCGTAATAGAGTCGGTTTTCGTCTTGAATATAAAAAGAGTTGCTTTCGTCTATCAAAATTAAGTCTAATTTGGTAGTTTGCCAAGGTAAGAACAAGGTTTGTCTAGTGCCAAAAATAACCTGAGCGGTGTGTTTGAGAACTTTGGTTATAGTTTGTTTGGTTTGAGTATTGCGGCTAGCGTCAAAAACATCGATACTGACAGACAAATCTTTAAAAAGATCAGCTAATTTTTTTTTGGTAGTCAACAAATATTTTTTTTCTGGAAACAAGAATACCAAAGGATAAGTTGGTGTTTGGTTTTGACGACTTTCAATATAACTTCGTATAATGTATCTTATACGAAATAACATTTGAGATTCGTCCTCAACCAATAATATTTCCGGTTTTGCTGGCTGGTTTGTAATGGTTTTCTCATCAACACCAACTGGTTGCTGTAGTTTGGTGGCTAAGTTGGAATCGTTTAACTGTAAATTTTGCCAGAATTGTTTACCTAACTTTTTAATTGGGCTCAACATGCTAGCTAAGACTTCGTGTGGCCAGTTGAATGTGTTATAAGCTAAGGCAAATAGAAAATTAATTTGGTTCTCCGATAAAACCAGGGGTAGAATTTCGGCAATTTCTTTAATATTTTTAGATTGATCTATTTGAACGGCTGATACTTCGGCCAAAATCAAGCCAAAAGAGACCGAATTTTTAATTAATATTTTGACTACTTGACCTCTTTTTAAAGCGATTTTTGACGAATAGGTTAAATATTCTATAGGCAGTTTTCGCTCTGGTAAAACTTGGTAGTAAAACATATTTTACTTCAAAGTTCATTAAAAACTTTAATTAAACAAGTGTTTGTTTGAATGCACCCTTTTAATTAAACTATTAAAAATAGCTTAGAGGATTTTTAATCGAAAAAGTTTTTTACCAGAATGGCAAGATAGAAATCCCACAAGCATTATAAAATTTGACTTAAGATTAAACACTCAATTAGAAAAATAAACTACTGGGAATCAGTGCCTAAATTCCACTCTTTTAGAGTCTGCTCAACTAATTGTCGCGCCTCTGTGTAATTTTTTGTTTCCATAAATAACTGTCTTAGACTAGCTGCTTGTTCGAAACCTTGTAAATAAATTTTGAAAAATCGTTTAAGAATGTGATAGTCTTTCTGTCGACCCCAGGTTTCGGCAAAAAGTTCCAAATGAAATTTTAACAAATTTAATCGTTCAATTTTAGTCTTTTTTGTAGGATCCATTTCTGGATTAAAAAACCAAGGATTACTAAACACAGCTCTGCCAATCATCACTCCGTCAAGCTTAAAAGTAGCTATTTTTTCCAGAGCTTCAGAATAGGTTTTAATATCGCCGTTACCCAAGATTAGAGTTTCTGGACTAAGCTGGTCGCGTAAACTTACACACTTAGCAATTTCGTCCCAGTGAACTGGATATTTTGATTGTTCCTTTACGGTTCGACCGTGCACAGTAAGACAGGCTGGCTTTGCTGTAGATAGTAAAAAACCAATCCAGTCCTCGGTTTGAATCTGGTTAAACCCAATTCTGGTTTTAATGCTTAACGGAATTTGACCATTTAGACCCTCGAGAGTAGCTTGAATAATTTCTTTAGCTAGGGGGCGATTATTAATTAAAGCCGAACAAGCACCCAGTTTAATGACATTTTTAACGGGACAACCAAAATTTAAATCTAAGCCGTCAAAACCCAACTTTACCACCAACTTAGCGGAATTATAATAGTTTTCTGGAGTAATTCCCCAAATTTGAGCAATCAAAGGTCTTTCAATTGGAGTGTAATATAAACGGTGGATTACTTTAGCTTGACCAACTGACTGTAAGCCTTCGCAATTAGTAAATTCGGTAAACATGACGCTGGGACGTCCGCAATGTATGATCACTCGTCTGAATACACTATCGGTGACATCCTCCATCGGAGCTAAAGCAAAAATTGGCTTTTGTAATATAGTCCAAATATTGGTCATGAACAAACAAAAAATAGTTTTTTGAGGCTAAAAAAGTTAAACAGCTAGTAGCAATCAGCCAAAAAACAAGTCTTTGTCAAAAAATCTCCTAACTCTGACTAATTTAATTCCAATTAAGTTAACTTTCTAACCAACTTAGTTAAGTTAACTTTCAGCTAAGGCTAGCTATAACAAAATTTTACTTAATAAAAACAATCAAATTGTCCACTTAAGACTTTCTCTAGAATTAAAATAGTTAATAAGGCTATGTTTTTCTATACTTCTCAATTTAAGACTGAGAAGTCTTGTCTTAATGATTTTTATTTACTTGACAAGTAATTCTTTATTTTTTATACACCCTCAAAAGCTGAAGTTTTCTTAAAAACTCGCAGTCAAAATTCGTAATTTGTATGACTTTCCAAGTTTGGTTTTTTAGCTACTTTTTTACTCCCTAGAATCCAGGGGCGAAGTAGCTACGAAACCAAATTTAATAACTTCAGTTGCTCGCCCCACAAGGCGAGTTTTTTGTTTTAATAGCAACATTATGATAGTAAGCTTGAAAATTTTAGATACTAGCTAGGGTTTCTACTAACTATTTTAATATTTTCGTCTGAAATTAAACAAACTATTTGTGTGCAATTTATTTTTACCAAATTTTAAATAACCTATCGCTTATGACTAACACACCAAAAACCTCTCAACCAGTTTGCATTTTTGCCGGTCCTGATTCAATTGACGATTACAACATTCAGGAAATTTACCAAATTGCCGATATTGAAATTAATGGTAAAAAAGCTGTTTACGGCACTCGTACCGTTGGTTTAAAGTCTAGGACTAGTTTTGATCCAAATAACTCAGATAAAGGTTTTATGGGCTATGATTTTGATGTGATTATGAAAAACTTTAATATTTTTGGTTTAGGTGGTAATGTAGACGATTTGAAGCCTTTACCAAGCATTAATATGGCTGCTCAAGTTTATAACGATACTGGCTTAGTTTGCTCTACCGAAATTATGTTGCCGGCTATTCAACTAGCTTGTATTGCTAAATCTTTTAAGTTTAAACCATTCATGGTTTGGAACCCAGCCGTTGATCAACTTGGTTGGCATTTGCGACAAATGGCCGGTTTTGCTAACGAATATGACTGGACAGTAGGTATTAAGAATGGGAAATGGTTAGGAGAAGACTACGAATTGGCTGAGGATCCTAATTTTCAAGGAATTACTAGTATAGAAAAAACCTGGGATGGATTAGTGGATTATGTAGTTGCCGGTGGGGCGCCAGAAATCGTTCTCATTCAGCGCGGATGCGACTTGCCACGCAAAGGCGAATATCGCAATCTACCTATTCACCAGACTGCTAAACGCACTAAACTACGTAATCAAGCAAGAGGTATTGAAGTCAAGCTATTTTTTGATCCTAGCCACTCTTTAGGTCCTAAAAAAAGGCATCAAATTATTGAAGAAACCGTAGAAGCCATGAAAATGAAAATCAACGAGCAAGAATATCTATATGACGGAATTTTAATTGAGGTAGGCACAGCCAAGTGTGATACTGAGCAGCATATTACTGTAGCCGAACTAAAAGATTTAGTAGAACAAATTGCTGAGTTTCGTGAGCTACAATATCGTCAAACTAAACCCGAAGTCAAAGCTAAGTTTTAATAGCAATCTTTACAGTTTTTGAGTTTAACAACTAGTTGAGGAGATATCTATCCTGATGTTTGGTCTTGGTAGAAATGGTGAATTGAAACAAGTGGTTTGCATGGTGAATACTTCTTACGAAGTTATGGAAAAGTGCAGACACTTTTAAATAAAATACCTCTAACCTAAAAACACTCAAAGACTTGTTAAGCAAATAACTAATTTGGTAAGAGAAAGTTGTTTATTGTTAGCCAAACTAAAAACTGGTACGCGCTAGACCAAAATATCAAATCAATTTGATCGCGGCTTGACAGAAAATAGAGCAATTCTTAGAAACATTTCAAGTGAATGTCTTTTACAACTAGTCTTCTAGTGGGCATTGCTGGTGGTAGCGGAGCTGGTAAAACCACTTTAGCTAATTCAATTTCTCAAAAGTTAAAAGCAAAAGCCTTCATCGAAGCTACAATAATCAATCACGATAGTTATTATAAGGAATACGCTCATCTTAGTAAAACTGAAAGAGACAAACTGAATTTCGATCATCCGGATTCACTAGATAATCAGCTTTTGGTCGAACATTTAGCCTTACTCAAACAAGGCCAGTCCGTATTGGTGCCAGTTTATGATTTTGCTACCCATTCTAGACTAGCCCATACCGTAACTATCAAACCCAGCACTGTGATTTTAGTTGACGGTATTTTGCTTTTAGCTGAACCAAAAATTCGAGACATCCTGGACATCAAAATTTTTCTCGATACTCCTGCAGATATAAGAATATTAAGACGTTTGCAAAGAGATCTCAACG
>Ga0197142_1004760_pt1 | contig 10849 bp, 10 predicted proteins | sample GBS60_MetaG_FD_148614 | JGI IMG/M metagenome (GOLD analysis project Ga0197142, IMG submission 148614) | Sediment microbial communities from Great Boiling Springs, Gerlach, Nevada, United States - GBS 60_MetaG | ecosystem: Environmental > Aquatic > Thermal springs > Hot (42-90C) > Sediment...
TACGCAGAACAATTTGTAAGGAAAATCTTTGCGCCCTTTGCGTTCTTTGCGGTGAGTTTTTGCAGTGAACTCATTCGTGAAATTCGTGCAATTCGTGGCGAAAAGACCGACCGCATACGCCCACCTGGGGCTCTGGGATTCCCGATGTGTGGGTGGTGGGCTACGGCCTGGACTCTGCCGTTCCCTTCTGCCCCCCTGCATTGCGGCGTTGGGGCGGGAGGAGTACGAATCCCGGTAGGGCGGGCCTGAGGGTAAACCACATGCAGTGCGGCGGCCTTTCGGCCGCCGCACTGCATATGGTTCCGAGGATAGGTATCTATGTTTAGGGACAGATCTTTCTACGGCCAATGAACAGGAAAGAATAGGCAAGGTTAAAAGGCACAAATGGCGCCAATAGCAATTTTAATAGCCTGCTTGGTCGTTCTTTATACCATCGCCAATCTGCTCCACTTTTAGGAAAGCGAAAATTATAAGCATATGTACACACGACCTCAAGACCACCGTTCTGTAAGGCGTTTTTCCATTCCCCAACAGTTGCAAATCGCTCGAGGGGCTGCTGATGTGATGGTCCGTAACCCGTGCGCCACACTGACCATACAATATCAATCAGATAGTAACTGTTAGGCAGCAAAATGGCTATTTTCCCCTCGGGTTTTAAAACCCTTGCCATTTCCTTGATCCCCCGAAGGACATCAGTGTAGTGCTCCAGGCTTCCCAAATTGGTTATATAATCGAAGGTGCTGTCAGGGAACGGAAGACTGATTCCATCACAGCGTACCAGCTTGGCTTGGGGCAAGTTCTGGCGGGAAACCCTTAAAGCAGCTGAAGATAAATCAATGCCCCATCCGTCCATTCCGTATAATCGTACTGCCCATTTGAGCAGGTGGCCTTCCCCACAAGAAACATCCAGGATGGATTTCATAGGGTTGGGAGACAAACATTTAAGGACCCATTGATAGAAGCTGTCCGTCTCTCGAAGACTACCCTCACTGAATCGCCGATCATATTCGGCAGATATTTGCCAAATATCAGGGATTTTGCCCTGCATAGCTGTCTATGGCCTCCAGCGAGGTCCTCTATTCCACCATCCGTTATTAGTTATTTGAATAACACCTTGCTTCTCTCCAGAAATTGGCATCACAAAGATATTCCACCCACCATTTCGCGCGCTGGAAAACGCTATCCACTGACCATCAGGAGACCAACACGGGGTAATATCGCCGACCAGATTATCCGTTAGTTGACGAACTTGAGTGCCCGTTCGCGAAACAACATAGATCTCGTCTGGGTCAAACAGCGACGTGTTTTCGCGCGCTCCCATATAAACAATTTGCTCCCCATCCGGAGACCAAGTTGGACGTTCGTCTTGCTGGTCGTTAAAAGTCAATTGGACCACTCTACTGTTTTCAAGTTGCACTAGGTACAGTTCGCTATCGCCATCGCGATTTGACACAAACACGATATCGTTGCGCGCAGGTGACCATGAAGGCGCCCAGCCCCTAGTTTCAGTTTCAGGATCTAAAGGACGCTGGTTGCTGCCATCAGCGTCCATCACAAAGATCTGCATTTGGCCATTCCGATCAGACGTAAAAGCAATGTAAGCCCCATCCGGTGACCAGCTTGGTCCCCAATCCGTAGCAGGATGATAGGTTAGCCGTCGCTGATCACTGCCATCAGCATTCATTACATAAATCTCAAAATTCCCGTCACGTATAGAAGAGAATGCTATTTTGCTTCCATCTGGAGACCATGCTCCCTCCACATCGTCTCCAGGAGCATCAGTCAGTCGGTGCCACGCTGAGTCGTTGAGGTCTATAACATAAAGGTCAAAATCCCCATTTAAGTTAGAATGAAATAACATATAACCTGACAATGCAGGGGGGGTAGAAGTTAAGGAGACAGACGCCGTCATCGGCAATGATGACATCATTAATGGTGAGTCAACTGTTAATAAAGGCCTGCCGCAACTCGCTATTAGCAAAAGTAAAGGAATCCCCAAAATTAGCAACCCCAACAGCTTCCGCTCGTTTCTCATTGAATAAGACCTCCAGCCAATTGGATGCAGTTTCAATAAAGCGCTTTTCAACTCAAGAAGGTACGTTCAAAACCCATAAAAACAACCAAGCGACTGCCCTGAGATTTGGTCTCAGAGCAGTCGCTCAAACCAACCCACCTGCTTTTACTACTTTATGGCGTGAAGGCGTTGTAAACTTGCTGATAGTCACCGCCGGAGGGCGCTACAAAGTTGGCTATACCAACCAATTTCCCATTCCCTGAGGTTACAGCAATTTTCCCACCGCCGTTAAACATTGTACCCAGGCTTGCACCCCGGGAATCGCCAAGGTACATCGTGAAAGCTGATTTCGCAGGGATAGAATGAGTCGCGGTTGCCCGAACCGATCCATCAGTGTTAAAGTAAGTGACTGTTACCGTAACGTCCTCTGGACCGATGTTGTATGCCTGCCAGCCAGATTCAAAGCCATAATAAGCACGGACCACTTGCGGCATATATAACGTTGTAGAGGCTTTCTCTTCCGGAATTAGGTTATAAGATGCCGCAGGTCCAGGCGGGACATGATCGTGGTTGGCAATACCCATAATCGGCTGACTTGCTTCAATCACTGCCGTCCCGTTAAAATTCGCTGGCATCCCTGCTACGCTGGGAAGGTAGATCGGCTTGGCCGAATTGGCTGGTATGGTGACGGTTTGCGTCACTACAGGTGTGGTTTCACCAGACCTATAGTAATATATAGTCGCATTTACTTGCGCACTGTTAGGGTTCTGAAGCGTGATACCAGAGGAAAAGCCATAGTAGTTAGCAGTTACCTGGGGAGCATATAGCTTTGTAGAACCTTGAAGAACAGCATTGTAACTGCGCAAGAAGCTGCCATAAGGGTTCGTATCATTAACCACACCAGCAAGGGGCGTCGCGTCCCCCGTGCTACGAGCTACCACAGAACCGAAAAACCCATCAAGGTCAGTCTTATAGGGCGTAGCAGTCATATCAAGAAATACAGCACCTCCTGGAAGCACATTGGTAAATGTGTAGACTTTGGTAGCAGTGCTTTGGCCACTCTGATAGAATTCCACGGTAATAGTCGTGGCCGCAGAACCAGCATTCTGAACTGCAACCATAGAGTTGTAGTTGTAGTAGCCACAGACGACCCAGGGGAAGTAGAGCGGGGATCCGGTCTCTCCAGCCGTTAAGCCACTGTGAGTGGCCGCGACATAAGGAGTTGCCCCAGAAGCAGTGACTTGGTTCACCAGAGCAAACAGCTCCTGGTCTGAGGAAACCACAACCGAATATCGCCCATCAGGCTGACCCAATACATTAGGTACATAGTAGCTCTTGGAAGCATTCGCCGCAATTGTGTCAGTGTCAACTTCCACCTGGTTACCTGCGGCATTGTAATACGCGATTGAGATGTTGGCAGAACTTGTTGTAGACCTATTCTGTAGCTGGAACCCGGAGCTTAAAGCAGGGGGAGGGGTACCCCCAGCATTTACCCCTGTTGCCAGTGCCAGAAGTCCTATCAATACAGATATGGTAATGAGGATTCTACGCATGGTTTTCCTCCTTTGCTATTGGGTTATTGTTCTTGTATCTTACTAATATTATCACCTGAAGTGTACAAGAAGTCAATAATCCTCTAGGATTATTTGCACCAGTGCTTGTATACACGAGACAAAGCCAGCACCATTAAGGCGGCCAGCAACTCGCTACAAATTGTCCAAAGACGAGAAGCCAAAGAGATCAGTGTTGCTACACCGGGAGGCACAAATATCTGAAGCAATGACGCTAATATCCCCTCTCGCACACCTATACCGTATGGAGCTAATATGATCACCAGACCACTGGTTGTAGAGAATGACCAAATCCCCACAAAACTCCACATAGACCCTGAACTAATGTCCGTAAATGAGTACGCAAAGAGAAAGAAGGATATCCCTACTAATATATGCGTTTCCAGTGCTGCGGCCAAGTAAAGCCAAAATTCTTGCCATCTGAAAGGGATCACACGATCAGCGCGATATCTCCTTGTTAATAAGTGAATCCACCAACTGAATATAGGTGGAAGCAAGCCGCAGAAACAGAGCAAAGCAATAACCAACAGCAGATAAAGAAGCCAGCGGTCAATCTGGTTAAGATAATTAAGTATGGTTATACCGCTGAGTAAGAGGCTAGCCACAACCGTTATTCCTACCTCCCACAATGTGCTAACTCCTATAGCTGTTGCGTCCAACCCTTTATCTGACCCCAAATATGCCCGGCTTATATATCCCCAAACTGAGCCAGGAACATATTTGAAAAGGTTTGACAATATATATATTAGAGCACCATCCATCCATCCCAAGGGATATTCCAACAAGTGTCCAACAATATGGCACCAAATGGTAGCCCAAAAGAAGGTGGCTATCAATTGAAGTACAATTGAGGCCACCAAGGGCAAGAAACAGAATCGCCAAGAAAAAGATGCTATTTGTCCCCACTGCGTCAAGAGAGTACGGCACAAAAAGAAAAGCATCAAGCCGACAAAGAGTGTTTTCAAACCAACCCAGAGAACCCTGTTATTTTTAGGCATGACATACAGCAATAAGAGTGGGCTTCTTAGCAATTTCTGTACGCGAAATTGAAATGTCATCAAAACTCAGATCCGATTTGATGAGTCTCTGCAAGGTGGGCAAAACTCGTACCCTTAACATGCGGGGTAGAATTGGCTTGAACAGGGGGGCCAACCAATGAACAATACGCCGGACGGGATGCTGATCATAGACCGGTATCCACATTCCCCACAGTTCAACACAAGAAAAATGCTTCATCAACAGAGTACGAAGTTCATCTGGATAAAACTCTCTCACGTGATATGGCCACATTGTTCCTGGCGTCGGCGAACTGATAAGTTTGTTGGGCGTAGATAGCACTAGGATTCCCCCATTTTTAAGCACACGCCGAATCTCTGCCAAATACTGCTCCGGTTCTATCAAATGCTCAATGACTTCAATAGAAGTGACCAAATCAAAAGTATGGTCAGGAAACCCTAAATGAAGGGCATCCATCACAACGAATGATAAATTATTCTGTGTAAAGATTTGGCGAGCATATAATATCGCCTCAGATGAGATATCAATTCCCACAACATAGAGCGCTCCGCTCTGAGATAAATAAGCAGAACCTTGACCAGCGCCACATCCTGCGTCTAAGACCAACTTATGATTTGCATACTGGCCAGCAAAGTGGAACTTGGCCAAATCTTCCGTTAGCAAATTCTTCAGACGGCGATCGCCAGGGACTAGTCTTTCCCCATCATATTCGAGCATCTCTCATCCCCTTTCTATATCTATACAACTTTGGTCACCTCGTGGTCGTATCGGCCCTCGTGGGCCAACAGGAGAAACGGGCCCGGTTGAGGAGCTGACTATTATGGGTCCCTTTCCGGAGCATCTCCTGCAAGGCTCGCTGCTCTTCTTCGGTCAGTTGGACCGTCCATTTAGTACGGATTGATAAATCTTCAACATTTTCCATGCTGACTTCTCCCAAGAGAAGGACGCAACACGGTCAAAGCCTCGTCTTATCATCTCCTCACGGAGACTTTCATTAAACAGCATATTTTCTATGGCCAGGCTGAGACCAGTAAAATCCGTGGCATTATCAAGTATCCATCCGGCATCACCCACAATTTCTGGCAATGCGCCTGTGCGAGTAACGATTACCGGTACCCCGCACGCCATGGCTTCCAAGCAAGGGATACCAAACCCTTCGTGCAAAGATGGCAAAACAAACAGCTCCGACGCAGCATAGAATAGTGGCAAATCATCGTCCGGAACACTGCCTACGAAATGCACATAGTTTTCTAGACCCAATTGACGCGTAAGACGAGCAGAAACTGTATCATCACTTTGTGGATAGTGGCGTCCTACCACCACTAATTCCGGTGCATCAGGCCTTCGAGAATGCAGATCCGCCAGAGCCCTTATTAGTGTTGGTAAGTTTTTCTTTTTTGCCAAAATTCCCACAAACAAAATATACCGTCGGGGCAAAGAATAGCGTTTTCGCAGATTTTCCAATAGGTCAGAATTTTTAACCGGTTTGAATCTGGCCCGAGGTGCCCAATAGATGACCGCAATGTTTTGTTGCGGGATTCCGTAAAACCTTTCGATGTCCTTAGCCGTATCATGCGAAACTGCCACGATCTGCGCTGCTTTCCTGGCTATCAAAGGTTCGATGAATCTCCAATAAAGCACATCTACAAAAGAGCTCTGTCTGTAAAGGTGCAATGTGGTTAAGTCATGAATGGTGACAATGTAAGGGCATGGTAATCCAAATAGTCCAAGGTTCTTCGTGAAATGCACCAAATCCACACCATAGCGTCTTACAAGGGCTGGAATACTTAATTGCATATACATCCTTACTACAAAACGATTTAACCGGGGCATCACAATTTGCTTTACGTTAGAGAATGGTCTCAAGACAGGCTCGTAGTCGCTGACTAATACAAGATAGCGATTGTGGCGATCAATAGAAAATATGTGCTCTAACAAACTTATAACGGAAGTTCGCCCACCACCAACTTGATTAATACCAACGGCATCAATAAGTATGGTCTGCATTTTTGCCATTTTCCCTTTTTTCATCTACAGGTTTCACAAGCACCCAGTTGACGTTTGGTGTCATCCAGACCAGGGCATTTAATACGCGATCAGGTATATACTGTACCCAAGTTGGCACATCGGCCCCAGGGAATCGATCCGGATAGCGTATCAAACGAACAGTATAGTCGTGGAGCGCAAAATGTTTCCAAAACCGGCGCAATTGCCAGTAAGTGTATAGCGTCACCGGTGATATGTCCTTATGCTTCCTAATACGTAAGAGCCTTTTTAGCCACTGATAGGGTAACCAATGGATCAGCCAAGCCTCATAGTGATACTCATAGGGCCAGAGTCTATTAGGTCCGCTGAAGTAGCAAATGCCACCTGGTCGTAAGATTCTTGTAATCTCCTCTGCAAGTCGAGCCGTATCTCCAGCGTGCTCATACACCTGAGTACAAACAACAAGGTCAAAAGTGGCATCACAAAATGGTAGACGGAGTGCATCTGCCTGAACTCGGTTAAGATGGGATGGCGCTTGCGAAATTAGCCCCCAGCTCAAATCTATTCCTACAATCCAGCCAACAGCAGAGTGCAAATAGTATGTGAGGCTACCATTACCACACCCTATGTCCAAACAGCGGGCGGTGCGTACATTTAGTGAAATGTCTTGTAAGACGCTAATAACTTTGCGGGCCTTTGCGAAGCGCGATTCATCCATTTCTTGTTGTTTACTGTCTTGTTCTTGTTGTTTACTGTCTTGGTCATTTTGTCTCAGACGACCAACGAATCTGGTATACTCGGATAACACCCGTAGGATCTGCCATAAATTGGAAGGGCCCTTTTATCTCGCCAACGATAATAAAATTATCAAAAATTTTGTTATACTCTATGACTTCCTTGAAATATTTATCAGCGTTCACATAATAACGACCATAAGTAGCAGAGCTGGCCACTAAATAATCAAAGTGATTTTCAATATACCATTCTGGCGAGTAATCAATAAGACGATTTACGTAGATAACATCAAATCTATCCGTCAGTATAGGAGTATAGCCCTCTGCTACGATGCGAGCATCAGCAGGCAGATTGCGCTGTATCCACTCCTGAGCCATAGTACGCACTTCTGAGCGAGTAAACATATGTAAGGTGAGCAGTGTTTGAGGCCAGACTGATAAGGCCAAAAGGAGCGCGAAAATATTAATCGCTCTCCGATATCCACCATTCCACAATATCTTGCACCGCCGGATTGCTAAGAAACCATAAGCGGCGAGCAAAGATATAAAAGGCGCAATGGGTGTTAATGCCATTATCGTGTGTACTTTGGGACGAATAATCGCTATGAAATACACAACCAAAAAACCATTAACTATCGACATCGCACGATACCGCCGACTAAAACTTATCGCAATGCCTAACAGGGCAAGCAATAGCATCATCCCAGTATTTGCAGACAGTTTGCGCAAGTACCACAGGATTTGGGTAGTCACGCCATTTGCCTCAGCGCCTGCATGTCCTAAGACATAATAATGGCGTAACTGTCCAGCTAATCCATTTAGCCAATTTGGCATATCAAGCAAAGCAAAGGGTGTGCCTATCAAGAAACCTACTGCCATCGCAAGAGTACCCAACCAAGGCCTTATATCTGTTAGGGCTCCACGACGTAAGAAGTGCGCAATCCACAAAGATGTTATAACAACCAGACCGTTATACTGGCTAGATGCTGCTAACCCGGCTAAAAATCCAGCAGTAACATAAGCATCCCACGATCCACGGATGTAAATCCGAGTTGCAGAATATGCGCTAGCAACTACAAACATGGTTACCAATGCATCGGGGCGGTACCAATAACTGGCCATTATGTGTATGGGTGATATGCCTAAAAACAGTGCGGCCCAAAAGCCGCCTGCCGGATCAAGAATTTCACTCCCCAGACGATATACCAAATAGACTGTTATCAAACCACAAACAACCATCTCTAACCGACCCAACAAGTAGAGCAGGGGCACTGATGTGGTACCCGTGCCTGTAGTCAACATGCAAGCGGCAATCATATCACCTATTTCTTCAAAAGCACCATTGATTACACCTCGTATGAAAACCAGGATAGCAAAAGGGATAAGAAGGTAGAAGAAAAGTGAGGGATAATCAAAGCGGTGAGGATTAAAGTCCCCCGTTTTCAACATCTGAAGAACCGTTGCCACATACGCTGGTTCGTCAGGATGATATACGAGCGGTAACCCCCAACCTACACCCAGCAAACGTAATATAAGGGCTATCAACAGCACAAGCCTCAAAAAATTTCCATAACGCTTTGACTTGGACATCGAGGACCAGTTATTCACTGCGAATATGTCCCTGGAAGAGCGTTTCTAAAGATTTCGCGACCACCGACCAATTAAAGCGCGTTTCAACTAAGTTTCGTGCGGCTCGGCCAAGTTCCATTCGCAGAGCAGGGCTTTCAAGGAGCAATGCTATGTTTTGAGCTAGAGCATTGACATCGCCTGGGGGACACAGCAGTCCATTCACTCCATTTTTAATCACTAAGGGAACTCCTCCTATGTTTGAGGCTACAATTGGTTTCCCCATAGCCATTGCTTCCAGTAACACTGTAGGCAGACCATCTAAGTTACCAGCAGCATCACGTGTTGAAGGAAGAACAAAAATATCCCCCATTGCCAAGAATCTCGGCACATCGCTCCAAGGCACTGGACCAACAAGATGAAAATGCCTTGTTACTCCTAATTCCGCTGCCAGTTGGTGAAGGTGTTCTCGATAAACACCATCACCACCAATCACCACCTGAATTTGAGGGTAGTAGCGCAGTAACCCGGGCAACGCCCGAACCAGAACATCAAATCCCTTCTTGGGAACAACCCGTCCCAAGGCAACAAGCACTACATCATCACTATCTAACCCAAAGTCGGAACGGTTAAGCGGCGCGATATCTGGATGAAACCGAACAGGATCGGCTCCCCAGGCGATCGTATGAACATTATCTGGAAGGGCTCCCAGGTCAATAGCAGCTCGCCGAAGCTCTTCGCTACATGCCGTGATTGTAGCGGCTTGGCGCAAAACCCATCGTGCTACCCAACCAAAAATCCAGTTACGCCGAGCGACAAAAATGTCGGAACCATGCAAGCTGATTGCCAATGGTATGCGCAATATAGAGGCCACCCACCCGCCGACCAAACCGTTGGGTAGCACCCAATGAGCATAGATGATATCGGCCCTTTGTCTGATGGCAACTTTCAGTGTACAACAGAACTGAGCAAGCAAGAAAGTGGGGAGGGAAAAAAACACCCCTTTTCTTAACCGCATGTCACCAATAAGCGATTTACCGTAGCCCATTATATGCCAGCTATCTAACAGGGTGTAGCAGAAGTGATGCACTACCACACATTGGTCAGAACAGGAACACACGGCTGGATCGTAAGGAGCCACTACTTCAACCTGATGCCCCAATTCGGCCAAATGCTGGCATATGGACTGCACGAAGGGGGCAGTTCCGTCTCCAGGAAACCTGGGATATGAACTGGTCACTACAGTGATCCGCATCAGAACTGCACTCCACTATCCTATACTTACACCGCGGTTACATTCCCCAGCGCAAGCCGTCATAAAGATCAGCGCTCATCCGCATCTTCCGTGTCTATCCGTGTCCTATTCCGAGCCCTCTGCACCAGTCGGTCTTAGGAGTGGCTATATTCTACTACGTCTCTATGTCCCTGTCAACCAAATAGCCCGGCGACGCGGACCTTCTGCCACCCCAGGACCGCCTCCCTCCCCTTGCCCATTCGTCATTCCTTCATTGGTCATTTGTCATTGCTCATTTCCCTCTTGCTTTCTCCCAACTCCGGCCTATAATACAAACTGAAAACCACGAAGGACACGAAGGCCCCACAAAGGGCACAAAGGATTTGATTCCCCTTTGTTTCCTTCGTGAGGACTTTGTGCCTTGTGGTGGGTCATCACCTGTACCCTGAAGACCTGGAAGGGAGCAGGATGACGCTGGTCTATGGGGCCATCGCGTGGATTGCGGGCATCGCTCTGGGCAAGGCCCTCCATCCCCCCTGGCAGGCCCTGCTCCTCCTCGGACTGGCGGCCGTCGTTGTCGGGATTGGCTGGCGGGATCGGCCCCTCATCCGCTCCCTCTGCGCCCTCCTCCTGGTGGCCGCGCTGGGGGCAGGACGGCTCCTCATCGCCCTCCCCCGCCTTCCCCCCAACGCCCTGGCCCGCTACAACGACGTCGGCCCCGTCCTCA
>Ga0197142_1004761_pt1 | contig 10849 bp, 7 predicted proteins | sample GBS60_MetaG_FD_148614 | JGI IMG/M metagenome (GOLD analysis project Ga0197142, IMG submission 148614) | Sediment microbial communities from Great Boiling Springs, Gerlach, Nevada, United States - GBS 60_MetaG | ecosystem: Environmental > Aquatic > Thermal springs > Hot (42-90C) > Sediment...
CTTTGCCCTGGGATCCGACAGGGAAATGGCGGTTCCAGGGAAAAAGTATGCGCCCCTGCCTATGCTTCGCCCAACGAGGTCTCGGCCCAGGCTCAGGTTCGCGATCAGCGAAAGGGTATCCTCGGTTGAAAGGTCATATATGGCCGTGGCCTGAGGGTAGTCCCCGAGCTCAGGGGGGTCGCCGGCTATGATGAACACGGCGTGAAGGCCGGATGCCGAAAGTGCGAGGAGGTCAGACTGAACCCTCGTGATGCTCCTGTCCCTCAGGGCAAAATGTATGACCGGTTCCACGCCAACGCGCTCGCGGAGCAAAACCCCCATCAGGCTCGGCGAAGCCCTGACGCGGCCCATCGGAGAGTCAGGAACGCTAACCGCCACAGGAGCGTATCGCTTGATCTCCTCGGCCTTCTCAAGGAATGCTGTTGCGTCGGTATCCTTTGGCGGAAGTATCTCAACAACGAGCGCATTCCTTTCCGAAATGGCCTCTGCCAGCAAGGGAGGCGAGAATATGGCGGTGGATGGAGCAGGGGATCTTTCGCTCACCCATTCAACTGACAGCGGCTCAGCGCCCCTGGACAAAAGGCGTTCCTTCAGGGCCCTCGTGAACTCCGGGGTGGTTCCGCAACATCCTCCCAGGATAGCGGTCCGCGGTCCAGCGCAGGATGCCATGCACCTGGCGAAGTGGGTGGGGTTTGAGGGGTAGACGAACGAGCCATCGTGAAACCGCGCCAGCCCGGAGTTCGGCTCAAGGATTATGGGAAAAGGCGAGAGGGCGAGAAGGCGCCTGTATATGTCCAGGAACTGCAGGGGGCTGACGCCGTGGTTGGCTCCGAGACAAGCTAGCGGGAGGCCGGACATTTGCGAGACGACATCGTCAAGCGAAAAGCCGGCCGGGGTCAAGAGGTCAACCCCGAATGTGAAGCTCACCGCGACGGGCACATCGCTTGATAGCGAGCGAACGAGCCCAAAAAGATGAGCGGCGTGCCTGGGATCAACCTGGGTCTCCAGCAGAATCAGATCAGCCCCTCCCTCAAGAAGCCCCTCTATTTGGGGCAAATAGAACTCGCTGAGCCTTGAGGGATCGCGCGGGGCAAAGGAATAGGAAAGGCCGGGGTCCGGCGGGCCAACGGATCCGGCAACCCGGATCGCCCCTGATTCCCTGGCCAGGCGAACCGCGAGCGCGTTTATCTCCCTGCACCTCTGGGCAAGGCCGTGCCTGTCAAGCTTCTCAACATTGGCGTCAAATGTGTTCGTGGTTATGACCTGAGCTCCGGCACTCACATACTCCCTGTGTATTCGCGCGACCATCTCCGGATTTCTGACGGTGGCCTCGGAGGCGAGATATTCCCTTGGAAAACCCAGAGAATAAAGGTATTCGCCGATGCCTCCGTCAGCAACCAGGGGCGCGTCCAGGCCGAGAAATTCCATGGGCCACAAATGATAAACCAACAAGAGGCTCAATGCCCATTTATGAAGTGCCTGATCCGCAATGATTATTTTTATAGGGCGATCGCACATGGCTGGCCCACAGAAGGGCGCGGGTTACGCTCAGGGGATCTGACAAGGGGAGATGTCTTCACGCGCATAAAAAGTGCCCGGGGGCGGAATCGTTCCTAACTCGCCTCGCGAAAGTGGCTCGGCGAGTGTCTGAAGAAAGACGCTCAGGGGATCTGACAAGGGGAGATGTCTTCACGCGCATAAAAAGTGCCCGGGGGCGGAATCGAACCACCGACACGGGGATTTTCAGTCCCCTGCTCTACCTACTGAGCTACCCGGGCAGGCCCAGATTATAAATTAGAGCCACAGGCCGTCGCAAGGCCGCGGAGTGGTAATGTGGTTTTTCAACAGGCTCCTATAATTATGAGCTAGCGCGACATCTGGCAAGGGACAAGGTCCTCCCGTTATAATCTCAGCCCCATGCCCGTTGTGTCCCAGAGGAGGCTTTCTGTCCAGGAGGGGCTCGATCTCTTTCGGGCTCCCCTGCACTCGCTCCTCCATGAGGCCCACGAGGCCAAGAGGTCCCTCCACGGGGACAGGGTCTATTACTCGGTCAACCTGCACATAAACTACACGGACTACTGCGTTTCACGGTGCGCTTTCTGCGCCTTCTGGAAGGAGCGCGAATCCTCCCGGACCCTCAGCGTGGACGAGGTCATATCCGCGATCCACGACGGCATCGTCGAGGTTCACATCACCGGCGGCCTGAACCCAGAGCTCGGCATTGACTATTACGAGGAGCTGATAGCAAGGATAAGGGAAAATTACCCCAGCATCACGATAAAGGCCTTCACAGCAACGGAAATAGCATTCATGGCGGAGCGCGAGGGCATTTCAACCCTCGGGCTTCTCGCGAGGCTCCGCGAGGCTGGCCTGGACGCCCTGCCCGGGGGCGGCGCCGAGATCCTTTCGGAGCGCCTTCACGAGAAGCTGTTCCCCAGGAAGGCCGGCCCAGAAACCTGGCTCAGGGTTCACCGCGAGGCCCACTCGCTCGGCATAAAAACCAACGCCACCATGCTTTTCGGACACGCTGAGACTCACGAGGAAAGGATCCGGCACCTAGAGCTCTTGCGCGACCTTCAGGACGAAACGGGCGGTTTCATGAGTTTCATTCCCCTTCCCTTCCGGACGGGAAACAATCCCCTCGGCAGGGTCACGAGGCCCATCCCCGCTCACGAGATACTAAGGGTTGTGGCTATCTCAAGGCTTTTCCTTGACAACTTCCAACACATAAAGGCCTACTGGGTGATGATGGGGCCGAGGCTGGCGGCTGTCGCGCTGGCGTCCGGCGCCGATGACCTTGATGGGACAGTGGGCCTGGAGCGCGTGGCCCACTCCGCTGGCGCGGACAGCCCGGTTGGCCTCGCGGAAAGCGAGGTCAGGGAGATAATCAGCTGGGCAGGCGGGGTTCCCGTGAAGAGGGACGGGCTTTACAACATCCTATAATGGTCCTCGGGAGGATACCGTATCTCAACTCGGACCCCTTTTTCAGGGGCCTCGTTGGCTACAAGCTTGTGCCCATAATGCCCCGCGATGCTGGCGCGATGGTCTCAGCTGGGCTGGTTGACGCGACCATAATGCCCTCCGCAACATATTTCAGTATGGAGGGCAAGGTATTTCCCCTCAAGGATTTCTGCATCTCGGCAAGGGGGCCCGCGAGGAGCGTTCTCCTTTTTTCAAGGATTGAGATTGCCAGGCTTGCCGGTGAGAGGATAGGCATAACGAAACAGACCGCTACATCCTCAGCGCTCCTTGATGTCCTGCTCAGGAAGGCTTTTGGGGTTCATAACTTCACCTACACCGATGACGACCTGTATTCCCGACCAACGGCCTATCTGTCCATAGGGGACGAGGCCCTTTACCTTCGCAAGAGGCTAAGGTCTTTTCCGGGATATAGGGTCTATGACCTCGGGGAGCTCTGGTATGAGTGGACGGGCCTGCCGTTCGTGTTCGCGCTCTGGGTCATTCGGGCAGATGTTGACGAATCCCTGGGGTCCGCCCTTGCCCGCGACATCGCCTTCGCGCTCGTGGCGAACCTCAACGACCTGGAGGGCCTTGTGGAGGAAAAGAGGCGCAAGATAGGGCTTTCCCGCTCCGAGGCCATCTCCTATGTAAAAGGATTCACCTACCGGATGGGCCCTGCGGAGAAAATGGGCCTGGCCAGGTTCCGGGAACTGCTGGGGGTATAGAGAATAGGCCCCTCAGATCAAACGGAACCCTCCGCGCTGGCCCCAATCGGGCCGGAGCCGACCGCGTTCCTATAAAAGCCTCTCCGAAACCGACTTCCCTTGCAGGAAGAGCAAGAGATAATCCCTTCCGCCGGCCTTTGAGTCGGTCCCGCTCATGTTGAACCCGCCGAACGGATGCACATCAACGAGCGCGCCGGTGCACTTCCTGTTGAAATACAGGTTGCCAACATGGAAGTCCTCGCGGGCACGCTCAAGGTGCCAGCGGTTTCTTGAATAGACCGAGCCGGTGAGGCCGTATATGGAGTTGTTCGCCATCCTGAGGGCATCGTCAAAATCGTTTGCCTTTGAAACGGCGAGCACCGGCCCGAATATCTCCTCCTGGTATATCCTCGCAGTCTCCGGAACATCAAGGAAAACGGTCGGCTGGATGAAGAAACCCACAGAATCGTCGTATGTTCCGCCGGTCGCGAGTTTGCCCTCGCGCTTGCCTATCTCAATGTATTCCGATATGCTTGAGAACGCGCCAGAGCCTATCACGGGCCCCATGTTAGGGTTTTCCTCCGCCGGGCCAACCTTGAGAGCCTTTGTCTTCTCTATGACAGCCTCAGCGAAATCCTCGTATAGCTTCTGGTGGATAATGAGCCTTGAGCAAGCGGAACACTTCTGTCCCTGGTAGCCGAAAGCCGAGGTAACGACGCCGGACACAGCTTCATCAAAGGAGTAGATGTCCTCGTCAATGATTATGGTATCCTTGCCGCCCATCTCAGCGATGACCCTCTTTATCCATATCTGGCCCTCGGATTTCTTCGCGGCGAGCTCGTTTATCCTGAGGCCTACCTCCATTGATCCCGTAAAGGCGATGAACCTGGTCTTGGGGTGCAGGACGAGCGGGTCACCAACCTTTGACCCCGGCCCGGTGAGGAAGTTTATCACTCCAGGCGGAACCCCTGCCTCCTCCATTATCTCAACATATTTGTAGGCTATGAGAGGGGTGTCCGAGGAGGGCTTGAGCACGATGGTGTTTCCCGTGACAACGGCCGCGCTGGACATGCCGCAGAGTATAGCCAGGGGGAAGTTCCACGGCGGGATTATGGCGCCAACCCCGAGGGGGATGTAGAAATACTCGTTGAACTCGGAAGGTATGGCAGTGAGGGGTTGGGGCTGGCTGTATCTCAGCATCTCCCTCGCGTAGAACTCAAGGAAATCTATGGCCTCAGCGGTGTCCGCGTCTGCCTCTGCCCAGTTTTTGCCGGCCTCAAGCACCATGGTCGCGGAGAGCTCGTGCCTCCTGCGCTTCATTATCTCCGCGGCCCTCTGCAGGACAACGGCCCTCGTCTCAGGCCTTGTTCTCTTCCAGGACTCAAAGGCCCTCGCCGCGGCCTCAACCGCCTTATCCACCAGCTCCGGCGTCCCCTTCTGGAACACCCCGAGGACCTCGTCCTTTTTGGAGGGGTTTATGCTCTGGAACTTCTCGTTCGTGGTGATGCGCTCCCCGTTGATTATGAGGGGATACTCCTTGCCAGCCTCTGCCCTGACCTTGGCTATGGCGTCCCGCATGGCCTGGGCGTTCTCGGGTTTTCCGAAATCCGTGTAAGCTTGGTTTTGAAATGGCGTGAAAGGCATCTTTTTAACCTCCGGATAGGGTTGATATTATAACCCAGGCTCCCGCGCGGGATCATCTATGGGTGGCATGGGGGAATCGTGTTTGCGCGCTGGGGGTTTCCCGGATTAAACTTTGCGGGTGAAGGTTTCGTTTCTGGTCCCCGCGTTCAACGAGGAGGAGTGCTTGCCCCTCCTCGCTGAGGAGATCAGCAAGTTCATAGAGACCAGGGGGCTTTCTGGCCAGCTGGAGTGCGTAATAATAGACGATGGTTCTACGGACAGGACATACCAGGTTGGCCTTGAGCTTTCCGAAAGATATCCCTTCATAAAGATTGCCCGGCACTCCGCGAACCTGGGCAAGACCCAGGCGCTCATCACCGGCGCCAAGCGCGCTGAGGGCGATGTGCTCGTTGTGTTTGACGCTGACCTGCAATATTCTGTGGAGGACGCCTGGCGCCTCGCTGAGAAAGTTGCCGAGGGCTACGACATAGCGGTTGGGTGGAAACAGGGGGATTACCAGAAGAAATTCGTCTCCTGGGCCTACAACAGCCTCTCCAGGTGGCTCTTTTCCCTTCCCATACACGACATGAACTCAATGAAGGCGGTGAGGGCCAGCGTGTTTTCCAGCCTGGGCCTCAGGAGGGATTGGCACCGCTACATGGTTCCCCTGGCAGTGGAGAAGGGGTTCACCGTCACCGAGGAAAAGGTTACCCTCAGGCCCCGCGCGGCCGGCAGGAGCAAATATACGGGTTTCTGGCGTATAGTAATAGGTTTCGCTGACCTCCTCGCGGTAAAGTTCCAGCTGACCATAATGCGCAAGCCCCTGCTTTACCTGGGGACAGCTGGATTCCTTTCTGGTCTTGCCGGCGTCATCGTCGGCATTGCCGCCATTCTGATAAGATACATAGCTGGGATCGGATACAGGCCCCTCCTTTACCTCGTCATCCTGCTGATAATATCCGGCCTTCTCCTGATAAGCATGGGCCTGGTCGGCGAGCTGGTCGCGGGAATACAGGATCAGCTGGAGGCAAGGGACAGATCGTGAGCAAAGAGGGCCTTCGTGCCGCCGGAAAACCAAATACCCTCAACCCCTCATGATCATCCGGCTCGTTCTCGCCCTCCTCGGGCTCGCGGCCCTGTTCGCGCTTGAGATAATCTTGGGTCCGGGCGGGCTTCCGGATGGCCCCCTGTTTGCCCTGAGGCTTACCAGGGCCCTCCTCGCGGTATTCGTGGGCGCCAGCCTATCGGTCTCCGGCGCGGCCCTGCAGTCCCTTTTCCAGAATCCCCTCGCGGACCCCTATGTCCTCGGGACCGCTTCGGGCGCCGCTCTCGGATACGCCCTCGGTCTGTCTCTGGGATTCGCAAGCCCCGGCGTCCTTTCCCTGCCAGCCGCGGCCGGCGCGGTCGGTTCCCTTTTCACGGTATACGCCCTGTCCTCTGTGAGGGGCAGGTTATCAGGAACAAGGATGCTGCTTTCTGGCGTGATGGTGGGGTTCTTCTCATCCGGACTGGTCGCGGTATTCATGATCCTGGCTAAAGCAGAGGCAATAAGGACATTCTACATCCTTTGGGGCAACCTCGGCGTCGTCGTGACCCGCGGGGACATACCTCACCTCATTGCCCTTGCCCTGGCGGTCCTCGCGGGGATGATCGCGCTGTTCCTCACATCCAGGCAGTTGGACGCGCTGAGTCTCGGAGAGACAGAGGCCCTCTCCCTGGGGGTGAATGTTCAGGTCCTCAAGGCAACCGTCTTCATCACAACAGGGATAATGGTCGGCCTTGCCACATCGGTCGTGGGCGCGGTGGGTTTCGTTGGGCTAGTCGTTCCGCACATGGCGAGGAGGCTTCTGTCCCCCAGGCACTCGGTTCTACTGCCTGGTTCCGCCATCGGGGGAGCCATGCTCGTCCTGACATCGGACATCCTTCTCAGGCTCGTTGGCTTCTATCAGCTGCCGGTCGGTGTGGTGACGAGCCTGATCGGGGTTCCTTTCTTTCTCTACATCATGAGGACAAAGGCCTCTGGCTAGGGTTTTATGAACTTGGAGGAGATCGCGCTCGCTCTTTTCCGGGCAGGAACCAAAAGGGCCGCGCCGGAGAGGGTTTTGCCCGAAGCCCTTTCTGGTCTTGATCTGGGCGATAGGGTTTGCCTCATCTCGGTCGGGAAGGCCGGAGCGGCCTGCGCGCGCGTGGCCGCGGAAATCCTCGGAAAGAGGCTCGTTCGCGGACTTGTCATATCCCCGGATGATTGCGAGATAGAGGGTCTTGATTCCATAAAGAGCTCCCATCCCCTCCCCGACGAGGCCTCATTGCTCGCCGGCGAGCGCGCGCTTGAGGCCGCTCGCTCGGCCGGGAGGAACGAGACCCTTCTTGTCCTGCTCTCAGGCGGGGCATCAAGCCTAATGGAATCACCCGTAAAGGGAATAGGCCTTGAGGAACTGCGGAGGCTCTACGAGCTATTGCTACGGTCCGGCCTGAGCATCCACGAGATAAACGCGGTAAGGCGTCATGTTTCGCGGTTGAAGGGAGGTGGCCTGGCGAGCTCATCGCGCGCCGGGAAACTGGTTGCCCTGATCATATCCGATGTGATCGGAAACGCTCTTGAGGACATAGGCTCAGGCCCAACCGCGCCCGACCCGAGCCTGAAGGCTGAGGCCATAACCCTGTTGAAGAGAGCAGGCCTGTGGCACTCCCTTAACCCGCGGACCCGCGAGGCCATCTGGAACGCTCCCGAGACCCCGAAACCGGATGACCCTTGCTTCGCGAGGGTTCAGAACATCATTGTTGCGGACAACCGCACCGCACTGCTAGGGGTGAAGGAAAAGGCGGTTGAAATGGGCTACGAAGCCGCGGTTCTCACGGACGCGCTCCGGGGAGAGGCCAGGGAGGTTGGGTTCGCGTTGGGCGGCATCCTCGCCGGCATCGCGCGCGGGCGCTCGGACCTTTCGGGTCGCAAAGCGTGCCTGATATTCGGGGGTGAGACAACCGTCAGGGTCAAGGGAAGGGGCGAGGGCGGAAGGAACCAGGAGCTCGCGCTCGCGTGCGCGATCGCAATAAAGGGGCTTCAGGGCGTTGCGGCGGTCGCTTTCTCCACGGACGGGAAGGACGGCCCTGTGCCGGCGGCCGGAGCCTTTGCCGATGGCTCAACATGCCTGATCGCTCAGAAAAAGGGACTTGACCCAAGGGAATTCCTTGAGAACAACGACAGCTATCGGTTTTTCAGGAAGGTGGGAGGGCTTATTGAGACCGGGCCCACGGGCACGAATGTGGCTGACTGCGTCATCCTTCTCTCGGAGGGAACATAGGCGCGATTTCTCATCAAGCATCGCCAGGACAATTTCTTGCTGATTCCCTTGTTGTTTTTCATAAGCACGAGAATTATGAACCAAAATCCCCTCAGCGTGTCAAGCATTCACTAGGCCGGGGCCGAGATAGGCGATCTTTCGGCCTAAACCCGGCCAAACCGTCAGGCATAAAAGCCCGAATTGCGAGGATTACACGAACCATATCAAGTCCGAGGCCGAGCCTGTCTTGTTCATGCAAAATGCCGAATTTGCGAGCGGATTGCCCCTCAGAAACCTACAGCTATCCCATTCGTGAGGCGTCAGCCCTTCGGCCTCCACCTCTGCCCAGGCCTTGCCTCAATAGCCTGAAATCAAACCCGGGACTCAAAGTCTACCGCGTCCGTGATGGGGAAGCAAAGGAAAATATCTAGCCACTACCAGAAACCAGGAACCGGTAACCACAAAGCAATGCCATACGCGCAACCCGCTGCGCTCATTTTCCTCCGGCCTCCTCCTGCCTCTGGAGCCAGTTGATATAATAGTTGAGCAATGTGTTGGCAAGGTTCTGGGCCTCGGTGGTCAGGGTGAGTCCGGAGACCCTTGCCCTCCTGTCTGCCTTCTGGATCAGGGTGCCGTCATCAAGATATATTCCCGCTTCAAACTCCGCGTCGTCGCCCGTTTTTTTAACGGTCCCGTATATGAATATGTTGCCGCCCATCTCCGCGGTAAGCCTCTTCGCATCATCCACGCTTATGGTCGCTGTGGTTATGTTCTGGGCCTCCATGTTCGCGTTAACCTGGCCGTTGGGCACCACATCAAACCTCGGGGATTTCTCAAAAACCGAGCTCATCGCCGCCTGTATTGAGGTTCCCAGCGCGGAGCTCTTCGCTTCCTCGGTGAGCTCCTTGAGGGGGAACACCAGGAGTTTCCTCTTTTGAATTGGGCCGCCGGAAACATACTCCTTGTTTAGCTCCCCGAGAACCAGGCCCGTTATGTCCTTCTTGGGGTCAGCGTAGACCAGGGTCTTCTGGGATATATCAAGAACCATCTCAAGGCCCAGGTCCTTTGATATCTTGCGGACTGTCTGGGTTATCTTGTCAGTGTATGGAGTAAGCAGTTCCTGGCTCTTCTGCTCCAGGGCCGCGACCATCTCCCTGAGGACCCTCTCGTATTCCGCCTCCTTTTCCTCTATCTCCATCTCCCTTGATATGCGCTCCTGGTCAGTGAGCATGGGGCGTTTTTCCTGGTAATCCCTTCGGAGGCTGTCCAACTGCGCCTTAATGCTGTCCGCCTTCAGCTCCCACTGTGCCCTGTATCTGTCAAGCTCGTCCTTTGCCTCCGCGAGCTCCTTGTAGTTGTCCATTATAACCTGGAGGTCTATGTAGCCGACCCTCGTGCCCTGCTGGGCAAAAAGCGACAAAGCCAGGATTGCGGTCATGGCGTTATGATAAGGCCGGGCCGCGGTGCTATTCCACCGCCAGCAGTTTGATTCTCTTCCCTTTTAGCAGGAGGAAATAGACCCCCGGCGCGTTCGGGGCTATTCTCCAGAGTCCGGGGCCGTCCGGCCGCAGGCACTCTGCCCTCTTGCCGGATACATCGTATAAAGCGGGTTCTGGCCACTCAGGGGGAGTCCTGAGCCAGCTGTCGGTTTTGAACACTGTCGGGCCGAGCTGGAAAACGGGCGAGCCAGGGCCATCCTCCACACCAGGGTTTCCGTTTCTGGTCCTGACGAGGCAGGAATCCCTCCTGATGTTTCCGCGCTCGTCCTCTGCCTGGACAACGAACCAGTATTCGCCGTCGGGCAGGAGGCTCGTGTCCCAGGCCTGAAGGCTGTCCGAGGTCTCAACCGTGGAATCCCCGTCTGTGTTGGTAACTATGTAGTAGAAATCCCTGGCTTCATAATTGCCCTGTGTCTTAAGATACGCGTCGTATTCGTAGATCGTGTAGACGATGCCGTAGCTGTTGTAGTTCAGGGTATCCCTGAAGAGGAAGGACAGGGTAAGGGGGACAACGCCCTTGACCTCGTAGCTTATCCTATAGACCCCTATCCGCTCGTATGTGGGATAACCCCAGGATATTCCGAACCTGTCGTGTATCTTGGCTATCACATCAACCTTTCCGTAAAGGGAGTCCGGTCTCAGGTATGTGCTTGAGTTGTTGAGCCTGAAGGCGAATTTGCACGGGTCGCTCATTCCGGTTGATTCAAAAACAGGCTTGACCGTATCCGGATTCGGAACAAGGTCAACGAGCGGATTCCTTATGAACTTCCAGCCGGCGTCG
>Ga0197142_1004762_pt1 | contig 10844 bp, 9 predicted proteins | sample GBS60_MetaG_FD_148614 | JGI IMG/M metagenome (GOLD analysis project Ga0197142, IMG submission 148614) | Sediment microbial communities from Great Boiling Springs, Gerlach, Nevada, United States - GBS 60_MetaG | ecosystem: Environmental > Aquatic > Thermal springs > Hot (42-90C) > Sediment...
TTATAAAACTCAGCAAACCGGATGGGTACGAATATTCGAGTCGCCTGCCTTACCGGACGATCGTCTCTACGACTATCAGGTGGTTGTTCGGTGGCAACAGGGGGACCAGTGGCGACAGGTACAACGACGGGTCCAAGGTCGTGCGGGGGAAGTCCTGCGATTGGATCTTAGTCAGTACCCATGAGAGCCCTTCCGAAGAGCAGCTTTTCTGGTTCTCGAAGTCAGCGTTGTGTGCGGTACTTCTGGGGTACTTGGGCCTGAAAGCACGCTTCACCGGCATAGATCGACCGCGTGATCCCATGAATCGGCAGGTGCTGTGACAGACTGCCTCACTTTCCGTAGGCTCTGTGTCGTCAAGTCACAGTTCGCATGGGAATAGGGCCTTGGCTGCTGATGTGTGTGCATTCTTTCACTCGCCTTAGGGGTTGGCACTTCGTTTGCTTATCAGACCGACGTCGGTAGGCAAGGCGAGTCGCACTCCCAGCCAATAGGTGAGGCGAATTGTATTCTGCCAAGAATTGGGGAGGAAACATCATGAGCCAAACCGGGCTAGAAGCTTTCGACAGCACGATACAAACTACCAACATCTGGCTCAACGGTATCATGGAACGGATGGGTTGGACAGACCGGCATCGGGCCTACAGTGCTTTGCGGTCTGTATTGCATGCTTTGCGGGATCATATGACGGTGGATGTAGCGGCTTCGTTTGCAGCGCAACTCCCCTTACTCATCCGCGGTGTGTTTTATGAAGGATGGCATCCCGCGGGTAAGCCGATCAAGGAGCGGCATCGTGCCGCCTTCCTGGAGCAGGTCCGTCGAGAGTTGCGTGGCTATCCGGAAGCAGATACAGAAGCGGTCGTCCAAGCGGTCCTGCATGAGATTTCCCGCCATATCACCCAGGGGGAAGTGGAAAGTGTGAAACAAGTCCTGCCTCATGAAATCCGAACCTTGTGGCCGTGAGGGGTGGTGTCTGTTCCTTGGAACCGTAAGGTATGACTTCTGTTCCCTCGGCATAGAGATTTGTCTCAAACTCAACGTGAGTGTCAGGGGGACCCAAGTGGCGGGGAAAGGATTTTCCCTGCTCTTTTGCTTTTGTCTGCCGGGGAATATCCTTAATATTCGATGTATTTTCCGCGTCGCTCCGGTGGGCATCCTTGCGGGATGATACCTGTGGATAACTAGTTTGGGAGAGAGACGATGTGGGATAAGGCGGACAGGGAGAACAAAATGGAAAGAAGGAAAAAGACGAACTAAAGAGAAATGGAAAGTAAGGAAGAAGACGAACCAAAGAAGGAAGGAAACGGACTGGTAGAACCACGGAACAGAGAGCTGCTGGGCAAATCCATCATCATGTTCCCGACAATTCGGATAAGGAGACCCTGGCTATGCAACTGCCGATGCAGATCACCTTTCACAACATGGAGCCGGATGCTGATGTTGAGCAGATGGTCCGAGAGCGGGCCCACAAGCTGGAGCGGTTTTACGAACGCATCATGTCCTGTCGGGTGGTGATCGATATACCCCACCGCCATCACAAAAATGGCAACATGTATCAGATTCGCTTAGATATTACAGTTCCAGGAGGGGAAATTGCCGTATCCCGCGAGGCACCGGGACACACTCCGGCCAAGGCTCTACCGATTGCGATCAAGGAGGCATTTGAAGCCGCCGCGCGTCAGCTGGAAGACTATGTGCGCAAGCTCCGGCATGATGTCAAACATCTGGAATCGATGCCGCATGCCAAGGTTCGGGTGGTCTTTCCAGATGAGGATTATGGGTTCCTGATCACCGCTGACGGACGGGAGATATATTTTCACAAGAACGCTTTGATCAATGCCGAGATGCGGGATTTGCAGCCAGGGACTGAGGTGGCGTTTGTGGAGCAAATGGGTGAGAAGGGACCGCAGGCCAGCACCGTGCGCGTTGTTGGACGGCATGGTCACGCCTGAAAGTCTATGCTTCTCTCAGTCGCTGATTCCGTCTCAGTCGCTAACCGTATCGGGTGCGAATCCCCGGCGGAGTTGATTGATAGTGACGGTGCGGGGCCAGAGGAATTGGAGCAAGTAATCGGGCCCGCCCGCTTTGGAGCCAATCCCACTGCGTTTGAAGCCGCCGAAAGGCTGACGTTCTACTAAGGCGCCTGTGATTTTTCGGTTGATGTACAGATTCCCCACCCGGAATTCCCTGATGACGCGGCGCAGATGCTCCGGGTGGCGTGTATAGCAACCCCCAGTCAGTGCGTAGGAGGTGCTATTGGCGATGCGAAGGGCCTCGTCTAGGTTCTGAGCACGCAGCACAGCCACAACGGGGCCGAAGATCTCCTCTTGAGCTAGAGGAGAGTCTTCTGGCACATCTGTGAAGATCGCGGGTCCGACAAAGTAGCCTTGTTGCGCCAACGGGCCGACTGAGGCTTGATAGATCAGGCGTGCATAGTGCTGAGCCTCTGCAATAGTTCTTTCGATCCGCTGGCGGGCCTCCTCGTCGATCACGGGACCAACGAAACAGGATGGATCATCGGCAGGGGCGATCACCAGACTGCGGGTTGCCTCGACGAGCCGATCCAGAAACGCCTCATAGAGCGGCTCCAGAATGATGACCCGAGAACAGGCCGAGCACTTCTGCCCACTGTAGCCGAAAGCCGAATCCACCACGCCCTTGACCGCTTCATCCAGGTCCGCATCGGCATCGATGATGATCGCGTTTTTCCCTCCCATCTCGGCAATAACGCGCTTGACATGATGCTGGCCGGGCGGTGTTCGGGCTGCCGTTTCATGAATCCACAAGCCGACACGCATGGAACCCGTGAAGGTGATGATCGAGACATCGGGATGGTCGACTAGAACTGGGCCGATCTCCTCTCCAATGCCGGGCAGAAACTGAACGACATCCGGGGGAACTCCCGCAGCTCGGAGGCAATCCATCAGGTGTGCTGCCACCACAGAGGATTGCTCAGCAGGTTTGAGAATCACGGTGTTTCCAGCGACTAAGGCTGCACTGGCCATGCCCGTAAGGATCGCCAGTGGGAAATTCCAAGGAGCGATAACCACTGCTACCCCCCGCGGCTCGTAAAAATAGGAGTTGTCCTCACCGGGAACATGACAGGTACGCGGTCGAGCCAGTCGGAGCATTTCGCGAGCATAGTATTCGCAGAAGTCAATCGCTTCCGCCACATCCGCGTCGGCTTCCCGCCAGGGCTTACCGGTTTCATAGATGATCCAGGCAGTAAGGTCCCAACGACGCTGCCGGAACTGCTCCGCCAGACGGCGCAACAGTTCCGCCCGTTCTGGCACAGGGGTATCCCGCCAGCGGGGAAAGGCCTGGCGAGCCGCCACAATCGCAGCCTGGGCATGCTCCGGTGAAGCCAGGGCCACGCGACCGACCACTTCCGTACTGCGCGAGGGGTTGACGCTGTCCAGCCAGCGGCTTGTTACCACCTCTTGACCAGCAATCACCAGTGGATACACGCCTCCGAACTGACCACGGACCCGTCCCAGTGCCGCTCGCATCTGTTCCTGAGCTTGGGGGCGGCTGAAATCCGTGTGCGGTTCGTTGCGAAACGCCGGCCAGTCGCTTGCCTCTCTCGGCGATGCGACCTGACCATCCTCGCTAGCCTCACCAGCAAAGGACCCTGAAGAGGATAACGAAGAAACCAGAACACCGGATCTGATCTGATCCCGGGGATTCATGAGCAGAATCTCCTCGGCAACACCCTCAGCAAACCCCTGGCGGAGGAACGAATCGTTGGACGAGTTTTCGAGCAGGCGACGGACCAGATAGGCCATGCCAGGCAATAGCTGACCAAAGGGAGTGTAAATCCGGACACGGCAACCTAGAGACCGCAGGGCATCCTGAATAGGCTCACCCATGCCGTAGAGCATTTGAAACTCGAAGCGCGGCAGCGGAAGTTGTCGGGCCTCCGCGGCGGCCAGGACGTGCGCGATGCTTCGGATATTGTGACTACCGAAGGCGGGTCGTAACCAGTCGCTGTGATCTAACAGGAAGTCGCTGATTTGTTCAAACGTCGCATCGCTTTCCCACTTACGCGTGAAAACGGGAACCGGCCAGCCGTTCTGGGTTGCCACAACCGTTTCGTAATCCCAATAAGCTCCTTTGACCAGTCGAATCCAGACAGGAAAACCACGAACGTGTCGAGTCCATTCGAGTAGATTCTGTATGTCCGAAGGTGTGTCCTTCAAGTAAGCCTGTAAGGCGATTCCAACATCGGTCCAGTCCCGAAATTCCGCTTCGCTGAGCACATCCTGAAAGATGCGCAACGTCAGGTCCTTGACGGCGTAGTGTTCCATGTCGAAGTTGACGAAGGCCCCTTGTTGACGAGCCAGGGTCAGGATGGGCCGAAGCCGCTGCCGTACCGCGTCGCTGACCCGCTTCGGATCGATCGGATCGAATTGGCTGTACAACGCAGAGAGTTTGATGGAAACGTTCAATCGGGGAAGAGGGCCACGGTCATCGCGATCCAGAAGAGGCTGCTCGGGCCAAGACCGGACGGATGGTGTCAATCCTTCTAGCAGACGCAGGTACTGGCGTTGCACAGCGTCGGCTTCCTTTTCCGTGAGAGTGGCTTCGCCCAACAGGTCGAGAGTAAAGGTCAGTTGACGCTGACGTAACATCTGCAGGGTTTGTAAGACCTCATCCAAGGTAGTACCTGCGATGAAGCGGAGGGCGAGTCGACGCACCGACCACTGGGCAAGATAGGATAGCCCACGAGCCGGCAGTCCCCGGCGGGGGATGAAGGGCAAAGCTAGCTGGAGCCAAAAAGGGAGATCATTCTGAGCCTCCTCAAGGTAGGCGAGGAGGTGCTCGACGATATCCTCCGACTGGACGAGTGTAGGCAATGTATCGACGAAACGGAAGAGCTGGACTTTCAGGGCCGGATGGTGCATGCCCAAACGCAGGAGTTGATCATTGAGCCAGGTTCGCGACAACGGTCTAGGTGCAAATTGTTCAGCGCGGGCAAAAATTTCCCGACCCCATTGCTGGGTGCGTGCTTCGATTGCAGAGAGGGATAGCGGAGCTACTGTCTCACGACCCATAGGTGCCAGTCCTGGTGATCAGACGAATGGGTAACCTGGCACAGGAGGCGTCATCCCGTTGCAAAGCCACTATGCTGCGTAGTAGCATGAGTAGTAACGGCCTCGTTCGATTGCCCCAAGTATTGTCAGCAACATTCTACAAGTAACCATCATGACAATCGATAAAATTGGCAGGTTTACGGTCCTGGAAACCCTGGGTGGAGGCGCACACAGTCGTATCCTGCGGATCCGTCGGGAGGAAGACGGACGCGAATATGTTCTCAAGCTCATCTCTATTGATAGTCCGGAGGACCTGAAATATCTCGAACAGGCCAGGCACGAATTCCGTGTGGGACAGATGCTCCAGCATCCCAATCTGGTCAAAGTCCATGCCCTGGAGATCGAGAAAGGTTGGTTCACGGGGCCGAAAAAGGCACGCCTGCTGATTGAATATGCCCCTGGTACCCCGATGGATAAGCTCCCCTTACTCCGCCTGCCCAAGCTCCTACGGGTGTTGGAACGGATCGCTGATGCTCTGACGCATATGCACAAGCAAGGTGTCTATCATGGCGATCTCAAGCCAGGGAACTTGATTTATGATCGGGGCACACGCGTCAAAGTCATCGATTACGGCCTGGCCTGGATCCGAGGTGAGGGGAAAAATCGAGTGCAGGGAACCCCTGAATACATGGCTCCTGAGACGGTCGAGCACAAGATCGTCAATGAACGAACCGACATTTACAACTTCGGTGCCACCATGTATCGCCTGACTACCTTACAATTGCCTCCCTGTTGGGTGCCTCCAGAAGGAGGATTACCTCTGAACTCGAAGTTGTTTCTGGAGCAACTCAAACCGGTCCGCTCGCTCAATCCCGCCATTCCGGAGCGATTGGCCGACTTGATCCATGCGTGCCTCCAACCTAACGCCCACAAACGTCCCGAACGCATGAGCGTAGTTCAAGGTGTCTTGGATGAATTGGCAGATGCTGCCGCTACCCAGCTTGATCCTTCGGAATGGGAGGAATGAAATCAACTCGACCCTTCAGGATGCGAAGAAGAAACAGTAAGAGGTTACTCAAACTGTTCTCATGGTTTTGCTCTGAGCAAACTGTTCTCATGCTTGCAATCGGAACCCTATCGAAATCGCTAACGAACATCCGGGAGGAAATTCCGACCCTGCAGCTGGGAAACAAGTCCGAGCGGTTCCTGCACGGCCAATGTCACAGAAAGCGATGGAAGCCGCACTGCCGCTCGACAGCGAGTGCTCCTGATCATGCTCCGATTGGCAATTCGCCCCTTAGTGAGTGTTACCCGTCAGGTCCAGTGTCTGGCGGTTTACTATTGAATGCTGCCGTCAGATAAAGTGGTTGGTGGTTCACCAGCGAATGCTGTTGGAGGTGACATCAGCGTGAAGGTTGTCGGCATAGTATCCATAATCCAGCGATTGACACGCCGTAGTCCAGTAAGGTACCAGGAGGAACCTGAGGAGTAGGTTTCCTGATGCACCGAGGCTCCCTTGTGGCGATAGCGGCTGGCCAGGCAGCGGAGAGTCGAACGGGAAAGCCTCGGCTGAAGCTCTGCACCTAGAAACAGCTGTATCCCCCATGGAACACACCTTGCCAGGCGGTCTTTATGAACATCTTCCGGTGTGGGATGGAGTAATGCCAGGCCGGCGACCGCCTGGTCGCATGACGCCACAAAACGCTCAGCTACAACGGCAGCGTGTCCGACACCAATGACGTACAACCGGGGCGTAGGTGTGTTCCAGCGTTGACGAGCGATCTGGAGCAGATTCTGGAGATAGTGGATGTCCGCTGGTCCCTCTTCCGCCCAACCCCACTGGATCTGACCATAACTATTGACCGCGATTTTCCGGCTTCCCCGGGGGCAGAGCACAATGTAGTTACGATTGCTCAGATGCGGCACTCGGGCGAAAGTTTCCCAGACATCACTACCGTGGGGATGCAAAAGCAGAACCCAAGGATAGGGATATTTCGGTTGGTACTCCGCAGGCAGGAAGACAGGGCACGGCCGATGTGCTGCATGCAGAACGAGGGACCGACCCACTCCGGCAGGTTTACTTTGGCGACACGAGTAGAAGTCGTCATCCGGCATAGATCGTTACCTGTGAATAAGTCCAGTCACGCTCCAGAACATTCGTGCTGCACAGGCCCAGTCAGTTGGGGGGGATTGCTCGTGCTGATCCACCTCACCCTCCGTCACGGATGGCCGATGCGGAGGATGTGCGACAACTTTACGTTGAGTTCTCCACACATTCAAGGCAAAGGCAGCACTTCTTGAGGAAAAATTGTCACTGCGGAGATTTTTTCGCACGATTACTCCAACTACACATAATGCAGTGGAATGGGAAAACGGCATGAAGTCAACCGACCTTACCGATTTCAGCGGTGTGTTCTTGCGGTAGCCCCCTCGGGCGCGTGGAGTATTTGACCGGATCGCTGCTACCCCTCCATCCGCAGCGTTCCGCATAATCCGAGCGATGCGCATATCTCTATCTCTGTTAGAGTTATGACAAATGTGCTAGGCAAGGTATGACAAAGATGTCAAGCAAGGGGCTGAGGCGGGATCATCTTTCGGGAGTCGATCAGGCCGCGTTCCCGCAAATAATTCAGGATCATGGCTACCCCTTCCTCCACGCTTTGCCGGGAAGCGTCATACACCAACTCCGGTTGCAACGGCGGTTCGTAAGGATCATCAATCCCAGTGAAACCTAAGCCCTTGCCCGCGGCCACGGCAGCTCGGGCCTGTTGATACAATCCCTTCGGATCCCGTTGCTCGCACCAAGACAAGGGCGTGCTCACGTAGATTTCGATAAACGGCAGTGGACCACCTTTGTTTTGTTCATGGATACGCCGAACGGCGTCGCGATCTTTTCGATAGGGACTGATAAAACTGGTCAAGGCGAAAAGACCGGCATCGGCAAACAGGCGAGCCACCTCGCCAATCCGTCGGATGTTCTCCTCACGATCCGCTGCACTGAAGCCTAGGCCGAACCGGCGTGCTTGTTCCTCGGAGTAGCCTCGGGTTTCCATGAGTATCTTCGCGCCGGCATTCAACCCGAAACGAATATTGTCGCCGTCGAGCACGTAAGCGGCATGACCCTGTTGGATCAGGACCTGCTCCAAGGCCATCGCCAATGTGCTTTTACCTGAACCGGACAAACCGGTGAACCACAGCGTTCCTCCACTCTGACGGAGTAGAGCTCGTCGCTCCTCGCGTGTGACCGCCCCGGGATGATAGAAAATCTGGGTGGGTTGGATGGTCTCCATCGTTGGCCTGATCCCTTCTTCTATGACGTCTGTTGATCCTGTTTCTCCAAGTCAGGGGAAAAGATGTTTTAGTGTTTGCCACAAGTAACGTCTGGAGGGATGGTGTCCTGTACTTTCAGGAAAAAGTACCCTGGTGACCCATGGAAATTTGGTATCAGTTGCACGGGGATACACCTCGCCTCAGGAAGTTCCTAGGAAGTTCTGATATCCAGAGATGTTTGCATCGTTAGGAATCTAGACAATCAGCCAGGCTCCGGGGTCCATCATTACGGCATTACGGTACAGCGACGCGGAATTCCACCGCTGAAGAAGGGCCACTTCGGCGTCCTGTGGCATCGCTCACTTCAACCGTGGCGGTGTAGACTCCTGGTTGCTCGGGCACGGGAAAGGCACAGAGGAGATAATAATCTCGAACGGGGCCGCGTGTGTAGCGCTTTTCCTCGAAACGCATGACGGGTCCGCGTCGACGGCGGTCTGCGGGGTCGGGCATAGCCACAGCCTGACCGTGGGCATCGCGGATTACTACAGAAGCCTGGACTTGAATGAGCCAGCTTTCCCCACGAGGCCCTGGACCAGGTTGCCCACCGATATTCCGCACTTCAATGTACAGTTGAGCCAGGTCACCCGGTCGATAGGGCATGTTCGTCGGCCGTGGTTCATACCGGCGGTACCCATGAACAGGGTGGCAAAAGGCGACTGTCCCCAAGCGTAGTGCAGCGTACCTTTCCAAACGCTCGGTAAGAGCCTGCAGTTGATCTAATACTTCTGCGGCGGTGGTGGCATCCTCACGCCAGCGAATCGCTGCGCCACTGCTCAACACGGGGAGCAATGCCAGTACGAAGTCTTGATTCTCTGCATCCAGCATGGCTAGGGCTTCGATGGCTCGTTCCGGCTTCCCCTCGACGTGAGCACGGACTGCAGCGAGCAAGGGGGGATCAGGACCAGGGGAAACAACAGCTCCGGCCGAGGAAACCGGCCATAGATCCCAGTTTGGCGTTTTGTCCGGTCCTTTCTCGGTTTGTCTTTCCCCAAAGGGCTTTTCCTCGCAGGACAACTTTGACTCCTCTCCATGAGGCTCCCTCGAAACGTTGGCTTCCTCAACCTTCGATCCCCCATTGCTCCAGGGGTTCTCCTGCGACCGTCGCACTACATCCCCCGGACGACTGGGATAGCTGGCAAAGTCCGTCACCACAGGACGGGCAACCGGAGGCTGGTGAGAAGGGGAATCCCCTCGAACTCTGCTCGGGTCGTCTCTACCGTGCGATGGCAGGGTCCACGCGAAGAAGGTCTTGCAACCGCATGCACCGGTCCACCACAAACCTGCGACCAGCAAAATCATCCGTCGCCCTAGACCCCATTTCATCGATCCTCTCGCTGTTTCGGGTTGAGCCTCGCCATCGTGCAACCGCTCATCATCGCTCCACCAGCGACTCCAGGTCCATAACTTTCGCTGTTGCGGGCGCCAAGCGGAATCCCGAGACGCGTCTGGTCACCGCATACATCAGGATCGCCGGAGCTTCTGAGAAAAAGTGGATCATACACCGTAATTGTTTCGTGGCTGCTCCAGTAAGTGGGGGGTTGGTTGCGAGGTTGTACTGCAACAAGGGGGAAATGCGTTAGGGGTCAGGATTTTCTCCGTCCTAGTGGCAGTTTGGCTAGCAGAATCCTAAATAGTAAAGATGGGAGGGAGAGAGGAAGGAGTCGTGGCGAGCGTCATGCAAATCCTTGAAGCATGGGCAGGCGCATGAGCACGGGATACTGGCTAGGGGTGGACCTGGGCGGGACGAAAATCCTGTCGGGGCTGTTCGACGCGGAGATGAAGCTTGTCGCCCGCTCCAAGCAACCGACGGCAGCCGAAGGTGGACCCAGTGCTGTGATCGGCCGCCTAGTGCAAGGAATCGAGGCGGTATTGAGAGAAGCCGGTGTGGAGTTCCACCAGGTGCGGGGGATGTGTATTGGTGTACCTGGCCAGGTGGAGATTGGGACAACCCGAGTTCGATATGCCCCAAACCTGGATTGGCGTGATGTGGATATCAAGCCGCTGTTACCCGCCACATGGACCTGGCCGGTGCTCGTGGAAAATGACGTGAGGATGGGAACTTACGGCGAATTCACCCACGGGGCGGCCCGGGGAGCCCGGAATGTGCTGGGAGTGTTCGTCGGTACGGGAGTAGGCGGTGGCTTGATCCTCGATGGTAAACTTTACACAGGCTTCAACGGAAATGCCGGCGAGTTTGGCAACCTGGTCGTCCACTGGCGACAGGGAACCATTTTGGAACATATCGCCGGGCGCAAGTTCATGATGAAACGAGCCAAGGACATCCTCGACGATGCTCCCAAGCGGGTCCGCAAGGAATGGAAAGGGATCGACTTGTCACAGGTACGCAGTTCTCAACTTGCGGAGTTTTACCAGCGGGATGACCCTGTAGCCGTGCAGCTGGTGGATGATGCGGCTCGGGCTTTGGGAGCTGCCATCGGCGGGGCCGTCAATTTCCTCAATCCCGAAGTGATTGTCATTGGCGGA
>Ga0197142_1004763_pt1 | contig 10843 bp, 13 predicted proteins | sample GBS60_MetaG_FD_148614 | JGI IMG/M metagenome (GOLD analysis project Ga0197142, IMG submission 148614) | Sediment microbial communities from Great Boiling Springs, Gerlach, Nevada, United States - GBS 60_MetaG | ecosystem: Environmental > Aquatic > Thermal springs > Hot (42-90C) > Sediment...
GCTTACGCCATCTACAGAAACGACAGCAAACACCCCCTTTTCAGGGAAAACAGAGAGTAAAGGAGGAAATTCACTGATGAGCATGCGTTGGTTGGCTTTGGGGCTAGCTTTGCCGGTTGCCTTAGGTGGCGGCTTTTTCTTCAGTGCTGCCATCGCGCAGCAGGTTGCGCCAGAATTAAAGGAAAAGCCTAAGGAAAAGCCGAGGCCGAAACCCCAAACTAGCCCCGTGGCCGAGTTGGATGAACTTTTCCGCCAAGTGACGCCCACATCGCTACCCAAACCATTGCCTGTTGCGCCTTGTTCTCGACCGATGGTGGTGCGGTCTGTCAGCTTAACGGCACCCCCACCTAGCCCTGCTACGCCCTTGGCGTCGGAGTTACCGGCAACGATTTGGACGACGCTCCAGGGGCCTAATGGAACCACCGCCTGGGGCAATGCGCAACCCGACAAAGTGTTTGCCCATACCTTCCAGTGGCAACCGCCCTGTGCCATGGGCTGCCGCATGGGGGGCACGCTCACCTTCACCTATCGCAACAATTTGCCGGCGACAAGTAACACGGCTCCTGATGCCGGGAATGACAAGTATTACGTGTACAATGGCGGCACTTTGTTCCAAAGCGGCTCTTTGTACACCTCGCCGAGTCCAGCCGGTCAAACCTTTACCAAAACCCTGACCCTCTCGCCGGCGGAGGTGGCCAACAACAAGGTGACGCTTGTGGTGCAAGATGACACGGCGCTGGTGAATGCCAAGCTTGACCTTAAGTACTGCTGCTGTGAATGCCGTTTCCCGATTCAGTAAATTCCTGCAGCCTGGGCGCAGTTAACGCTGGCCGGTGATGATAAAGGCCACCCGTTGCCCGATGTTGGTGGCGTGGTCGGCCATCCGTTCTAAATGGCGACTGGCCAGCGCCAGCAAGAGGTAGGGTTCCAGACGGGCAGGGGGTTGGGCGGACACCTCGCCCAGCGGCGTATGGGCCAACTGCCGGTACACCTGCTGGTAGAGGGCGTCCACCACCTCGTCCATCTCTTTGATGTGTTTCCCGACCGTGGCATCCAAATCCGCCAGGGCCACCAAACTGGTCGCCAACATCCGCTGCGCTTGGGTGGACATGGCCTGAATATCCGTCAGGCAGACATGGGTGGGGTAGGGAAACAGCCGGATGGCAATTTCGCCCAAATCTTCGGCGTAGTCCCCAATCCGCTCCAAATCCCGCACCAACTGCATCCAGGCCCCCAACAGGCGCATATCCTGGGGTTCTACGGGGGCAGGGGTCATCATGCGCAGACATTCCACCTCAATCTGCCGGTAAAAGCGGTCAATTTGCTGGTCCAACAGAGGAATTTCCTCGGCAGCGGCCAGGTTGCGCTCAAACAGGGCCTGGTGGGACAGGCGAAAAGAATGTTCCACCAAAGCGCCCATACGCAGGACGTTTTGTTCCAGGTGACGCACCTGCCGGCGAAAAGAGGGAGGGTTGCCAGGGGAGGGGATCAAAGTAAAGGTGTGAAAAAGCGTATGTTAACCGGATTCCTATCCCTTCAGTTGTAGCGTAATTCCTAAGGGTAAAGATGGCGTTAAGGGGACGGGGATTGGCTGCAGCAGCAAGTTCCCTAACGTACACTGGAGCCATCAGCATTTCCCAAGGGGACATGGGACGCACGGTACGCACCTTGCAGCAGTACAAACAACAGGGGCGCAAGATTGTGGGGGTGACCGCCTGGGATTATCTGCTGGCGGAAATTTTGGACCAGGCGGGGGTGGATGTGATCCTGGTGGGCGATTCCCTGGGAATGGTGGCGCTGGGGTATGAGACCACGCTGCCGGTGACGCTGGCGGAAATGATCCACCATGCCAAGGCGGTGCGACGGGGAGTGAAAGAGGCCCTGTTGGTCTGTGATTTGCCCTTTTTGAGCTATCACATCAGCGCGGCGCAGGCGCTCCAGAATGCCGGGCGCATCCTCAAGGCTACGGGGGTGCAGGCGGTGAAATTGGAGGGGGGGTCGCCGCAGGTGGTACAGACGGTAACGCGGTTGGTGCAGGCGGGGATTCCGGTGATGGGGCATCTGGGTCTTTTGCCCCAGGCGGTGCATCAGTTGGGGGGCTACCGGCAACAGGGAGGTACGCCGCAGGCGGCAGCTCTGCTTTTGGAGCAAGCCCTGAAGCTCGAAGCAGCAGGCATTTTCGCCCTGGTGCTGGAGCATATTCCTGACCCGGTGGCGCAAACCATTACCCAAAAATTGACCATTCCCACGCTGGGGATTGGGGCGGGCGGCGACTGCGATGGACAGATTCTGGTCACCGCGGATTTGCTGGGATTGACCGCACAGCCTCCCCCTTTTGTGCGACCTTTGGCGCGGTTACGTCAGGACATTACCCAAGCGGTGACGGCCTACGCCCAAGCTGTGCGGCAAGGGGAATTCCCTTAGCCACCTGTCGCTGCTTGGGCCAAAGTGTTAAGATTTTTTAATATTGGCGATGCGGGCGTGGGTATGGCGTTGGTTTCGGTGGCGCCCTGGTGGCGGTTGCAGTGTTTGTGGGAGGGGGAGGAAGAGGCCCTGCCGGTGGGGGTGCTGTCTCCGTGGTGGCGGTTGCTGTTGTTGAGCGATGGTTCTCTGACCCGGCATCTGCAGTTTATTACCGGGCGGGCGGTGGTGGTGCAGGTGGTGGATATGTCGCCGGTGGGGTGGGTGACAGACGGAGCACCCGCCGAGCTGCGGCAGATTGAGGGGCCGTGGGTGCGGCGGCAGGTGTGGTTGCAGACGGAGACGGGCGAACGGCTGGTCTATGCCACGTCTTGGTGGCCTGCGGCCTTGGTGGATCGGTATTTACAAAACCGGGATTGGCCAATTTGGACCAGTTTGCGGCAGTTGCGTTTGGAATTGTACCGGGACATCCGCCGTTTGTATTACGGGAACTGTGGGGAATTGGCGCAGGCGTTTGCCAGTCGTGGTCCGTTTTGGGGACGGCATTATCTTTTTTGGCACCAAGGGCGGCCCTTGACGTTGATTTATGAGGTGTTGTCGTCCCGGTTGAACCGTTATCTGGGGCCATCCCAACCCCCTGTCCCGGTGTCTTTTGAGGGCGATTCAGGGGGCGGGGGAGCCGAGCAGTTCGCTGACGGTCACGAACTCTAAACCCTTAGCCCGCAAAACGGCAATGACCTGTGGTAAGGCATCGGCGGTGCTGCTGTAGATGTCGTGCATCAGAATAATCGAACCGGCGCGGGCCTGGTCTTGTACTGTCTGGATAATCCGTTGCGGGTTGCGGTGTTGCCAGTCGCGGGTATCTACATCCCAAAGCACCAGGGATAAACCCAGTTGGGCCGCCAACTCTCTGGTCGTGCGGTCGAAATGGCCATAAGGGGGGCGCAAATACCGCGGACGGATGTCCACCTGTTGGCACACCAACGTCTGGGTGGTGGCAATTTCCTGGTGGACGGCGGCGCGGCTGAGGGTGACCAGGGAGCGGTGATTGGTGCTGTGGTTGGCAATTTCATGGGTTTCTGCCTGCATGCGCCAGAGCAATTGGGGGTTGCGGCGCGCCATCCGCCCTTGGACAAAAAACGTAGCTGGTACCCCTTCCTGCCGGAGAATGTCCAGAATCCGCCGGGTTTGCTTGGCATCGGGGCCATCGTCAAACGACAGCGCCACCCGCGGCAGATGGCCGGACCCGCGGTAATGCACCCGGCTTGGGGTGGGGGTGGGTGGGTCACTACAACTGGCAATGGGTGGCGCCACGGTCACTTTGCGGCTGTAGTAGGCCACCGGCTGGGTTCCCTGCCAGGCCTGGACCCGCAGCAACCGTTCTCCACCCCTACGCATGCGGGTCAACCAGCGGTATTCCGGCCCCGCCCCCGTCTGTTCTCCCAAAAATTCCTGGTCCAGCCACACGACCACCCGGCTGGCGTCTGGCACCTGGACGACCACCTCGTACATCCCTTGGCGCGGCAGGAGTTGCGCCTGCACCGGCACGCCCTGATTGGGTTGGTGGGGCATCCCCACAGGTGGCGCCGTCCGCAGCGCCCGCAAGACCTGGTAGGCCACCTGGGACAACCCGCGACAATTGTCCCCGGCCCGGTAGGCCGGCATTGCCACCGCCAATAGGTAGCGTTCCCGACCGGCCAGGATCACCCCACTGTCCACACAGTGCCTGCTGAGCACCCATCCCGGCTTGTGGCAGATGCGGGGCGTCCCTCCCAAGGCCGCCTTGACGCCCGCAGCAAAAAACGACGGTTCTGCCTGGCACAACAACTCGGTGAGCCACGCCGCGGTTGCCGTCGGGATGCGAAATTGTTCTGCCTCCCCCAACTCCGCATGCAGCACCACCCGCCGGATCGCTTCCGTCATTTCAAATAAATTGGCGCAATTGCCCTGCGCTGGACAGGTGCCATTCCCCCGTGCCCGGCGGGGCGGAATCACTTGCTGCCGCTGCCCCTGGCGCAGAATCAACCTTGGGCTGGTGTGAATATCTAGCATACCGCTGTACCCCCGTTGCAACTGGGTGGTGGGAAATCCCCGTTCTCGGGAAAGAAACTGTTGGTTCAGCCAGTCGAGGCCCACCAACTGCACCGTCAGGTCGTAGTCCAGATTGGAACTTTTCCGAATCGCCCGGTCAATGATCCGTTCGAGCGTATCTTGCAGCCGCGGCCAGACCACCGTCACCTGGCGGCTAAACCCCTGGGCGTGCACCCACTCCAAGGCCGCCACCGCAGGCAGAATTTTCACCGTCGAAGCGGGCCAAAACTGCTGGCTAAACGCCCCCAGTCCGGCTTCATAAAAACGATAGGCTGGCCGTCCCCCCACCCCCGGTTCAATCTGGGCGGCATAGACCGCAGTTCCCGGCGGCAAACCCCGCAACTGCTGGGCTAACCATTGCCGGTCCATCACCCGTTGGACACCCCATACCCAAGGCACAGGTGACTCCTGCGCCGCTGCCGGCTTTACCTTGGCTGGCCGCACAACCGACAGCGCGACCTGGGTATGGTGCCACCACCAGCCGCCGCCCAAACCACTGCCTAGCAACCCAAGACTCAACGGCAACACCCAACGGCGGGGACGGGCTGTGATTTCCCCCTGTCCCTGGGGCAGCCGTCGCCTCTTCCCTGGGGAGGTCAACCCCGGCCATCGCCACCTAGCCCACCACAGCGTTGCCATACGCCGCTCGTTCCTCACCCTTGGCAACCCGCACACGTGCCCCTCGCTGTGTAGCTGGTGTTTGAGGGGTGAGGCCGTACCAGCAAATTAAAAGCAAGTAAAGCAAACAAAGTAATACCCATATTGGGCAGAGACAAAGCGTTTAGGTGGGGGTGTAGTAGGCAGCTACATCGTCCAAAAGCTGGGGCAAAGCGAGTTGGGTACTCACCTGCACCTGGGGGTGACGCACTGTGACCAGCACTTGGGCGACCAAGGGACTCGGCCACAGATTGGGATTGCAAAACAACTCCAAAGCGACCGCCCCTGTATGCCCAAAATGCCATTCCGGGCGGGGAATGGGCTGTTGCCAGCTTTGTTTGAGGGTCTGCAAGCGTTGGGCCAGTGCCGCCGCTGCGGTCTGGTCAAAAGCCACCTGCACACACCCTTGGGGGACATGGAGAACCAGCATCCGTTCCGGCCTCTTGCAACCATGACGAAGGATTTTCCTCTGCCCTAGCGTACAATGCCAAGGTGACCTGGTTGCTGTGGCTGGATGGTCTGTAACCGTTGCCTATGACGGCTCGCTACCGCGCTGACTTGCTGGCTCTGCTTGCCGCTTTGGCCTACCAAGAGGGGGAATTTGTCCTCAGTTCGGGGCTGCCTAGTCCCTACTACATCAACTGCAAAACCGTTACCCTGCATCCCCAAGGGGCCTACTGGGTGGGGCATCTGTGCCGCGAGTTGCTGCGTCCAGAGACGGTGGCGGTCGCCGGATTAACGCTGGGCGCTGACCCCATCGTAACGGCAATTGCGGTGGTTTCTGCCCCCACAGCCCAGCCGGTCAGCGGTCTGATTATCCGCAAGACGCCCAAAGGCCACGGGGCGCGCAGCCAAATCGAAGGGCCGTTGCCCCCCCCAGGCAGTGCCATTACTGTCGTCGAGGATGTGGTCACGACCGGCCAATCCTTGGGCCTGGCGGTAACGGTGTTGCGGGCGGCGGGGTACCAGGTGACCCAGGGCCTTGCTCTCGTAGACCGTCTCCAAGGTGGCGCTGCTTATTTGGAACGCTTGGGCGTGCATTTGACCCCCCTATTTACCCTGCCGGAAGTGCAAGCCCATTACCACCAACAGTCTGCCCGTGCGCCGCAGCCCTAGTCATGCGATAATGGCAAACACCATCCAGGCATCCAGGAGGAAGCCATGGTAAGGGGAACCAGCACTGCGGTGGGCAATAGGCCGTCTCGTGATGCGTAACGAACCGCCGGAACTGTTGCAAAAACGCCTGTGGGTCCAAGGGCGTAAATTTCGCTACGAGATCAACCGTCTGCGCCTGCCCAACGGCACGGAAGGGGAATGGGAATGTGTGCGCCATCCGGGGGGAGCGCTGGCGGTACCGGTGACTCCAGAAGGGCAATTGGTGCTGGTACGGCAGTATCGGTTTGCGGCCCAGGGGCGGTTGCTCGAATTTCCGGCGGGGACGGTCGAGGGGGGCGAGGACCCCTTGACCACCATTCAGCGGGAACTGCAAGAGGAAACCGGCTACCAAGCCCATACCTGGCGCTCCCTGGGGCAATTTTTCCTGGCGCCTGGCTATTCCGATGAGGTGATCTATGCCTACCTGGCGACGGATTTGGCCCCCTTGGCCCACCAACCCCGGCGGGATGTGGACGAGGATATGGCGGTGGTGTTGCTGTCGCCTTTAGAATTGCAAGCGGCCATTGACCGGGGCGAGGGCGTAGATGCCAAAACCATTGCCAGTTTCTTTTTGGCGCGCCGGGTTTTGGGCATGGGAGATTTTAAGGAAGTTTGAAAACTGCGGGGGCTGGCAGGAACCCTGATACCCTATAATCGTTAACCTACACGCGCGGGCTTATGGTGCAAATTAACGCTGTTTTAATTTTCGCCTTCTGTTTGGCACTGGTCTTTTTCAGCTTGCAGAATATGGAACCGGCCACGGTGCATCTGGTGATCGGCTCTTATAGCGTCACCTATCCGCTGGCGGTGGAATTGATTATTGCCATGGGGGTCGGGGCAACCTTGGCCTGGTTGTTCGGCATTTGGAACCAGTTTCAACGGTGGTTGATCGCCCGGCGGGAATTGCGGCGGCGGGACCAGAAAATTGCGGCGCTGGAAAAAGATATTGCCCAATATCGTCAGCAACCTTCCCTGCCCAGTCCGGTGGAGGAAACCGCCCGTTAATGACTCGGTACGTGGGGCTGGTTGCCGCCGGAGAAGGCGGCTTGGTGATTCACCTATTGGCCCAAGCGGACACCAACGGTTGGGTTGCCGTACCCGCCCAGGTGATCCCCGCTCCCCCCCACCTGACCCCCGGCAGTTTGGTCTGGGTCGTGGGAGAAACCTGTCTGCCCTTGACCCCTCCCTCCCTTCCCCAACTCCAAACCCTCTTGAATGTGCAGACCTCCCTGGTAGCGCAACAACGGCGACAACTGGAGGACCGCGTTCCCTGGCTAGAAGAACAACACCGCCATTACCAAACCCAAATCGCCCAATGGGAACAAACCCACCAAGCCTGGCAACAACACCAAACCACCCTCGGCCAACTGCGGGGGGAACTCAACCGCCGTCGCGCCCTCATCCAATTCCTCGAACAACACCTCCAAGACTACAACGACCTACTCCAACAGCAGCAGTACCTGGTGCAGTACATCCTCGCCCAACGGTTTAGCCCAACGGGCGACCCACCCCTCCCTGCCGAGCTTGAGGCCCTGCTGTCTCGCCTTGTCCAGCAAGCTGCTGTACTGCAAAACCACCTTGCCCAACGCCGTACCCTTAACCGGCATCCCCCCGACGTTTACCTGCGCGCCCTGGCCCGCCAGCAACAGGCCTACCAAACCGACCAACTCCTGTGGCAGCAACTTTGTCAGGAACTCACCCACCTCCTGCAGCAGACCGGCTATCCAGCGCCCCCCGGTTGGGACTGGTTCCAAACGGAAATCCAAAACCACTGGCAGCGCAGCCAAGCCCTCTACACCCAGCAAAAAACCTACCTGCAACAGGAACAGGCCGACCTGCAAGCTTTAGAAGCCCGTCTCGTCCGCGAAGAGCAAACCGCCCAAGAACTCAGCCAAGCCCTAGCCGCCCACCAGCGCGCCTGGGAGCAAAGCAGCCAGGAATACTCCCGTTGGCAGGCCATCTATACCCTGCAAAAGGAGCTACTCGACACCCTGGCCGACCTACTTCAGCAAGCGCAAGCCCAGGTACAGGAACTGCAAACCCAAACCCCCTGTCCTGCCCAGCTCAACTCTGTCGGCGTCGGCGAATGGCTACTCAAAGCCCTGTGGGGTTGCCTTAGCGCCCAGTGGGAACCCACCGCCGGTGCTGTCCCCTTCTTAGAAGGTTTATCCGCCGAAGACGCCCGCATCGTCTTGCAAACGGGCACCTATGCCACCTACCAACCCGGCGAACCCCTGATCCAAGCCCACGACCTCGGCCAGGAAGTCTATGTCATTCAAAGCGGCCTGGTCGAAGTCCGCAACCCCCAGGGAGATACCATTGCCCTGTTGGGGCCAGGACGCATTGTCGGGGAAGTCGCCTTCATTACCGGCGCCCGCCGCACCGCCAATGTCATTGCCCTCAGTCCCACCCAAGCCGTCATCCTCAATCACAGCGCGATGGAACACCTGACCCAGCATCACCCCCAAGTCGCGGCCAAAGTTTTGCTCAATCTTTCCCGGCTGGTGGCCCAACGCCTAGGGCGCCATTAAACCGCCCGGCCACGATGCGCCCAACCCACCGCCTCGCTAATCGTCCCCAGATTGAGTGCCGTCAATCGTTCCACCAAACCCTGCAAAATGGCCTTAACCACCCCTGGCCCCTGATACACCCAACCCGTGTACATCTGTAACAAACAGGCCCCCGCCGCAATTTTTTCCCAAGCATCTGCCGCGCTGAAAATTCCCCCCACCCCCACAATCGGTAATCGCCCCTGCGTCTGTTGATAAATGAAATGAATGACCTCCGTCGAACGCCGGGCCAAAGGACGACCACTCAGCCCCCCCTTTTCCTGGGCCTGCGCACTTTTTAAGCGCGGGCGATTCGTGGTTGTATTTGTGGCAATCACCCCCGCCAACCGATAGGTCATCACCAAATCCACAAGCGCCGCAATCGCCTCATCCGCCAAGTCCGGGCTAATTTTTAACAGCAGGGGTTTGGCCCCGTCATTTTCTGTTTGTAACGCCGCTAAAATGGGTTCCAACAGTGCCTTTGCCTGTAACTCCCGCAGGTTGGCCGTATTGGGAGAACTCACATTAATTGCGAAGTAATCGCCATAGTTTTTTAAGCAGCGAAACCCGTACACATAATCCCGCCAGGCCTGGTCTAAAGGAGTATCTTTCCCCTTTCCCAAATTAATCCCCAAGGGAATGCGACGTTTTGCCAATTCCGTATCTAACCGCTTTTTGAGGTGTGCTACCCCCTGATTATTAAAACCCATACGGTTAATAATTGCCTGGTCTAGCGACAAACGAAACAAACGGGGTGGGGGATTTCCCGGCTGGGGTTGCGGCGTAACCGTACCCAATTCGGCAAACCCAAATCCAAAATCCGCCCACCAATCCCAGGCCAAACCATCCTTATCAAAACCAGCCGCCAATCCCAAGGGGTTGGGGAAATGACAACCCCAAATCTGTTGATGTAATGCTAAGTGATTATAAGTGCATTGCTGATGAATGAATTGCCTTAGTCCCTGGTGTTCTCGCCAGCGATGCAATTGTTGAATCAGGGTGTTATGGAGCCATTCCGGGTCAAACCTAAAAAGCCAAGGGCGCACCAACCAGGGGTAAATGTTCATCGCAAAGCAATCAGAAATCCAGCAACTACAACGTCACTATAGCAATCCCAACTCAGCTTTGCCCAGGGGTTATAGCAATATGAAGGAAATAATTTATAACCAGGAAATTCTACAGAGCCAAAGGACAGAGGTGTTAGCCCTGCAACCCATTTCTCAAGAGAGTTAGAATTATAGCTAGGTAGGTTAAGGTTGTCACCTTAAGATTCATGGCTGCGCCACGCAAGCTATAGGAAACCAATGTGGGGTTACGCCCAGCGAACCATATCATGTCAACCTTTGTATGCTTAGCTATATCATCTCAGAGCAACAATTCTCCCTTAGATATTGCTGAATCAAGATAGGATTTACCTGGCAAAATCCAGCAACAAATTGCATATTTCTCGCTAGAAACCCCATGTTTTCTATGAATGTGCACGTCACTTTTTAGTTCACCTTTTGAGTTCACAATGTTGCCAACCTTTCGACCCACGCCAGTTGCTTAGGCAGGCAAATGGTCTTGAGGTCGTAGTGCGCCTGGACAAACGCGCGAGCATTCGCCCCCAACCGCTGCCGTTCTGCCGGGTCATCCAAAAGGCTGCAGACCTCATTGGCCAGCCCAGCCACGTCGAAGAAATGAACCAAGCGCCCCGTTTCCCCATGCCGGATGGCTTCGTGCAGGGGTGGGGTATCGCTGGCGACAATAGCACAACCCGCGCTCATGGCTTCAAGCAAACTCCAACTCAGCACAAACGGGTAGGTGAGATAAACGTGCACACTATAGTCAAGCATGGTAAGGTTGTCCTATTATAGGATAGACATTTTGGAGAAAAGCGATGGCAAGACCATACAGTTACGATTTGCGTCAAAAAGCAGTCGAAGCAGTCTTAAACGGGGCAAAACGAGTTGAGGTTAGCAAGTTATTTG
>Ga0197142_1004764_pt1 | contig 10843 bp, 11 predicted proteins | sample GBS60_MetaG_FD_148614 | JGI IMG/M metagenome (GOLD analysis project Ga0197142, IMG submission 148614) | Sediment microbial communities from Great Boiling Springs, Gerlach, Nevada, United States - GBS 60_MetaG | ecosystem: Environmental > Aquatic > Thermal springs > Hot (42-90C) > Sediment...
CAAATGGGTTGCGAGTCTTCAGGCGATTGGAAAATGGGGTACAGTATCGATGGCAGGTGCAGGCATTCCCAGAAGACATTGACCGGCGCTATGGTGTGGCATCGGAGTTTTTGGGGTTTCGCGTAACCATCAATTAAAAAACCATAAATTTCGAGCAAATGCTAAAAAAAATTTGCATCATTGCATTGATTTGTGTAACTTTGGCGCAGAACTCAGAAGCCCAAGTATTTGGAACACCGCAGCAAGGTGCAACTCCTCAGACCCAAAGTGATGTACCGTCAGCATATTTTTTTGGTCAAGGACAAGGTATTTTAATTGATGTCAATCTTTGGGGACAAATAGGTAAGCCGGGAAAGTATTATGTGCCCTACAATACAGACCTTGTATCCTTGCTCTCCATTGCTGGTGGACCAGCAGTGACGGCAAAGTTAGATGATATACGCATCATACGATACGCCCGAGCCGATACAGCTGTCGTCGAAAAAGTGGTAAGAGTGGATATTGAAAAATTTATTGAAACAGGAGAGCAAAATTTCCCTTTGCTACTGAGAGGCGATACTGTGATTGTCCCTGGCGGTCCGATTAGTGTCCTAAATACCATCATCACCGTCGCCAATGCTATTTTTAGTATCGTGAATGCTATATTTCTCATCGTCATCCTGAACAGAGAACTTGGAAGAAACTAAACTCAACAAACTTCAGAACAGAAAACAGGCGATTTAATTTGGAGGACAAAACAATGAGAAAACAGCTCTACCTATTTCTGCTCACTGTTCTTTTGGCAGGCGTGGCAGCGGAGTTACCAGCTCAATATGTCTTTACTGCAAGCGGACGACTCATTCGCTCCCAAGAAGCCCTAAACCCAAAACAAGGCAGCCTGACTTTCTTTACACACTTTGACTTTAATACTATCGCAGGCGCTTACGCCGGCCAGTTGGGAAATCTCGTCGCACACTCTATTGTCACCAACTCCGTGCATTTAGATTACGCTTTTACAAACAACATCTTGGTGGCAATAAACCCCGTTGTTTATACCGATATTCATCACCAAGATGCCGCTGGAAATGTGCTTGAGCGCATTTTTCTGACGGCAAAAGTTGCCTCGTTTGGTATCGCAAATGATTATGTCTATCTCGGCGGTATGGCGACGGTGATGCTCCCGCTGGCACAGCGCTGGAATACTTTTGGTAACCCGTATTCGGCTGGCGGTCCAGAAGTCGGACTCAATCTCTTGCTCTCTTACTACGCCGATAATCTCTTCCCAAGAGAATCTTTTAACGCCAATCTTAACATTGGCCTCTACAGCTACTTTGACGCCGGGAAAAATATCTCCAATACCCCCGGTCAAACCTTTGAGGTGCCGAGCAACAGTTCTGCGATTACATACTCCATTGGTTTGAAGTATCCAACCACATCGGTGGATTTGATGCTGGAAATTTGGGGATGGGCATTTTTCTCTGAACCGCCTGTTCAAGCCTACACACGCGAAAGCATGACCTTCATTTCTGCTGGCGCGCGGCTGAAACCCATAGAATTTCTTGCACTCACCTTGGGCTTTGATTATCAGCTCACTGGCAGAGAAGACAAAACGCTCTATGGCGCATTCGGAATTGTGCGTCGCCCACCAAACGCACCAACAAACTACACGGAATGGCGCGTGCTGTTTGGTGTGCAGTTCAACATCTTGCCAATCTTTGGTGGGACAGCAGACCCCAGCCTGATTGATTTTACCACCGGCTCGCAAGGGTCAGACATTATTCTGCGCAAACTCGAAGATATTGGTGACGACAAAGAATCTACGGCAAGAAAAATTGAGGAACTGCGTCGCCGCCGCCAAGATATCGAAAGAAACTTGGAACAACTGCGCTCTATCTTGAAAGAAACAGAGCCGCAAAAGAAAGAAGAAGAAAAGAAACCTGAAGAAAAGAAACCCGAAGAGAAAAAGCCTGACGGGAAATAAGGAAAACTTAATACGGCAAGAAAGCCTTTGTAGCACAGTTCTACAAAGGCTTTTTTATTTTCAGATGCTAAAAACTTTGCTGAACTCGGCATAAACCTTCTAAAAATGCACGAACCGACTGTAACACTTGAACTGGCTAAACGCCATGGACTGCTGGAGGAAGAGTATGAGGCGATTCTGCGTATTCTTGGTCGGACGCCCACTTACACGGAACTCGGCATTTTTTCAGTCATGTGGTCAGAGCACTGCAGTTACAAAAATTCCATCGCGGTGCTGAAAACATTGCCGAGAAGTGGAAAGCACCTGTTAGCGAGTGCTGGAGAAGAAAATGCGGGCTTGGTCGATATTGGCGATGGACTTGCTGTGGCGTTCAAAATCGAGTCGCACAATCATCCTTCAGCAGTAGAGCCGTATCAAGGCGCCGCAACTGGCGTGGGAGGAATCCATCGCGATATTTTCACGATGGGGGCACGACCTATTGCAACGCTCAATTCCCTGCGTTTTGGAAATCCAAATGATGCTCGAGTGCAGTATCTATTGGATGGGGTTGTGCGCGGCATTGGCGACTACGGCAATTCCTTCGGTGTTGCGACCGTAGGCGGAGAGATTTACTTCGAAAGTTGTTATCAAAACAACCCCCTCGTCAATGCAATGTCAGTCGGGATTGTCGAAAAACAAAAAATCGCTCGCGCCATTGCCAGCGGAGAAGGCAATCCCGTCTTAATTGTCGGTTCAGCGACAGGGCGAGATGGCATTCACGGAGCCACGTTTGCATCAGAAGAACTCTCGGAAGAATCGGAAGACAAACGTCCGAATGTGCAAGTCGGCGACCCGTTTGCCGAGAAATTGCTACTGGAAGCCACACTGGAAGCGATTGAAAGCGGATATGTGGTGGGCATTCAAGATATGGGCGCAGCAGGACTGACGTGCTCATCGTCGGAAATGGCGGCACGCGCCATTGAAAAAACAGGTTCAGGCGGCATGGAACTTCATCTTGAGCGTGTCCCCACAAGAGAACAAGACATGACCCCATATGAAATCATGCTCTCCGAATCGCAAGAGCGAATGTTGCTGGTGGCAAAGAAAGGCGATGAACAGCATGTCATAGACATTTTTGCCAAGTGGGATTTGAGCGCCGTGGTGATTGGACAGGTAACGAGCGATGGTATGCTACGCATCAAGTGGCACGGCAAAGTCGTGGCAGAAATTCCAGCGCCAGCGCTCGTCTTAGGTGGAGGCGCGCCGGTCTATTACCGCGAAGCCATTGAGAAAAAACCAAATACCAAATTTCCAGTGCTAAAACCTGATGCAAGCATAGATTTCCAAAAGGAAATTTTGGCGATGCTGGCGCGACCAAACATTGCAAGCAAACATTGGGTCTATGAACAGTATGATACATCGGTGCGCACGAACACGGTTGTCGGTGCAGGTGTGGCAGATGCGGCGGTCGTGCGCATTAAAGGCACAACAAAAGCACTGGCGATGAAAGTCGACGGCAATGCGCGCTATGTCTACCTCAATCCGCGCAAGGGGGCACAGATTGCCGTCTCGGAATGTGCGCGCAACATTGCCTGCACGGGAGCAAAGCCACTTGCCATTACGAATTGTCTCAACTTTGGCAATCCGTATAAGCCTGAAGTCTATTTTCAGTTCAAAGAAGCGGTGGCAGGCATGGGCGAAGCATGCTTAAAGTTTGACACCCCTGTAACTGGCGGAAATGTCAGTTTCTACAATGAATCAACGGTTGGTGGAGAAAATGTAGCCGTTTATCCGACCCCAACAATTGGCATGATTGGACTCATTGAGCACACCGAGCACATTGTAACGGCAACCTTCAAGCAAGAAGGGGGTATTATCTACTTGCTGGGAGAACTTCATCAAGACCTCAACGGCTCTGAATTTCTCACATACTTCTATGGTGAATTAGGCACAGATGCGCCGCCATGCAATTTGGATGAAGAAAAAGCTCTGCAAGCATTTCTCGTCGAAGCCGCAAAAGCAAAACTATTGCAGTCAGCACATGATGTCTCTGACGGTGGCTTAGCAATTGCGCTACTGGAAAGCGCTATCCTGAATGAAAATTTGCAGGTCGGCTTTGCTGTGGAACTGCATACCGCATCGTCAGATACAGCCATTCAGTCGGTGCTATTTTCTGAAGCGCAAGGCAGAGTAGTCGTAAGTGTAGCATGCGACAAGCAAGAGGCGGTCGAGTCGCTGGCAAAAGCTGTTGGAGTCGTGTGCCAACAAATTGGAAAGACAGGCGGTCGGCAGTGCAGCATCACCGTCAATCATCAAAGGGTCTTTGAAGCCAGCCTGAGCCAAATCAGCAGGGCATATTTCCATGCACTTGAGCAGAGCATGCTTAAATCCGGGTTGTGCTGATAATTAAATTTGAGTGAATGTACACTAAAAAAGTGTGCAGAAGATGTGTGTTCTGCGATGTGATGACTTGCGCACTCATGCTGAACGGAGCGTAGCGCAGTGAAGCATCCACATTCTCTCTGTCTCTCATGCTGAGCGAAGCGAAGCATCCACATACTGGATTCCTCGCTGGTGCTCGGAATGACAAAAAAGAGCGCTCGGAATGACACTGCCTTGTCATGCTTGTCAGCACTACCTAAGCTGGAAGAAAAACTAATGTAGCCGTTTTAGACGGAATCTAAACTTAAGCGAAGAGAAAATAATAACTTGACATTAAGACTGTGCTGCACTATATTGACTGCAAATCAGTAACAATAATTCCAACCAATACAAGAGGAGAGCGATATGAATCATCAACCCGGCGTGTATCATTCCACAATGATAGAAAGGATTGACGATGTCTACAATCTTGCCTACTGGATGAGCGGTGATGAAGCCACAGCAGGAATGCTTGTCAGCCAAACTTATCTCGAGGGCGGTCAAAGCAAAACAGCCGTTGAACTTTTCAAGGCATTTCGCAATGTGTATTTGCGGTCCTTTGGTCAGGAAACCACCATTGAGCATGATGGAAGTGTCATGATTGACGACCAAGATGTAGCCCGTGTGACGGTAACGATGGCTGCAGATTTCAAGCTCACGGTGTTACTGGCTGATGCGGTCGGATTGTCACATGCAGAAATTGCGCAGGTCATTGGACAGCCGCTGGCCACCGTGCGAGTGTGGCTCCATTGGGGACGCAAGCTCATCGGGCAAGAAGTCAATGAAAAAGTAAATTAAGTGTAGACGCAGAGCAAAGCCGCTACAAAAAAGTAGCGGCTTTTTAATTCGCCTGAAGGGCTCCCATGGAAAGAGCAAAATTGATATAGACAGGCAAGAGAGCTATCTTGTAACCCGAAAAGTAATCAGCGCTCTAACTACTCTAACATCAACCATGATTTTGGTGACAGGCGGCGCAGGCTTTATCGGCAGCGCAATGGTTTGGAAGCTCAATCAAGTGGGCTACACCGACATTATCGTCGCAGATAGCTTGGATACCTCTGAAAAATGGAAAAATCTTGTAGGATTGCGGTTTGCGGACTACCTCGACAAAGACGATTGCCTGCAAAAAATCCTCACCGAAAAATTTCCTCGCCTTGATGCCATCATCCATATGGGCGCCATCAGCACAACCACAGAGAGAAATCTCGACGTGCTCATGCGCAACAACTATGAATACACCAAAGAACTGGCGGCGTTTGCCGTGCAGCGCTCCATTCGTTTTATCTATGCATCAAGCGCGGCCACATATGGTGATGGCTCGCAAGGCTATGACGACGACGAAAGCAAATTGCCGATGCTCCGACCGCTCAATGGATATGGCTACTCAAAACACCTCTTTGACCTGTGGGCACAGCGCAAAAATCTCCTCAGCAAAATCGTCGGACTAAAGTTTTTCAACGTCTTTGGACCAAACGAGTATCACAAAGACGACATGGCAAGTGTGGTCTTCAAAGCCTATCACCAAATTCGGCAGCACGGCTATGTCAAGCTCTTTAAATCGCATCATCCAAACTATGCTGATGGGGAACAAATGCGCGACTTTGTCTACATCAAAGACTGTGTAGAAGTGATGTTTTGGCTACTGCAACATGCGCACGTAAATGGCATTTTGAACCTTGGCACAGGCAAAGCCCGCACCTTCAAGGATTTAGTAACCGCCACATTCAATGCGATGGGCAAACCGGTTAGCATTGAGTATATCCCAATGCCAGAGCCCTTACAAGGCAAATACCAGTATTTTACGCAGGCACAAATGCGAAAACTCTATGCCGCAGGCTGCCCAGTGCGTTTCAAGTCACTTGAGGAAAGTGTCAGCGATTACGTCAAACAGCATCTTGAAAAAAGCATTCCCTATCTACGGACGACGGACTGAAACCAGTGAGAACGATGAACACCATTGTGCTGCATGTTCGTGCAGCGGAACTCCATGACGCCCTTTGCTTTAATCGGCTCAAGGCAGACATCCGAAAAATTGTTCAAGAGAATTGCTTGGTCATTGTGCATGGCCGTCAAGCCAGTGTGCCACCAGAAAGGGACAATTCACCACAGATAGCGGCGCTTACCACGCTCAATAAAACCTTGGCAGCAAAACTTTCTGAAGAACTTTTGCCAGCCGTGGCTTTGGCAGCGCATCACTTGGGACTTGCGACACAGGGCAGTTCGCCAGATGAAACCGGCTTGGTGATTCGACCAAAAGCCTTACTGCATATCTTGCAGCAAGGCGGCATACCGATTATTGCTCCGATTATCAAGGACGCAGGGCATCAAGAAAAGACGATACAAAGTGAAGAGCTTGCCGCAAAAGTGTCGGCAGCAATCCAAGCAGATTTGCTTATTTTTCTGATTGAACCAAAAGAGGCAATTCAAGATGAAGTGAAGCGCCGTGTCATGCCAGAGAACAAGTGTGCCGTGCAGAGCTTGCGAGCAGGCACAAAGCGCGCATTTTTAACAGACATGAGTGGAATGGAGCAAATGCTATTCCATCGTAAAGTGGTGCCGATTGAAGTATTGGATAACAATCAATAGGAAAGGAGGTGAGTTATCGAGAAGAAGTTTTCCCTCAAGGGGATTGAACCGCTACTCGTGTTTGGCGCACAAAATGTGCATTTACAGCGCATTGAAGAACAGTTCCCCGAGGTCTTCATTGTGGCACGGGGCAACGACATCACCTTGCGCGGAAGTGACGCCGATGTCAGGCTGGTTGAAAAAATTTTTGCCGAGTTGCTCTTTCTGGTTAATCGCAATGGTGAGCTATATGCTCGAGATGTCGATGCCGTAATTAAACTCATTGTGGCCGGTGAATCGCAGGCAACACCTGCCTTAGTGGAGGGCGCCGATGATGTGATTGTCGTAACACGCACCGATGCTGTAAGGGCGCGCACCCCGGGGCAGCGTAGACTGGTCGCAGAATCCAAACGAAATGATATTGTGTTTGCTATTGGTCCAGCCGGTACAGGCAAAACATACACGGCTGTCGCGGTGGCAGTTGCCGCCTTGAAGGCAAAGCAAGTGCAACGCATCGTCTTAGCACGACCAGCCGTCGAAGCCGGAGAAAGCTTAGGATTTTTGCCCGGAGATTTGCAACAGAAAATCGACCCCTACTTGCGACCGCTGTATGACGCATTAGGCGATATGCTCACGCCAGAAAAGCTGAAGGAATACATGGAAAAGAAAGTGATTGAGATTGTGCCGCTGGCTTACATGCGTGGGCGCACGCTCAACAATGCGTTCATCATCTTAGATGAAGCGCAAAACGCAACCAGCTTGCAAATGAAAATGTGCCTAACGCGACTTGGCACAAATTCCAAGGCAATTATCACCGGCGACATTTCACAAATTGATTTGCCCAATAAGCAAGATTCAGGGCTGGTGGAAGCACCGCGATTGCTGGGGCATATTGAAGGCATTTCATTTGTGTTCTTAGATAAGTCCGATGTGGTGCGGCACCGTCTGGTGCGAGATATCATTGAGGCTTACGAAAAAGAACGCGAACAAAAAGACACAAAAAGAGCGACGCCTAAAACAAGCGAGACCGCTGAGACAACCATGCGGCTCTCTGAACAGCCTTCATAAGAAGTTAGACGCCATCCAAATAAGCCAAGCTGCATTGCTATAAAATCGATTTTTGCTAAGTTGCGCCCGAAAACTTTTAGCCTCAAACATCCATGCAAGAAGTCTTTATCGTCAGCGCAGCAAGAACCCCCATTGCGGGTTTCCAAGGTGCATTCGCCTCAAAGAGCGCAACCGAGTTAGGGGCAGTAGTGGTGCGTGAAGCCGTGCAGCGTGCAGGAATTGCCCCTGAAGATGTCCAAGAGTGCATCATGGGAAATGTCCTATCAGCAGGATTAGGTCAAGCGCCAGCGCGACAGGCGGCAATTTTTGGCGGATTGCCTGTATCGGTGGAAGCCCTGACCATTAACAAAATGTGCGGCTCTGGATTGAAAGCCATCATGTTAGCCACGCAAGCCATTGCCATAGGCGATATGCACATTGGCGTTGCGGGCGGAATGGAATCCATGACCAATGCTCCATACCTCTTGACAAAAGCACGAAGCGGCTACCGCTACGGCAATGCAGAACTGATTGACTCCATGCAGCACGACGGGCTATTTGATGTCTATAACAAATTTTTGATGGGCAATGCCGCCGAACTCTGTGCCAAGGAATGTCAGATTCCGCGTGAAGCGCAAGATGAATTTACAGTATGCAGCTACACGCGTGCGCTCAAGGCACAAAAAGAAGGCTGGTTCAAAGATGAGATTGTTGCCGTAGAGTGGGAAGAAAAAGGCAAAAAAATGGGGCTATGGGAAGATGAAGAGCCCAAGAATTTCCGTCCTGATAAAATTCCGACACTCAAACCAGTGTTTCAGAAAGATGGCACCGTTACGGCGGCGAATGCTTCCAAAATCAATGATGGTGCGGCAGCGGTGGTCGTCGCTTCAGCTGAAATGGTCAAGCAAAAGGGACTCAAACCGATGGCGAAAATCCTTGCCTACGCTGCGGCGGCAAAGCAACCGGAATACTTCACCACAGCCCCAATCGATGCCATTCCAAAAGTGCTCAAAAAAGCAAATCTGTCGCTCAAGGATATTGACTTGTTTGAAGTCAACGAAGCGTTTGCGGTGGTAGCGTTAGCAGCACGCAATGCCTTAGGAATTCCTGATGAAAAACTCAATGTCAATGGCGGAGCAGTAGCACTTGGGCATCCAATCGGAGCCAGCGGTGCGAGAATTTTAACGACCTTGCTCTATGCCCTCAAACATCGTGGCTTGAAACGAGGACTGGCAGCCATTTGCCTTGGCGGCGGTGAAGCCTGCGCTATGATTGTAGAACTTGTCTAAACAAGCGCGGCAAGAAACTTTTGTTAAAAGAAAGTTTTTTATTCGTGAAAACTGAAAACAGAAAAGTCGTTCAGCGGCTCAACCCAAGTTTAGTTTCAAACACGTTCTTTTAACAACCTAAACCAAACTCAGGAGGAAAAACAATGGCGTTAATGATCACCGAAGAGTGCATCAACTGCGGGGCTTGCGAACCCGAATGTCCAAACACCGCAATCTATGAAGGCGGAAAAAACTGGACACTGTTCGGCGAAACCTACGCTCCGCTGCATGATTCACTCTACTACATCGTTCCCGACAAGTGCACAGAATGCGTCGGCTTCCACGAAGAGCCACAGTGCGCCGCAGTGTGCCCTGTAGACTGCTGCGTGGCTGACCCCAACTTCCCAGAAACCAAAGAAGAGCTTCTGGCGAAGAAGGAGCATCTTGAAGCAGATAAGAAGAGATAAAAGTCGGCGCTACCGCGAGCAAAAAGGCGATTCTTTCCAGAATCGCCTGTTTTTTTTCTGCACTGTCTTGCCCTGCAGGGAAATCTTATGCTTGTATGCCAGTTTGTTTGTGCCTATTTTTAAAAACTTTTCAAGCTTACAAAAACTACCACGCATTATGAAAATTACTATCATCGGCGCAGGAAATGTCGGGGCAACCGCTGCGCAACGCATCGCTGAAAAAGAATTGGCACAAGAGGTTGTCTTGGTAGATCTTGTGGAAGGTATACCGCAAGGCAAAGGGCTCGATATGTATCAATCAGCGCCTGTTGAGCTATTTGATACAAAGATTGTGGGCACAAACGGTTATGAAGAGACGGCTGGGTCAGACATTATTCTCATCACTGCAGGAATAGCCCGCAAGCCGGGCATGAGCCGCGATGACCTGCAAGCCACAAACGCCGCTATCGTGAAAGATGTGACCGAAAAAGCGGTAGCCAAGTCGCCAAATGCTATCATCATCATGGTATCAAACCCATTAGATGTGATGACCTACGTGGCGTATATGCGCAGTGGGTTTGATGCACATCGAGTGATAGGAATGGCGGGTGTGCTCGATACGGCGCGCTTTCGCGCTTTCATTGCTATGGAATGTGGCGTATCGGTGCAAGATGTGAATGCCTTCGTGTTGGGCGGTCATGGCGACTCCATGGTGCCAATTATCAAATACACAACCGTGGCGGGCATTCCGCTACGCGAATATCTCATGATGCACTACAAGGATACCCAAAAGGCTGAAGAACGTCTGCAAGCACTCTCTGACCGAACGCGCAACGGCGGTGCTGAAATCGTCAATTTCTTAAAAACCGGCTCGGCTTACTACGCCCCATCGGCCGCCGCTGTGGAAATGATTGAAGCGATTGTCAAGGACCGCAAACGCATCCTACCATGTTCAGCGTGGCTGACTGGACAATACGGCTTAAAAGATGTTTATGTCGGTGTGCCCGTAAAATTGGGCAGAAATGGTATTGAACAAATTCTTGAAATCAACCTGGATGAGAGCGATTTGAAAGCCTTGCACAAATCCGCTGAAGATGTGCGCGCCAATATGGCTAAGCTGAAATTTGATTAACGCTCTACAAGCGTCAGAGACTAAG
>Ga0197142_1004765_pt1 | contig 10843 bp, 8 predicted proteins | sample GBS60_MetaG_FD_148614 | JGI IMG/M metagenome (GOLD analysis project Ga0197142, IMG submission 148614) | Sediment microbial communities from Great Boiling Springs, Gerlach, Nevada, United States - GBS 60_MetaG | ecosystem: Environmental > Aquatic > Thermal springs > Hot (42-90C) > Sediment...
CATCCGGCATGGATATTATGCGTCATGCCGTCATCGTCAAAATACGCGAGAGAACTTTCACTACCCACGTTGCCGAAACTCCCGATTTACGTGAGGCTGTTGAAAAATGGCGCAAAGACCATCAGACACACCAGAACAGCAACAAATAGCCGAAGCGATTCTTGATGTGCTGCACAAGGTAGCCAGCGATGTAGTAGGCTTATCCGTTCGTGAGCTACGACTTCAATTGCGCGCTCGGAATCTGGACGTTACGGGTCACCTGATATGGAGCGTCTTGGGTCAATTGTTGGACGAAGGCAAGGTAGAGAAGCGCCCCTCAACCGAACGCAGAGGGAACTTTTGCTTCAATCTGCCCGGTCAAGGCATTTCTCAAATGTCCCTGTTTGATCTACAAGTCAGCCGTGATGAAATCGAGCGAGAAGAACGAAACGGCCTGGACCTATGGCAGAGAGATGAGGCCGAGCGTGAACGAGTGACCGTTTCGGTCATGGAAGAAATCGCCCGCGGCCATGCTCTTGAGGAAAATTACGCGAAGTTGGTTCATGATATTGCTCCTGCCTTTGCCGACGAAAACCCCGTTGACCTTGTTTTAGAGATTGCCGCTTGGGTGGTTAACGACTTGAACAGTTTGGCGGAAGAGATAAGGGCAGCGGGATCCGGGGCACAAAGCGAAATCCAACGGTTAACCAGGGAACTCGGGTTTAGGCGATCAAAAGCAGAAAGTTTCTTTCAACGACTTTGGAGGCTGGATCGCTCGATAGGAAATGTAAGGGGGATTCTCGATATTCCAACCGTGCCGCAAATGCTCAGAGGTAGCAGAATAAGATTTGATAAGGAGATGGCCAAAAGCCGTCTTCAGGAAAGGATTATCGGAAACAAGGTTATAGAGATCATAATAGCACCCGAAAACCATCATAAGGCGGCAGTCGGGACGGATGCCTCGGTGGGTGATGTGATGGTAGAACACGCACGTGGAAGTTTTATACCGCCAACACCGGCGACCCTTTTTGTTTCTGCCGGGGCAATGAGAGTGCTCGACCTGCCGAATGCGCTTAGCTACTGGGACTACGACTTGGATCCGCGCGAACTCCGGCGATACAGAGATTTAGATGCAGCCGTAGACGGACTGCTGATCTCGCCGCATCTACGCCGAGAGGTCATCACGGATTTCCGTCATTTGCGCTCTGCCGCCATGGAATTGCGTCAATATGCAGAGGAGCTACGGGTTGTTCAACAACAATCCAAATGGCACCCTATCAGTGGAGTGCCTGAAATCCAACATCCGCCGGCCATCACATTACTGATCCGTGATGGTCGTATTTTTCCACTGGTGCATCGTCTGGATGACTATGACGGGGCCAGTGCCCCCGATGATATTCTATACGGAGAAGTCGTCCGGCGTGAAATCCGCACGTTCCAGCGAGTTTTTCACAACACGGCAGGTAACGGATATGTAGGTGCGATTTATGCGGGTGCGGTAAAATCACCCGAGTATTCTTGGTTGGCGATGATCACTTTCTGGTACCTGCATGTCAGGGGCGGATATCAAGAACTTGCGGATGCTTTCTACCGTCCGCCGTTGAACGACCAAGCCGTGACGCACCTATTGTTCTGGGGACTGGCGGAGTCGAAACCGGATCGGGGTTTCGACGATACACGGAACATGTTCGTAACGTTCCGGGCTCTTAGACGATTCTCCGATATAGCCTTTCCCCTTCATCCCCAGCCCCTTACCGATAATACAGGCAGAGTTATCCGAATAGTTCAAGAAGACGAGATAGACGATTGGCTTGCTTACATTCAGGAACATATCAGCGAAGCGAATCGGAGGTATGACCAGCATAAACGAGGTATCCCCGCGTTGACCACAATTGACGAATACAAACCTTTCATTGACCTTTGTCATCGCGCCGGAGTTGCAATGTTTTACGCCGCTCCTGCTCGAATGTATAGAGCTACGCTGAGCGATCGGGCGCACTTTTTTACACCTCGGTGGGAAATAGCAGTTGACCTTCAGGCGAAAAATCCGAGAGCGGAGATCGAGCGTTGTATCGCAGGATTGATGGCTTGGTTGGTAGAACAAGACGGTCTGGTACCTGACGAATCTCACCCTGTCGGAGGATTTGATGAAGCGACCGAAGGTTTGCCACTGTTTATCCCCAACGTCGTGATGGAGGCCCACAAAGCGGTTGGATATGGCCGCGAGCGACATGCGATTGATGTACAGGATGAACTCCAAAGACTGGTTGCAGATATTCGCGCCGGACGATTGGGTTTCATAACGCCATGAGTGGAGAAAACTTCTCGTATCTTTCTAAAGCTGGTGCCGAATTATCCAGGCACAGAATTGCGGAAACAGAGTTACCGTGGCGGAAATATCGAACACCCTATCGGATATTTCTGGCAGAAATGCTACTCGTCCGTACACGCACGGATGTTGTAACCAATCATTTCGAAAGAATTGTCTCAAGGTATCCGACAATTGAAGCACTTGCTTTTGCCGATGAAACCGAGTTGAGAGAAGTGTTACGCCCTTTAGGGTTATCCAAGCGTGTTCCTTATCTGATAAAAGCTGCGCGCTATATTTGTGAGAAACACGGCGGTGAGATACCGGCTAATGTTGAAAGTTTGCTTAAAGTGCCTGGAATAGGGGCATATACTGCTGCTGCTATCTTAACATTTGCTTATGGTCAAGGATTGGTTCCTGCAGATGTAAACATTCTACGTTTTGTTTCTCGATTCACCGGAATCGAAATGGGGCATGCGACTAAAGGTTCTCAAAAACTCCGGGATCTCTTACCGCTTTTGTCAGAGGAAAATGTCGGTCTATCTGCTGAAAACCTTTTGGATTTCACAAGACTGATTTGTAAGGCTCGAAAACCCAGGTGCAATGTTTGTCCCCTATCTGAGCATTGCTCGTATTTCAAAAACACACTTTTGAAGTAGGAGACCACATGAAATGGGGTTCTGCACCGACAATGATAGATTTATTTTCTGGCTGCGGGGGGGTAACCGCCGGATTTAAGGCCGCAGGATTCAACGTGCTTGCAGCAGTAGAGTTTGATCGTATTACTGCCCAAACGTATCGTTTGAATCATCCAGAGGTAATCCTGTACGAAGAAGATATCCGAAGCGTATCCCCTGCTACGATCATGAAGGATTGTAAATTAGAGAGCGGTAAACTTACCGTACTAGGAGTATGTGCTCCATGCCAGCCTTTTAGCAGGCAAAACCGCTTCAGAAACGGTGATGAAAGGGCTTCTCTTGTCCTGGAAGCCGTCCGCTTTGTCGAGAGCCTGCGTCCTCAGTTTCTGTTCATAGAGAACGTGCCAGGACTTGGACAAAATCCGGATATTTTAGATAAATTGGTAGGCAATTTAAAGAAATTAGGCTACAAGATATCTACTCCGGCCATCATAGATGCCGTGAATTACGGTGTGCCACAATTCCGGAAACGTTTTATTTTACTGGGGACCATCCTTAACATAAACCTAAGGATTCCGGAACCCACACATGTTTCGCCTAAAAAAGCTGCTCAGCTAGGAAAAAAGAAATGGCTTACGGTCAAAGATGCTTTTGTCGGCCTTCAAGACCTGAATGCAGGAGAAATGAGCCAAACCGACCCTATGCATAAGGCAAGGATGCATACGCCTTTAAGCCTAGAAAGATTGAGGCACATACCACATAATGGAGGTAGCAGAGATAGCTTGCCGATTGAGTTACGGTTAGTCTGTCATAGAAACGGTAGAAATGTCGGCTATCATGATGTTTATGGGAGGATGGATTTCGACAGACCTTCTAATACCCTGACTACCGGATGTACCAATTTTACAAAAGGAAGATTTGCTCACCCCACATCAGACCGAGCAATAACGCCAAGAGAAGCAGCCCGTTTGCAAACATTTCCCGATTCTTACCGATTTTATGGCAACTATGAACAAATCTCAGCTCAAATAGGCAATGCTGTACCGGTCAAGCTAGCAGAAGTATTTGCACATTATTTCTCCGAGTTACTGGAGTGACAAAGTAATGGTGCGGGCTACCATCTCGCTTCGGCCGACTGTTCTGGTTCTTCCGTATAAGCTCTCCAGCGCAGGTTATTGGCAGCTCTCTTGCTGCAATTGGCGTGGGCGGCACTTGAGGATGTTGGAGTTAAAAAATATGCCAGTAGCGGATTGAGGCTCCGATGTTGACTTTATCGGTGTTACCAGAACGTTTGGGGATTTGTCGATTGGCTCCAGATGAGGCTTTTCCTCGGTGGGTAACGGCAAGCTCGTTCTTCTCCGTTACCCGAACTTTGGATGAACTCTCGGTAGTCTGCGCTGAACCAGTCATTCCAGAAGGAATAACCAGCGAAAAAGGCTGGCGGTGCTTGAAGGTACACGGTCCTTTAGATTTTTCTCTGACAGGTATCCTTTCATCGCTCTTGCATCCTCTTGCAAAGGCAAACATCAGTGTGTTTGCCCTGTCCACGTATGACACGGACTATGTGCTGGTGAAAGAGCTCGATTTGGAACGAGCAAAAGCTGTTCTCTTAGAAGAAGGGAATCAGGTTTTTGGATGAGCGGCACAAACCAGTCTCCATTACGAAGTTTGTTTGATTACAATTTAGCGAGGCGGGCTAACACCGTCTGAACCTGCCTGTCTTCGGCGCTGATATGCAGGTGCGAGTGGCATAACTTTCGTGGTTTGAGAGGTTTTGATTTTTGCTGATCACTGCAGCAGGTGACACCAACCATTGATATCTTTAAGGAGGTTTCGACATGGATTCTGTTTTCATTGCATTGGGTTTGACCGCAATAGCAGGAATGGCAACCGGGATCGGCAGTATTATTGCCTTCACAGCTAAGAGAACCAATTACCGCTTTCTTTCGGTAGCAACAGGTTTCTCGGCTGGGGTGATGTTGTATGTCTCATTTGTGGAAATCTTTTTCAAGGGAGCAGAAGCGCTATCGGAGCGTTATGGGGATTCGGTGGGTAATTGGTTGAATGCATCCTCTTTTTTTGGCGGGATGCTGCTGATCGGACTGATTGATAACCTGATTCCGTCTGCCCAGAACCCCCACGAAATTCATTCGGAATCGGAGACGCAGTTGCTTCATGATCCGTCCGTATCGGTTGCGGATTCTCAATCTATCAGAACCACGCCCGACCAGGGCGAAGGCTTTCAGGCTTATAGCCATGATCACCATAAACTACTGCGGATGGGGTTATTCACAGCCCTGGCTGTAGCGATTCACAACTTCCCGGAAGGATTAGCCACATTTTTAGCGGCCTTGGAATCCCCTGGATTGGGTGTGGCAATCGCTGTGGCGATTGCGCTTCACAATATCCCGGAAGGAATCAGCGTATCCGTACCGATTTTCTACGCCACCGGCAGCCGTAGGAAAGCGTTTCTTTACTCTGCGCTCAGCGGTTTATCCGAACCGGTTGGAGCCGCCATTGGTTATCTCGCCCTGCGCTTATTCTATGTCAGCGGCAATGGGGTTATCCCATCGGAGATCATGGGCATCCTTTTCGCCGCTGTGGCGGGTATCATGGTGTACATCAGCCTGGATGAATTACTGCCGACAAGCAAGGCCTACGGAAAAGGCCATGACAGTCTGTACGGACTGGTTTCTGGGATGCTGGTGATGGCTTTGAGCCTTTTGCTTATGCGTTAATGACAGGAGTATGACCGACAAGCCCTTGGCGCAATGGTGCTATCCTGCGCGCCGATCTAGATCAATGTGGGGGCTAACTTGTCAGCCAGCTTGCATAGAATCAGGACGGGCGCTCAGCCAGCCAGAGCTTACCCATTAATTTGAGGGAAATTGGCTATTTTTCCCAGACCGTTCCCAATTGGAAGCTGATGTTTCAACGGTTTATTGCGCCGCTCAATACACATAGCGAAATGGATAAAAGAACGGCGTATAGAGCCAGAATTTCATCATCTTTGGCTCCCCAGGGTCAACCGGCATCTCACCGCATTTGGTAAAGACCACCCGTTGTTTGCCACGCGCAATCAGTCGAGATCTTAAAACCAGGCCGCCGCAGGTGGGATAACCATAAACCGGATCCCAGGTCTCCATATAAAAGACGATCATCGAATAGCTGGCCTTTTTAATCTCAAAGGTCTTTTCGCGGGGCTCAGCGCGATTGCCCTTCTCAATGGTGAGAAAATAAATATTCTCTTTATCGCGCGGGTCAATTAATTGAATGCCCAGTTTGACCCCCGATTTATTGATAATCGTGATTTGGGCGCGAGGGGAGGGTTCAAAAGCGGTTAAAAACGTCAGGCTAATCAGGCATAAGAGAATCAGTCCAAGGATGATTTTTTTCATTGGCAACTCCATAGTTTTCATTTTACCAGTATGTTTTGGTTTCTGCATCAGAAGAACGTTATAATTTGCTTATGGTCAGCCTTACCCCCCAACAACTCGCCCTGGTTCAGCGCCCGCTTGGCGAGCGTTGTTTTCTGGAGGGAAAAGCCGGCTGCGGCAAAACCAGCGCGGCGGTCGAACGACTGCTGTATTTGATGCAAATCGGTGTACCCGCCCATCAAATTTTGGTTTACGTCCCTCAACGAACGCTGGCGCAACCTTATCGCCAGGCGTTGGCTGTGCCGGGAGTGATGGCAGGCGGAGCAGTTACCATCTTAACCCTCGGCGGTTTGGCGCGCCGCACGATCGAAACCTTTTGGCCGCTGGTCGTGGAACAGGCTGGTTTCGGGCAGCCTGACGAATGGCCGGTCTTCCTGACCCTGGAGACGGCGCAGTATTTTATGGCAAAGCTGGTTGAACCGCTGCTGGCGCAGGGATTCTTTGCCTCGGTGAACGCCCATCCTAACCGCCTCTACAGCCAAATCCTCGATAATCTTAACAAGGCCGCCCTGATCGGCTTTCCGCATACCGAAATCGGCGAAAGACTGAAAAGCGCCTGGAGCGGCAGCCCAGGCCAGTTGAGCATCTATGACGATGCCCAGACCTGCGCCAACCTCTTTCGCTCCTTTTGCCTGGAACATAACTTACTGGATTTCTCGCTCCAGGTGGAAGTCTTTGTGCGCCACCTCTGGCAAAACCCCCTGGTTCGGGAGACCTTACAGCAGCAGTACCGTCATCTGATCGCCGATAACATCGAAGAAGATGCCCCTGTTTCCCATGACATCCTGAGGCAATGGTTGCCGTCCTTTGAATCGGCCTTGCTGATTTACGATCACGGCGGCGGCTATCGCGTCTTTCTCGGTGCAGACCCGGTTTCGGCCTATTCCCTCAAATCAGCCTGCGAGGTTCAAGTTACCTTTGAGACTGCTTTTGTCCCCACCGCAAGCCTGCAGCGTCTGGAACAAACCTTGCTGTGGACGTTTGGTGAACCGCCTCCGCCGCCGCTCGAGGAAGCTGCCTCGCCGCCGATCCTCCCGATCTTCGAGCGCTTTTATCCGCAAATGCTGGAGCAGGTCGCTACTGAGGTAGCGCGGTGCGTTGAGGAGGAGGGGATTCCGCCTTCCCAAATCGTCATCTTAGCGCCCTATCTCTCGGATGCTTTGCGTTTTTCGATGAGCGAGTTGCTGCAAAGACGACAAATTCCCTTGCGCTCTCATCGTCCGTCGCGCGCCTTGCGCGAAGAAGCGCCAATCCGTTGTCTCTTGACCCTGGCCGCCTTTGCCTACCCTGAACACCTGCCATCTCACCTGTTTCACGAATTCGACCTGATGGCTGCTCTGATGCAGGCCATCGAGGGTCTGGATGCGGTGCGCGCCCGCCTGTTGACCAACATCGTCTTGCGCAAAAGCGATGGGTTGCCTTCGCTGAGTTCCTTTGAACAGATTCAAGCTGACGTACAGGAACGACTGACCTACCGCCTTGGAGAACGCTATGAGCGCCTGCGCCGCTGGATCGAAGACGCGCGTGCGGCCGAACCCGAAGAGCTGGAAGTTTTCTTTGTGCGTCTGTTCGATGAGATTCTCTCTCAACCCGGTTTTGGCTTCTATCGCAATGAACGCGCCGCCGAACTGACGGCAAATTTAGCCGAATCGGCACGCAAGTTTCGCCTTGCCTTTCGCGAAAGCATGAACGTCAGCCTTACCGAACGCAACTGCGAATATTTGCGCATGGTACACGAAGGCTTGATCGCCGCCCAATATCTGCGCAGTTGGCAGGCAGAGGAGGAAGAAGCGGTTTTGATCAGCCCGGCCTACACGTTTTTGTTGAGCAATCGGGCGGTAGAAGTGCAGTTCTGGTTGGATGTTGGCAGCTCAGGCTGGTATGAACGCCTGTTCCAACCTTTAACCCAGCCGTATGTCCTCAGCCGACGCTGGCAAACCGGCCGCCGGTGGACGGCAGAGGAGGAGGCTCAGGTTGCTGAGCAAAACCTGCAACGCATTACCCTTGGCCTGGTACGCCGCTGTCGCAGACGCATCTATGTCGGCTATTCCGAGTTCAGCGCCAGCGGTTATGAGCAGCGCGGCGAGCTCTTGCACGTCTTGCAAGACAGCCTGGAAGGGTTGCTCAGGCGAGCATGATGCGCTTTCATATGCGGATGGTTGCCCGATGAACATTCAGCTTCGACCCGCCCAAAGACAAATCGCCGCCTATCGCAGCGGGAGGATGGGGGTGCTGGCTGTGCCGGGGAGCGGTAAGACGCTCACCCTAGCTTATCTGGCTGCCGAACTGCTCACCCAGGCGACCCTGCAACGCGGGCAGGAAATCTTGATCGTCACGCTGGTCAATTCCGCTGTAGATGTCTTCACCCAGCGCATCCGCGCCCTGTTAGAGGCGCGCGGTTTCTTACCGCTCAACTTCCGCGTGCGCACTCTGCACGGCTTAGCCAACGACATCGTTCGCGAACGCCCGGAAGTGGTTGGCCTGGACGAGCGCTTTGTCATCCTGGATGAAGGCGAGTGTGGGCGCATCTTAGATAGCGCGGTGAAGAGCTGGCTGCACCAGAACGGTCATCAATTGCTGGATTATTTGGATGAAAACCTTCAGGAGTATGAGATTCAAAAAATCCAACGCCAGCATTTACCGGAGCTGGTGCGTGAAATTGCTTCTGCCTTTATCCGCCTTGCCAAAGATCGCCGCCTGACTCCTGCTCAACTGCGTACCAGGCTCAACCGATTGCCGTTTCCTTTACCTTTACTGGAGATGGGAGCGGCCATATATGCTGATTATCAACGTTCCCTGACCTACCGCGGCGCTGTGGATTTCGATGACCTGGTGCGTCTGGCATATGATGCCTTGCAATGGGATACACAACTTCTGGAACGCTTGCGCCACCGCTGGCCGTATATTCTCGAAGACGAAGCTCAAGACTCGAGCTGGACGCAGGAGCAAATCTTGCGTGCCCTGGTTGGGGAAAATGGCAATTGGGTGCGCGTTGGCGATCCCAACCAGGCCATTTACGAAACCTTCACCACTGCCAACCCGAAATACCTGCGCAGCTTTGTCAGCGAAGATGGCGTTGTGCAACGCGATCTTCCCAACTCCAGTCGCTCCACGCTGAGCATTATGGAGCTTGCCAATCAACTGGTACGCTGGACGATGACCCAGCACCCGGTCGAAGCCGTGCGCGATGGCTTACAAGGGCCACCTTTTATCACCCCGGTCGAAGCCGATGATCCGGTTCCCAACCCTCCCGATGACCCTACCAAGGTCTTTCTCTATCCGAAAAAGCTAAAGGTCGAGGAGGAGATCAAAACCATTATCAGCTCGCTGAAACGGTGGCTGAAAGATCACGGCGATTGGACGGTGGCGGTGCTGGCGCCGACCCACCACCTGGCAATCGAAGTAGTCGAAGCACTGAAGCGCGAAAATATCCCCTTTGAGGATTCGCTGTTGCGCTCCAGCGCTTCGACCCGCCGCGCGGCCCGGCGTCTCCGCGACATCTTGCATGCGCTTGCCGATCCCCTCTCAGCCAAAAAACTGGCGGCTGCTTATGGCGCCTGGCGCCAGGACGACCTGGAAGACCCGCTCCTGCACGCTCAGGTTGTCAGTGACCAGGCGTTGCTCCAGCGTTGTTCCCAGGTCGAAGCCTATCTGTATCCAACTTTAGCTTCCGATTGGCTGGCGGAAGTTTGCCCGCCGCAAGGCACGCAAATCCCCAACACTCCTTTAGCCCAGCAGGAGACCTATTACCGTCTGGATTCCTTCCGTAACCAAATGCGCCGCTGGCTGTCTGCTATCCTTCTACCCATTGATCAACTGGTGCTCACGTTACAAGGCGATCTGTTCCATGAGCCGGCTGAGCTTGCCTTGAGCCATAAACTTGCCCTGATGCTTCGCCAGGCAAGCGATGCCAACCCCAACTGGCGCCTGCACAATCTTGCCCAGGAGGTTTCGGTCATTGCCGATAACGAACGGCGCTTTATCGGTTTTAGCCGCGACGACAGCGGTTTTGATCCGCAAGCTTATCCGGGTCGCGTGGTGGTCTCCACCGTCCACAAAGCCAAAGGGTTGGAATGGGATCGCGTGTACCTCATTTCGGTTAACAACTATGATTACCCGTCTGGAGCGCCGTACGATACCTATCAGCCGGAAAAGTGGTTTCTGCGCAATCGGCTGAATTTGCAAGCCGAGACCCTTGCCCAATTGGAGTGGTTGTTATCTCCCGAGCCAACCACCTTTCCGCAAGAAGGTCAGGCGACCCTGCAAGCGCGGCTGGATTATGTACGCGAACGGCTGCGTTTGCTCTACGTAGGCATTACGCGGGCAAAACGCGAGCTGGTCATCACCTCTAACACCGGGCGTTGGGATGACAAACAACCTGCCCTCGCCCTGCAAGCTCTAAGCGAATACTGGGAGAAAGCCCATGCCCAAACTGCCCCCTGATTTTATCTTCAGTCAAGCCGCTTTGCAAGATTTTCTCA
>Ga0197142_1004766_pt1 | contig 10842 bp, 7 predicted proteins | sample GBS60_MetaG_FD_148614 | JGI IMG/M metagenome (GOLD analysis project Ga0197142, IMG submission 148614) | Sediment microbial communities from Great Boiling Springs, Gerlach, Nevada, United States - GBS 60_MetaG | ecosystem: Environmental > Aquatic > Thermal springs > Hot (42-90C) > Sediment...
CGGTGACGATGTCGGTGTAGGTGGCGCCGCCGTCCAGCGAGCAGGCCAGGGCGATGGGGGCGGCGCCGAAGTGGGCGTCGCTGGCGGACCAGGTGATGGTGAAGGTATCGCCGCCGCGCAGGAGTTCTCCGCCGGTGGGGTCGGAGAGGGAGACGGAGGGCGGGGTGTTATCTATCACAAACGTCGCGTCGGAGGCGTCTTCCGATCCGACTTCGCCGTCCGAAGCCGTAATCCGAATCAGACACCGGTCGCAATCGGTAAAAACTGCCGTGTTGAAGCCGGTCCAGGAATGACTCGCGGGTGTTCCGCTCTCCAGATACGCCACCTGATACAGGCTCTCCGACCAATTCGCGCCGTTATCCAAACTCAGGTAGACGTTATAGGTAACCACGTCTCCGTTGACGTCCAGACCTTCCCACGATATGGTCTGGGTGCCGCTGAGGTACTCCCCGCCGTTGGGGAACGTCACGGTGGCGACGGGGGCGCGGTTGTAGAGGATACCCGTCACCTCAATCCAATCTATGCCCAGGAGGTCGGGGTAGGAGTTGGTCAGGGTGTCCTGGAAGCGGACGACGACCTCTCCGTCCTCTGCCGCCGCGACGGGGAGGGGCCAGACCAGCACGGTGTCCTCGGACGTGGTTCCGACTACGCGCACGTCGTCAATCCACCAGCCGTTGGGCTGAGTTGTATGCTCACCGCCAATAGGGTCGCACTCAAAGACCCAGCGCCACTGGACGACGCGGCCGGTGGCAGATACGGGAATCTGGACCCGAATCGTGCCGCTGACGGGTTCGCCGTCGCCGCTCCAGCCGTTATGGGGACCGGAAACAAGATGGACCAATCCCTGACAGCCTGCCAGGGCGCCCAGGAGACAGTTGTAGTGTCCTTTGAGGATGTCGGTAGGGGGGATTTCCGACCAGGGGGACCAGTTCCCGTTCTCATCTCCGATCCGGTACTCCAGCCAGCCGCCGTCCCATTCAAACTCCGAGACCATGCGCATCCAGAACTGGAGTTCCACATCGCGGGCGCTGAAGGGGATAGAGATGGGCGCGGAGGTCAGGATGGCTGTGCTGGTATACGGAACGTCATCGGCCCACCAGGTATGTTCAGGACTGCTGTAGTAACCGGTGCCAGAGACGACCAGGCTGAACCTGTCCGCCGTCCAGCCGCCAGGGCCGCTTTCCATATCGTCGGAGAAGGCGGTATGGGTGGTGGGGGTGTATGGAATGGAACCGACAGCCTGGTCGTCGGCGGTGACGCTGAAGGGCTCGCCTGACGTGGTGCCCCGAACGGTCAGGGTATAGGCGTCCAGAGACGGGGTGACCGGGACGGTATAGGTGGCATCCAGGGCGTACCGGGTGGCAGTGTAGGCAATCTTGAAGCAGAAACGGCGGCCCGTACCGCTCTCCCATGTCGGTCCAGCCAGAGCGGGAAACGGTCCCCAGTCCCAGATTCGCTGGCGGTAATCTTCATCCATAGAGGCGGATTTCCAACCCAGTTGGGCCTGGTTGTTATCGGCCTGATAGGCCAGCCAGTAGCGGGTGTTACCGGGGATGCGCTGGGGCTCAATATCAAACCAGAGCCAGCCGGGTTCAGTGAGGACATCGCTCACGGTGAGCACTTCGCTCTGGGCCAGGAGGAGGCGGGGGAGGCCTTCGGTATCGGCATACAGGGCCACTCTCAACTGGGTCGTGCTGGTCTGGAAGATGTACGGAGCAATCCGGTAGATGAATCCGCCTTCGGAGGGCATGGTATAGGGGATGAAGGCGATGATACCGGTAGCAGTATCGCGATAAGGAAACTCACTTGGATTGTCCGCCAGGGTACTGGCCGTGCCCGTCACGTAGGTCTCCCGGAGCACCCGGTAGACGCCGTCGGCGGTATGGGTGTCGGTGTAGGTGCCGCTGTAACTTTCTCCCGGACCGATTTGCTCCGCAACGGGCGGGAAGGAAGCACGGTTATTCGCGGCCAGCACCAGGCCGACCATCATCAAGGCCAGAGCAGCCGCGCTCAGCGCGAGCAGCGTGCCACGGGAGAGGGTCAGGCGGTGCGGGCAAGAAGTTGCTCCTGACTCAGAAGAGGAGCGGGGACTCATGGGAACCTCCTTCGGAACCTCCTTCATACCGTTCACCGAACGGATGCAACAATTCCGCTCGCCGATGCCAAAGTGTCAGGCTGATGTTGCAAAGCCCTTTCAGGGCTCAAGTCAGCCCAATGGTTTCCCATCGGGCTGAATGTCCTGTCTTGCAATCATACCCGATTTGCGTCAGGTTCAGGTGATGAAAAGTTTAAAAATCACTGGGGATTTCACCCTCTCCCCCGATAGATTCCCGCCAGTCCTTCCGCGATGAGGGCCCAATTGTGGCTGGTCTCCACATACCGCCGCCCGGCGACGGCCAGGCGGGCCGCCAGTGTCGGGTCGCCCAATACCTGCAGGACGTGCCGGGCGAACTCGTCGGGAGTGTCGGCGACCAGCAGGTCCTCCCCGGGGCGGGCCTCCAGCCCCTCCGCCGCGGCGCGGGAACTGACGACGGGCACCCCCATCGCCATCGCCTCCAGGACCTTGTTCTGAATCCCCACCGCGTAGGGAATCGGACAGACGGCCACGGCGGCACGGGCCAGATACAGGCGCAGGTCGGGGACCGTGCCGGTGACGGTGATCCGCCCGTCCCGGGCCAGGCGCTGCACCGCCTCCGGCGGGTCTTTGCCCACCACCCAGAACCGGACCCCCGGGTCCCGGGCCCAGATGCGGGGCAGGACCTCCCGCGCGAAGTACAGGGCTCCCGCCACGTTGGCGTGGTAACTCATTTTCCCGGTGAACACCACCGTTTTCCCATCCCGGGGCCCCTCCTGCGGGCGGAAGTACTCCAGGTCCACCCCGTTGGTCACCACCGCGATGGGAGCCGGACGGGCCGAAGGGGGCAGGTACCGCCGGGCCAGGGCCTCCAGCGCTTCTCTGTCCCGCCGGGACGTCACCACCACCCGGTCGTACCAGGTCAGCAGGCGGGCCTCGTAGCGGCGGGTGCGGCCCAGGTCCAGCGCCGCCAGCAGGCGGGAGCGGAGGCCGGGGGTGAGACGCAGGGTCTGCTCAAAGAGCAGGGAGATGCTATCCACCGAGTCGTAGACCGTCGGCACTCCCTCCACGGCGCGCACCAGCCGGGCGGCCCGCAGATGTTCTATGTGGACGATGTCCACCTCTCCGCTCCGCGCCCATTCCGCCAGGCGTCGTTCCATCGCCGGGTGGCAGGCGTAGACGGCCTGGAGGGGTTCCCGGGTGGGAAGGGCCGCCAAACAGTTCCCCCAGGAGCGGACGCGGGGGACCCGGAAGACTTCCACCTGTACCCCCCACTGGCGCAGTTCGTCCGCATCCTGGACTTCCTGCTCCGAGGCCGCCGCCGTGAGCAGGACGACCCGATGCCCCTGGCGCGCCAGTTCCCGGATGAGGTGATAGGGACGGGTGCGGATGCGGGAAGGGACGTAGGGGGTGACGTAAAGAATCCGCATAGCGGGGCTCCACGTTGCGTGTTCCGTAGTGCGTATTCCGTTCAGGGCTGAGGCGGAAGGCCCAGTTTGACCCGCACTGCGGCGACGACCTCCGGCGCGGGGGGCACTTCCAGCCGGGCCAGCGCTTCCTCCCGGCTCATGTACCCCTCCCGGACCAGGCCGGCCAGTTCCATCGCGTAGGGATGGTAGCCCATCTGCTCCAGGTGGACCTGGTTGGCGAAGGCGTTCAGCAGGCAGTTGGTGGAATTGGGGTCGGTGTCGGTGGGGGGCTCCCAGCCCAGGGCGCGAAGAGTGACCCGCGCGGCCTCTTCGTTGTAGTCCAGGAAGGCCAGCGGGGCGACGCTGTACGGCAGGTCCGCCGCCCGGAGCACCATCTCGTCGGACGGAAAGTAGGGCGCGATCTGGTCTCCGGCAACGGTCTCCAGGGGGAGCATGGCCGTCTGCAGGAAGGTGCGGAGCATGGGACGGGTGAACCGGAAGAGGGCAGAGGCCAGAGGAATCTGTCCGGGGGACCAGCCGTAGATGAGAAGGGGAATCTCCCGCTCCAGGGCCATACGCAGGCCGATGCCCTTTGCGATGCCCATACAGGAGTTACAGATGCTGCTGGCCCGCTCCAGCGCGCGGCGCGGGTAGAGACCGTCCTGCCGGGCGGACTCCACGAAAATCGTCCGCAGCAGGTCAAAGCGCGGCTTGACGATGACGTGGTCCACCCCCAGGTTCTCCGCCACCACGCGCACGTTTTTCAGCGCCATTGGGGAGGTGAAGCCATTATCCAGGGTGAAGGCCAGGACGCGCAGGCCGTATTGCTCCTGCAGGAGCCAGAGGGTGTAGGTGCTATCCTTGCCGCCGCTCCAGGCCATCAGACAGTGGTATCCCGGGCGGGAGCGGACTTCCTCCACCAGCGCCTCAAAGCGGGCGCGCAGACGGGCCCGCTGGGCTGCCCGCTTCTCCGGGTCCGGCATCTCCCGACAGTACTGGCAGACGCCCTCAGGGTCAAACTGAATGCCAGGAAAGGTCTCCGGCAGGACACAACGGGTGCAGTATTTCATCAATCCTCCTGACGGGTCGCAGGTCGCATAAAAACCACGAAGGACACGAAGGAACACGAAGGATTGTTTTTATAAACAAAAACAGAACCCGTGTTCATTCGTACCCCTCCGCGTTCATCCGTGTCCTATCTCCACCCCCCGACACACTCGCACCGGGTCCGCTTCCGGGATCATCTGGGGCGGGAAGTTTTCCACGAACAGGAAATGGAGCAGTTGGGTGGAGAGGATGCCCACCAGGGCCATTTCCTCCCGTTCGCTCACGACACTGCTGGACTGCAGTTTGCGGACCAATCGGGTCACGCCGTCGGGGTCAAAGATGCCCGCGGCGCGGACGGCTTCCGGCGCCAGCAGCGCCCCCACATAGTCCGGCGGACGGGTCAGGAAGGCTGGCGCGGCAGGGGCCCGATACGGCTGCTTGCGCCGCTGCCAGACCGGGGGCGGGACCAGCCCCTCAGCGCTCTTTCGCAGGATGTGCTTCTCCCGCAGCCCCCTGAGTTTGAAGTGGGCGGGTAGACGGTTGCAGAATTCCACCACCCGGTGGTCCAGGAACGGGAACCGCCCCTCCACCGAGTGGGCCATCGCGGCCCGGTCCCCCTGAGAGGAGAGGAGGTAGGGGGAGAGAAAGGTGGTCACTTCCAGGTACTGGGCCTGCGCCAGGGGGCTCCACGAGCGCAGGTCGCCGTCCAGGGAGTCCAGCAACTCCCCCACAGGGTCGTATCCAGCCAGCGCGTTCAGGAGCCCCGACGAGAAGAACAGCCAGAGACGGGAAGTGTTCTGCCAGCGAATCCAGTGGGAGTAGCCGGGACGGTCCACCGCCAGCAGGTCTCTCCCGAAGAAAGCGCGCAGATGGGCGTCGCTGGCCCGGGCCAGGTGGCCCACGTACGGATAGAGGCGCCGCAGCAACAGGGGACGCAAGGTGGAGTCGGGGGCGGCGGCCCAGAACCGGCGGACCTTGTCCTCTTTGTAGATGTTGTAGCCGCCCAGGAACTCGTCGGCGCCCTCGCCCGTCAGGACCACTTTGATGCCACTCTCGCGGACCAGGCGGGAGAGCAGGTAGAGGGGGGCCGGCGCGGTCCGGAGCAGCGGAGCCTCGGCGTGCCAGACCACCTGGGGAAAGACGGCCGCGATGTCGGCGTTGGTGCACTCCGTGCGCCGGTGGTCGGTGCCCAGGAAGGCCGTCGCAACCTCCTGGTACTCCCGCTCGTCAAACGCGCGCTCCTCAAAGGCAATGGAGAAAGTGCACAGGGTGTGGGGGATGTGCAACCGGGCCAGCGCAGCCACCAGGGTGGAGTCCAGCCCGCCGCTGAGATAACTGCCGACCGGGACGTCGGCGCGGAGGCGCAGGCGGGTGGCGTCGGTCAGCAGGGCGCGCAACTCCTCCGCCGCCTCCTCTTCGGAGAGGCGCAGTCCCTCCCCCGCGCGGGGAAAGGTCAGACGCCAGTAGCGGGTGACGGTCGGCGTACTGCCAGCGGCCCGGAGATAGTGGCCCGGCGGCAGTTCCCGAATCCTCTCAAAGGCAGTGCGCGGGGGCTGGGGCGCCCAGAAGGTGAACGCCTGGGCCAGCCCGTACGGGTCCAGACGGGCCTCCACGCCGGGGATCAGCAGCAGGGCCTTGATCTCCGAGGCGAAGGCCAGGCCGCCGGGAAGCAGGATGTAGAAGAGCGGACGGACGCCGAGCCGGTCCCGGGCCAGGAAGAGTTCCCCCCGCCGGGCGTCCCAGATGGCGATGGCGAACTGGCCGTTGAGTTGGTGCAGGGACTCCGGCCCGGATTCTTCGTACAGGTGCAGGATGACCTCGGTGTCGGAACGGGTGCGGAAGCGGTGACCGCGCCGTTCCAGGTCAGCCCGCAACTCCGGATGGTTGTACACTTCGCCGTTGAAAACGATCCAGAGGGACTCGTCCTCGTTGGGGATGGGCTGCTGCCCGGTCTCCAGGTCCACGATGGCCAGGCGCGCGCTGCCGATGCCGGCCCGCCGGTCCAGGTAGAGGCCGAACTCGTCAGGGCCGCGATGGCGGATGATGCTCAGCATGCGGCGGAGAAGGGCCTCGTCGGGCGGGGCCTCGCCGCTCCAGTGGGTGATGCCGATGATGCCGCACATATTCTCACCCCTCCCCCGGCCCTTCGGGAGATGGGGTGAGGAGCGCGCGGCGGTCAATTTTCCCCGACGGGGTCTTCGGCAGGCTCTCCCGAAATTCCACGGAGCGAGGGACCGCGAAGTCCTCCAGATGCGCCCGGCAGTGACGGAGAACGTCCTGCGGGGTGAGGCGGACGCCGTTGCCGCAGACAATGAACGCCTTGACCGCCTGCCCCAGGATTTCATCCGGTACGCCGACCACTGCAACCTCCACCACCCCTGGCAACCGGTAGAGGACTTCCTCCACCTCCCGCGGGGCCACCTTCTCCCCCCGGGTCTTGATGATGTCGTCTTTGCGGGCGACGAAGTACAGAAACCCGTCCTCGTCCATATAGAAGAGGTCGCCGGTGTAGAGCAACCGTTCGGCGGGGTACCGACCGGGACGGTAGCGCCGCGCCGTCTCCTCCGGGTCGTTCCAGTACCCCTGCATGACGTGGGAGCCCCGTACGACCAGTTCCCCCACTTCCCCAGGCCCCAGCCGCCGCCCCGATTCGTCCTCAATCCACACCTCGGTGCCGGGGATGGGGATGCCAACAGAACCGGGCCGCCGGTCCAGTTCCTCCGGCGGGAGATAGCAGACCCGTTTGCACTCCGTCAGGCCGTACATGGAGTAGAAGCGCACCCAGGGGAACCGCGCTCGCAGGCGGCGGATGTGCTCCACCGGCAGCGTTGCCGCCGTGTTGGTCATGTACCGGAGCGAGGAGAGGTCAAAGGGGCTCAGGTTCATCTGAAGGAGCATCGCGTAGAGGGTGGGCACGCCGGGCAGGCCCGTCACCCGCTCCTCCTCAATCCGGCGCAGGACCGCTGCCGGGTAGGCGAAGGACCGCTCCAAAACCAGCGTGCCGCCGAACCGGAAGACCATGAGCAACTGGTACAGGCCGTAGTCAAACGAGAGGGGCAGGACGTTGATGACGATGTCCTCCGGCGTGTTTTCCAGGTACTGGATGATGGAACCGGTGGCGAACACGACGTTGGCGTGGGTGGACATCACCCCTTTCGGGTCGCCGGTGCTGCCGGACGTGTAGATGAGGCAGGCCAGGTCCACATCTATGGTCCGGCAGGGCGGGCGGGTCGGGGGCGCGGCCCCCAGGACGTCCTCCCACCGCAGGCCAGGGAGTTCGGCGGGGGACGGCGCGTCCCCGCAGAGAATGACGGTGCCCAGCGAGGGGACGGCCTGCTGGAGAAACCGGGCGTCCTCTGACTGCCGGGCGGGAAGGACCAGCGCGCTGGCAGTGCAGTTGTTCAGGATGCGAGCCACCTTCCCGGTCGGGGTCGTCGCGTTCAGGACGACGAAGATGCCCTCGGCCTTCAGCGCGCCGAAAATGGCGACGGCGGCCTCGGCCGAATTGGGGAGCCAGACCGCGACGCGGTCGCCCCGCTGGAGCCCCCGCGCCCGCAGCCCGTGGGCCAGTCGGTTGGCCTGCTCCTCTATCTCCGCGTACGTCAGCCGCCGCCCGTCGCAGACCAGGGCGACTTTGTCCGGGAACCGCTCGGCGCTCTGTTCCAGGAAGTGGTGGACTAACCGCATCATCTGTTTCTCCCTTGCAGAGGGGCGTCCGGCAGCGCTTCTACCAGACCGCGACGGCCTCGGCCCCGGCAAATACGGGTTCCCGGAGTTTCGCTTCCACATAGCGGGTCAATCGTTCCACCGAATCAAAGTTCTCCGGCAGGATTTCCTCATCGGCGACCTCAATTCCGAAGGTCTCTTCCACGAACATCACCAGTTCCAGCACTCCGGTGGAGTCCACGATGCCCTCTTCCAGGAACGAGGCGTCGTCCCGCAACCGGGTCTCGTCGTCGGTGAACAGGAAGTTCTCCAGGATATACCGTCGGATTTGAGATGGGATGGACATATTCCTTTTGCCTCTGGGTAGATTGGGAACACCGCGCTGCTCCAGGCGGGTCTGACGCGCGGTGACAGTGACATGGCAGCCTGGAATGGCTGACCTTTTCCAATTATAGGGGCTGAGGGTCGGTTTAGGGTAAAAAATGCCCTAAAAAGAGGTTAGGCCAGGTGGATGTTTTCCGTTGTGGTGGTAGTAAGGGGGAAAGTGTTTTCGCTGTTCAGTCTCCCAGCAGGGCCCCAATGAAATTCCGCCGCCCCCTCAGAAAGGCCTCTATGGGCAGCGGGTTCTTCCCCGCCATCTGCACCTCCAGGAGTTGCAGCGCCCCCTGACCGGTGACGACGGCGGCCCCCTCCCCCAGCGGGACGACCGTCCCTGGCGGCTCCGGCCCGGACCAGTCGGGGAGAGGGGCGGCCCGCAGGACCTTCACCATCTGCCCCTCCCAGAAAGTGAACGCCCCCGGCCACGGGGTCACTGCCCGCACCCGCCGCTCCAGTTCCGTCGCCGGACGGGTCCAGTCCAGACGCCCGTCCGCCTTCTTCAGCGGGCGGCAGTAGGTAACGCCCTCCTCTGGTTGAGGGACCGGTCGGACCTTCCCGGCCAGGTAGTCCGGCAACACTTCCATCAGCAATTCCGCCGCCACGCGGGCCAGCCGTTCGGTGAGGCTGCCGGTCGTGTCATCAGGTCGGATGAGTTCCTCCCGCCAGGCCAGGATGGGCCCCGTATCCACCCCCTCGTCCATCTGCATCAGCGTGACCCCGGTGACCGTGTCCCCGGCCAGGATGGCGGCGGCGATGGGGGCGGCGCCTCGCCAGCGGGGGAGCAGCGACGCGTGGAGGTTCAGACAGCCGTGGGGCGGGAGGGAGAGGAGTCCCGGGGGGAGAATCTGCCCGAAGGCCGCGACGACGATGACGTCCGGCGCCCAGGCGCGCAGGTGCTCCAGCGCGTCGGGTGCGGCGACCTTTTCGGGCTGGAAGACGGGCAGGCCCAGACGTTCCGCCGTCACCTTGACCGGCGGGGGGCGCAGGCGGGAGCCCCGTCCGGCGGGCCGGTCCGGCTGGGTGACCACGCCGACGACGGGATACGTCCCCGCCAGCGCCTCCAGCGCAGGGACGGCGAAGGCGGGACTGCCCATAAAGACGACGCGTGGCCTGTCCATCGTCATTCTTTGTTCCCATCGTGTAGGGGCAGGGCTTGCCCCTGCCCCAGGGTCTGCCCCTGCCCCATTGGGGGCAACCGCAAGGGGGGCAACCGCCGTAGGGGCAGGGCTTGCCCCTGCCCCAGGGTCTGCCCCTGCCCCATTGGGGGCAACCGCAAGGGGGGCAACCGCAAGGGGGGCAACCGCAAGGGTTGCCCCTACAGGCTCGCGGCCTGCGATAATGCGCGGCGGGCCAGGACCTCCGCCATCGCCCGGCGGTAGTCGCTGCTGCCGCGAAAGTCGCCGGGCGGGTTCAGGGGAGCGACGGCCCGACCGGCGGCTTCCTGGACGTTCTCCGGGGTCGGCGGGCGGCCCCGCAGGAACTCCTCCGCGTCCCGGGCGCGCAGGGGTCGCTCCGCCACCCCGCCCAGGGCCAGATGGACATCCCGGCAGATTCCCCCGTCCAGGTGCAGGAGCGCCCCCGCGCAGACGATGGGCCGGTCCCGGGGCGTGCGGCCCACATGGGCAAACCCCAGCCCGCAGGGCGCACGGGGGGTCGGGATGAACAACTCGGTGATCAGGGTTCCCCGTCGCAGAAGGGTGTCCCGGTTCTCCAGAAACGCCGCCAGCGAGAGAGACGACGCTTCGGGCTGATAGACCATCAATCCGGCATCCAGGGCCAGCAGGAGGACCAGAAACGGGTTCTCCGGCCCGCCGGATGCCACCGTCCCGCCCACTGTGGCCTGGCCGCGCAGATTGCGGGAGGCGGTCAGCCGGAGCACCGGGCCAATGTGGCCCCCGGTCAGGTCGGCCAGCGGGGGGGATTCCAGCAGGTGCTGGAGGGGCGTCGTGGCGCCGATGCGGATTCCGTCCGCTCCGGCCCGGATGTAGGTCAGGCCCAGTCCGCTCAGGTCCACGACTTCCTCCACAGCGGGGTCGTGGGCGGGGAGCAGAACCGTCCCCCCACCCAGCGGCACAACGGCGGGGGGCCGGATTAACTGGATGGCCTCGTCCAGAGTTGTCGGGCGGTGATAAACACGCAGGTTTGGAAGCATCGGGGTCCTCCGATTTATTCGGGCGGTGACTGGAAGTCACCTTCTTGGGCCTGCGGCCAGTGGTCGGCCTTCGCCGACCACTTTGAAGGGTGTCGGCGGAGGCCGACAATCGGCAC
>Ga0197142_1004767_pt1 | contig 10842 bp, 3 predicted proteins | sample GBS60_MetaG_FD_148614 | JGI IMG/M metagenome (GOLD analysis project Ga0197142, IMG submission 148614) | Sediment microbial communities from Great Boiling Springs, Gerlach, Nevada, United States - GBS 60_MetaG | ecosystem: Environmental > Aquatic > Thermal springs > Hot (42-90C) > Sediment...
CAAACTATACGGAAACAAATAGGTCTGCGTGTAATCGGGTCTGATAGGGTGCGTCATAGCGGTAAGTTTATAGGTTTTTCGTCCAAAGTTACAAACTTTTATTGTGTTCCTATCTCCTCTTTTTACCACGCTCCCAGCCTATTTACAGGCAGGTGGGGGAGTGTTTTGCAACAGTCTCGCAGCAGCCCGACCCCCGAGCGTAGCGAGGGGGGCACGCCCAGAAAACAGTCCCTGAATCACGCTACTTTCTCAACGCCTGCCCGGGAAAATACCCGCATAGGTGCCAACTTCACCTTAAGACCACAAGCCTGCTCGTGCCTGTAAAGACTTCGCTGTGGATTTCTATGGTATAGAGGCCGGCTTTTAGCGTGGAAATATCCACTTCCCATGGGGGACAGGTCAGGCGGGTCCGAAAAGCCATACTTCCAGAGGCATCGTAAAAAGTAAGCCACACAGAGTGCAGGTGGTTCGGTAGCTGGAGAGTCAGCCGATGGGTGGCGGGATTGGGAAAGAGTGGAGGCGAAGGAGAGAGGTGCTGGAGCGTGCCGGACACACTTATCTCTTTGAGAGGGGCTGAGGCCCAGGGACAAAAACGCCCTACCTGCTCCACCCAGTAGGCCGTATGAAGCTCCACATCGCTGTAAGGCCGTCCATCACAAAGCTCGATAGAAAATTCGGCCAGGCTCCACTCCTCCGGCCTGAAATGCCATCCAAACCAGTAAGAGCCATTGTGATTATGGCCGCCGTGACCGTAATCAATAGCGCCATTTATCATGCGGCGATCTTGCAAGGGCTTATCTATTTCTGTCAGAACCTCCTGAATGAGTTGAGGGTCCGAAGTACAGGCTACAAACGCCGTATCCCGCCAATCCCATTCGGGATGCATCTCATGCCCCCGCATGGTGAATAAAAAGCACCGCTGATTTTGAGCGGGAAGCCAGACAAAACCCATCCAGAAGGCCGCCATAATAAGGCTCTTTTTAGCCCCCTCCCGCCTGAGTAATAGACGCCCTTGCATGATTCAAAATTAAGCAAAGCAATGACCGGTCCGGGCAATGCGGCGAGCATCCCGGTTAGCCCCAGCCCTTCCTATATTTGCTTCGTATGGGGACCATTTTTGACCTTCATGAGGAGACCCTTCAGGTGTATCAGGAGTTTGCGCGATCTTTTATTCGGATTGCGGACCGAAGAATACGAAAAGAAGTCGAGAAGCTCCTTGAAGAAGGTGAATCCTTCTGGCCAGCGCCGCTTTTGCAGATAAGTCCATCGTACAAGAGAGCCTCCAGTGTGGATGATTTAGCCAAAGAGGGTATTCTTCTTCAGGAAACGGCACAGATTTTCCGCACTGCCCGGGGGCATCCCTATCGCCTTTATCAGCACCAGGAGGAGGCCCTTCGCAAAGCCCGGGCGCAGAAAAGTTATATTCTCACCAGCGGTACCGGCTCCGGGAAAAGCCTTGCTTACTTTTTGCCCATCATAGATAATATACTCCGGAAGCCCCCCAGCGGCCACCACACCCTGGCGCTTATCGTCTATCCCATGAACGCCCTGGTAAACTCGCAGTACAATAGCCTCCTCGTTCTCCAGAAGCACTACGAGGAGCGCACGGGGAGAGAGTTTCCGGTGACATTTACCAGATATACCGGGGAGACACCTGAAGAGGAGCGAGAAAAGTGGCGTCAGAGACCTCCGCAGATACTTCTGACCAACTATGTGATGGGGGAGCTCCTTCTGGTTCGGCCGGAAGATGCGGCTTTTTTACCCTCTACGGAGAGGGCTCAGGTGGAGGGGCTGCGGTTTCTGGTTTTTGATGAGCTTCATGTGTATCGGGGGCGGCAGGGGGCCGATGTGGCAATGCTGGTGCGGCGCCTTAAAGAGCGTGCTGCCGGCGAAAACCTCATCCACATCGGCACCAGTGCTACGATGGTGTCTCATCCGACGGCTACCCCCAGAGAAAGGCGCGAAACGGTAGCTCGATTTGCGGCGGAGTTTTTCGGACACCCTTTCACGGAAGAAGACATCATTGAGGAGACCCTGGAGCCCCTTACGGAGGGGGGAGAACCGTCTCTGGAGGAGCTGAGGGAGGCGCTAAAGCGAGGTGAACCCCTTCCCTTGGAGGGAGAAGCCTTTCGGCGACACCCATTGATTCGCTGGATAGAATATCGCCTGGGTATAGAGCGGCAGGAAGAGGGGCGCTTTCGCCGGCGCATACCGGTGGCCCTCTCTGAAGCCGCCGCTATGCTGGCTCAGGAAGCCGACCTCTCCCCGGAAAGCGCTCGGAACCTCCTGAAAAAGGCCCTCGTGCAGGGTGCTTCCCTGGTTGTGCCTGATGGGCGACCGGCATTAGCCTTCAAACTTCATCAGTTTATCAGTCAGGGACGGGCCATACAGGCTACCCTGGAATCCCCCGAAACCCGTCTCCTCTCACAGTCGGGGATGTTTCAAACAGAAGACGGAAAGATCCTGGCCCCTCTCAAATTCTGTCGCTTTTGCGGCCAGGAGTATTATCACCTGCTCAAAAAAGATCACCGCCTTTTTCCTTATCCCTCGGTAGAAGTGGCAGAGGAGGAAGGAGTCCAGGAGGTCTATCTGTGTATTCCTTCTTCGGAGTGGGATTGGTCAGAGGAAATGCTGCCTGACGACTGGCAGGATGAAGAGGGCCGCCTCAAAGACCCCTGGAAAAAACGAGTCCCCCAAAAAATCTGGGTAGCTCCCGACGGCCAGTACGCAGAAACCCCCAGAGAGGGCTATATTCAGGCCTGGTGCCAGGAGGGAAACTTTTACCTCTGTCTGAGGTGCGGGCAGTATTACGATGAACGCACCCGCGACTTTGCCAAGCTATCCACCCTTTCTACCGAGGCGCGCACGAATGCCACGACAATTTTAGCCACGGCGCTCCTGCAAAAAGCGGCCGCTACCGAAGCGGCCCAGCCCAAGCTCCTCACTTTCACCGACAACCGACAGGATGCCTCGCTGCAGGCGGGCCACTTCAATGACTTCGTGCAGGTGGTGGCCCTGAGGGCGGCGCTCTATCAGGCGCTTTTGCGAAGTCCGGACGGAAAACTGCATTCCAACGAGGTCGCCGAGGCCGTCCTCAAAGCCCTCCAGGCAGCCGGCATCACCCTCCAGCACATCGCCAAAAACCCCCACGTACGCCCCGAATACAGCAATGTCCAGAAAATCTGGAATACCTTTCAACGGCTTTTAGAGTATCGCCTGTACGAAGACCTGCGCCGCGGCTGGCGAATCGTCCAGCCCAACTTAGAAGAGGTAGGCCTTCTCCGGATAGAGTTCGAAGGGTTAGAAGACATCTGCCATAAATCGGAGCTCTGGAGAGAGGAGGGCCTCCTCTATAAGCTCGGCCCGGAAGAAAGAATCAGGTTAGTCCGTCCCATTCTAAACCATTTTCGGCGAAAGCTGGCTATAGACTCGGTTATCTTTCAGGAGGAGGAGCAGAGGCGTTTGCGGCGCAGTGCGCTTGAGCTTCTGGATCCCTTCTGGGGTATAGAGGAAGAGTTAGAAGAGCTGCGTCCTGCCCGGCGATTTACTCTGGATCCATTATCCGGTAAAAAGTCAGCTCCCCATGCCATCAGCCTGGGCCCCCAGAGCCTCATTGGCCGTTTCCTCCGAAAAGAACTCTCGCTGGACCGGGAAAGCTATCTCAAGGTAATCCAGTTCCTTCTGGAAGTTCTTTTAGGGGCGAACCTGCTGGTGAAACAATCCGAGCATGGTCGGGCTTTTTATCGCCTCAAAGGCTATCATCTGGTCTGGTGTCTGGGGGATGGGACCGCACCGCCGGTAGATTCGCTGTATTCACGGGGCTCTGCGCAGAGGCCGGGGGTGAATGAGTACTTCAAAGAACTTTATCAGCAGTCTCCGGCCGATCTGGTGACTCTGGAAGCCCGCGAGCATACTGCCCAGGTAGTGGCACCCGGAGAGCGCGAAAGGCGAGAGGCCCGATTTCGCTGGAATCCTGACGATCAGGCCAGAGCCGCCGAACTGGGACGCCGCCTCCCTTATCTGATTTGCTCTCCTACGATGGAGCTGGGGGTGGATATCGCAGATTTAGAACTGGTGCATTTACGCAATGTGCCGCCTACCCCGGCCAACTATGCGCAGCGCAGCGGCCGAGCCGGCCGTCAGGGCCAGCCCGGGCTCATCTTTACCTACTGCGGCGCCTACAATCCCCATGACCAGTACTTCTTCCACCACCGGCAGGAAATGGTAGCCGGTACCGTCAAACCACCCCTCATAGACCTTACCAGTGACGCCCTCCTCAAACCCCACATCCATGCCCTCTGGCTCTCCGAAATTCGCCTCCCCCTCAAAAACTCCATAGATCACATCATCCGTATCGACCATCCCGACCTCCCCCTCCGGGAAGACATCCAGCGCCAGTTGGAAATGACGCAAACACCTGCCTGGCAAAGGCAACTCCGCTCCCGCATCCAGAAGGTATTAGAGTCTATTGTGGATGCAGAAGGCAATCCCCTCTCATGGAGCGACGAATGGCTTCAGAGTATTCTGGAAGGGGCTGCAACGACATTTGATCGGGCTTTTGATCGGTGGCGTGAGCTCTACTGGGCAGCCATACGCCAGCGAGACGAGGCCCGCTCTGAATTCGACCGTGCCGTCACCAAAGAAGAACAGAAGCGAGCTGAAGCCAAAGAAAATGAAGCCAAACGCCAGATCAACCTGCTACGGCAGATCGGTGTAGAGCGAGAGGAGAGCGACTTTTATCCGTACCGCTACCTGGCCAGTGAGGGCTTCTTGCCGGGATATAACTTCCCCGCCCTGCCCGTACGAGCCTGGGTGCCCCGGGGTGATGGGGAGTTTCTGGCTCGGCCCCGGGCCTTAGCCATACGCGAATATGCCCCCTTCAACATCGTTTATCATGAAGGTGCCAAGTGGCAGGTGGTGGCTTTTCAGACTCCTCCGGGGGGCCTGGAAAGCCGAATTACTACTAATAAGCGTCTCTGCCTCACCTGCCAGACCTTCTGCGAAGTTCATCTGGAACGCTGCCCCACCTGCAATACCCCCTTCAATGCCGATAACAGCCGGGTACCCACCCTCCTTGAAATGCCCAACGTTCGTCTGCGCCGCCGCGAACGCATCACTTCTGAAGAAGAGGAGCGCCGTCGCCAGGGCTATGAGATTCAGCTCTTTTATCAGCTCCGGGGGAGCCGCCTCATAGAAGCTGATCTTCATGGCCCATGGGCTGTCGATGAGAGCACCAGACCGGCTCTCCTTTATGCGCCCGCCGCACCCCTCCTATTCGTGAATTACGGCTTCAAGGGCAAGCCCGATGAGGGCTTCTCTGTAAACCTGGAGGATGGTTCGCTTCGTACCGCTTCTATCGAAGAGCCCCTCTCTACCTCAACCAGACGAGTTCATCTGTATGTCCAGACCACACACAATGTGCTTCGGCTGCAGCTCCCGAAGATAGCCTTTGGAGAGCGAGCGCCTTCCGAAGTCCTGATATCCCTTCAGTATGCGCTGCTGAGGGGGATGGAAACGGTCTTTCAGCTGGAAGAGGGTGAGATTCTCGTCCAGCTGGTAGGAGAAGGTCCTCATATGGCCCTTCTTTTCTACGAGGCCAGTGAAGGCGGTATCGGAGCCCTCCGGCGGGTCGTGACCGAACCCCATCGCCTCGCCCAGATTGCGCGGGCCGCCCTTTCCATATGCCATTTTGACCCCACAGGTCAGGACACCAAGCCCACCTGCAGCGCCGCCTGCTACGAGTGCCTCCTGTCCTTTGCCAATCAGGCCGATGCCCCCTACATCAACCGCCACCACATCAGAGATACTCTCCTGGGCCTGTGTCAGGTAGAGGTCCTGCGCCGAACCTCTCAAAGACCCTATCAGGAGCAGCTGGATTACCTCCTCTCCCGCACCGATCCGCAATCTGACTTAGAGCGCCAATTCCTTCATGCCCTCGCGCAGAAACGCTATCGCCTCCCCGACGACGCCCAGAAACCTATCCGGGTGGAAAATCAAAAAATCATCGCTGACTTCTTTTATGAGCCGAATATCTGTGTTTTTTGCGACGGTAGCGTGCATGATGACCCAAATATCAGGGCGCAAGATCATCAGCAGCGTCGCCTCTTACGGCATAAAGGCTATAGGGTAGTGGCGATTCGCTACGATAGAGACCTGTTATCGCAAATTGCCGAGCATGTAGATATCTTTGGCCCATCAGAAATGGACGCCGCACCGGCGCTGGAGCATCTCGTTTTCCCCTCTCCGAAGGATAACCCTCTGATGCAGAAGTCGCCTGAAAGTGAATGGTGAGAGGAGCTTTTGAGCCGGGCTTTTTTACTTATGAGGCCGTTTGAAGGGTATATTGGCTCTTCTTTATACCGTTTGGAGCTGTATACTTTCTTTTCCGAGTGAATATTCGCCTCCTCAAACCTTGAACTCGCGCTGGGAGGCCGACCTGCCTTCAGATGGTCTTGGGCTCAGATTGGTATTACAGTGAGGACGCAAAAAAAAGAAAAATCTCAAATTAAAGTATCCTAAAGCCCTAAATCTTTCAGGATGGCCTCCATGATTTTTCGGCGGATAAGGAGTTGATTATAGCGTGGGTCGGCGGCAGAGGGATGTATGCGGTTGGACAGGATGACGACGACGAGGTTGTGAACGGGATCGGCCCATGCCGCCGTGCCCGTAAATCCTAGATGCCCGAAAGCCATCTCGGAGATGGGGGGGGGAATGGTGGAGTTCTTTTCTTTGCCGGGCTTGTCCCATCCCAGGCCACGCCCCAGCTTATCCGCTTCCTTTGTAAAGGTGCGCACCGTAGAAGCCGAAAAGTAGCAGTAACCAGCATATTCTCCGCCTTTGAGAAGCATCCATAGCAGATATGCCAGGTCCTGACTGGAAGCAAAGAGCCCCGCATGCGGCGCAAAGCCCCCTAAAAGAGCCGCCATCGGGTCATGAACATACCCCCGCAAGGTATCTTTTCGCCAGACAGTGTCCACTTCGGTAGGCGCACACAGGGCCTCCATGCAGTTTAGAGCGGGATGAAACTGCAATCGATAAAGCCCCATCGGACGATAAAAGCGATTTGTAACATAGCTTATCATGCTTTCCCCCGCTAAAATCTCCAAATAGCGGCCCAGAATAGCAAATCCAACATCAGAATATACCGGAGAGGAGGTAGGTTTGGCGGGGGTGTGAGAAAAAATCTTTTTCCAGAGGGTGGCAGGGATGGTACGCTTGAGGTATCGGTAGCGGCTCAGGGGGAGGGTATGCTGCTCTGAGAGCGTATCAGAAAAGGCGGTAGAATCGGTTTTGAGCATCTGGAGCAGGGGGAGGACGGGCGGGTAACCGGCGGTATGCGTGAGCAGCTGATAGGGGGTGATCCGTCCTACCATTAGAGAGTCCCAGGTCCGCATGTGTTTTCTCATGGGCTCCATGAGGTGCAGTTCGCCCCGCTCATACAGGTCCATCGCCATGAGGGTCGTTGCAAAGACCTTTGTAAGAGACGCTACATCGTAAAGGGTATGGGTGGGCGACGGACGCCGACGATCCGCATATCTGTACTGACCCCAACCTTTATTGCACACGACGGTGTCCCGGTAAATGACCGTGATGGCAAAACCCGGCGTGATCTGCTCGCTCAGGACCCTATTTATCAGCGAATCCAGCGTGGTAAAAGTGTAGGGCAGCCGATAGGGCACCACGGGCCGGTGCAGCGCCCTATCATAAGCTACATAACGGGGATAGCGCAGAGGCGGCTCTACCGGTAAAGTGCCTTCAGGCGGCCCCGAACCCATAATGACATTTGCCGTTTGCCATTGGGCCAGGGTATCTTCCTGATAGCCTAAAATGATCGCATCTTCCTCGCCAAAAAAGGAGAGAGTATATGGATTTCCGAAGATGCAGGTGATGACTTTTCGTTCACCCCCTCGCAATTCGCAAATAAAGTCCAGTACTTTGGGGCGCAGGCCGAAGCTTCGTCTGGGGTTCTGAGAGAGGTTGAAGAGGGCGACGATGAAGAGATTGTGTTCGGATAGCTGGCGAAGGATGGAGTCTGCCGGCATCAGGTCCAGCGAGGGGAGAACGACATAATCAAGGGCCATATACTGGCTGAGGTAGCGGTAGAAGGGGGCCGGACGCTCATAGCCGACCTGCACATAGAGGGGACGGTAGTTTTTGAGGTTGCCAAGCGGGAGCAGGGATTGACGATTCTGGAGGAGGGTAACGGAGTTAATATAGGCCTGCCGCAGCGGTTCTAAGAGAGGCTCGGCCCAGAGGTCGGACAGGAGATTGGCCTCTGGCACATAAGGAGTGCTCGTAAGGCCCAGAGAAGCCTTCAAGAGAAGGATTCGACGCACTTTTTCATCTATTTGGGCTTCGGTGAGGCGCCCTGAAAAGACAGCTTCCTGAATCGCCCGAAATACCACCGGTACCTGCTCTACGTACAGAAGCACATCGGCACCCGCTCGAAGGGCCGCTACCTCTAGCTCACCGGGCGCATAGTACAGCGAAACCGCCTTCATGTTGAGCGCATCCGAAAAAATGACCCCCTGAAAACCCAGTTCATTTCTCAGGAGGCCGTCTATGACCACCGGCGATACGGTAGCGGTAACCGTATCCAGGGCCGGCACGAGCAAATGCCCTATCATGATGCCCATGACCCCTTCCCGAATAAGATTCCGAAAAGGGTATAACTCCACGCTATCCAGCCGGGCCCTGCTATGCCGAATCACCGGTAGATCGTAATGCGAATCTATCTCAGTGTCGCCATGCCCCGGGAAATGTTTAGCCACCGCCACTACGCCCTCCCGCTGATGAGCATGCATGTAAAGAAGGGCTAACTGCGTAACCCGATGCCGATCGCTGCCAAAAGCCCGAAAACCAATCACGGGATTCTGGGGATTGTTATTCACATCGCATACGGGGGCAAAGTTGATATGCACGCCGAGGCGCCTGCACTGGCGGGCGATAGCCTGAGCTACCTTATACACGAGAGAATCCTCCCGGAGAGCCCCCAGAGTCAGCGCATTCGGATAGCGGGGAAGGCTATCCAACCGCATGCTGGGCCCCCACTCCGCATCCATTGCAATAAGCAGGGGGATAGCACTCTGCCGCTGATAGGCATTCGTAAGGGCTACCTGCCGGGTGGGACCGCCCTGCATGAAGATGAGCCCCCCAATCTGGTACTCTCGTATCCAGCGTTCTATCTGGGTGCGATTGTTCTGTGCAGGCGTGCTATAGGCAGGCACCATCAAAAGCTGCCCGATCTTTTGCTCCAGGCTCATGCTTGCCAGAAGGGAGTCTACCCACCGGCTCTTACTCAACAAGAACCCCGGGGACTTCCCCTGCGGCCACAGCAGGCTAAAAAGACCCCAGAGAGCTATCCACTTTTGGAGGCAAGAGGTGCCTTTGGGACGATATCGGATGAAAATCCTCGAAGCTCCCATGCATTTAGCGGCTCAGGAGCTTCCAGTCCCGCTCCAGAAAAGCTTCTATCTCGCTATCCCGCAGACTTCCCGACAGGAGCCGGGCCCAGTCAATCGCATGGGATAACCAGTCTTCATCCTGTGAAAGGAGATATCGGCGGTATATGGGATGATCCCGATTCACCACGAGTGTTTTATGAGCGAGGGTGAATTCGCCCAGAAGCTCCCGATAACGGCGCTCATCCTCGGGGGTAACCAGCATGGCGGCAGGCCCCTTTTCGCCCAGCGACCGAAATACGATAGAGCCACTCCCCCATAACCGCTCTAAGGCCTCCCGGACGGCCTTCTCTTCCTCCAGCGACAGGGAGGCTTCCGCCGGCTTCTCAATAAGGGCCTGAGCCCTCTCACTATCCACCCGCGCAAACCGAATCCCCTCCTTCACCTCTATATGCGACATCCAGTAAGGATCTATCACCGCATCCATCTTGAGCACTTCATGCCCACTCCGCTCAAAAAGCGCTATCAACGCCCCATGAAGAGGCGGATGATTGGTGTAAAGCAGGATCGGTACGCCCTTATCGTCTTTAGGCGCTCGAGTGCGAAACTCATTTAGCGTATAAAACTTTCCCGGAGTGGTTTCTACAAGTACGGCTTCCCGTAAACGCCGATAAAACTCCTCATCCCGAACCATACCATACCGTACAAAAGGCCCAATATCCGACCAGATAGCCTCATAACGCGACCGACCCGTGTCGTAAAGCTCTTTGATTTTTTCAGCGACTTTTCGGGAAATATACTGGCTGATTTTTCGGACGGTGGGATCTACCTGAAGCTGACTCCGAGAAACATTGAGGGGGACCTCATTCGACTCAATAACCCCCTGTAAAAGCATCAGATACTCGGGCAAAATATCCCGTAGCTCATCGGTTATGAACATGCCCTTCACATACAGCTGAATACCGGACTTTTCCAATGGCAGGTCGGGCTTGAGCTTCGGAAAGTATAAAATGCCCTGCAGGGTAAAGGGGTAATCAATATTGAGATGGATGTGAAAAGCGGGTTTTTCCCGGCCAGGGTACAAAAGCTCGTAGAATTTCTGGTAGTCTGTTTCGCTAAGTTCCGTGGGATGCTTTCGCCAGAGAGGAGTCTGATTGATGAGGGATCCCTCTACATAGATGGAGATAGGTAGAAAGCGGGCATACTTTTCGGCGATTTCGCGCACCTTCCACACCTGGGCATACTCGTCGTACTCTTTATGAAGGTAAAGGGTGACAGTGGTACCGCGTCCCTCGGGGCGTTCGCTGTATTCCCATTCGTAATTTTCTGTGCCGTCGCCTCTCCACAGGACCGCTTTCTCATTAGCTCTATAAGATTGGGTAAGGACCTCTACTTTTTCTGCCACCATGAAAGCGGAGTAAAAACCCATCCCAAAAAAGCC
>Ga0197142_1004768_pt1 | contig 10842 bp, 6 predicted proteins | sample GBS60_MetaG_FD_148614 | JGI IMG/M metagenome (GOLD analysis project Ga0197142, IMG submission 148614) | Sediment microbial communities from Great Boiling Springs, Gerlach, Nevada, United States - GBS 60_MetaG | ecosystem: Environmental > Aquatic > Thermal springs > Hot (42-90C) > Sediment...
TTTCGCCGCTCCTGAGCCGGGCCCGTACTAAGACACCCTGAGGCTTTGGCGTGAGCCCCACCACCTCTGCATGAGTCCGGACTTCTACTCCGTACCGCTGTCGTAGAAAAAGGGCCACATGCACAGCATACAATCGATCTACAAACTGTCCGTCCCAGTATTGCCATCCGCCTATATATCCTGATAATAGCTTTGAGAACTTTTTATGTATTTCTTCTTTGCTTATCCAGCTGGTTTTGGAGATATTGTGGGGGTAGCTAAGCATGTCGTAGAGCCATAGCCCGAGTCCATAATAGGCTTTTTCCAGCAGATTACGGACGGGCAGAAGAATAGGAATGGGATGGCATAGGTGGGGGTGGCTTTTGAGCATCCAGGCGCGTTCTCGGAGGGCTTCCCGAACCAGCTTCCAGTCGGCATAGCTTAACCGTTTGATTGCGGCTTCGAGGTACCTGACGCCCCCATGAATGAGTTTCGTGGAGGTCGTGGAAGTACCGCCCCCAATGTCTCGGGCTTCTAAGACTTCAACTTGCCAGCCACGCCGGGCGGCGGCCAGCGCCGCTCCAAGTCCGCTGCTGCCAGCGCCTATGACGACTACTTTCATCCCGGAGCTTTCCAAAGGTTATAAATAAAGCCGATAAAAAGAAAATATATCCAGGCACCCGATATCGAACGAGGTTACCAAAATTACCAGAAGTAAGGCCTACCATGAAGAGAAAGAAAATAGAATAACCAAAACAAAAAACAAGAAATGGGTCGGAGAATGCCTTTCTTATAATCCCCATTACCCCGTATCGGAAAATATTCACAAGGATAATCATCAAGACTATGAGTGTCTCTAAAGCAGCCAGTAAAATCACGGGCTTATTCGCTTCCCATAAAAAAGGACGAAATAGCGCCGTTAACGTGGCAATGGGAAACTTACTCAGCATACCGGGTATAGTCGGTTCAAAATCTCCAATATCATATACGCTACCTCCAGTTTCTTGATAGTATGTGTGGTTTTGCTTCAAATCCGTATAGACTAAATAGGCTTGATTCGGTATATTCTCCAGGCTATATTTTTTTGTCTGCGCTCCCAGAGACAAAACCCCTATGTATGCCAGTCCTGCGAATGAGACTAAAATAAGAGGTGAGAAGAAATACTTGTATAGAGGATGTGTTATCTTCTTATTCAATGAAAAGTAAATCCATATCGTTATCCAGGGGAGTATCGCCAGGGCAACATAAGGCTTGACTGTGTACGCCATCCATGTGCCAAATACAATTAGAGGTAGCCAGCGCCATCGGCTTCGGTGCAGAGTCTGATAAACTCCATAGACTAAGAAACTAATCCCTATAATAGCATAGGTCTCTTTGTAAGGAGAGCCCGTCCACACACTCAGGGAAGGCAGGTATAAAAGGGAAAGACTGAATAACTTAGAGTATCTTGGATAATCCCTCAAAAATACAAGATAAATAAGCCAACTTGCAAGAAAACTCGCTGTTGATACCATTATCAGGCTTGCAAACTGGGATCCAACACCCAAAGCAGCAAATGGAACTGTAAATAAAGCCACCATCTCTGAGTTATAATCATGTAAGTAGGTCAAAAAGTAATCAGTCTTGTATATGACATAATAATATATATCATTTAGGTAGAGTAGAGGCATGAAGAAGTTATTTTGATTTATGACTAATAAAAAGTAATATACTGCCTGTATTGGAGTTTGGTAGATTAGCATAGCCATATTTTTGGCATCTTTGGTGTAGTTTATAGTATCGCCGCCTCCATAATAAAATAAATAAAATAGGTAGCTAAATAGCCCACCCCCCACTCGCATAAGCCAGGCATAGATAAAATGGGACTTTAAGGATTTGGATTTTACTTTATTCTCAGCGATATAGCGTATTAGGTAGTAGATAAAGATAAAGTAAAATAGAGCTAATAGAAACTCTACGATTGGTTCGAACTCGTTCCGTCTAAGTTGAGTCCAGTCGGGAGGGATTATTATTCGTTTATCTATGTATTGCCAGTCAGGATGCATAATCGAGTAGATCAAGTACCTCTTTCAAGAGTATATTTAGCCATAGCCAGCCAGAAGGTAAAATACGAATACCGCTGGAATACATCTGGATCCATCCGTTTTTCGTCCAGCTCTCAGCATGAATCCTAAGCATCTGCAGCGCCTGCTGAGAAAGCGGCATAGAGTCCCAGTCAATCTTCCGAGCAAGACGGAAACGAAGCATAAACCACTCTAAAATCGCCTCTTTCTCGCGCAGATTCTCTACCTCTATATCTAATAGTCTTTCACGGGAAACTTTTTCTACATAGTCTCGCAGATTAGGCTTATTCCACCATCTATACGGTGAGATGTAACTGTGTGCGGAGGGTCCCAGCCCTATATAGGGTTTGCCCTCCCAGTATGCAAGATTATGTCTGCTATACCATCCTGTTCTGCTCCAGTTAGAAATCTCATAATGCTCATAGCCATAACGCTCCAGAAAATCATGAATAAAAAGATACATTTCAGCGTAGTCTTCATCGCTAACAGTCTCGAAGCCCCCCCGTAGATGTTTCTTGTAAAGCACGGTTCTTGGCTCTATGGTCAAGCCATAGAGTGAAATGTGCGGGACCTGCACTTCTTCTGCCAAGTAGCGAAGCTCACTGGCTATACGAGAGCGCGTCTGACCCGGCACAGCGAAGATAATATCCACACTCCAGTTTTCCCAGCCAAACGCCCTGATCTCATGAATAGCCTTCCGAGTCACGGCAGACGAAGCTTTTCGCCCTAAAAATTGAAGGATTTCATCCGATAGGCTTTGAACTCCTAAACTTAGGCGATTTATCCCTAAGGCTCTCCAAAATAAAAGATTTTCTCTTGTAATATCTTCGGGATTGGCCTCTAAGGTTATTTCTATGGGCTGCCAGCGGGTGTGCTTATGGAGCGTGTCCATGATTTTTTGCAGGAGGTTGGACGGTAGCCAGCTGGGGGTGCCTCCGCCGAAATATACAGTATGTACAGGCTGTGCGTTTAGCCAGGGCTCCCAGGCGTTGATTTCTTGCAGGAGGGCTTGCGTATAAGCTTCCATCCAGCTGGGACGGACAGAAAAGTAAAAATCACAGTAGTGACAGGCCTTTCGGCAAAAAGGAACATGAATATAAATGCCTATAGGAGAAGATGGAAGCGGAATCGGGTGCTGGAGAGTCAGAGAGGTTTGCGCTTTTTGCCGATGAGGAAGCATTCGGTACTGCCTTTTCGGGTGGCTTTAGGGCGAAGTATATGTACTTGTGTGAAGAGGGCTCTTGCTTGCGATAGAAGGGTAGACAATGCTGGTCCTTCCAGAAGCTTGGCTATCCAGAAGCCCCCGGGCCGTATCCATATTTCGGCTAAGGCGAGCGTGCGCGCTACAAGGTCAGCAGAACGGGCTTGATCTACGATCCGCTGACCACTCGTAGAGGGGGCCATATCGGAGATAACGCCATCAACAGAATGTTTATCTGCCAGCTTCTCTGTCTCATCTGAGAAAATATCCATTTGAAGAACGATGAGGTTGGGCGCCTGAATAAGAATAGGTTGTGGGTCCAGCGCAATGACTTTACCGGTGGGGCCTACTTTTTGGAGGAGGTATTGGGTCCAGGAGCCGGGGGCGGCCCCCAAATCTACTACTGTCATGCCCGCTCGTAAGAGGTGGTAGCGCTGATCTATTTCTTGGAGCTTATAGATAGAGCGGGCCAGATAGCCCTCGGCTTTTGCGCGGCGGAAAAAGGGGTCGTGAGGGTCATAGCTCCCGCTCATAGACTTTTTTGAGAATGGGGTGGCGTTCGGACTTTTTGAGGTTGCGCAGGAAACTTCGGATGGCCTGGTCTGAGGAGGCCATTCGGCGCAGGCTCCGTACCGCCATTAGTCGCAGGTACCAGGGGTTTTCGTATTGGGCTATTGTTTGAAGGACGGGTACGATACGCTCGCGTTCGGCCGGAAAGAGTGGCATACTCGAAGCCAGAAGGGAAATCGCGGAAGCCCGAGCTTCCAGACTGGCCAGGCAGGGCTGACGCGAAAGCAGCGCTTGCAAACCCTCAGGCGACTTTTGGCGAATGAGGGTCGCCACTGCTGTTAGAAATATCTCTTCACTCGGATGGGGCAGGAGCCGCAGCGCAGCCTCTTGAGCTTGTGCCTCATCGGCCCAGCTGAGTATCAGGAGTCCAGACTGGATCACCTCAGCACTGCTATCCTGTATCGCGTGCTTCGCCGCTTCTTTCCAATAATCGGCTTTTAGCGTGACTGGAGCGGGCATGGCAGGCTTTCCTGGCATGTCCGACTTTTGAAATTGGCTTACCATAGAAACTACCCAACTCCATGCGGCGGCGCGTACTCGAGCTTCCGGAGAGGTTATTTCGCTTTGAGCGAGGGGGATAATCTCTTTGATGGCGTTCGTGTCAGCAAGGTATTCCAAGGCCTCCCATACCCGTTTTTTCCAGTACGGTGAGGCGCCGTTGTAGGTCCTAAGCACGCGCTGGCGAATCCCTGGCTCTTCAAGGTAGTTCGTTACTTGTCGGAGCGCCTCTGCCCGGGCTAAATAGGGGGCCGTTTCTAACATCGCTTCCCACCAGTTCTGAGGGTACTCCCGTTCTACAGCGCCCACAAATAATCGCCCCGGATCATAATCTACATACAGAAGCCCTGGCCGAACCACCACCACCTCTGTATCTCCTAAGAGTTCAAAAGGCATCCGCTCCACGCCGCTACGAGAAGCTACTTCCAGCGGCAAAAGATACCGGTAGGGTCCTAAGTGCTTTTTATATCCCCGCTGAATAATCCGAAGGATGGCCGTATCGCCTCGGGCTTCACCTGTAACTTTTAGCTTGACTTCGTCCTCACGCCGAAAGTGCTGATCAAAAAACCAGGTCCAATCTTCCCCCGTTATCTCCTCAAAGGCATGCCGCAGATGGTCTATGTCGGCTGACTTATAGGCATTTTTCGTAAGGTAGGTTCTCAGAGAAGCAAAAAATGCCGTATCGCCGGTGTAATTTCGGAGAAGATGCAGTACCAATCCACCTTTTTGGTAAGAATGGGCATCAAACATACCCATAGGGTCTTTTTCTTCGAAGCGGATGAGGGGGACTTGCTTGGTAGCGGCTTCGGCCAGGTAGGTGAGCTGGGCGATTCGGCGGTGGTTTTCGGCGGCTTCGTAGCCCTTATCGTAGTGGAGCCAGAGGTACTCCGAGTAATCGGCAAAACTTTCGTTGAGCGGTAACTGGGCCCAGCTTTCACAGGTTACGAGGTCTCCAAACCAGTGGTGGAAGAGTTCGTGGGCTACGACGGTTTCTTTATCGTCATCGGTGAGAGCGACAGACTTATCAAAGAAGAGCATTTCGCCGTGGACGACGGCGGTGGTATTTTCCATGGCCCCAGAGACAAACTCCCGTACAATGACCTGACCGTACTTCGGCCAGGGGAAGGGCACCCCTGAGATCTGAGAGAAGTACTCTATCATGCGTGGGGTATTGCCGAAGATGGTTTTCGTATGGGGGACCCAGTCCCGCTCCATGTAATAGAGAAGCTCTTTATCCCGCCATTTGTCTTTGATTACTTCAAAATCCCCTACCACCAGGGCAAAGAGGTATGGGGTGTGTGGCTGGCGCAGTTCCCAGCAGTCGCGCCGCAATCCGCCTGCTAATTTTTCGGAGGCAACGAGGAGACCATTAGAGAGGGTTTTGAAGGTGTCAGCCACGGTAACGCAAAGGCGCTGGGTAGTTTTTTGGTTGGGGCTGTCCAGGGTAGGGAACCAGGCAGAAGCGGATTCGGGTTCGCCCTGCGTCCAAAACTGACGAGGTATACAGGGTCTTTCTCCCCGGGCATTGATAAAGTAAGCGCCTTTTCGGCTGGAGATGGCAAAGTCCGTTTCCTGGGTGGAGAGGCTATCCAGTAGGTTTGGGTGGGCTCGGTACCGCAGCCGAATCACCAGGGTGTCCCCCGGTCGCAGCGCCCGACTAAGCCGCAAATGCAGCTGAAAAGTATCATATCGCTGGGTTATCACCTGAACGCCCAGCGGACGCTCGACCTGAACCGCCTCAACTGTAAAGGCCTTTGCATCAATGGATACGCTATCTCTTGCCGCCGCATGCGGTATGAGCCATAACCGAGCTTCGCCATATACCTCTTCCCGTTCCCAGTCTAATGCCAGGTCTAACTCGGTATGCCAGAGACGCCAGCGGATTGGCTTGCTGCCATAATACGGGCGAGCTCGGTCCGGTCGGAGCTCCCCCTCGTCGGAATCGGTAGAGTCTGCCTCCGCTATTAGCTCCCCCTCCCAGAGAGTCGATGACGACGCATCCTTCGCGTCCCCTTTACGAGCGGTGCTGTGGACTTTTTTCCCGCAACCCGCTATAAACAGCCCAAAAAGGAAAACCGCACTAAGCCTCAGCATGCGCCCAAAGATAACGGCTTTTGAAGTATATTTGCGTATTATGCGGGAATGGCTCTTAGCCTACGATAAGCTTCATACCGTAGCGGTGGTATTACTGATTATCTGGATGGGGTTGGCTCTGCATCTGTGGCGCCTGACAAAGCGAGTAGAAAAGCTGGAAAAAAATCACTCCTGAGAATGATTTTATGCCATAATATCCCTCCTGGATTGGAAGCCTGCGTGCACTTTGTCAGGCAAGCTGTATACTCCTCTTCTCACAAGTACCCATCCCCTTTGAGCCGATCCCGTAAAATCTGTTTGGCCCGAGAATAGTGACTTTTGATCGTCCCTACGGGAACTTTGAGCTCTTTGGCAACCTCTTCATCGGAGAGGCCTTCGAGTCGGAGTTTCACCGTGCGCCGATAATGCTCCGGTAACGCCTCAACATAGCGCATGATAATCTGTATGAGTTCAGATTGCTCTCGTTCATGGTGCGGGTTATCTATGGCCTCTACGGCGATCTCTTTCAGGATGTAGTAGCTTTTCCACTCTTCCTCATCTACCTGAAGGGGTGCCTCCTTGCCCAAACTTTGAGAGGATTTTTTGCGTAGATGGTCAATTGCGTAAGAACTACTGCATCGGTAGAGCCATGTCCGAAAAGAGCCCTTGGAAGAGTTGTACTTTCGTAGAACCTGTTCAAACCTATCCATGAAAAAATCATGGCAAACATCCGCTGAGCTGTCTCTTAGATACTCGTCCGGCGTACTGGTGTCAAATTTTTTGAGGGTGTAGTAGATGTTCTTCTGCACTTCCCGGTAATAAAAGGTGACTAACTCGTCATAGGCCTCTTGATCTGCATGCTGTATATAGCGCTCGATGAGTGAAGGGATGTCACTCAGGTCTCGCTTTTTTTTCATGGATGGTACAGAATGTAAAGTCCAGGGAGCCTGATGCGCTTTTAGACCCTAAGAGCCGCGGCATCATCCTGGCTAATTTCATTTTTTCAAAAGTAGGAAGATTCTGCGAAACTTCGGCAAGCGCATGAGAAGACGCTTGACAGCGGCTGGCAGGAGGATCTAAGTCCGATGACGCTTTCTTTATCCCCTACAGGTGGTGGTCGTGTAGCGTGAAGGAGGTAATTTTTGAAGGACCGCTGCTATGGAGGCCGCCTGCCTTTTGAAGGTGTGCGCAGACACCGTTATGCTCACTGCGGCCTACCGGCAAGGGGAGCCGCGAGGCCTTGTTACCGCCCGCAGAAGCGGTTCCATTTATGGCATCGGCTGCCTCCGCTTCCGAAGTACTGCTTAGCCAGCTTTGCCCGATAGTTCTTTCTAGGGTCTAACTTGACGATTTGTACAAGCTCGCTTCTCTGTTCGATGACGATTTCGCTTTTGGCAAGCCCAACCCCTAAGAAGGGGACCAGCACGAAAAGTAGCTTTTTCATAACACTACTTATACGGCCGAGCGGGCGGGAGAGTTGCAAAAACCGACTCAGGCGATAGCCCCTGGGCGCGGCGTTTATACCCTTCTGCTATATTCCCTCATCGGAAGGTCTGGGCAGGGGAAAAAGTTGTAAAAGAGAGCGTACGCGGTGTGAGGGTGTAGGCGATTGCCTTTTTTCTTTCGATTTCGGTGGGGTTGAGGGTCATGGGTTTTCGGCGCCCCTGGTGGAAAAGGGTTACTTGATCGGCGTAATGGGGAGATCGTGGTTTGCCGGAGACGCCCAGCGGCAGGATCGTTTCTATGGTAGGAAGGGGGTGGGCCCCACTTTCTGAGGAGGGTAGAAAACGCACCATCTGGATATAAGTATCGCCACCTTCTACCCGAAGGAACCCCTTTTTAGGGTCCCATGAACCGTAGGCTGGGGCCAACTGTTCGGGGAGCCCGCCTATGGGATAGCGGCGATTTTGGACTTCTATGGCTTGGACTTCTTGCCATGGGGGGTCTATTCGTCCGTAATGCTTTTTAAGCTGAGTGGCGGCCCATTGGATTGCTTTCCAACGGCCTTCTATGGGGATGGTAGCTTGAGCGGTTTCTAACCAGCTATACCCTGGCAGGTTATACTGGCGAAAGGCCCATTGTACGGCCAAGGCGCAGAGGGCGGTACTGCGGTTTTCTCCCTCTGCGGATAAGTCCCATTGCCGCACGACTTTTAGAGCTTCTGCCAGCAGGGGATCTGAAGTATCTGGGAGGCTTGCAAAGTCTTGCCATATTTTGGCGGCTGGGCCACTACTGGGGTACTGGCGGTCATACTTGATACGCACGAAATCCGCCCAGGAAAAGCGCTCTTTCCCTTCCATAAACTCCCGTAAGCGAAGCTCGCGGTTATTATGGCGGTTCCAATCCCAGCCATGCTGCGGTGGGAAGTCCGCTTCTTTGGGAGAGGCTTCTGGACAGCTTACTAAGAAGGGACTGTTATTGACGCTGAAAACATAGCCGCAGGGGGGATTGAGGACCTGTGGAAGCTCTTCGACTTTTAGGTATCGGTGCCAGAGGGTTTTTCGGGTGTTTCCGGGGAGGATGCTTTGCCAGTTCCATTCGGGGGAGCGTTCGGGTAAAGTCGCATTAAACAGGTAGAAGATGGTGTCGGGATCTGCATACACGAAGTTGAAGTGGGGGATGCCCTGGAGCTTGAGGGCCTGATAAAACTCGCTAAAGGAGCGGGCCTTACTGAGGCGATACCACTCTTCGGGGGCGCGGTGAAGCTTTTCGGCGGGAAAGCGCAGGGCATAGACGCCCTTTTTCGTGCGTACTACGGGCCCAAAGAGACTCCACTCTAAGCGCTTTGAGAGGGTGAGGAAAGGGCCGCGCGCTTTGGAGATGCCCTGGACTGGCCATCCTTGGACAAGCTTTCCCCGGGGGGCGAAAAGGCGCACTTGAAGCCGTACTTTTTCCACGCGCAGCGTCTCCCAGGCATCATCCACCCGGTAAAGGCGGGGATTTTTTGGGTGCATTTCCAGCTCGTAAATGTCTACAAAGTCCGGCCAGTTGAAAGTCACTGCCCAGCCATGATGAGGGGTTGTACCTAAACCGGGTGCTATACTCCCCGGAAAGAAGCCGCCCAGCACTTGCCAGCCCTCTTCGCTGTGAAGGTAGGCCTCATACCAGCGTAGGGCGCCTTCTAAGGGGACATGGGGATTGACAAGGAGAAAGGTCTGGTTTTCTTCGGTGTGGTGGCGGTGGATTGCGATGGCGTTGGAGCCAGCCTGCACGGTAAATCGGTAGTCGGACGCATGCCCGGCGAGCGTGGTTCTGAGCGCCTGTCCCGCCCCTACCATCCCACTCAAGACCACAATATACCCCTGAATAAGCTCCTGAGGGGTGAAGGGGAATAGCTTTTTATCTAAGATTTCTCCGGGGTGGCGGCGGGCATAATCGTTGAGCCCTATTACATAAGCATCTATTATCTGGCGTATATCGGGTGCCAGGCTATCGTACTGAGCCTTTGCTAAGTGAAAGGCGCCGGTGAAGTGCGCAAAATAATCCATGGCAGCGCCATTTTTCCCAATAAGGCGCCCCAGACGACCCTTGGCTAACGCAATCACATATTGTAGCCGGGCAAAGTCATCTTCTGCATGGGCCCAAGCCAGCCCATAAGCCACCTCCGCATCGGTTCGGCCAAAAATGTACGGCGTCCCAAAACTATCCCGGCATATCGTTACCTGGGCCAGAGCCAGGCCCACAAGCGCCCCAATACCTCGCATGCCCAAAGGTACGCGTCCTATCCCTGGGGGATGAATCATTCCGCACCGAAATAGCTAACCGACGCATATATCAGGTAGGGCTATGTCTGTCTATCCAAGATTTGCTTTACCTTTGCCTTATGCGGTTCCCTACGCTAATCGTGATAGTCCTCTTCTTAGGGGGGCTAAGGGTGCGGGCTCAGGCCCCTGCACCTACTGGCGGTGATGCTTGTGGCTATCGGTGGTACACTCATCTGGCTGGGGTTATTGACTCAACCCCCACTTACAACTGGGTAGATATTTCAGCGACGGGTCAGCTTCTCTCTGGCCTTGGAGATGACAACTTTGCGGGCCCTATCAACCTGCCTTTCCCCTTTGTGTATTACTGGAATACCTACTCCAAGGTTTATGTTGGCTCTAATGGCTATATTGTCTTCGGACGGGGTGCTAATGTGGCCAGTGGGGCGCCTCCGTATTTTAATCGCTTTCCGAGTCCGGCGGCACCTAATGAGTGGATCGCTGTCTATCTTGCGGATATTACTTTTACGGACGATCAGGGCAATCCGGTTCCAAGTGCGAAACTCCTTTATGGTACAGATGGTAGTGGGCGGTTTGTGATTACCTGGGATAGTGTCCCTTACTGGAATGACAATGCGCCTGGTCAATGGCAGGGGCGAAACTCTTTCCAGATCATTTTAGACCCCAGCGACTCGTCTATTACGCTGCAATACAAGCACATAGACGCCGGCTACCATAGCAGCTACGCGAATGGCAA
>Ga0197142_1004769_pt1 | contig 10842 bp, 7 predicted proteins | sample GBS60_MetaG_FD_148614 | JGI IMG/M metagenome (GOLD analysis project Ga0197142, IMG submission 148614) | Sediment microbial communities from Great Boiling Springs, Gerlach, Nevada, United States - GBS 60_MetaG | ecosystem: Environmental > Aquatic > Thermal springs > Hot (42-90C) > Sediment...
TGAGGTTGCCCAAGCTACCCCCAGTGGATTGTATGCTAGCATTGACAGCAGCTCGATATATGGGGTTTTCGGAAAATTCTCCTGAAATACTTCCCTTTTGTCCACGTTGAATTATTCAGAGGTTCCTTAAATATATCCACATCATTGCGAAAGCGGTCCAAGTATGCGAAATACCTACGTTTTCGCACTTGCCCGTAGTCCAACCACTTCCGGCATGTTGTGGACGTATTTAGTGTAAGGGTAACACTTTAGCCGAATGAAGCAACTCGCCGCTGCCCTGGCGGGAGAGGACGGCTGAAAGGTGTCTTTCCCGCGAAAGCGGGAATCCAGAAAGTAGCAACAGTCCATGTTGCCTGGTCCCGCTTGCCACACAGGAAGACCGGAGCAGGCACAAAGCAGCCTGGACTGCTGCTTCCGCAGCCGTGACACATCGGCCTTCTTCATACGGCTAAAATCTTACGTGTAAGGTGCTCATGCGATGAGCGAACCAAAACCGATGGACCAATCGACTACCGGGGGGCCGAACAGATCGTTTCGTATTGCCGTGTTGATTTCCGGCGGCGGCACCACACTTCGGAACCTGATCCAGAAGAAGGCGGCTGGCCTTTTGGAGGGGATTGACATTGTGCTGGTCATTTCCAGCAATCCGGCGGCTGGAGGCATCCAATATGTCCAGCAGGCCGGTATCCCTCTTCGGGTCATCCAACGCAAAGAGTTCCCCAGCCAGGATGCCTTTAGCGAGGCCATCTTCCAGGAGTGTCGGCGGGCCGAAGTGGATCTGGTTGTTTTGGGCGGCTTTTTAAAACAGATTACCGTGCCGCCGGATTTTGAGCTACGGATTGTGAACATTCATCCATCTCTCATTCCAGCCTTTTGCGGCAAAGGGTTTTACGGACGGCATGTGCACGAGGCGGTGTTGCAGTATGGGGCTAAAATCAGCGGCTGCACCGTGCATTTTGTGGATAACCAGTACGATCATGGGCCGGTCATCGCGCAGCGGCCCGTCCCGGTTCTGGACGACGATACGCCGGAAACTTTAGCCGCCCGAGTATTTGAACAGGAATGTGAACTGTATCCGGAGGTGATTCGCCTGATTGCCGCAGGCCGGGTCCGGGTGGAGGGCCGACGTGTCCGCATCCTGCCGTCCGCACCGCCCAATGCGCCGGGCGTCACGTAGTCCTCAAAGCAGTTGGGCCGATTGAAGCAAGTGGCCTCTCCGGTGGCCGTTGAGAGGCCGTCCAACCGACAGGTTAGCCGGGTGAAGGGTGCCTTAGTGTCATTCCTGCGTAAGCAGGAATCCAGAAAAAAATAACTGGGTTCCCGCTTTCGCCGGAATGACATACAAGGGGGTAAATAATGACTCAACCTGTAAACGGAAACGTCGGTTTTGGCTATAACTTATTGCAAAATAAGGAGTTCATTGGGTTCTACCGGCGGATCGATTCCTTCGGTTCCAGAGGGGCGAATTGGTTGTTTTTCTCCTGGTTTTGCCGGGGTTAGGCGGTTTCATTTACAGTTTGAGTAATAAGTGGACAACCGTCTTCTTTTCTCCCCCGCCCCCTGCTGTGCTGAAGGCTCACCCGGCCTCTCCCACCAGGGGAGAGGCGAATTGCTACATTCGGCTAAACTGTTACCGAAACTGTTTGTTTTTAACCGGAGGTCCGCTTTGGCGGGGAGGAGACGATAGCAGACTCCGGATCTCTATCCTCCGGAACACTTCCCATGGCGGAAGCGGTGCCTACTTTTGGATCAAGTTAAAGAAAGGCCAAAAGGATGTCGGCTCGGGGCAATCCTTTGGTAGCGGTGGCCACGTACAACGAGATCGAAAACTTGCCACGGTTGGTGGACGAAATCTTCCACTATGTGCCGGAGGCGGAAGTGCTTGTTATTGACGACAATTCGCCGGACGGCACGGGCCGATGGGCTGCCCAGCGGGCAGCCGAGGATCCCCGGGTGCATTGCATCCACCGGGCTGCCAAATTGGGCCTGGGCACCGCCACCATTGCCGGAATGCGATACGCCATCACCGAAGGCTATCCGTATGTAATTACCATGGACGCCGATTTCAGCCATCATCCAAAATACTTGCCCGCTTTGGTTGGCGGTATGGAGTCGGCCGGTCCAGACGGCGGACCGGTGGATGTGATGATTGGTTCCCGTTATGTGTCGGGCGGCGGAGTGGAAGGCTGGCCCCTGCGAAGGCACCTGATGAGTCGGGGAGTGAACTTATATGCCCGACTGCTTCTCCGTCTGCCCGCTCGAGATTGCAGCGGGGCGTTCCGCTGTTATCGGGCAGAAACTTTACGACGGATCGACTTCGACCGGATCCGGTCCCGTGGCTATTCCTTCCAGGAAGAGATCCTCTGGCATTTGCGCCGGGCCGGTGCTCGATTTGCCGAAACGCCCATTCTCTTCGTCGATCGCCGCGCCGGCATCTCCAAAATCAATCTCCGAGAAGCCCTGGGCGCTTTGTGGATCATCTTCCGATTGGCGCTAAGCCGCTGAACCAATGCTCCCGCCGTCGAACAGGAGCGAAAACGAGGGCCGAGCTCCTCGACGAAAACAGCGATCAGAGCTTTTCCGAAGAGGACTTTGCGGAGGCAGGCGGATCCGAGGCGGGCCGGGGCGGATCAGCCTGTTCGGCGGAAGGCGCAGAGACCTGCTGGGCCGTTTGACCGTCCAGTAAAGCGTCCGGTACGATGTGCAGCCCGCGACGGCGCACATCCCAACGGGCCTCGATGGGCGACGAGATCGCAGGGGGCCGAGTCGGCGGGATCCACCACTGCGTCAGCCAAAATATCCCCCCAATGCCCGCCAATCCGCCCAGCAAAACCACCGTTGCAAACAGCACATACGGTTTGCACAGGTCCCATACCCGAGGGGCGTCCCAAGAAACCGTTCTTTCCGAACCGACGGGCCGAAAATCGTTTTCCAAACCCACCCCCTCCGACGGCGGATGAGGAAAATCGCCCGTTGGAGGCTGCTGCCCGGAAAACTCCAATCCCAACAGGCCGGCTGCCTTGGGTTCATGGGGATCGTTTGCCGGTTGGGAGATCGGTTTGGCCGATCCCATTGCCTCAGCAAGGGCCTCCAACCATCGGCGATATTCGTCGTCGGGTTGCTGATACGGCGGTTGGCCCATCCCCAATACTCCCCCGAACAAAACGTCCCAACACGCAATCGGCCTTGGGCTTCCCTCCGAGGAGACGTCGCATGGGACTGTATCTACTGGAACCGGGCCCTACCAGTCGTAGGGGGCGGGGCGGGTGGATACAGTCAAACTAACTTGACTGTATCCAGCGGGATCAATTACCACAATCTGTGGTGTTCGAGCCGCTTGTTAGCCCCTACAACTGATAGGAGTTAGGCCCGGTAGATACAGTCAAACTAAATAGTTATCTATTGATGATTCTGGGGGGAACCGGAACTGGCTTTCCGGAACTCCTTGCAAAATAAAAAGTTAGTAACATTTTAGCCAAATGGCGCAACTGCCCTTCCCCTGGGGGGCTAAACCCAAGGTGTCATTCCCGCGCAAGCGGCAGTCCAGAACGTAGGAGGACTCCATGTTGCCTTGGTACCCCGGTATTCCACAGCAACACCGTAGCAGGCGCCAAGGAGCCTGAACTGCTGCTTACGCAGCAGTGATACATCGGCCCCCTTCATTCGGCTAAAATGTTAGGAACCTCTGAATAATTCGACGTGTACAAAAAAGAAGCATTTCAGGAGATTTTTCCGAAAACCCCATATCTTGCGCTGCTGACAATGCTAGCATCCAATACGCTGTAGCTGGACTGACGAACCTCCGAGGTTGACAACATAATCAAAAGTCCATATAGTCCACTATATTTTCAGGATTTTTCAGAGGTTCCTAAATATATTCACAAAGTTAGAACTTTTCCGACAAAGTCCAGCCCGCCAAAAGCCAGCAGAAAAACACCCGATTCGGCCCGCTGAAACCGAAGGAATCGATCCGCCCGATAGTGAAATGATGTCCTTACCTTGCAACAAGTGATGGCAAAAAAATCGGCGTTGCCGTTTACAGTTTGCGTAACTCCACCAAATGCCGGCAGTGTTTGACTACTGACAAGTGCGAAAACGAAGGTATTTCGCCCACTTGGAGCACTTTGGCAAAGATGTGAATCTATTGAGAGTGCGAGAGTTACTGGTTTAGGTCTTGCAGGCGGCGTTCCACCCGCGTTTTGGTCAGGCCGCCGCCCAAACGGGGGTGGGCCTGCCGATACCAATGACCGGCTCGTTCTCGGTAGGCTTCTTTGGCGAGATCGTGGGGGGCAGAGTTGGCGGCTTCCCACCATTGGTCTCCCAAGGCGACCATCGTGGAAGGATCTTTCGGCCCAGGGGAGTTCAATTCAGCCTCCGCCAACTTTTTCAGCCCTGGATCGCTTCCTTTGGCTAGGTGCCGTAGCCCAGACGACCACTCCTTTTTGGCAAAACACAGATAAAAGCCATACGCCAAATTGGCCTCCGGGTCATCGGGCGTTGTTTGGAGGGTCTGAGCCGCTTTGAGGAAGGCTTCATATCGGGGTTGGAATGCTTCATAGCGTTGACGGAGGGCGATGGCTTTTTTGACCGTCAAGGTGTCGCTCGCCTTTCGGGCCAATTCTGCCGATGACTGGGCTAAGCGAACAGCCTCCGGCAACTTATCTCTGGCAAAAGCCTCCTGAGCCATGTCCATGGCCACCTGTGCGGCGGTTTGGTGGGCCGGTGCCATGCGACCTCGTTTGGTCGCCTCCTCAAAAACGGCCGCACTCAGCTCCGCCAAATCCACCTCAAAATGATGGGCGATGCTGCGCAACGAGCGATCCAGAATGTTTTTATTTCCGGATTCCAAAGCCAGATTCCGCGCTTCGACAAAAAGCATGTACTGGGCTGCCGGGTTATCCCGGGTCTCCGTGCCCAATCGATAGAGCGTGTCGGCCAACTTACTCTTTTCGTCCGGTTTCTGAGCGGCCTTGTACTCCCGCTCAAATAGTTCCCGGATTTGGACCAGAGCTTTCTGCTGCGCCGCCGGATCTGGAATCGGGAAACGTACCGGTTTGGGCGGCTCTGCCGGCGGTTTGGGTTTCGTCTTCACTGAAGTGTCCGGCTTTTCCGAAGGCGGTTCTTTCGGCGAAGGAGTAGGTTCCGAAGGCGGTTCTTTCGAAGAGGGGGGAGATTTGGCGGCGATAACCCCACGAACTGCCTGGACCAGTTTCAACTCCTTGGCCAATGCCTCGGCATAAGGAATCTGCTTAGCAAGGGCATCTTGAATAAGCCGTTCTGCTTCGGACAAATCCCCATGCGGATCAAAGATCAATGAAGCGGCCAACCGAACAGAACCTTCCGCACTGCCGAGCAACTTCGGTTGCACCAGGGCCAAGGCCAGGTCGATCGGCATGGTCTTCAGCGTCATGGTTTGTTCCTGGCCGTTGATTTCGATCTGGAAGGACTCCTTAGAGACCGCTTTTATCAGGGCCTGTTGTTGGAAGGGACCGAAAACGATTTGGTTGCCCGGCTGAAGCTCCTGGACGGCCTCCGCTACCGCCTTCCAAAACTCCTCCACCACCGTGCACACGATATGTAACCGGGCCACTAGCGGAGCTATCGGAGACCCCATCGGTGCGGCCCGGTGGGCCAACTCCAGATGTTTTCTGGCCGCCTCCACATCCCGCTGGGCCAACGCCTGACGCACCGCCCGGAGACTCTCCGACGCCGGGGGCGACGGCGGGGATTCCGGCGGCTTCGTCTCCTTCGGCGGCAGGGGAGGTTTTTCTTGGGATGATTTGGCCTTCTCTGGCTTAGAAGAAGGTTTTGGCGGTGTTTTTCCTTCCGGGGAACGGGTAGTCTTCGGTTTACCTTCGGGTTGTTCCTCTTGGGGCCCAACCGACGTCAGCCCGGCACTCGGCTCGCTAGATCGTTTGACCGACACCGCGACAATCAATGCGATGAGGACCAAAATCACCGCCACCAGCACCGTGGCGACGACCGAAAACCACACGGAGACTCCCGGGGTTGGGGCAGGCTCTGGTTCGGCCGCAGAAGGATCGGGGGGAGGCAGGGGAACAGCGGGCGGATTTAACGGCCAAAGCCCCGCCGGTCCCGGCTGCCCAGGGGGGGCTCCGGCCGTCAGCGGCGGCATGATCTGTTGGGCCGCCTGCTGCGCCAGCAACTGCGCATCATACTGGGCCTTTTTCTCCGGATTCAATAAACATATCTTGGCCGCCGCCAATTCGTTGAGAATCTTCTGCGATAGCGCCGAGTGCTTGCCCGTCTGAAAGGTGCGCACATGGGCCATCTGCCGATCCGCCGCATTGCTAATCACCTCCGGATCGGACTCAAACAGCTCGATGCCCAGCAGCCGATAATAATTCGGCGGCCGCTGCGGATCCCGTATTCCTAACCAGTGCAAATAGGGATCAAACTGCTCTGCCATGCGCCGGTCCACCTTCGGTCCAACTCGACATCCCTTTCCTGGAACACTTCCGCCGAACGAAGCCACCCGCCTCTCCCCTTGCGGGAGAGGCCAGTCTGGCCGAAGGCCAGGCCGGGTGAGGGGCACAAAAGAAGGCGGCTTTCCCCTTATCCCCCTCCCCCTACACGGTCCCACCGGGGGAGAGGGAAAAAACCACCCCATTCGGCTAACAGGGTACCTCTTTTCTATTTTAGTTTTTCTTGTCCGTTTCAGCGATACCCCCATGGAAGACCGGTATCCCCCGGCAGGTTACAAAAATCCCACATCCCAGGCCAAAAGTTCCCCTACGCTTGCAGGCCGACTCGATATTCCGTTTTTAACCGGGGAAACGCTCATCCTCCTGCCTCCTGCCCCCGCCTGCTCCCCCAAACGCCCTTTGGGCAAGATAGAACACTTTAGGTTGACTGTATCCACCGGGAGCGATTGCCCCAATCGGTGGAGTTCCACCGACTTTTAATCCCCCAAATATGGTAGGCATCCGGACGAGGGGATACAGTCAAATTAGGTTGACTGTATCTACTGGAACCGGCCCCTACCCGTTGTAGGGGCTAGAATTATCTCGAACACCACAGATTGTGGGCATTGGGCCAGTAGATACCGTCAAATTAGGTAACTATTTAGCCGAATGTAGGAAATCTGCCATAACCCTTTATAAATAAACAAGTTAGTAACATTTTAGCTGAATGAAGCAAATCGCCTTTGTCCGAGTGGGAGAGGCCGGCCAACCTCCGGTTGGCCGAGTGAGGGGGATTTCGGCTGCACAAGGAACCTGGATTCCTGCTTACGCAGGAATGACACATTGGCCCCCTGCATTCGGCTAAAATGTTACACAAGTTAGATTTTTGGCTCTCCTTATGGTGCTAGCAGGGCTTGCAAAAGAGCGAACCCATGACCAGTCCATAAGTTATGGCAAAAAAATCCAAAGGATACTTCAAGCGGCTAACGTGACTGTATTCACCGGGACCAATGATCACAATCTGTAGTGTTCGAGCCGATTTTTAGCCCCTACAAGTCGTAGGGGCCTGGCCGGGTGGATACAGTCAAACTAAATAGTGGAACCTCTGAAAAATCCTGAAAATATAGGGAACTATGTGAACTTTCGACGATGCGCTCGGGCTTCGAGGCGGCAGAGGGTAGCTACAACATCTTGTGGGTTAACAGTGTCAGCAGCCCAATATATAGGGTTTTCCAAAAAATCGCCGGAAAGACTTCTTTTTGGTACATGTCGAATTATTCAGAGGTTCCTACCTACGACATCCAGAATGTAAGAGAAGTCCGTATCGCCTAGACTGCTGCTTACGCGGGAATGACACGACGATCCCCTTCACGTGACTAACTAATCATTCCCCTTATTCCCCAAAGTCTTACAGAATTGCTGTCCAGTCTGTAAGGCGGGCAGTTAACCCTGGAAATCGCTCGGCAGGGCAGAGAGGCGGCGCAGGCGGACCCGGCGAACCGAACTCCAGGCCACGGCCAGCAGGGTATAGGTGCCGTCCGGCTCTTCGGTGGCAAAAAGTCCATGGGTACCCGCTGCGGAAGCGGGCAAAAACCGATCCGGCGTAAAAGTCGATCCATCCTCCAGTTCGAGTTCCAGCGTGGTATCTTCCGTTTTGCGATCCCAAAGCCGAACCAGGATATGTCCGATCCCTTCCAACGAGTCGTCCCAAAGGGGCTCGGTTTGGAGGGGTTCTTCGAGCAGCAGGCCGGTGGTACTTTGTTCATCTTGCCGACTTACCTGAATCAGCTCTTGCTCGGCCGGGGTTTCCTCTTCGTCGATTTCGTCGTAGGAGGGGATGCGAAATCGGACACCGCATACGGGGCATTGGCCCGGTCGGCCTTGCAAGCGGGCCGGCCCAAAAAGCCGATGCCCATTCGGACAAAGAAACTCGATCTGCTCTTCGGCGGCTAGGCGTTCTGGGGGGGTCTGGAGGGCGGTGGCGGTGGTGGGTTGGCCGGGGGTGAGTTCTTCCGGTTTGGGAATACGGAATTTCACGCCGCATTTGGGGCACTTGGCGGCCCGGCCCGCCTGCTCGTCCGCACACCGAATCGCATGCCCATTCGGACACAAAAACTCGATCGTCATCAGCCGATCTCCTTTCCCCCATGCCCCGCATTCCCACGCAGCAACGGAAACGGCTCGCCGCTGGGTATTAGGCTGGCTTTCGGGAGAAAAAGTTTGCCCTGCCGGGCGGTTCCCGATCTGGTGCAGCCCCTCTTTATCTCCCAGTTTATTTCCCGGTCGCCTCATTTTATTTATTATTGTAGCATACAAGGTAAGGTAATACGTTAGCGGAAAGGAGGAACATCCTCGGAAGGTAGAGCTCTAGGGCGGCAACCTTGGAGGGCGGTAGGTCTGGTTCAGGCATTGGGGGCTGGAGGCCGGCCCTGCCGGCAAGGCCCCTGTCTGAGCCGGGAGGCCGCTTTCTTGCGGGCGAGCCTCGCCAGGCCGCTTCCGCCGGCGGATGCAGACGAGACGTCTGCGGTACCGGCAAGACCCCCTCAGGCGGCTCGCCTGACGGCTAGCCCGCTGCTCTTGCAAAGGGGAGAGGTGATTCCTTCAACCGGCTAACTTGACTGTATCCTCCGGAAACGATCACCACAATTTGTGCTGATTGCTCCGATTCTTAGTTCGAGTTTTGCCATTTTGGGGGGCCTCCCATAGGAAAAATGTCCTTACTCTTTGTAAATCTTGGAGTTAGAGAAAATACCTGGATAAATGGGCTTTGGCTTGTAACTGTCGGAAATACAAAGACTTAAGGAAAATGGCAAAAGTCGAGCTTAGAGGCTGTCCCGAAATTGGGCTTCGGGCGGCGGCCCCAAACCGTTTCCAACCCCTTCAGGTTTACCAAAATGCCTGTTTTATAGGGTTTTTTGGCAGTCCGGGGGCCGCCGGTTGGTGGTCCCCACCGGCTAAAAAGGTAATTTCGGGACAGCCTCTTAGCCCATCCAACCAGTAGGAGCGGGCCAGGTAGATCCAGTCCAACTAAAGGGGTACCATTCGGCTACCATGTTACCGTTTTTTCAAGGAGAGGCCGTCATGTCTTCCCTTCCAGCAAGGGCAACAGACACCCACACCACCAATAGGAACCTCCGGCGAAGAATGAAAATATTTTTATTATGTCCGGTGGCCCTGCCCTCGGCGGTTTTTTGCTCCCGGTCTGGCAGAAACGGGGGGAGATGCCGAAAGGCTGCTCGGCCTGTGGGTATCCTTGGCCGGTCGCTCCCGGTGCTGGCCGGGCTGCTCTTGGCAGTTGGGGCTGCTCGGCTTTCCGCCCACGAAAAACCGATTCCCCAGGGTAGGGTTTTTGACCCCAATAGCAGCAGCAGAGTATCTGATGTTGTCCGGCAGGAAAGATCGCTTCTTCAGGGTGTGGTTTTAGAGGTTCCTGGCCGGGCTATTCCCTTGGAAGCCGTTCTCCCTGTGCCGGAAAGCCTCGTGCCGGAAAAATCCACGTCGGCGTCGGCCTGGCAGCTTCTGCCTGTTGGTCCTGGGCCGAAGGAAAAATCCCCTTCGGCAAACAATGCTCCTGGCAGTGGTGCCGGGGACCAGCAGCCGGTGCCCGTCCAATGGGTAGTGGGCGTAAAACTGGATGGTCAATCGGACGACACTCGGCCCCAGTTGGCTGTGCAAATCGTACCGCCCGGTTCGGCGTGCCCGCCGCCGACGGAAAATGCAGCCCAGCCTCTGGCCTCGTCTATATATGCGGCAAGAAACGGCCATTCTGGAGCGCCGGCGGCGGCAAATTCAGCCAAGCACCCGGCCCCGCCGGGGAGCAAGGCTCCGACTGGGGTACTCTGCTATCGGCTTCAGAAAGCCCCGTCGGCACCCCCAGAGACATTCCAATGGAAAGAGATCAGTTCGGCTTCGCTGAGTTTGTGGGAAGGCAAGATGCCGGTGTTGGTCTATAACCATGGGCCGATCACCCATCCGTCGGTGCCCGCTAAAGACCATCGTCGAACCCGGGCCTGCTATGTGCATCCGCTCTATGGCCTGCAGGGCGAAGTGCTGACCGACGATTTTCCGAAAGACCATTACCATCATCATGGCGTGTTTTGGGCCTGGCCGCATATTGTCATCGAAGGCAAAGAACACGATCTTTGGGCCGGGGCAACGATCCGGCAGGAATTTGTTCGGTGGTTGGCTCGGCAGAACGGACCGGTATGTGCCGTGCTGGGGGTAGAGAACGGCTGGTATGTGGCCGGCAAAAAGGTGATGGTGGAACGGATCTGGTTTTGGGTCTATCGGACGGTGCCCGGCCGACATCGGAGCATCGATATTGCCTTGTATCTGGAGCCGACCGATCAGCCGGTTACCCTCTGGGGCGCCCCGGAGAAAAGTTATGGGGGGCTGACGGTGCGGTTTGCTCCTTCCA
>Ga0197142_1004770_pt1 | contig 10840 bp, 10 predicted proteins | sample GBS60_MetaG_FD_148614 | JGI IMG/M metagenome (GOLD analysis project Ga0197142, IMG submission 148614) | Sediment microbial communities from Great Boiling Springs, Gerlach, Nevada, United States - GBS 60_MetaG | ecosystem: Environmental > Aquatic > Thermal springs > Hot (42-90C) > Sediment...
GCAACTCATAGTATCATACCCGCACACAAGGTGACTGCTCTTTTTTTGAGGAGGAAACGATGGGCCTGCTTCAGGGCAAAAAGGGCCTGGTAATGGGGGTCGCCAACGATCACTCGATTGCCTGGGGAATTGCAAAGGCGCTTCACGCGCAGGGCGCCGATCTCGGTTTCACCTACGTTGGCGAAGCGCTTGAGCGGCGTGTGCGACCGCTCGCCGAAAGTCTTGGCGCACGCCTGATCGAGCCGTGCGATGTGCAACGCGACGAAGACATCGATGCACTGATGGCGCGCGTGCGCGACGTATATGGTTCGCTTGACATTATTATCCATGCTATCGCGTTCGCGCTGCGTGATGAGCTCAACGGACCGTACCTGAAAACCACCCGTGAAGGGTTCCGCCTGGCGCTCGACGTAAGCGCCTACTCCCTGACAGGAGTGGTCAAAGCCGCACAAGACCTGCTTGCTCCGGGAGCATCGATCGTGACCCTGACATACCACGGTTCGCAGCAGGTGGCGCAAAACTACAATGTTATGGGAGTCGCCAAGGCGGCATTAGAGGCGAGTGTGCGCTATCTGGCAAACGATCTCGGACCACGCGGCATCCGGGTCAACGCAATCAGCGCCGGTCCGATTCGTACCCTGGCAGCCAGTGGCATCGCCGGATTCCGCACGCTGCACAAACAGTTTGCCGAGGTCGCACCACTCCGCCGCAACGTAACCATCGAAGATGTTGGAAACACGGCGGTCTGGCTGTGTAGCGATTGGTCATCGGCGGTCACCGGCGAAATTATCTATGTTGATGCCGGATTCCATACTATTTCGATCAGTTTGCCGGAGTAGCAGCCTGATCCGCCTGATCGACCGTTCGGATAACCCGTCCATCTGACAGCGCCGGAGATTGATCGATCGACGCGCCTTCCACCTGCGCCGATACCGGGTAGTGATGCGATGAGGGCGCATGGATCGACGGATCGGGCGCGTCGATCAATTTGTAGTACAGATAGCGCAGCAGCAGGCGCGCAATGGCGGCAACCGGAATCGAAACGAACAGCCCAAACGGTCCGCCAAGCGCGCCGCCTGCCAGAATGGCAAAGATCACCAGCATTGGATGCAGATGCACGGCAGGTCCGACGACATGCGGAATGATGAAGTTGTCCTCGAACATGCGCAACACAAAATAGGTTAACCCTATTGCACCAGCTATCAGCCAGGCGGGCCAGCCCCACGGCGCCGGCGACTGAAACAGTGCCACGATGATCGCAATTCCGGCTGCTGACCAGGGACCGAGCAGCGGAATGGTTTCCAGAATGCCGGTGATAATCCCCAACACCAGTGCGTAACGTACCCCCAGGAGCATGAGCGCAATCGTGGTGAGTGTCGCCATAATCGGGATCAGCAGCAACGTCCCGCGCACATACCCTGCCAGAATGCGGTCGATCTGTGATCCCAGTGCACGGATTTCAGCGCGGTATGGCGCAGGAACAAGCCCATATGTCCACTCCACGATGCGTGGCGCTTCCAGCAACAGGTAGAATGTGACGATCAGATAGGTGACAAACAGCAACAGTGTCTCAAATGCAATCGCCACCAGGTGCGGTACGTGCTCCGGCAGCCGCCGACCGAAATCGGCGAGCGCCTCACGGAGCGCCTCGTTGACTGGTGCGACCTCAATATCGATGCCTGCAATCGACACGTGCTTGAGCAGCAGGAGTTCTTGCTGGACAAGGTTCAGCGTATGCGGAATTTGTGCCTGTAAACCGCTGTACTCCCGTTCGATCGCCGGTCCAAGGGTGCGCCAGAGACCGTAGATGATAATGCCGATGACGATGTAGAGCACACCAATCCAGATCGCCCGTCCAATACGTGTGCGACGGTTCAACCAGGTGATCAATGGGTTGAACAAATAGGCTGTGATCGCTGCGGCAACGAATGGGATCAACACATTCCCCAACCCGCGGATCAACCAGAAGCAAAGGGCGCCCAGCAGCGCAACCGTGATCAGTTTGATCGTGGGCGAAAAACGGATCGGACGAGCTTCTACGCTCATGCGTACCTCCGATGCGTAAAAATGCGGAGATATCCTGTACGTCTATTGTACCGCACAGATGGGGATTGTGAAACGTGAAGGGTTGAAGGACGTTGGACGTTGAACGCTTAACGTTGAACGTTCAACGTTGAATGTTGCGCTCCTGGCAGACTGATGGGTTTATGAGATACCGGGTAGAGTCGATGCAGATGAAAGGCGGCGTGGCAACATCCTGAGCGGATGCATATCATGTGATGCAAAAGTCAACAACGCAACATGCTCTCGATATGCTGTCCTGCACGCCGGGGTGATCGTTCAGTATTTCTGCGTCGTCCGTCGCAACGGAATGTCTGCCTTGAGGTGATCGACAGATTCGCCGCGCAGCAGGGTCACCTCGATGGCGCCCGCGTCCACCGAAGGCACATATCGCGCGATGACTGCCGACAGTTCGGCTTTGAGCTGCTCCATCATATCCGGCGTCAGTTTGACCCGATCGTGAACCAGCACCGTCAACAGCCGGTCGCGCGCAATATCGGAACTGCGCTCACGTTTGCCAAACAGTGTATCCAGAAAACTCATAACGTTCCCCATCCGCTCTCAGCAGTTGCGGGGCGTCTGACATACCCCGCGCGACATGCACGTTCTATCGCTCGCTTCCCCTGGCTCGAATGCCAAATGCACCAAAAATCTTGTTCAGGATGCCTGGATTCTCATCAAACACCGTTATCGGCACATCTTCACCGGCAAGGCGTCGTGCAATCTCACTGAATGCCCGCCCGGCGCGAGAACTGCGATCCAGAACGGCAACTTCGCCCCGGTTCGTGCTCGTCACAATCTGTTCATCGTCGGGTACCACGCCGATCAGGTCAATCGCCAGAATCTGCAGCACATCATCGATGCTCATCATCTCGCCGCGACTGACCATACGCGGTTTCAGGCGATTGATGATCAGGCGCGGATGCCCCTTCTCGAAGGCTTCAACCAGACCAATGATCCGGTCTGCATCGCGTACTGCCGCGACCTCTGGCGTCGTCACGATCAGCACCTCATCGGCGCCGGCGATCGCGTTGCGAAAACCGGCTTCGATGCCTGCCGGACTATCGATCAACACATAATCGAACTCGGCGCGCAACTGATTCGTCAGCGCGATCATGTCGTCCGCCGTGACTGCATCTTTATCGCGCGTTTGTGCTGCCGGGAGCAAACAGAGATCGGGGAAATGCTTATCCTTGATCAGCGCCTGTCGCAGACGACAGCGTCCTTCCACCACATCGACCAGGTCATAGACGATCCGGTTCTCCAGACCCATGACGACATCCAGGTTCCGCAAGCCAATGTCGGCATCGACAACGGCTACCTTCAGGCCCTGCATCGCCAGCGCAGTGCCCAGGTTTGCCGTCGACGTCGTTTTCCCGACGCCGCCTTTGCCGGAAGTAATCGTAATGACCCGCGACATGTTCTTTCTCTCCTGAAGGGTGAATGGCCCCGACCCCTGGTGTCACGGGTCGTCGCTATTCTACCTTCGGTATCGTTCCCACGACTCTACCGCGATCTGATCGCCATCGATGTACGCCACTTCCGGGCGTCCGCTGGCTGCGCCATCCGGAGCGCGTGCGATGAGATCCGCTATCCGCAACTGCGTCGGGCGTAGTTCGATGGCACAGATCATCGCTGAGCGATCACCAAGCGCCCCGGCATGCACGGTGCCGCGCAAGCGCCCCCAGACAACCACACTGCCGCCCGCAATGACCTCGGCGCCCGCGTTCACATCGCCAACAATCGTGATATGCCCCTGGTGACGAACAACCTGACCTGAACGAATGGTGCGGCAGACGAACAACGCTTCGCCAGGTTCGTCGGATGCGGCGACGCTTCGTGCTATCGGGCGCGCCACCACGCCAGCAGCGCGCGCCGCCGACCGGCTCTCGCGCGATGTTGATGCCAGCGCCGATGCCTCCAGGTGATGCTCACGCATCAGCGCCATCAATTCCGCGAATTGCTCTTCGGTAAGCGCACGATTGCCGATATCGACAACAACCCGCGCGCCGTTGAAGAATTGCGCCCCCTGGTCGAGCTGGCTGCGGAGCGCGCCCAGTACTTCAGACCAGACGGCTGACTCATCAAGGTGCAGCCGTAGCCCTTCTTTTCCCCCTTTGATCGCAACCAGTGTCGTCATGCACCGTACAGACGCAGAAAGAGGCTGCTCGAAACAAATGTTGCGGCATATTCTTCACTATCATACCATATACTGTCAAGCGTTTGCGTGGTATCCAATCGGTGGACTGCTCTGAAGCGCCGCGTTCCCTTGCCACATGACGACCAGCCATCGTAGTGATGTGCAGGTGCAGCCTTGACAGCAACCCGACGCCCGGCTGCATCGACTTCCATCGCATCAGGCGTAGCGGGTGACTCCAGAAAGCGCCATGATCAGACGCTCAATTCCTGCGCGCAACTGCGTCGGTTCGATCAGGCAGGAGATGACGATGTGCGCCCCCTGTTCGTAGCCGTAGAAATAGCCGGGATGCACCAGCACCCCATGCTTCAACAGATAGAGCGTCAGCGCCTCTTCGTCGTTCCAGCCGATAATTTCAGGAAATAGATAGTAGCCGCCATCCGGCGGGCGTACACGCACGACATCACAACCGCTGAGCATGGTGAGCGCCATATCCAGCGACTCGCGGATACGTTGGTGCATGGCAGCGGTAAACGCGCGTCCACGCTCGAAGATGGATGGCAGCATGGTTTGTGTCAGGGTGTTGGCGCTGAGAAAGGTGTCGTTCAACACCTCGAGGCGTTCGCCGAACCGGTCGTGGGCGGCATCGTTCAACGCAATCCAGCCAAGTTTCAAATCGGGCAGCGCAAACATTTTGGAGATGCCGTTCAAATGAAAGACTGGCAGATCAGGGTAGAGCGCGCCCAATGGGGGAACAGTCGCCGCGCGGTACGGAAATGCCGCAAAGACCTCATCACAGATGATCGGCAGGTCAAGGGCACGGAGCGCAGGAAGCCGCGCCGTCTGCACTGCTCCCGTCGGGTTGTGCGGCGACACGACGAGCACCGCACGGGTGCGCTCATCCGCCTGAAGCCGTAGACTGGTCGGATCGATTCGCCAGCCACGCCGCTCATCCAGCGCATACGGGCGCAGTTCGATATGATGCACTATCGCCAGATATTCGAACAACGGATAGGTGATCACCGGCGCCAGCACATTATCCCCTGGATTCGTCAGGAGCGCGAAGAGCAGGCTGTACGCCTCGCTGGTGCTTGCCGTCACCACGATCTGGTCGGCATCCAGCGCCAGCGCTGGCGTTCGTTCGGCATAGTACTGCACAATCGCCTTCCGCGCCGCTTGTAGACCGCGTGGTTCCGGGTTGTACCGTCGGTTCGACCAGTAGGCGGCAGATGCATCGCGCAAAATGTCATCGGGAAAGAGAAGCTCCTGGTGCGTCGGATTGCTGCTCGTCAGATCGATGTACCTGCCAGCCGCTGCCTGCCGGGCGCGCTCGATGGCATTGGGCGAGAGATCCTCGCCATCCAGAAAACCAGCCATATCCCACTGCTCCCATTCATTGACGCCGCCTGTCGCTGATGCTACAATGCGCCCGCGGCTGTAACACACAGCATAATGCCAGACCGCGAGCATGGCAGATGAGCATCGTTAACGGCAAACATATTATTCTCGGCGTTACCGGCAGCATTGCCGCCTACAAAGTCGCCGAATTAGCACGTAATCTGACGCTCGATGGCGCGATTGTTGATGTTATCATGACCGCTGCCGCGCAACGCTTTGTCGGCGCGGCAACATTTCAGGCATTGACCGGAAGACCGGTGCTCGATGATATGTGGGCGTTGCCAGAGGATGGCGTCGTCGGGCACGTGTCGCTCGGTCAGCACGCCGACCTGCTGGTGATCGCTCCGGCCACCGCCAATACCATTGCACGCCTGGCTGCCGGGTTGTGTGACGATTTGCTCACAACAACTGCACTTGCGACTTCTGCACCGATCCTGATTGCTCCAGCAATGAACCCGCATATGTACGAACATCCGGCGACCCAGGCAAATATTGCGCTGTTGCGGCAGCGCGGCGTTACCATCCTCGAACCGGCGTATGGGCGCATGGCTGAGCCGGTAATCGGGCGGGGGCGCCTGCCGGAACCTGCAATCATCGAAGCCGAGATCCGCGCACTCCTCGGACGCACCTGCGGTCCTCTGCGTGGGCGCAGGGTGGTGGTGACCGCTGGCGGCACCCACGAACCGATCGACCCGGTCCGCTTCATTGGCAATCGCGCGTCGGGCAGAATGGGATATGCCATCGCTGCGGCAGCCCGCGACCGGGGCGCTTCCGTCACCCTGATCAGCGGTCCGGCAACAGCGCAACCTCCGGCTGCCGTCACGCTGATACGTGTTGAGACGGCGCTCGATATGCAACGTGAAGTCGTGTCTGCCATCGCCAGTGCCGATCTGTTGATCATGAACGCAGCCGTCGCTGATTTTCGCCCGGCAACTGCATCCGAACACAAAATCAAGAAGGGCGATGATGAAGAGTTGACGATTCGCCTGGTGCGCAACCCTGATATTCTTGCAAGTATCGCGCATCGCCGCGATCTGGTCAAGATCGGATTTGCGGCGGAAACCCACGATCTGCTGACGTATGCACATGAGAAACTCGAACGCAAAGGTCTTGACATGATCGTTGCGAACGAGGCAGTCGCCAGTATTGGCGCCGAGGATATTCAGATGATCCTGATCGATGCGCAGGGTGTGGAACGGTTGCCGCAGTTGCCCAAACCTGTTGCAGCGGAACGGTTGCTTGATGCGATCATCGAGCGTTTCGCGGCGCGGTTGCGTGCTCCTGAGATCGGATCGATGACGACGGAAGAATGATGATGCTCCTGCAAAAAGGTCATGTCACCACGGCGGCGCAGCGGGTGCAACGAGCGATGGATGGAAACCTCTGTGCGCCCGGTGTCTCGGCGGTGCGTTTTTGCAGTGGAGTCAGTGATGAATACGACTCCTTCCGACAATAACCAGACACCCGATGACGTCAATGGCGCGCCATCGGCGGAAAGCGACGGTGAGACAGCAAATGGTGCGCAGACGGGCACGCGCAGTCTGGTACAGGCGCCACGCGCTCTGGCGACTCCCGACCGACGTGTGAGCGCCCATGTAGCCGGTGCGGCGCTCCAGCAGCGTATCATGACCCTCGTCAGCGCGCTTGGCGATCCGGGTCATCCGCTCCATGCGCGTGCGGTCGAGGATCTGGTAACGCTGGGTGAACCGGCGGTGCCGGCGCTGATCGAGGCGTTGCGCACGCATGAGCCGTGGCTGATCGCCTACCGTGCCACTGAAGCGCTGAGTCAGATTGGTGATGGTCGCGCTGCTGGTCCGCTCGTGGATGCGCTGCGTCACCCAAACAGCAATGTGCGCTGGGGTGCAGTGCGCGCACTGGCAACCGTGGGGGATGCGCGTGCATTGATCGAACTTCGCCGGGTGGCCCGCACGGATCGCAGCAAGACCAGTTGGGGCGAGTCGGTCGGCGATACGGCGCGCGTTGTGCTGGATCAGATGCAGAGCCGCACGCTGCTGGCGCGCGTCGCCGAACTGATCAAGACGGCAATCGCCTGTGTGTTGATGCTCGTCGCGCTGATCTTTGCCTGGAGTGTGCTGACCGAACTGCGCGATGAACTCACCCGGATTGGGCGGGTCGAACCAGCGCCGGTGATTGTTGCACCGCCAATGCCCACGACCGTGCCGCAGGCAATCGTCACGCTGCCGCAATCGCCAACCTCGCCGCCGACCGTGCAACCGGTGGCGCCGACACCTGTCGAGGCGCCGCCGCTGACCGGTGTTGTTGTGACATCAGGAAATGTGCGCGCAACCCCAGCGCGCCTGCCGGATAATGTCATCGGTAGTGTGATGGCAGGTGATGCGCTCATTTTTCTGGGGGTGACTCCGGACGGAGCGTGGTACCGTGTGCGGCTCGGTTCACCGGCGGCGGCATCGTCACAGATCCGCAGCGTCGATGGGAGCGGATGGGTGAGTGCGTCCCTCGTTGAAGCACCGGAGCGCGTACCGGTCGAAACGCCGCCTCCCGTTCCCACGCCGACGCCATAGGACAACATCGTATCGTGAACCATGTCTGATACCATTCAGCAAACCTCATTCGCCAAAACGCTGCGTGCGATCTTTCTCGGCGTCGCGCTGCTGGCGCTGAGCGTTGCGTGCGCCGGCTACCTTCTGCTCAGCGAAATCCGTCGTCCAGCAGGGAATGATGCAACGCCGGTCGAATTCATTGTTGAACCGGGTGATAGCGCCAGTGTCATCGCTACCCGCCTTGGAACGGCAAACCTGATTCGCCAACCGTTGCTGTTTACCCTTCTGGTGCGTATGCAGGGTCTCGACGGCGAATTACAGGCTGGTCGCTATCTGCTGCGCGCCAACATGACCATGAGCGAAATCATTGCAGCCTTGCAAAACAGTCGGGTTGAAGAAGTGCAGGTGACGATCATCGAAGGCTCGCGGCTCGAAGAAATCGCGGAGCAGATCGCCGCAGCCGGGCTGGCCAATGTGACCGAGCAGGCATTCCTGCGCACGGCGCGCAATGGTGCGGCATTTCAACCGCAACATTTCTATCTCAACAGCCTCCCGCCTGGCGCAAGCCTGGAGGGGTATTTGTTTCCCGATACCTATCGCTTCGCAGTGACTGCCACGGTCACCGAGGTGATCGAAATCATGCTCGACCGCTTCGATGAGCAGTACGCAACATTCGAACGCGAGGTGACGGTGGCGGGCGCCACGGTTCACGATATCGTGACCATGGCGTCGATTGTGCAGCGTGAGGCGGCGCGTGAAGATGAAATGCCCAAAATCGCCGCAGTGTTCTGGAATCGCCTCAAGCCGGAACATCTTGCCGAAACGGGGGGCGGCAAATTGGGCGCCGATCCGACGGTGCAGTACATTTTGGGGCAGCGCGGCAACTGGTGGCCCCGTCTCGATTCGCTCAGTATCGATGAAATCAACGGTATCGCCAGCCCGTACAACACGCGCGTCAATCCAGGGTTGCCGCCTGGACCGATTGCCAGTCCGGGACTTGCGGCGCTACGCGCTGCCGCCAGACCCGATGCATCGGCGCCGTACCTTTACTTCGTCGCTTCCTGCACCACGCCTGGCGCCCACAATTTCGCCGTTACGTTTGAGGAGTTTCAGCGCTTCGAGCGGGAGTACCTGACATGTCCGTCGCGTTAGCCGGGGTCATCGGCGATCCGGTCGATCACAGCCTGTCGCCCTTCCTGCACAATGCCGCGTTTGAGCATTTGGGCATCGCTGCGCGCTATGAACGGTGGCGCACCAGCTGCGCCGAACTGCCGCAGCGGATCGCATCGCTGCGCGCGCCGCATATTCTGGGCGCAAATATTACGCTGCCGCACAAAATAGCCGTCATTCCACTGCTCGACCGGCTCGATCCGCAGGCGGAGCAGATCGGCGCCGTCAATACCATTGCGCGCCTCCCGGACGGGCAACTTGAAGGGTGCAACACCGATGCACCCGCCACTGTTGCGACTCTGCGCGAGGATGCCGGTTTCGACCCGACGGGAAAACGCATCGTTCTGCTTGGCGCAAGCGGCGCGGCGCGCGCTGCGGCATATGCGCTTATCACAGCGCAGGCAACGGCGTTGACGGTCATCAACCGCACCCTGGAACGCGCTGAGGAATTGCTGGCGGATGTGCTTGCCAGCAGTGATGCTGATCCCTATCTGCGCGCACTTACGCCCGATGATCCTGATGTGCCCGAAGCGATTGCGTCCGCCGATCTGATCATCAACGCAACATCGCTCGGCTGGCATGCCGACGAAACCCCGCTGCCGGGGCATCTGATTCCCGCAACAGCGCTGGTGTTCGATATGGTCTATCGCCCGACCAGATTGCTGCGCGAAGCGGCGCAGGCAGGCGCGGCAACCCTCGATGGACGCGGGATGCTGGTGCGGCAGGCGGCGCTGTCGTTCGAGCGCTGGACCGGCGTCCCCGCACCGCTCGATGTGATGTTCGCTGCATTCGACCGGGCAGGCGCTCGTTCTGCATAGGTGCTATCGGTGTGGATATCGTTCTTGTGGCGCTGACCGGGCTGCTGCTTGGCGCAGGCCTGAACCTGATTATCATCCGCCTGCCGCGTGAGCAGGGATTCGGTGGATGGCCACGCTGCACCCGCTGTGGTCAACGCCTGGCGTGGTGGCAGGTACTGCCGCTGCTCGGTTGGGTCATCCAGGGCGGGCGCGCCAGGTGCTGCGGTCGTCGCCTCGATGGGGTGTATCCAATTGTCGATCTGATCACGACTGCGACCCTGCTTCTGCTCTACCTCCGGTATCACGTGAGTATCAGTCTCGTCTACGCCGCCGTTGTCGCTGCGGTTCTGATCATCACTGGCGCCATCGACTGGCAGCATCGCCTGATCTACACGTTGCCAACCCTTGGCGCCACGCTGGCGTCAGTCGTTGCGTCTTTTGCTGTTCCTTCTCACAGCCTGCTGAACGCACTGGCAGGGTTGTTCGTTGCAGGTGTCTTATTTGTCATCTTCTACATCCTGGCGAAGATCTTGTTTCCATCGCATCGGGCGCCGTTTGGATTGGGGGATGTCTACCTCGGCATGTTCATCGGTGCAGCGCTTGGACTGACCAACCTGCCCGGCGCGCTGCTCTACGGCATGCTGCTGGCAGGCGTCTTTTCGGCGATCCTGGTGGTGTTGCGCCGTGCTGGAAAACGTGATACGCCACAGTACATTTCCTATGGCACATTTCTGTGCATTGGCGCCTTGATCTAC
>Ga0197142_1004772_pt1 | contig 10839 bp, 12 predicted proteins | sample GBS60_MetaG_FD_148614 | JGI IMG/M metagenome (GOLD analysis project Ga0197142, IMG submission 148614) | Sediment microbial communities from Great Boiling Springs, Gerlach, Nevada, United States - GBS 60_MetaG | ecosystem: Environmental > Aquatic > Thermal springs > Hot (42-90C) > Sediment...
CGATTAGTTTTTCGTGGCTTTCCGTCAGGCGAGCGTGGCTTTCCGCAAGCCGTTCGTGGCTTTCGCGCAGTCGCTCGTGGCTTTCCGCCAGCCGTTCGTGGCTTTCGCGCAAGCGTTCGTGGCTTTCCGCGAGCCGATCTACCCGCTCCACCAGTCGCGCATGGCTTTCCGCCAGCCGTTCGTGGCTTTCGCGCAAGCGTTCGTGGCTTTCCGCAAGCCGGTCTACCCGCTCCACCAGTCGCGCATGGCTTTCCGCCAGTCGTTCGTGGCTTTCGCGCAAGCGTTCGTGGCTTTCCGCAAGCCGCTCGTGGCTCTCGGCTAACCGCTCATGGCTTTGGCGCAACTGCTCGTGACTCGCCACAAGATGAGCCAAAACTTGCTCGACTTGCGTGAGCCGCTCTGGCACCTCCAAAAACTCATCACCCAGCAGCGCGACCAGCAGCTCCCGTCGCCACTCGGGATGCTCACGAATAATCCGAACCAGATCCTGTACGCTACGGATTTCGACACTCATGGCTGCTCAGTGGGATTATACCTTACCGCCACGCTTCTCATTTCAGGTAGAATGGCAAAGATGGTGCGAGATAGGCGAAGCAAGGGAACAGGCAGGCATGAGCAACGCATAGAGGCGGCATCGGGGCGGCAAAGCAGCGCTTCGCCTTTCTTATACAGGCTCGGCTGGGCAGCCGTGTTGCTGCTTATCATCCTACTGTACCTGCCCAGCGTTCGCTTTGGCTTTGTGTGGGATGATGAGCAAGTGCTGTATGGCAGGGCAGATTATCATTCTCCTGCCCGCTGGCTGGAGGCGGTGCGGCAGCCGCTTGATTTCTCCCCTAATTACTTTCGTCCACTGGCACTTAGCACCCTACTCATTCAGATTTGGCTGTGGGGCACGAACCCTCTGCCCTTCCACTTGCTGAACGTGCTGCTACACGGTTTGAACACGCTGCTGGTAATGGTGCTTGCTGCGCGATGGCTGGGTAAGAGAGGCGGGATTGCAAGTGAGACGAGCTGGTCGATGGGTCTGCCCATGCTGGCAGGGCTGCTGTATGGCTTGCACCCCGCGCTGACCGAGAGTGTTGCCTTTATCGCCTCGCGCTACGATCTGACCGTCACCACCTTCCTGCTGCTTGCGTTGATTTTCGAAAGGCATGCATGGCTAATGGGTGGCTGTTTCCTGCTGGCGGCGCTCTGTAAGGAGATGGCGATTGTATTGCCCCTGCTGCTTCCCGCGTGGCATTTTATGCGAAGCGCTCAGCAGTTTCCCAACCTAAGCCTGCGCGAGCGCGTGAAGCAAATTTGGCATAGCGAGTGGCGTACTTACCTCGTGTTGTTTGTGGCAGGCATGCTCTATTTGGGATTGCGCTATGCGGCGTTGGGCTACCTGCATCAGCCATCGCCAGAGGAGATTCGTATGGAGGTGGGTTCCTCACTGCAGCACCTGCTGCTGATTGGGCGCACTTTCGCCACGCTGATTGGACTTGTGTTTTTTCCCTTTTTGAGCATCACCCCAGCGCATCACTCCACTTTGCCTATCCCTCTCAGCGATGGTGTGGCGTGGCTCCAGCTGGGTTTCACAGGGATTGCCCTTGTCCTGCTGATAGGGTTGGTGCGGCGTGCGCCTGTGGTGGGTTGGCTCGTGGTGGCAGCAGTGGTGAGTCTGTTGCCTGTGCTCAATATTCGCCCGCTGGAGATGGCGAAAGGGCTTTACACAGCGGAGCGGTTCCTCACCTTCCCGCTGGCACTCTTTGTGCTGGCGGCAGTGGCAGTGTTCGCTTCTGTGCGTGTAGTGGTTCGGAAATGGGCACTTGCGGGCGCAACCGCGTGGTTGCTGACGGCTGTCGTGGTGATAGTGTTGAACCTACCGAACTGGCAAGAGAACCGCACGCTTTGGGAGTGGATAGCGCGTGCCTCGCCCCAATCGCCTATCGGGCATGCGAATCTCGCTGATACCTACAACAAGATGGGGAAGCACGAGGATGCGCTCAAAGCCGCGCAACGCGCCATCCAAGTGGCGCCATGGTCGGGCATGGGCTGGGTGAACAAGGGGGTTGCCCTGCTGAAGTTGGGACATCCGCAGGAAGCCGAGGCGCATTTCCGCAAAGCGACCGAACTGGAGCCAACCAATGTGATTGGCTGGAACAATCTGGCGATAATGCTCAGTGATCGGGGCGAGTTCGCTGAGGCGGAGCGCATCATCCGCCAGCATGTGCTGGGGCGCACACCCCGATTTATGGGGCATCAGGCGCTGGGCATCCTCTATCTGAAGCAGGCGCGCCCCGATTTGGCAGAGCAGGAGCTGGAAAAAGCCCTCCGATTCCTTCCCTTCCCGCACGGCTCACCGACGGAGCAGATTCTCATCGAAGCGCGTCGCCCAGCAGGGTGGCTCGCTGCGGCGGAATGGCAGATTCGGCGGCGTAATCTGGCAGTCGCCGAGCGGCTATGCCAGCGTGCCGCCGAGCTGGGCGCAGATCGGGTTGCGCTTGCCTATGTGCGGGGCAAGCTGCTGATGGCGCAAGGGCGCCCGCAGCAAGCCCGCCAACTGGCAAAGGAGCTGCTCGACTACGGCTTGCAAGACCCGCGCCTGCAGGAGCTGCTGCAACTCACCGAAAAAGCCGTCCGAACCCGACGCTAAGCATGTGATTCCGGTGTGAGGCTGTGGAATAACCCCAGCGAGGGGAACAGCCTATGCACCGGAGATGGAGAGGCTTTGGCATCGCGCTGTCGTTCGGACTGTGGCTGGTCGCTTTTAGCCATACGCTCGGCGAATGGAACGCCCACATGCTGCGCCTGCACGAGATGGCGGTCGCCATTAATCAGGTGCGCGTGGCGCATGGACTGCCTCCGCTGAAGCTGAACGCGGAGCTTTGCCGCGCGGCACAGCTGATGAGTGATGAGATTCTGCTCACGGGGAATTTCGGGCATGTCGATAGCGAGGGTCGCCGCGCCGATGCCCGCGCGCGCATGTTCGGCTATGAGTTCGAGTGGCTGGGTGAGAACCTCGCCGCGGGTCAGCCTAACGCGGAACGCGCGCTCCAAGCCTGGCTGAATAGCCCCAGCCATCGCGAGAACTTGCTGAACCCTGCCTATCGTGAGATGGGGTTGGGCTACACCCAGCTTATTGGCAGTCGCTACGGCTCCTGCTGGGCGCAGCTGCTGGGCAGTCGGGTGGGGATCTATCCCCTCGTGATTAATCTGGATGCACCTTTCACCAACACGCCCGAGGTGGAACTCTATGTGCATGGCGCGGAATATGCCCGTGCGATGCGCCTCTCCAACGACGGCATCCACTGGAGCGACTGGCGTCCGCCCGCCACACGGCTTCGCTGGCGGTTGCCCAGCGAGCCGGGATGGCACACTGTCTATGTGCAACTGCAGATAGGTTCGGGGGAGTCGAGCAGCATTCAGGTATATGAGGCGAGCGATAGCATCTATCTGCGCTGAAGGGTGTCCACCTCGCGTGCCAGCGCAACCGCTATCACCTCCACGGCTCCCGCGCGCTTGAGGGCGTCGGTGCAGGCGTCGAAGGTGCTGCCCGTGGTGAATACATCATCCAGCAGCAGGAGGCGTTTGCCGTTCACCGCTTCGGGCTGCACCACTTCGAAAACGCCTTGCACATTCTGCCAGCGTTCCGTCCCCGTCAGCCCTACCTGTGGGCGGCGATAGAAGCGCCGTCGCACCACGCGTAGCATCAGCGGCACGCCTATCTGCTGGCTCACCGCGCGGGCAATTTCCTCGGCTTGATTGAAGCCGCGTTGTGCATGGCGAAAAGCGTGGATGGGCATCGGCACCAGCCCATCCACCTCGCGCAAGGCAGCCGTTTCGGGGTGCGTGAGCGTTTCCACCACCAGCGCAGCCAGTGGCTCCACCGCACGCAGCCATCGGCGGAACTTGAGATGGATAATTGCACGGCGCAAAGGTCCCTCATACAGCCCCACACAAACCGCTCGGTCGAAGCGATAGGTATAGCCGCGACAGTAAGCGCAGTCAGGCAGCTCACCAATGGGCGCGCCACAGCGTGGGCAGACGGGCGCAACAACGCGCGGCAACATCCCTGCGCACGGCGCACAGAACGGCTCCTGCGAGAAGCCCCCGCACCCCACGCAACGACGCGGATAAAGCGCATCCAACAGCAGAGGCAGCATCCCCAAGATTTTTCTTCAGGCAGCTGCTGCCAGAGAAAAATCGCTGTTAGGTGCGGATAATCGCGTCGATAATCACATCGCGAATGCCCGGCTTTTGGCGCAGAATGCGACGGATAATCTCCAGCTCTTGCTTAATATCCACTGGGTAGCCGCGCAAGGGACGAATGGTACCCCGAATATAGACCACGCCGTGAATGACATGCACATCCATCAGCGAGGTGTCGATGCGTCGCTTATTAATCTCGCGCAGCACCATGCGCCGCTGCTCCACATCTTCCATCGGCATCGTTTCTCACCTCTCTCTTAGTATGCCATGCTTCTGGCGATTCCTGCCTATAGGGGTATAATCGGGCAGCCATGCGCACCGACTATTTCCAGCAGGTGCTGAATCGGCTTCAGGCGGTGATGGTGAGCCAGCAGCAGGCGATAGAGCAGGCAGCCGAGTGGGTGGCGGATGCGCTTGCAGCGGATCGGCTTATCTGGATATTCGGGGCGTCGCACGCGGGCATTCTGACTGAGGAGTTGGTCTATCGTGCAGGTGGGCTGGCGCCTGTCAGCCCCATTTTTATTCCGGGATTGACCTGCGATGTGCGTCCTATCACGCTCACCTCCACACTGGAGCGGCTCGATGGCTACGCGGCGGCTGCCGTACGCGAGGTGCCGATTCAGCCAGGCGATGTGCTGATAGTGCATTCGGTTTCAGGTCGGAACGCTGCGCCTGTGGAGGTCGCCCTGTATGGCAAGGAGCGGGGCGCAAAGGTCATCGCCCTCACCTCGCTCGATTACTCCCGATCGGTCAGTCCTCGTTCCCGTACAGGTAAGCGGCTGTTCGAGGTAGCCGATTTGGTGATTGATAACGGGGCGCCGCGAGGCGATGCTGTGGTGCAGCTGCCCGGCTTTGCCCAGCCCGTATCGCCCGTATCCACCGTGCTGGGAGCTGCCATCCTGAACGCCATCGTGGCGGAAGCCTGTGCCATTTTGTTGGAGCGCGGCATTCAGCCCCCCGTGTTTCTCTCCGCCAATCTGGAAGGGGGCGACGAACACAACGCCCGCCTGATGAGCCGCTACCGCGGACGAGTGCTGTACCTGTAAGGTACACTCTAACCGAGATGGATGGCGAGCTGGTTTGGAAGGGCAACATGCTGTTTGAAGGCGTTTCCACATCGGGACATACCATCTTGTTCGATGTGGCGCCTGAGGCAGGTGGCAACGATGTGGCGGCGCGCCCGATGGAGCATCTGCTGCTGGCAGTGGCTGCCTGCACCGCCCTCGATGTGGTGGCAATCTTGCGTCGGATGAAGCAGGAGCTGACCGAATATCGCGTGCGCATCCACGCCGAGCGCAATCCCGAACATCCTCGTCGCTTCACCGAGGTGGTGATTGAGCATATCCTGAAGGGCAAGAATTTGGATCCGGCGGCGGTGGAGCGGGCGGTGCGCCTCTCCGATGAGAAATACTGCTCGGCGTCGGCGACCCTACGCGAGCCAGTTAAGGTGCAGACGGCGTTCCGTATCGAGGAATAAGCGATGGTGCGCTCGGATGACTGGCTCTATCGGGCGGGTTGGGTGCTGGTGCGCGGGCTGGCGCGGCTGCTCTTTCGCTTGGAGGTGTATGGCGAATCGAATGTACCGCTCACGGGCGCGCTGGTGATGACCTCCAACCATCTGAGCATGCTGGATCCCCCTTTGATTGGCTGCGCCTGCCCCCGCGAGCTGCGCTATATGGCGAAGGCGGAACTGTTCCGCTATCCGATACTGGGGACGCTGTTCCGACGGCTGGGTGGCTTCCCGGTGGAGCGCGGCACCGCCGATGTGGGCGCCATTCGAACCGCGCTTCACCATCTGCGCGAGGGACGGGCGGTGCTGCTTTTTATCGAGGGCACGCGCGGCACAGGCGAATGCCTACTGCCTCCCACGCCGGGTGCCACCCTGTTGGCGCGTCAATCGGGCGCGCCTGTGCTGCCCACTGCCATCATCGGCACTGAACGCGCCATGCCGCGCGGGGCGAAACTGCCTCGCCTCGCCCAAGTGAAGGTCGCCTTTGGGAAGCCTATCACCTATGCCGAACTGTTCGGCTCGCGCACCGACCGCGAGGCACGCGACGCCTTCACCGACTACCTCATGGAGCAGATTGCTACCCTGCTACGCGAAATGGGACACCCACTACCCCGCAAAGAGAAATTGATGCGGAGTGAAATGGTATAAAGGTGGGCTTACCCCCACCTATAACTTAATTCGCGATCGTCACGATGCCGCTCCGATCCAGCTCCACTTTATACAGGCGTGTCTGCACCAGCAGGTAGGCGCGGGCAGCCCTCGATAGCTCAGGCACAGGCAGCCAAAAAGTGAGCTGGTTGCCCTGGGCTTGCACCGCTCCATCCAACGCTTGGGGTCGCTCAGGGAGATAGAGCCATGTGCATGTCTGCCACTCGCCCGACGCATCGATCAAGATGAGAGTTATTTGGAGGCGCAAGGGTGTGGTGAGCGGCTTGCGCGTCGTGACCCGTAGGTGCAGCCCATGGCGGGTCGGTCGCGCCTCTATGTGGCTCAAATCGGCGCCGGGGCGCAGGCGCAGCATCGGGTTATCGTCCACAGGGTTAGTCCACTGTTGGGCACTTCCTATTCCTCCCCCATCTACACTCATTGCGCAACATTTTGTTGTGTGAGTGCAGCTTGAACAGGAGTCAGCCCCCCTCCTGCAGGTTCCCCCCACTTGTGGGGGGAACCGCAGGCTTGGTTCCCCCTGCAAGCAGGGGGAACAACCTAAAGGAGGGGGTTCACCAAAGCGGTCGTGCGATGAGCTGTCCCCCGGTGCGGTGAGCAGAGGGTCGCCCTTCTGGAATAGCTCGTTGGTGCGCAGGAAGCTGCTTAAAAAACGCGCCATTAGCGCATATTGCGATTCGTGCGCATAGAGCGCGCGCTGCTTGCGCAGGCGTAGCTCGTCATCCAGTCCAAGGGTCAACCATGGCGCCATCGCCAGCCCGCGTGGTGGCGTGAGCGCGCGGTCAGGATGATAGCCCTGGGGCAACGGCCAGTCGCCCCGATGCACCAGATAATAGAAAATGGCGGGATCAAAAAAGAGTTCCCCACGCTCCCGCGCCTGCGCCACCGCCTCGCGCCCATACAGGGAGGCCACCATATGATCGGGATGGTCATCCAGCGGGTGGGGCACAAAAATATGAGTAGGCTGGAAATCGGCGATGAGGCGACGCAAATCCTCCACGAGGGCAGGGGCGCTATAGGGCGCACCGGGACGCCACGCATCGGCATAGGGCACATGGTCGCACGAGGTGGTGGGGGAGCGTACCGTTCGCCCCTCTGCCAGAGCCATCTGCCAAAGTCGGCGGTCGGGATAGCCCAGAAAGATGAGGTCAGCAGGTGATAAGCCCAGCTGGCGGGCGGCATGACGCGCCTCCTCCATGCGCATTCTGCCCAACGCGAGGAAATCGTCCGCCTTCGGGGTGGAGCGACAAAGCAGGGTGGCGGCAGCAGGATAGCCGTCGCCGCTGGTCAGGAACACCACGCGCACCGTTGCACCCTGCCGAACCGCCGCCGCTATAAGCCCACCACAGCCCAGCACCTCATCGTCGGGATGGGGCGCCACGATGAGAACCCGCTGCGCGGGTTGTGGCATCGGCAACGGCTGCCAATGCACGCTCTGCTGCGAAAGGCTCGCCCGATGCACGCCCAACACGAACAGCAGGCAGCTCATGCCCACATAGGAGCCGAGCAAGCCACCCACTGTCAGCACCACGCGCCAGAACCATCGTGCCACGACGCTCCCCGACCTCCTGCCTAAAGGCGACAGGCTCTTATAAAAACGCTGGCGGAGCGGGTGGGATTCGAACCCACGAGCCCCCTTTTGGGAGGCTACACGATTTCCAGTCGTGTCCCTTCAGCCACTCGGGCACCGCTCCGCTATCTCCTATTTTACCCCAGCAGCAGATTCAGCGCGAACTTATACACAGGTCCCAACACCATCCAGACCGGGCGCACCGCCCCCCCAGTCAAAATCGGCACAAACACCACCAGCACCAGAAACAGGATCGGTCCATACAGAATCTGAAACGACCAGTAGCGACGGTCGAACACATCGGGCAGGATGCCCGACAGCACCTTCGAGCCATCCAGCGGATGGATGGGCAGCAAGTTGAACAGCGCCAGCCCCAAATTCGCCAGCACCATAATCAGCGCAAACTCGAAAAAGACATTGCCCCACCCCACTCCAGCAGCCGCCAGCAGCCGCACAACCCCTGCAAAAAAGAGAGCCAACAGAATATTGGTCAGCGGTCCCCAGAAGGCGCACATCACCCAATCGCGGCGCGGATGGCGGAAGTAGCCCGGATTAATATTGACGGGCTTGCCCCAGCCAAAACCATATCCCGACAAGGCGGTGATGATAATCATGAGCGTGCCCAGTGGGTCCAGATGCGCCAGCGGGTTCAGCGTCACGCGCCCTTGACTCGATGGGGTCGGGTCGCCCGCCCAGTCCGCATACTTCGCATGGGCGAACTCGTGCAGCGCGATGCTCAACAGCACCGCCATCAGCCAGAGAACAAACTCCACCACCTGCTGAATCCAGTCCACCATAGGAAGTATACCTGTTCGCCCTCCCTAAAGAGACGCTCTACCTCGGATAAGCAGCCAGACAAGCAGCGCAAGTGTCGGCGCAAGCACCAACAGGCTCGCCCACTTCTCTTGGCGTGAGAGATGGAACTCCCGCGCGTTCACCAGCAACACCACCGCTGCCATCGGCACCAGCGCCGGCAGCGCAATCGCTATCCCCAGCATCACAACGACCAAGTAGACCCAAAGGGTGAAGAACAAGCCGACCGCGGTGGCGAAGGTGCGCAGCCTGAACCGATAGAGGCACGCCGCATAAAGCGCCAGAAACAGGAAATCACCCACACCTATTAAGACGATAGGCACCACGCGCTCCACCTGGGGTGCGGCATGAGGTGCGCTCATCACTGCCACAGAAGCTTGCTCCATCACGCGAGGCGCACGCTCCAGCACCTGCTTCACAAAGCCCATGGGTGTCAGCACTGTGATGGCGTCGACCAACGCCGCAAAGGGCACCACAGGCACCAACAGATTCTTTTCACGAATCAGGCGGGAAAGCAGGCAGCCCAACCCAATCGCTGCCAGCATCAAAAAATAGCCATGCAGGGCACGGTAAGGCACTGCCCATATCGGCGGTGCTTTTTGCAGCGGAACCCCCAACCAGCTCGGCAGCAACAGCCACACGATAAACGCCGTCGCACCCCCGATAAACATTCCGATTGCTGCGTGGCGATGCGTCTCACCCCAGCGTGCCAGGCTAAAGACCAATCCCAGCATCACCGCCATCAAAGCGAGCGTGCTGATCAGCGTGCCCACCCAGACCCAGCCGAGTGGCACACGCACAAAGGGGGTGCATATCTGGAGCAGAAAATAGGCGAGGCTCCAGCCCAGCCACACTCTCTCACGCCCACTGCCTATCATGCCCAGCAAGTAGACCCGATTGTACCCCAAAAGGTGGGCTAGTTCGCACGCGCTTAGGGTACTGTCGTGTAATGAGCATACGCGGGGGAGAGGGCGATTCACTTCCGGGACCTAAAACACGACGACCACAAATTCTTCTCTATGAAGATAGGTCAGATTGAAGAGATTTGCACAGTCACTGTCTTGTGCCACAAGCCCAGTCTGCGTTCACAGATACAAGACCGCTTATATAACTATCTTCTTCGTTTCCTCGTGGAGAGAGTAGCCCGCTATTGCTACGCCCAGTCAGGAAACAACCAAGTGCTTCCGAAACTGAAGCTGGTTCTCTCGAACAGAGGAGGGCTAAAGCAATCGGAAGTAAACGAATATTTTCGTCGTGTATGGTACGATGACACAGCCAAAGAGATAGTCATCAAGCAGAGCGCGATTCTGGAAGATATCTTGGTGCAAACTTCGGGCAAAGCTATGGGACTTCAGCTCGCTGACGCTGTAGCCAGCAGTTATTTTTACAGCGTAGAGCCGAACCGATACGGAATGGTAGAGACGGCATATTTACGCCTTATTATCCCGCGCGCTTACCGCCACAACCACAGGTTGGTAGGGCATGGTATAAAACTTTTTCCCGACGACGCCCAGCATCAGCTCCCTGAAGAGACAAAAGCAATCATCGCGGGTCCCGGGCTGTAGGATCCCACCGCGTTGCGCGGCTGCCGCCCGTGAGGACGACCTACAGTGGCTCCCAGCGCAGACCCGCGTCTATTATACACGGTAGAAGGCTCTGCTGAAGCATGTGGCAACGCCATCCAGCCCCTTCAGCGGGTATCATGCAGGACGATGCGACGGATAAGAGTGCGCGGCGTTCTGGTATCGTCCGATACCGTGCGGCTGCACCAGCCACTACTGCTGCCCGATGGGTCAGAGGTGGAGGTTCTGATTGAAGAGCCGCACCCGCGAGGTTCCTTGACGCTTATGCTCGCGACCCTAAAAGCGACCCACGCGCGGCTGGAGGCGGCTGGGCATCGCCCCCCAACGCCCGAAGAGGTACGCGCCAGTATTGAATAGCATGCAAAAAAGGTCTTCCGAAAGAAAGAGATACCTATTGTTGACCGCCAAACAACCGAAGCATCTCGCGCTGCTGTTCTGTGAGGGTCAGAAGCGGATTTCTCGGCTGGGGGTAAATCTCTGCAGCGTTCCACAGCTCAATGGGTATG
>Ga0197142_1004775_pt1 | contig 10834 bp, 4 predicted proteins | sample GBS60_MetaG_FD_148614 | JGI IMG/M metagenome (GOLD analysis project Ga0197142, IMG submission 148614) | Sediment microbial communities from Great Boiling Springs, Gerlach, Nevada, United States - GBS 60_MetaG | ecosystem: Environmental > Aquatic > Thermal springs > Hot (42-90C) > Sediment...
GGCGCTGCGCCGCACGCACCAGATCGTCATCGAGCGTCGCCCGCGCCAGGAACTCCGCGCGCAGTCCGAGCGATCGCACGGCGAGATGGGATTCGCCGCCGGGCAGCGCGTGCCGCCATCGGCGCTGCGACCCTGCGTCGAGCGCGTCCCACACGGCGGGATCGAGCGCGGCGAAGAAGGCGCCAGCATGATCCTCGGTGATGGCGGTCATCGCCGCATCACGACGTCCGCGGGCGGCGGCGACGGCGGCGCACACGTCCGATTCGTCGGCGAGATCCAGGATGGCGGCGCGCACGTCCTGCGGCAGGGCGTCCCATGGCGCTGCGGCGACGACGCGCCAGGCATCGTCGGGCGATTCCCGAATCAGCGTCAGTACGCGCGTCCAGACCTCCTTCGTCTGCATCACGCATGCCAGGCGCGTGAGCGCTGCAAGGTGCATCGGGTGCGCATCCGTGACCAGGCGCTGCACGATGTCGGCATGCATCGCACGCGCCGTCGACGACGCTTCCGCAAACGCATCCAGCGCCGTGCCGAGAGAGTCATCATCGATACGCGCCCGATTCGCACCGTCCGGCGGCAGCCAGGGGAGGCAGGACACGCAGACGGGAGGACTGCGGAGCGCCGCAGTGATCGTCCGATCCCGTTCGGCGGAGGCGATCACCGTCGTCCACGCGGTCGGTGCGGCGGGATTCGCCAGACCCCAGTGGCGGATGGCGAACGCAACGTCCCAGGACGCATGGAGCAGACCGGCGGACGTATCGTTCGGTCCGATCAGCGCGGCAGCGACGCCGGGATCGCACATGCCGGCGTGGACCGCATCGATGAGCGCCACGGCATGCGCGCATCCCCACCCGGCGGGCGCGATCGCCGCCCATGCGCGCAGCGCGGACAATCCTGCAGGCGTTCCGATCAGGCGCGCCAGGGCGGCATGGAGCGCGGGATCGGCGACGGTTATCGGGTCAAGCAAGGATCGCAGATCGCCGCAGAGCGCGGCGATGGCGCCTGCCACGGGATGCGCGTCCGGAGCGCACGCGATGACGCGCGCCAGGCGATTGTCGGTGAGTGCGGGCATGAGGGCGTCGAGGTCGGATTCGCCGCCGATGGCGCGGACGGCGGCGGCGATGGCGGGGGATTGGTCGAGCATAGCGGTTCCTTGCTGATGGCGATTCATTTGTCCTGTGATCATGATAGCCGCCATCCTGCGTGGACGATCCCGCCCTCAGCGGCGGAGTCCGCGCCGGGTGGCGGAACGCTCCGGTGCGGTCTGCAGATCGGCGACGGCGGGATGGGCGCGGAGCATCTTCCGCGCATCCAGCGGCAACGCCGTCCAGCACGCCCGCAGCACATCCGGACGCGCCGCCAGCGCCGTGACGCCCGCGGCGCGCAGATCGACGTCGGGCGCATGCACCGCCGCCAGCGCGAACGTGGCGATGGAATCGCATTCGGCGGGCGACGTCCATTCCAGCGTTCCAGCGGGCAGTTCGCCGACGATGGCGCGGCGGTCCGTCTCCGCCAGCGCCTTCCAGACGGCTCCTGCGTGGCGCGGTGGCGCCGTCAGGAGCGCCAGCAGCGCCGCACGCCGAAGCTTCGTTCGGATGGCATACGCCAGGCGCTGCGCCGTCGGCGGGTGGTCCCGCATCATGGCGCGCAGCGCGTCCGCGAGCGCAGCGTTTTCTTCCGGCAGCGGCAGCTCGATGGTGCGCAGGGCGTCGGTCAGCGCGTCCGCCAGCGCCAGATCGCCATGCCCCCGCAACGCGGCGGCGATCACCGCTGCCGCATCTGATGCGAGCGCTTCGTGTCGCTCCCATTGGTTCAGCGCGACCCGCACGGGCATGGCCGCCTCCGGCGGGAGGAGCGCCAGGCGGTCGATCACCGCACGCATCCGGTCACGGTGATCACGATGCGCCAGATGGTCGACGCGTGCATCCCCGGCGGACGTCAGGTCGGCGCGGGCGGCGTCGGTCAGCAGCGCGAGGAACGGCGCCAGATCATCCCACGTGCGTCCGTGCAACGCATGCCGCAAGGACGCATGCACGTCATGCATCCGGGCATCATATCGCTCCGTGCTCCGCTGCATAATGACCGCGCACGCAAGATCGGCGGGGGAATGCAGCGCGACGCGGGCAGGGGCGATCACGCGGGGATCGCCGACCCCGTTGGCGACGCAGAAGAACGCGCCGGGATCAGGCGGCAGCGACGACATGACGGACAGCAACGCGTACGCCTGGTCAGGATCGACCGCGCGCAGTGCGACGGGCAGCAGCGCCGTGCGCAGCGCTGCTGCATCGTGGGTATGGCGCTGCGCCGCACGCACCAGGTTGACGTCAAGCGGCGCCCGCGCCAGAATTGCCGGACGCAGCCCAAGGGATCGGATGGCGAGCGGGATGTGCCACGCCCGCAACGCCTGGAACCAGCGCTGCTGTTCATCGGCGTCGAGCGCGTCCCACACGGCGGGGTCAAGCGCGGCGACGAAGGCGGCGGCGGTCTCCTCGGTGATGGGTTGCGTTGCGGCATCGCGCCGTCCGCGGGCGGCGGCGATGGCGGCGCAGACGTCGGATCGGTCGGCGCGCTTCAGGATGGCGGCGCACACCTCCTCTGGCAGGTCGTCCCATGGCGCCGCGACGACCACGCGCCAGGCGTCGTCAGGAGATTGCCGGATGAGCGTCTGCACACGGCGCCAGACGTCATCCGCTTCCATCACGCACGCCAATCGCGTGAGCGCGCCGAGATTCTCCGATTGCGCATGGGCGATGACGTGCTGCAGGAAGGCGGCATGCATCGTGCGGGCGGTTGGCGACGCGCAGGCGAACGCATCGAGGGCGGCATCAATGACGTTCTCGTCAAGACGCATTCGATGCGCAACGTCCGACGGCAGCCAGGGAAGACACGCCGCAAGGCAGGATGGAAACGGAATCAGCGTGCGAACGAAGCGTTCCTGCTCGTCAATCGGCACATGGCTCGTCCACCATGTCGGGTCCGCATGGTCGTCCTGCCCCCAACGACGAACGGCGAATGCGATCGATCCCGCGTTCTGCAGCACTGCTGCGGTCTCGGCGCACGGACCGATCAACGCAGCAGCGGAGCCCCAGACCCATGTCGCATGATTCACCGCGTCGATACGATCGGCAGCGAATGCCCGCCCCCACCCGACGGGCGCAACCGTCGCCCATGCCGCGAGCGCGGAACTCCCTTCGCGCGTTCCGATCAAACGTCGGAGTGCGGCATGGACGTCGGAATCGGCGATCGTTCGCTCGTCCAGCACGATCGCCAGATCGCCGCACAATGCGGCGATGGCGCCAACCACGGGATGCGCGTCCGGCGCGCACGCGATGATCTGCGCCAGACGCTCGACGACGAGCGCCTGGCGGACGGCGTCAAGGTCGGATTCACCGCGCATGGCGCGGATGGCGGCGATCACTTCTGGCGATGGCGCATGCATCGTTCTTCTCGGCAGAACGCTTGCATGCGATCATGATCGCATGCAAGAAGGACGTTATGCGTTCACGCGCCGCTGCGACGACGAGTGCGCGGGATGCATCGCCTCGTCGCAGCGTTCGCGTGCTGATCGGCGATGACAATATCGATGGCAGGATGGCTGCGCAGACGACGACGGGCGTTGTCGCTCAGGAGCGGCGCGATCATGCGCACGATCGGCTCGTGATGCGCAAGCAGCGCGAGAACGGGGTCGGTCTCCGCGCTTGCCGCGCGATCGGCGACGGGATGGACAAAATGGTCATCCGCCCACGCACGGATCGCAATCGCGGCGAGCGGGTGCAAGCGGGCAATGCGCTGCCACAGCGCATGCACGTCATCTGCGCGTCCCTGATCGGCAATGGCGCCCGCCCATGCGGCGTCTGCATGGACAAGCGGATCATCGTCCGTCTTCAGTCCCTCCAGAATGGACGCAACGTGGCGCGCATCCAACGCGCACAGCGCATCGAACGCCTGACGCCATGCGCGCACCCGCAGCGCATGCGCCAGACGCTGCGCGGTCACCGGATCGTCCTGCGCCAGGGCGCGCAGCGCCGCTGCCATAGGCGGATGTTCGGACGGCGGCAGCAGCATGTCGCGCAGCAGATCGTCCGCGAGCGCGTCCGCGATGTTCAGGAACACGTCGCCATGCGCACGCAGCATGACGGCAAGCGTCTCCGCCACCGCGAACCCCTCGCCGCTTTCCGCCATCCAGCAATGCAGCGCGACGCGCGTCGGAATGGCGACCGCTGGCGGGAGCGCCGCCAGGCGTTCCAACGTCTGGCGCAGGAAATCCTGTCGGTCGGGATGCGCCAGTTCTTCGGCGATCGTGTCTGCTGCGGCCATGAGGACGGCGCGGGTGGCGGCGTCGAGGAGCGGCATGATCGGCGCCAGGTCGTCCCACGTTCGTTCGTGCAGGACATCCCGCAGCGCTGCGCAGCGCGTGCGGACCGATGCGCCATCGTGCATGCAGCGCTGGATGGCGACCGCGAGCGCCAGGTCCGCAGGGGTGCGCAGCGCGGATCGGGCGGGGGCGATGCCATCGGGATCGCGCGATCCGCCGGCGATGGCGACGAAGGCGCCGTGGTCCGGCGGCAGCGTCGCCATCGCGGCGATCAGGGCATGCGCGACGGCGGACGGGTGGCGACGCAACGCGACGGGGAAGAGCGCGGCCCGCAATGCATCCTCATCGCGGGCATGCCGGTGCGCGGCATGCACCAGATTGGCGTCAAGCGTCGCCCGCGCCAGGATTTCCGGGCGTAGACCAAGCGACCGCACGGCGAGATGCGTCTGGGTATGCGCGAGTTCCTGAAGCCATGCGCGGCGCGCAACGACGCCGAGCGCATCCCAGACCTCAGCGTCAAGCGCAGCGAAAAAAGCGTTCGAATACACGGCGTCGGGAGTCCATGCCATGCTTCCCCTGGCGGCGACGATGGTGCGACAGGCGTTGGATCGGGGCGCCAGGATGGCAATATCGTCGCGCACATCCTCCGGCAGATCGTTCCATGGTGCAGCGATGACGATGTCTTCGGCGACATACGGCGTGGCGTTCAGCATGACGCGAATTCGTCTCCGGATATCCTCTGCGTCGGTCGCCGCCGCAAGACGGGTGAGCGCGCCCAGATGCTCCGGGTGCGCACGTGCGACCAGCTGCTGCACGATTCCGGCATGCATCGCTCGCGCCGACGGCGACGCCTCCGCGAACGCATCCAGCGCCGCGCCGAGGTCGACCGTGTCGATATGCGCCTGATTCGCCGCGTTCGGCGGCGCCCATGGCAGGCAGGACGCAGCGTGGGATGAACTGCTGAGCACAACGTCGATCAGCCGCTGCCGTTCCCCAGCGGAGATCGCGTCCGCCCATGCAATTGGGGCGTTGGGAAGGGACTGTCCCCAGTGGCGGAGAGCGAATGCAATCTCGGAGGCGTGGGTCAGGAGCGCAGCGGACTCATCGCACGGACCGATGAGTGCGGCGGCGGCGCCTGCGAAGCATGTCCTCCGCGCGACCGCGTCGCGGAGCGTCGCGGCGAGCGGACGTCCCCATGCCGCAGGCGCGATCGTCGCCCATGCCATGAGGACGGCGGCGCCTTCCGGCGTTCCGATGAGCCGCTGAATCGCGGCGGACAGCGCAGCGTCCGCAATGATCCCCGGAGGAAGCAGGGACGTCCATCCGCACCGCAGCGCGGCGATGGCGCCAACCACAGGATGCACGTCCGGCGCCATGGCGAGAACGGGCGCCAGATCGCGTACGAGCGAATCCTCATCGAGGACATCCAAAGACCAGATTTCAAGCGCCGGAAGGACGACCTCCAGATCGCCTTCGCCGTTCATTGCGCGGATGGCGGCGTCCAGGTTGGGCGATTGCGCATGCATGGACGTTTCTTTCCCTCCCACCATACCACCGTACCGCCGTACCGCCGTTTGCCTTGCGATCATGAGCGCCGTCATCGCAACCCATATCGTCTGCGTTGGCGCATATCAGCAGTCCCCGTCGACGCAGCGGTCATATCGGCGACGGCGAGATGGGAGCGCAGGATATGCTGCATCTCCGTCGGCAGCGCCCCCCAGCGCTGGCGCAGCACATCCGGGCGCTGCGCCAGCGCCGTGATGCCCGCGGCGCGCAGATCGGCGTCGTCCGCGTGCACCGCCGCCAGCGCGAGCGCGGCGATGGGGTCATGGACGGCGAGCGGGTCGGCATCCGGCGACGCGGCGGCGACCTCCGCGCCGATCGCCCGCCGCGTGGCATCGTCGAGCGCCTGCCAGACGGCGCTGGCGTGCGCCGGCGCCGCATGCAGCAGTTCCTGGAGCGCTGTGAGACAGGAACGGTTGCGCAGCGCATGCGCCAGACGCTGCGCGGTCGGCGGGTCGTCCTGCGCCAGTCCGCGCAGCGCGTCCGCCAGCGCGTCGTCCTTCGGCAGCGGCAGCACGACGTCGCCCAAGGCGGAACGCCCCAGCGCGTCCACGATGGACGCGAACGCATCGCCATGCCTGCTCAGCGCAAGCGCCGTCGCCTCCGCCGTTGCATGGAGGGAGTCACGTCCCGCCATCCATCGGTCAAGCGCGATGAACGCCGGAAGAGCGGACTCCGGCGGGACGTCCGCCAGCAGACGGGCGAACGTCCGGCGCAGCGGTCCACGCCGGTCGGAGGCGTCCGCAGATGCATCAATCGCGGCGCGGGCCGGCCTGGTTTCGTTGCGACCGGCATGCGCGAGGAGGGTCGTGATCGACTTCAGTTCATCCCGCGCGCGTCCGTGCAGCGCGTCCCGCAGCATGTCGCATACGTCTTGGACACGCTCGTCGCTTGTCCCGCTGCGCAGCAGGACGATGGCGAGCGCGAGGTCGGCGGGCGTGCGCAGCGCGGATCGGGCGGGCGCGAGAACATCGGGGTCGTCGCACCCGCCCGCGATGCAGAAGAACGCGCCGGGGTCCGGCGGCGGCGGCAGGGCGGCGATGACGGCGTGCGCGGCGGCAAGCGGAAGATGGCGCAGCGCGACCGGCAGCAGCGTGGCGCGCCATGCTCCCTCGCCACGTGCATGCCGTTGCACGGCGCGCACCAGATCATTGTCGAGCGTCGCCCGCGCCAGGAACTCCGGGCGCAATCCAAGGGCGCGCACGGCGAGATGCGCGTCGCCGCCCCGCAGTGCATGCCGCCATCGGCGCTGCGTGGCGGCGTCGAGCGCGTCCCACACCCTGGGATTGAGCGCAGCGAAAAAGGCGGCGACGGTCCACCCGGTGATGGTCGCCGTCGACACGTCCCGCCGTCCGCAGGCGGCGGCGATCGCGGCGCAGATATCAGATGCGTCGGCGCGCTCCAGGATGGCGTTGCGCACACCGTTCGCCAGGTCGTTCCACGGCGCCGCGATGACGACGTGCAGCGCGGCGTTGGGGTCCTCGTGCAGGAGCGTCTGCACGCGCGACCAGACCTCGTCGGTCTGCATCGCGCATGCCAGGCGCGTGAGCGCCGCAAGGTGCGTCGGGTGCGCGCGTGCGACCAGCTGCTGCACGATGTCGGCATGCATCGCACGTCCGGTCGGCGGCGCCGCCGCAAACGCATCCAGCGCCGCGCCACGCGCGTCATCATCGATACGCATCCGAGTCACAACGTCCGGCGGCAGCCAGGGGAGACAGGACGCAGCGGAGGAGGGGTCGCTCTCCACCGTCGCGATCAGACGCTGCCGCGCTCCTGCGGAAAGTGCGCCCATCCACGCAGTTGGGGCGGCGGGCGTGGAGCGGGAGCCGCTCCTCGCGGTATCGGATTGCCCCCAGCGACGGATGGCGAACGCGGCATCGGATGCGGAGCGCAGCAACGCAGCGGCGTCATCGTTCGGTCCGATCAGCGCGGCGGCCGCGCCTGCGAAGCATGTCCCCCGCACGACCGCATTGCGGAGGGCATCGGCATGCGCTGCGTCCCATCCTGCGGGGGCGACCTCCGCCCGCGCACGAATCGCGTTCCGTTCTGCGGGCGTTCCGATCAGGCGCGCCAGGGCGGCATGGAATGCGTGACCGTCGACGATCGGCGGGTTGAGCAGGGACGTCAATCCGCTCCGCAACGCGGCGATGGCGCGAACGTCGCGCTGCGCGTCCGGCGCGCACGCGATGACGTACGCCAGACGCGGTTCCTCCAGTGCGCGCATGACGGCGTCGCGGTCGGATTCGCCGCGCACGATGCGCACGGCGGCGGACAGGGCGGAGGCGGATGACAGGTCGGTCATGGCGGGTCCTTGCTGATGCGACTTCGGTCGTCCTGTGATCATGATAGTCGACTGACGCGGCGTCCGCGCCGGATGACGGGGCGCGCGTGCACGATCGGCAGATCGGCGAACGCGGGCATCTCGCCGAGCGTCTGCCGCACCTTCGGCGGCAGCTGCTCCCAGATCGCCCGGATGCGTGCGCTGCGCGCCGTCAGCGCCGTACGACCAGCGTCCCGCAGGTCGTCGCGCTCCGATTGGAGCGCCGCCAGCGCGAGCGCGGCGATGGGGTCATGGACGGCGAGCGGGTCGGCATCCGATGCCTCTGCGGAAACGACGGCGCCGATCGCCTCCCGTACGCTGTCGTCGAGCGCCTGCCAGACGGCGGCGGCGGGATGCGGCGGCGCGTGCAGCAGCGCTTGAAGCGTGGCGCTGCGGTCGTGATCCTGGATGGCATGCGCCAGGCGGCGGGCGGATGGCGGGGCGTCATGCGCCATGGCGCGCAGCGCGCCCGCGAGCGCGGCATTCTTCGGCAGCGGCAGCAGCGCGACGCGCCGATCGTCGTCCGCCAGCGCGTCCGTCAGCGCCAGAAATACGTCGCCATGCGCATGGAGCGCGGTCGCAACCGCCGCTGCGATCTTCGGCGTATTCCATGGCATCCAGCGCTTCAGCGCCACACGCACGGGAACGGCGACCGCCGGCGCAAGGTTCGCCAGACGCGCCAGCGCCCGGCGCAACGCATCCTGTCGGTCGGGATGCGCCAGACGTGCGACGAGCGCATTGGCATCGGGCATGAGGGCGGCGCGGGCGTCGGCGTCGAGGAGCGGCATGATCGGCGCCAGATCGTCCCATGTCCGCCCGTGCAGCGCGTCATGGATCGCCGCGCATGCAGGCAGCGCACGATCGTGCCCGCACGCGCCGCGCTGGAGCGTGACCGCGAGCGCCAGGTCGGCGGGGGAACGCAGCGCGGCGCGTGCGGGCGCACAAACGTCGGGATCGCCGCCCCCGCCCGCGATGATGAAGAACGCGCCGGGGTCCGGCGGCAGCGTCGGCATGGCGGCGACCAGCGCGTGCGCAGCGGCGGGCGGGAGACGACGGAGCGCGACGGGCAGCAGCGCCCAGCGCCGCGTGCGCTCGTCACGCGCATGGCGCTGCGCCGCACGCACCAGATCGTCAGCGATCCGCGCCTGCGCCAGAACCTCCGGGCGCAGCCCAAGGGATCGCACGGCGAGCGGCGCATTCCGGATCGCCAGCGCCTGTCCCCAGCGCTGCTGCGTGGCGGGGTCGAGCGCGTCCCACACGGCGGGAGCGAGCGCGGCGAAGAAGGCGGCGGCGGTCTCCTCGGTGATGGCCGCCGTCGCTGCATCCCGCCGTCCGCGCGCGGCGGCGACGGCGGCGCACACGTCCGATTCGTCGGCGAGATCCAGAATGGCGGCGCGTACGCCATCCGCCAGATCGTCCCACGGCGCGGCGACGACGACGCGCCAGGCGTCGTCGGGCGATTCCCGAATCAGCATCTGCACGCGAGTCCAGACCTCGTCGGTCTGCATCACGCATGCCAGGCGCGTGAGTTCCGCAAGGCGCTCCGGGCGCGCATCCGCAACAAGCTGGCGGATGCGGTCGGCGTGCAGCGTGCGGGCGGTCGGCGACGCGGCAGCAAAGGCGTCGAGCGCGTCGCCGACGGAGACGGAGGCGTCCGCTGTGCGCACGGCATCCGGCGGCAGCCAGGGCAGGCAGGACGCGACATGGGACCCATCGCGCAGCAGCGCAGTGATCAGCCGATCCCGTTCGGCAGGGGACATCGCCTCCGTCCACGCGGTCGGTGCGGCGGGGTTGGACCGTCCCCACCGACGGATGGCGAACGCGGCATCGGATGCGGTGTGCAGCAGGACGGCGGCCTCATCGCCCGGACCGATGAGCGCGGCGGCGACGCTTGCATCGACCATGTTGGCGGGGACCGCGGCGATCAGCGTCTCCATGTGCGCATGCCCCCATCCCGCAAGCGCGACCTCCGCCCATGATCGCAGCGCGGACCATCCTGCGGGCGTTCCGATCAGTCGGGCGAGGTCGCCGTGGAGCGCGGGATCGGCGCGGGTCGGCGGGTCAAGCAGTCCGGGCAGCCTGCCGCAGAGCGCGGCGACGGCGCGCACGAGGGAATGCGCCTCCGGCGCGAGCGCGATGACGCGCGCCAGTCCCACGTCGGCGAGCGCAGGCATGAGGGCGTCCAGGTCGGATTCGCCGCGCACGGCGCGCACGGCGGCGGAAATGGCGGCGGAAAGGTCGGGCATGGCGGGTCCTTTGTTCTGTCATCATCCTCATGATATCCGCCGCGGGCGGGCGATCACGCCCGCCCGCGGCGGATTCCGCTCCGGGCGGAGCGTTCCATCGACGGCAGCAGATCGGCGACGGCGGGATGGGCGCGGAGCATCTGCCGCACCTCCAGCGGCAGCGTCATCCAGATCGCCCGCAGCACATCCGGGCGCGCCGCCAGCGCGGCGACGCCCGCCGTCCACAGACCGTCATCGCCCGATTGCAGCGCCGTCAGCGCGATCGCGACGATGGGGTCGCGGATGACGGGCGGGTCGCCATCCGACGGCGAGAGGTCGACCCCGGCGCCGATCGCCCGCAGCGCATCGTTGTCGAGCGCCTGCCAGACGGCGACGGCATGCTGCGGCGGC
>Ga0197142_1004776_pt1 | contig 10831 bp, 5 predicted proteins | sample GBS60_MetaG_FD_148614 | JGI IMG/M metagenome (GOLD analysis project Ga0197142, IMG submission 148614) | Sediment microbial communities from Great Boiling Springs, Gerlach, Nevada, United States - GBS 60_MetaG | ecosystem: Environmental > Aquatic > Thermal springs > Hot (42-90C) > Sediment...
AAAAGTCTTTGTTAGGATCAAGTGAGTATCTACAGTTTGCAGGTTTATCTGTTTGAATAGAAATAGTAGTTGTAGTTGTATCAACATCTAAGGTAAAATTATTCATTGAAGTTGTAATAGTTGGAGGAGAAATAGGTCTAAAATTAAAAACGGCAAAATTTCTGACTTCACTGTTTTGATTTAAAGATAGAAAGTTACCACCTAAATAAATTTTTCCTTTTGAAGTATCCACTTCAATTGTATTTAGATAATCACTTATTTGTATGGAAAATGAAGAATTTAAATAAAAATTTGAGTTTTGTTTTTCAAAAAATAAGGCTGAACTTATATCAAAATTATCATTAATTTTAGTAAAGTATCCTATTAAAAAAACAAATCTTAAATTTTCATTGGTTTTTAAAAGGTAAACTGGTAAATTGGTAAAATATTCTGAATTTATATATTCAAAATTTGAAAGATTAAAAATTGCAAAATGTTTATTAGGGGTTGTGAAGTCACCTGACATTATCAAGAGATTATTTAAAGGATCAATAATTATAGATCTAACAGCACCATTTATATTTAAATTATTTGGAATTTGAACCAAAAGACCATTGTTTTTGTCTAAAATTACAAAAAATTTATTATTTAAACCTTGAGACTGATTAAATTCTCCACCTACGTATAAATAATTTTGATATATAGCTAAGGAAAATATTTTACCATCTATTTGATTAATAAAGTCAGTAGATATTTCACCAGATAAAGAATTTACTTTTAGTAAATTCTTATAAATTTGGTTATTTAATCCATATTCAAAAACTCCTCCTATAAAAAGAAAATTATTATCCAACACTAAAGAATTTATTAAAATTTCTTTTCCCAATGAATCATTTGCAGATGGGAAATTAACTTTAAAGTTGGTAAGAGAATTAGTTTTTAAGTCAATAGAAGCTATGTAAGGCTTTTCTTGATTGTTAATTTTAGTAAAATAGCCGCTCAAATATAAAAACTCTCTTTCTTCATCTAAAAGAATATTTAAGACAGGAGCATCTGGTTGAAAATTAAAATTTAAATCAGGCATTTTAGTTTCTTTATTAATTGCTAAAAAATACTTTTTAAAAATTCCACCATAAGAATAAAATCTTCCGCCTACAAATAACATATCATTTTTAAGTAAAACAAAATTAACTCTATCATTAATATTCAAATTAGGAAAATCTTCTAATTCTTGACATATATTATTTTCTATTCTAAAAGCTTTAAGGAAAGAATGATTAATATGTTTGAAATAACCTGCAACATATAAAATGTTTTTATCTTTATCAAGGTTTAATGACAATACACTGCCTAAATAATCAAGATAAGGATTAAGACCACAATTAAAATTTTGAATTACTTGACCATTGGAAGATGAAATAGCCGATAAATAATTTATTGGCTGATTATTTATTTTTCTAAAAGAACCTCCAACATAAAGGACATCTTCATTTTTCGATGACTCAATAGTAAAAATAGCATAATCTGGGTTAGGATTAAAAGAAGTAATTAGCTGATTATTCTCTAAGTTAAAAGCAGCTAAATAATTAATAGAATATTGTGAAATTTTAGTGAAATAACCGCCCAAATATAGTCTTGAATAACTAGGAGTAATATGAATTGTAGATATTATATTATTAGGTTCTAAATTAAAATTGTTGTCAATTGAAACTTGTAAGTAGTTATCAAAATTTAGATTCAGTTTTGCTAAAAATTTTTTAGAATAATTATCTCTAGTATCTAAATTTATCAAAGAAGTAAATTGACCACCTAAATAAAGACTCTTTCTTTGATAATCAAGAGCTAAAGAGAAAACAGAGTCATTTGGAGAAATATTTAAGTTTTGAACAACCTCATTAGAATGTAAATCAATAATAGCAAAATAGCTAAGTTTAGTATTTTCTATGTTTTCAAAAGATCCCCCTATAAAAAGAAAATCATCTTTTTTAACTAAAGTATAAACAGTATCGTTAATTTCAAATTTAAAATCAGGATTTACTTGGCCATTAAACATAATATGAGCAAGTTTTTTAATGTTGTGATTGCCTACTTTATTGAAATCGCCAGCTATGTACCAACCGCCATTTCCATCTTCAATAGCTGACCATACTGTGCCATGAACTTTATCTTTAAAATCATAAGCACTAGAGTTTAATAAAAAAGCACTTCCTTTATATGGACCAAAATAATTAAAATTACCACCTAAAAATATATGATTTTTGTAAGATTTTATATCATTAATTGAGTTATCAGTAACCCAATATTCATTATCTAGTTCTTCAACCTTATACTTGACTGTTGAAAAAGAAGAATTATAGATTAAAAAGGATGCAAATAGAAAGAAAAAAATAAATTTTCCGTTTGTTATAGTTAATTTTTTTTTAAATTTAAACATTAGATCCTTTATAGAAAATTAATAATTTTTAATCAATTTGATGATATAATTTTAAAATAAGATCTTATGAAAAAGAAATTTTATAAAATGAATTTTTATAAAATAGGCATTAAAAAATTTTATAAAAACTTAATTCACCATAAATTTAAGTTACTCTTTTTATTTTTTAATTTTACTATTTTTATTTGTATTTTTCCTTTGATGACATACTCTCAAACTTGTATAAACTACTTAGGAGGAATAGGTGAATTAGAAGCTGCTTATCCAACTTTTAACAGTTTTTATGGAAATAAAGTTGATGATAAAGTAAAATCGATAGGTTTATATTTTGGAAATTTAAATTTTTATGGTTTAAAAACTGAAATTAATTTAGATTTTAAAGAAAAAATAAGTGGTGAGGCTTCGCAAAGAATTCAAATTTATAAAAAGCCAGAAATTAACATTAACAACAATCCTTATGTTGAATTTATTATACCGGCAAAAGATTCTGAATCAATTAATCCTGAAAATAAAAATTTTTATCCAAAACCAGAAGATGAAATTGAAGCTTATTTATATTTAAAATCTTCTTCCTTAGAAAATCTAAGATATAAAATTACAATAGTAGGTCATTATTTTAATCCTTATAATAATCAAAATAATTTTAGGGCTATTTTTGACCAGCCATTTCAATCTTTGGCCACTGGGTGGATTGAAAATAGAATATCCATAAGTATCCCTAATTTTTCAAATTTTCCAAATTTGAAACACTTATATCTTAAATTAGAATTTAATTTTCCAAATCCCTCTCTTCATTCTAAAGGTACTTTTTGGCTGGATAACGTAAGATTTTATATAAAAAGAAATAATAGTTGTATTATTTGGCCAAATAAAATAACTTCTTCTTTAAAGTTTTTTGAAGTTTTTAGAAATTTTTATTTAATGGATTTTATAGATATTTATAAAAGAACACATCTTCAATTTTCAATTTATCCTCAAAATTTGATAGTTAAGTCCTATGATCCTTCATATAAAATTGCTTTATATACTCATCCAATTGTTATGCTTAAAAATTACAGCTTAGAAAAAGAAGGATGGGCAGAAGAATCAAGCATTATAAATGAATTTGTTGATGATCTATCTTTTATTACAAGCGATCAGTGCAGCTTGGCTGAATTTTTGTTTCACCCCAATGCTAATTATCCAGATTTATTAAAAATTGATGGTTCAACCCAAATTTATCCTTATAAATATAAAAGCTCATGCATAGATAGAGCTTATCAAGGGATAAAAACCTTGTATAACCATCCTTTTTTATTAGATGTTTATTCGAAAACTTTAACTAAAATAAAAACTTTTTTTCCTAATAGAAATTTAGGTCCGGATTTTATTTACTTAGACGCTATAGCCTTAGGTTCAGATGATCTATCTTTTCAAACTTCTAATGTATTTCAAATTAAAAGAGGTTATTTTGAGTTCATTTCTTTTTTAAACAAAAAAATAAGCCCTTTATTTAAAATTGTGGGTAATTTAGGTTATCTTCCATATTCAGATTCTAATAATATTCTTGATCTTATAAATTTTTATAATGTAAGAAAATTTTTAGATGGATATTTAGATGAAGGTTGGTTGTTAACTCCTCATAGGGTTCCCTTGGAGCATTATCCATCAAGAACTCATAAAATCTTTAAGACGGTTATTGAAAATCAATCATTTAAATATATTTTAATTGTAGGAGCCGCTTTGGGTGATAATTGTCAAACTGATCCTAAATTAAAAGATTATATGATTTCTTCATTTTATCTAATAAATAATCAAAATACTTATTTTGCTTTAACACCTTTAACATCTTTTAGGGTAGTTAGATATAATCCACCTCAATGTTATGAAAACTCTATGTATCTACCTTTAGGCAATCCCAAACCAATTTCAACAATAGATGACTTAGTTGTAACTTCTACTTTAAATTATGCAAAAGGGGCTTTATATAAGAGAGAATATGACAATGGTTTAATTTTATTAAACTCTTCAAATGATTTGACTTTTAATTATTTGCTTTCAACTTCTACTTTTCCAAATTTCTCTAGCTTAATTGACCAATACGGAAATATTTATAATTTACCAACAACAATTCAAATTCCTTCTACTACTGGTTTAATTTTATATAGGCCTTCAACTCAAGAATAATAAAAAATCAAAACTTAGATGGATGTTTATGACCTATTTGTTTTCTTTGTTTAAGGTGGAATAATTCTTTTTCTTTTAAGCTAAGATAATTTCTTTTATCAAAACCTTTTTCTTTTATTAACCAAACAGCATATTCTCCTCCTAAAAAGTGGGGTAAAATAACAAAATCAGCATTTTGAGAATATAAATATAAAGCATCTTCTATATTTGAAGCTACTGGAATAAAAACGGCGTTAGAATTTTGCTTATTTATTTCTTTAGCTAAAATTAAATTAGTTTCTAAATCAGGCACAGTTGAGATAATAATTTTGGCAGAAGTAAAATTAATATTTGATAAAAATTCTACATCTTCGGCATCTCCGTATAAAACATTAAAATCATTTTTTTTTAAATTTTCTAAAACTTCAGGGTTATAATCAATAATTAAAAGTTTTTCTTTTTGATTTTCGAAAAACTTTAAGAAACTATAGCCAAGCCTGTCACAGCCAAAAAGAAAATAATCGTAAGTTTTAAGATATAATTCGTCTGATATAATTTTCTTTTTTTCTAATTTTTTAAGAAGAGGATAAAAAAGTTTATAAATTTTTTCTGCATAATAAAAAAGATAAGTTGAACAAAAAATACTTGTTAAACCAATTAGTCCCATTAAAGAAACAATTTGATTGTCTAAGTGGCCCATTTTAATTCCTTGATTTATTAAAATGAAAGAAAACTCACTAACTTGAGCTGAGGTTAAACCTAATAGAAAACTTGTTTTAGTTGAATAACCTAAAGGGTTAAGCATTAAAATCATAATCAATGGATTACCTACTAAAACAAAAAGTGAAAGTAAAATAGAAGGATATAAAATTTGAGATATTTCACTTAAAGTAATATTGCTTCCTATTAAAATAAAAAATACAATTAAGAAGAAATCTCTCAAAGGTCTTAATCTCGAAGCAATTTCATAAGTACTTGAAAGAGAAGACAAGCTAACGCCTGCAACTAAAGCTCCTGCTTCAATCCCAAATCCTAAAATTTTAAATAAGCTGCTTATACTTAAAGCAAAAAATAAAGAAAATAAAAATAAAAATTCATGAGATTTTTCTAAAAATTTTTCAACTTTTGGAAGAAGTTTATTTGAAATAAGAGGTACTATAAAAATAGCTAGTATTGCCAAAGGTATTTTTAAAAAATTGTATGAAGACAGAGTATTAAAATCTGATCTAAAAAAAGGTACGGAAAATAAAATTAAAATAGCTATTAAGTCTTGAACCAAAAGAAAACCTACTACCAATTTACCATAAAGTTTCTCTAAATCTCCTTTATCTGTTATAAGTTTTAAAACAATTATAGTACTACTAAAAGATAAGGCTATTGATAAATAAAGGGATGTTACTAACGAAAAATCTAAAATATATCTAAGAATAACAAAACCCGCTAAAACCGTTAAAAATTCTTGGAGCAAGCCGATTATGATAGAAGCTAAACCTATTTCTCTTAAGGTTTTTAATTTAAGCTCTAAACCAACAATAAATAATAAAAAAGCAATTCCTAGTTCGCTAAAAAGTTGAATTAAACTATCTGTTTCTTTAAAGTTTATTAAAAGTCGAGATAAAATAATACCACTAAAAATATAGCTTATAATAAGAGGTTGTTTTAAAATTCTAAAAATCAAAGCAGATAAAAAAGCAAAGGAAAAGATAATGGTCAATTCTGTAAAAGTTGTCATTTTAAAAATTAAAATTTATGGCTATATTAAAATTTTTATAAATCTTTTAGACCAAATTATTTTGAAATTAAAGGTACAAATATAAAACCTTCATAATACTCTTTTCTAATTTTATCTTCATTTTTTTCGATCTTCCATATTCCGTTTTTATCTGGAATAACTAAAATACCGTTATCTTTTAATTGATTAATTATCTCAATTGGTATTTGAAAACAACTGGCGCTAACTAAAATTCTATCAAAAGGCGCTTTTTCTAAAAAACCTTTATCACCGCTTTTTAAATAAACCTCAACTATTCCCTTTTTTATAAAATTATATTTTTCTATATTTTTTTTGCCAAAATTAAAAACATCAGGATCTATTTCTAAGGCATAAATTTTTCCTTTTTTATTATTTTTTACTATATTTGCAAGCAAACAAGTTGTCCAACCTGATCCAAAACCAATATCCAAAATTTTTTGACCACTTTTAGGTTGTAAAAGTTCCATCATGAAAGCTACAGTAAAAGGTTGAGAAATAGTTTGTTTATTAAAGGTTTCCAAAGGAATATCAAAATAAGCTTTAGTTAAGGATTCTTCTTTTACAAAATCTTTCCTATCTATTTCTAAAAAAGCAGAAATTATTGTGTTAGTTTTAAGAACTTTCTTTTTTAAATACTCCACCAATTCTTGATTTGAATAAAAAAACATCTAAAAAGTTATTATTTTAAAAAAAATTAGTTAAATTTTTTAATTTCATTTAAAAACCATTTGTACTTTCTACTTGGATCATCTGTTTGATACAAAGCACTTCCCATTACTAAAAAACTTGGTTTAAATTTTATAATTTCTTTAAAGTTTCTTTCATTAATACCGCCATCAACTCCGAGCTTCTGATTGCTTTTTAAAATTGACTTTACTAATTTTATTCTTGAATAAGTATTTTCTAAAAATTTCTGTCCAGATCTTCCTGGATTTACACCTAAAATTAAAATACCATTTGTATAAGGAAGATATTTTTTAATAAATTCAAATTCCACATCAGGAGACCAGGCAATTAACACTTTCTTTTTTAATTTTTTAGATATTTTTAAAAGCCCATCAGGATTTGATGATCCTTCCAGATGCAATATTAAACTTTTAACTATTCCCTTCCCCCATTTTAAAATCTCTTGAGGTTTTAAATTAACCATTAAATGAACATCAAAGAATATTTTATCTTGGTTTTTTAATTGAAAAAATGATAAGTCTTGAATATTTCCCCAACTTTGATATCCGCTAAACTCTAAGCTTGAAATATCTAAATGAAAATGATTTGTTAAATCATTAAATAACTTAATTCTTTCTTTAAATTCATCAAAATTTTCTACATTAATTGAAGGAACTATCTCTATTTTCATAATTTTTAACTTTTTCTATTCTCCTTAAATATTTTTCTTCATTTTTAAATTCAGCTTTAAGAAAAGCTAAAACTATTTTTTCAGCTAATTTATTATCTATAAAATCACTAGCCAAACATAAAATATTAACATCATCGTCTTCTTTCAAAGAAATTGCCATTTTTTCGTTTAAAGCTAAGCCTGCTCTTATTCCTTTTATTTTATTAGCTGAAAAACAGACTCCAGCCCCTGAACCACAAATTAAAATACCCATTGCCTCTTTATCTAGAGCAATTTCTTTAGCAACTTTAAAGGCAAAATCAGGATAATCATCATTTTCATCATAAATATAATTTCCAAAATCTTCTACTTCATAACCTTTTTTAATTAAAGACTCTTTTAAAAATTGTTTAAGATAAAAACCTCTATGATCTGCTCCAATAAAAATTTTCATTTTTTTAAATTTAATTTTAATTATACTTTAAAAATTTAGAAAAATTTAAAACTTTAACATCTATATGATATAATAAAATCCTAAATAAAATATCTTTCAATAAAAATATGAAATTTTTAAATTTTAAAATTCTAATCTTAGTTATTATTTCCTATGTTTTAATTTATCCCTTAAAATCGTATTCTAATCAAATTCCAAGAAAATTTCCTTCTTTGATGGTGAGTTTATTAGCAGGTGGAGGTTTTCAAGAACCAACCGATCCTGAAACTATTCAAGACTTTATTTCACTTTACGGATCAGCCGATGTCAATTCAGTAAAAAGATGGGAGGTTGATAACGCTGATTTTGTCACAAATTTAGGTATGGAACCATCTTATCTTCAGAAGACTCGAGCAATGGGCTACATCTACATTCATACCAACGTTTTGGGACATGATTACGATAGGTTAGTAAAGTGGGCTATCCGGAATGGCAAAAATTACGAAGACTTCAGTCTTCATTATACCTCTGATACAATAATCAACACGACGGTCATTGGGGCTACTAATACATTCTGGATGGGAGTAGTTAATGCTGGCTACAGTTCGAGTGCCACAGGTTACGGCTCCCCAATCTCATCTTCAGGGAGTGATGTTTTTTCCGGCTCCGAAACAGGGGGCGGCTTCTTCATCTGGGCTCCACTGCCGTTTCATGAGTTAAACATCGTGTTAACACGCAATGGAGAGGGCAATGCATCGTTCGTTGTGGAATGCCCCACTTCGGTAAACTCCGATTTCACCATCGCTACTTGGAGCCCAGTAACAGTAGTGCATGACGGCACAAATGGATTTACCCGTTCCGGGACGATTCGTATCCTCCCGCGCAGCGACTGGAAATATGCTAACCTCTATCCTCCACGTGGTTTTTACAGCCCTTATCTCGTGAACGGTGGAGGTTCTTATGTTCTCCGTATTCGTGCCACAGGTTTCACAGTTAGACCTCTTGTGTCGGGAGTTTCGACGTCACCGGCAATGGAATATTTAGATGGTGAGCCATACTTAGGGGTGGCTAATAGTGGATTTGCTCAGTCGGGCACGATCGACACCATTACGCTCGCCAGCTTCGCATCCTCCTCGAACGATGCCTACAGGAATCATCTGGTAAAAATTGTATCTGGCACCGGGGCTGGTCAGGTTCGTGTGGTTACTTCCTACTCAGGTTCAACGCGGGTAGCCACCGTCGACAGAAGCTGGAACACCATACCCGATAACACATCGCAATATAAAGTGGTGCGGCGGGTGGTGCGGATACGTGGTTGGGATGCCGCAAACGACAGAAATGGTGACGGTTACATAGATGACTCGGAATATGCGAACTTGGCCAACCCAAACGCCACTGCCAGGATGCGACATTTCTCCAGATTGATTTACACAAACGCTTGGGTTAGCTTTAGCGCGTGGGATGTAGCGAATGTTTTCAATGCTGATTACCAACAAGCAATTTCGGAAATCATACGAGACAGTTGGCAGTCTCGTTACGCCGTAGGTGGATACATTGATGATGTAGCAGGAAACGGATTGGGAAGATTATGGGTTAACCGTCACCGGGCAGTATCACCCGCGGTACTGCAGGGAGGTTATCTGCATGAGTATCGCGGTGGACGAGTCGACCAGGATGACCCTACTGGCATAGCGTGGTTTGATGGATACATTGCAAACATTCAGAGATTGAAGCAGGTTACTGGCTCCAGTTGGGTAGGAGGTAACGCTGCAAATGAGAACTTACACACGAGTTATTATGCTTCACGACTGGTTGGTGTACTTGATTGGTTTTTATGTGAAGATACTCTGAAATATTCGCCGAATGTGGACTGGTGGGGAGGACTGATGCTTCGACCAGGTTGGATCTATCCCGCTATCGCTGCTCGCGGAAGCTTCTCCATGCTTTATGCACATCATGACAATTATTCAGCATACGGTATCAACACACGTGAGACCTGGGAGTATCGAACGAAACATCTCCTAGCCTTCTTCTATATGATAAACGTCCCAGACAAGATGTCTTTAAGAATATGGAACCATAGTTTTTGGTACGATAACTTCAACACAACAGCCTCCGATTACTGGAAACCAGGTGTGCCCAAAACTTATGCATACCACCCCTGGCGTCTGCTCAAAGTGGACATCGGCGTTCCTGAGAATACCATTCCCGAAGGGAAGCAACCAATGCATTTAAAATCCCCTATTATGGAGGGTTACTCGAGGAGGAAAATTGGGGATAGCACTTTAACTCAGTTAGCATTGCCTGACGGTAAGGTGATACCAACGATTCCCACATATATCTATGTGTTGCGGCAGATAGGATCGGGTAGTTACAGAGATTCAGACGGTTTATGGATTCCTCATGATGCTGTATATGCAAGGAATTATACTAAAGGATTAGTTTTGCTTCGTTTAAAATATGAGTATGCTATAATACCTAATTATGAAAATAGTTCTGAAATAGTTGAACTTCCTGGAGTATATAGAGTTTTAAACTATGATGGAACATTAGGTCCACCTATAACTCAAGTATCAATTAAAGGAGGTGAAGGCATAATTTTAGTTAAAGCTGATCAAGTTGCTCAAATTCAACCTAAAATCTCTATAACAATAGATAAAACAAATCCTAAAATAAACCAACCTACTAAACTAAATATTCAAATAGCAAACAGAGAAGGTATTAGTAGTTTAGAAAGAATCTTAAATCTTG
>Ga0197142_1004778_pt1 | contig 10827 bp, 7 predicted proteins | sample GBS60_MetaG_FD_148614 | JGI IMG/M metagenome (GOLD analysis project Ga0197142, IMG submission 148614) | Sediment microbial communities from Great Boiling Springs, Gerlach, Nevada, United States - GBS 60_MetaG | ecosystem: Environmental > Aquatic > Thermal springs > Hot (42-90C) > Sediment...
AGCCACACTGAACGCCTCGCGCGCCTGCTGCCGACCATTCGCACGCCCCGCGACCTCGCCCCGCTGCTGCACAACGACTTCGACGCGCCGATTCTGCAAGCCATCCCCGCGCTGGCGGAGCTGCGCAGGCGCTTGGAACAAGGTGGGGCACTGCGCGTGATTCTGTGTGGCAGTGGCGCGGCGCAAGCCGCCCTGTGCGAGTCGGAAGCACACGCCAAAGCCCTCGCACAAATGCTGATTCAGCAGAATTACTGGGCGGTCTGGGCGCGGAGCGGTTGATTTTTCGCGAAAGATGGTGTATAATTGTGGCACGCCTGCATTGAGGCAGGCGAATCTCACCTTAGGAGGTCATACCATGAAAGGCTTTACTTTACTGAGCGCGGTAGCGCTGACGACGATGGCGTTGACAAGCGCCGCTTTTGCGCAGAAGGCGGTTTCTGCGCCGACGCTGACCGAGGAAGGCGTCCGCACCGTCACCTTTACGGGACGCCCGACTATTCACCGAATCGATCTGCGTGGCGACTTCCAGCCCGCAGGTCCCGCCCCAGACCCGTATGTCTACCTGCAGACGATGTTCGCGCGCTGGAACGACGCAGGTGCGTATGGTCTGTCGTTCGTCAGCTTCTCAGGTGGGCGTACCCTTGGCGACGATGTGGTGCTACTGGGCGGCGCGCCTGATCCGGGTCAGACAGGGTACGATACAACGACCCCCGTCGCCTGTATCTCAGAGATTACCTTTGCTCTGGTTTCCATCGATGCGTTAGGCGGAACCTTAGAGCTGCAACTGGACATCCACCCTTGGAATGGGCTGTTCGGTACGGCGGCTGGCGCGTCTATCGCAAGTGGGACTTTTACGCTGAACATTCCACCTGTGCAAGGCTTTGGAATCTTTCTGGTCACGGTTCCTGTGAGTCCCAGCCTGCCAGTGCCCAAGGCGTTCTGGGTGGCGGCTACACCCACAGCTAATTCCACGATTAACTTGGCGAACATCGGTCCCCTGATTGCCAACAGTACGCCTGGCAATGTTTCGACGCTGCCCGGTCGCGGCTACTTCCGTGCAACTTCGTCGACGACGCCTGTTTTTACCGACATCACAGGTGGTTTAGTGTTCACGGGGCTGCCACAGGGGTCGTTTTACCTCGCCATTCGCGGCACGCACAACTTCGCGGGCACTGTGGATATGAGCGCACTAAGCGACCGCGCGAAGCCGAGTGACCCGCTCGCGTTCGAGTTCGACGACGATCCCACAGGCGATCCCGACGAGGGGATTGAAGAAGCCCTCCGCCGCAACATCGTCGATGTGGAGGTGGTCAACGACTCGGGAACGCCGTTCACCTCGCGCTTTAGTACTTACCTGGACGAGAACGGGCGGTTCACCTTGCCTGTGTCCGCAGAGATTGCCTCGATTACCGTGCGTCGCTGGGATAACGGACTGAAGGTCACCTTCAACCGCCCTGCGGGCGGCTGGAGCACGGATCCGTGCAGCCCGACGGAGGACACGCAGCAGATGGCATTCGGCGATGTGAACGGCGACGGCATCATCGACGACGCTGACTTGCTGGCAGTGCTATTCGGCTTCGGCAGCGGCGAGTAATACCAACAAGCCGAATCAGTGTCGCAAAACGCGGGGCAGTTTCGCACTCCCCCTTCAGGGTTCCCCTCGCTTCAGCGGGGGAACCCCTGCTTTTTGTCGGCGTGGAACTTAGTTGTCTCCGTCGATGGGGGAGGAATCGCCTCCTTCCTGCAGTGCGCTCATGGGTAGCAGGTGCCCCAGTTTTTCGGCTTTGGTGCGCAGATAGCGGAGGTTGTAGGGGGTTGGCGTCGCCACCAGCGGCACATGCTCGACAATCTCCAACCCGTAGCCTTCCAGCCCCGCGATTTTCTTGGGGTTGTTGGTCAGCAGGCGGATTTTGCGAACGCCGAGGTCGATCAGCACCTGTGCGCCCAGCCCGTAGTCGCGCAGGTCGGGCTTGAAGCCGAGCGCTTGGTTCGCCTCGACGGTGTCCAGTCCGTGTTCCTGCAGGTGATATGCCCGCATTTTGTTCACGATACCGATGCCGCGCCCCTCCTGCAGGATATAGACCAGCACGCCGCGCCCTGCGTCGGCGATTTTGCGCAACGCGAGTTCCAACTGCGAGCCGCAATCGCAGCGCAGCGAGCCGAGCAGGTCGCCCGTGATGCAGCTGGAGTGCATGCGCACCAACACAGGCTCGCCGTCGTCCACTGTGCCCATCACCAGCGCAAGGTAGGGGTTTGGCTCCACCTCCGTCTCGTAGGCGTACACAGTGAAGTGCCCGTACTTGGTGGGTAGCGAAACAGGCGGTGCAGCGCGGCGAATCAGTTTCTCATGCTGGCGGCGATAGGCGATGAGATCGGCAATCGTCAGGATCTTTAGCCCGTGCTTGCGGGCGATTTCGATAAGTTGCGGCAGGCGCGCCATCGAGCCATCCTCGTTCAGTATCTCGCAGATGACGCCTGCAGGGAATAGTCCCGCCAGTCGAGCGAGGTCTACCGCGGCTTCCGTGTGCCCTGCGCGGCGCAGCACGCCTCCAGGCGCGGCGCGCAGCGGGAACACATGTCCTGGGCGCACAAAATCGTCGGGCTCGGCGTTCGGGTCGCAGAACTTGCGGATAGTCAAGGCGCGGTCGAAAGCGGAGATGCCTGTGCTGATGCCCTCACGGGCGTCAATCGCTTCTGCCATCGGCGTGCCAAACTGCGCCGTGATGGCTTTAGTCATCATCGGGATGCCGAGTTCGTCCAGCCGTGCGCCGTCAGTCGGCAGGCACAACAGCCCGCGCCCGTGCACCACCATGAAGTTCACCGCTTCGGGGGTGACCTTCTCGGCTGCCATTAGGAAGTCGCCCTCGTTCTCGCGGTCTTCGTCATCGACCACGATGAGCATCCCCCCGTTGCGGATAATCTCAATTGCCTCTTCAACAGTGGCGAACACCTGCGGGTCGCGCTCCTGTGCCGTTTCCACGACGCCTGTCGGGGTATGCATCGCCCCAATTATACCTTAGGGCGCTTTCGTGCCTAAATCGGCAACTGGTGCAGGAACCGCCGCTCGGGGCGCGAATTCGAACGCGCTATGCGGTTTCCGAAAGACTTCCTGTGGGGCGCGGCGACGGCAGCGTATCAGATTGAAGGCTCGCCGCTGGCGGACGGCGCAGGAGCCTCTATCTGGCATCGCTTCAGCCACACGCCAGGCACAATCCTGAACGGCGACACGGGGGATGTTGCATGCGACCACTACCACCGCTGGCGGGAAGACATCGAGTGGATGAGGCAGCTGGGGCTAAATGCCTACCGCTTCTCGGTGGCGTGGCCGCGGGTGCTGCCGACGGGGCGCGGCGCGGTCAATCATAAGGGGCTGGACTTCTACAAGCGGTTGGTGGACGGGCTACTTGGCGCGGGCATCACGCCGATGATTACGCTGTACCACTGGGACCTGCCCGCCGATCTGCAGGATTTGGGTGGCTGGGCGAACCGCGATTGCGCCAAGTGGTTCGCGGACTATGCCTGCCTAATGTTCCGCGAGTTGGGCGACCGCGTGCCTCTGTGGGCGACGCTGAACGAGCCGTGGGTGGTGATGGCGTTGGGCTACCTGTGGGGGCAGCATGCGCCTGGGATGCGCGACATCGGCGCGGCGGCGAAGGCAGGACACCACATGCTGGTGGGGCACGGCAGGGCAGTGCAAGCACTGCGCGGGCTGGGACTACCCAACGCACACATCGGCATCGTGACGAACCTCGGTCCGCAACAACCCGCCAGCGACAGCCCCCAAGACCAGATGGTCGCCACCCTGTGGCACAACTTCATCAATCGCTACTTTTTAGACCCCATCTTTTGCGGCGAGTACCCCGACACCGTGCTGAACTTTATCGGCGAGTTCGCGCCTAAAGTCGCCCCTGACGACATGCAAACCATCGGAACGCCCATCGACTTTCTCGGCGTAAACTACTACACGCGCAATGTGGTTGCCTACGACGCCAGTGAGCCTATCGGCTCGCGCACGGTGTACCAAGAGGGCAAACTGCACACCGAGATGGGGTGGGAGGTTTACCCCGAAGGCTTGTACGAAATCCTGAAGTGGGTTCGCGACGAGTACGGCGACATCCCGATTTACATTACGGAGAACGGCGCGGCATTTGCTGATGTGCCCAACGCGCAGGGCGAAGTGGACGACCCGCTGCGCGTGGACTACATTCGCGCCCACTTAGAGCAGGCGTACCGCGCGATCCAAGACGGCATACCCCTGCGCGGCTACTTCTACTGGTCGCTGATGGACAACTTCGAGTGGGCATTCGGCTACAGCAAGCGATTCGGACTGCTCTATGTGGACTACGCGACGCAGCAGCGCACGATGAAAGCCAGCGGGCGCTGGTATGCGGAGTTCATCGCGGGGCAACGGAGCGCCTAATCGCGCGACATGTGCTATAATATGGAACGACTCTGCGTCGCGCATCGTCTATAGTTTTCGGACGCGCCGCTGTGGGGAAAGACCGATGCGAGTGCTCTGGAAGTCGATTCACCTGCTGATTGTCTACTTGGTGCTGGTAGGGAGTCTCGTTGCGCAGGACCAAGCGCCCGAGCAGCCCACCCTTTCGCCACGCGACCAGCAGGAGGTGGAATTCGGCAAGAAGGTCGTTGCCGAGATTGAGAAACGCTACAAATTCATCACCGACCCCGAGCTGGTAGAGCGGGTCAATCGGATTGGGCAGACGCTGGCGGAGATTGCCCGCCAAACACGCACCGAAGCGCGCTACGGCGAGTCGGGTCCCGCGCCGTTTGAGTACACCTTTCGCATCATCGATGACAAGGATGTGAACGCCTACTCGGTGCCAGGTGGTTTTATCTTCGTGAACAAGGGATTATTGGACTTTGTGTCCAGCGATGACGAGTTGGCGGCAGTGCTGGCGCACGAGATTGCACACGCGGCACATCGGCATGTGATGAAACTCATCCGCGACGATGCAAAGGTTCAGCAGAGCGTGCTGCTGCCCGCGATATTAGTAGGTATCTTCGGACGGTTGCCCTCGGAGGATTTCGCGGGGCTGGTGACAGGCGCGCAACTGTATCGTATCGCCCGCGTGAACAGTTTCAGTCAGGAGGCGGAGACCGATTCTGACCTGACCGCGCTGGAGTACCTGCGCCGTTCGCCGTACAGCCCCGTGGGGTTGCTGGTGTTTATGGAGCGGCTGGCAGCGGAGGAGCGCAAGCGCCCCCAGATTGACTGGGGCATCTTCCGCACGCATCCGGTTACGCGCGAGCGCGTGGAGACTATCAAGCGCGCTCTGCAGGAGTACGGTATTCCCATCCGTCGCCGCGCAGTCTGCCCCGCGCTGGCAGTACACGCCCTCATGGAAAACAAAGGGCAACCTGACGGTCTTTACACCGTGCAGTTCGAGAAGATTCGCATCTTCACGCCCGCGCCCCACGCAGAGCTGGGCAGTTCGCGCGCCCGCGCGGAGCGGATTGCAGAAATGCTCAACGCGCTACTGGATGACGGCGTGCAACTGTTCGAAGTGCAGCTGAGCCCAGATAAGCGCGGGGTGCTGGTCAAGGGTCAAGAGGTGGTGCGCATCACGGACGAAGATGCCCAACTTGTGGGCAAGCCTGCGGAGACGGTCGCTGAAGCCACGCGGGAAGCTATCCGCCGCCTACTCTGGAGCGACGCCGTGCGCATGAGCTTTTAGTCCAGCATAACAGCGTTCCACGCCGCAACCTGCGCGATTTGCTGCCAGTATGCGCTGGGCCGCCCATCCGCCCCGAGTGCGCCCGCGCTGGAGGCTGTGGCGCGCAGGGGAACCTGCAGCGCAACGACATACGCTTTGCTGAGCGCAATCAGGCACGCTTGCTCCACCCACGCCAGCGGCTCATCACGCGAGAAAACACTATAGCCTTCTTCAAGGGGGAGGCTGATGCTCAGGTGTATCGGCTTGCCCAGCTCACCGTAGCGCTCCAGCAAATGGTCGAGGTCGTAGAGCGTGCCGTCGTACCACCGCCATTCTAAATGGACGGCTTCATAGGGCACACCCGCTTCGGTACACTGCATCAGCAGCGCGTAGGGGCTGGATGCCTCGTAAAAGCTGTGCGCTCCGTGTAGCAGGCGCACGATACCGAAGTCGGTGTCACGCCCTGCTTCACACAGCGCGCCAATCCGCTGCGTCAACGGCTCGGATGGTTCACAGCGGTGCAAGTGCGCCACGATATTCCAGTAGCGCACACTGCCCCGATAGGCGGCGATAGCGTTGCGGAGCGCGTCTACAGATTGTGGGAAGAGGTCGCACTCTGCCCAAAACGCGGCGACTGCAGCGCGCATGCCCTGCGCCTGCTGGAGCAGGGGGCATCGTCCGCGGGACGGGTCCAACTTGCGAAAGGTGATAAGGTTTAAGGGCGGCGCCAAGGCAGCGAGGGTCGCCTCGCCATCGGCAGGCTCTTCCACCCAGACACCCCACAAGAAGGCGGTGCGCCCGTGCATCCGCGCCAGTCGCGCGCGTGCGAGGCTCACCACGCTCGCTTCGGCAGCGGCGACGCTTGCCGCGAGGCATTCTGCCCACTGATGCTCGCTATACAGCGTTTGGGCTTGCTGGAGGCGTTCCTGCGCCGTTTCCATCGGCGCACCACGCCGAGCGTACTGCCTAACGAGCGCGCTTGCTTCCCTAAGATAACGCTCTGCCAAGTCGCGTTCCAGCACAACTTGCTGTGTGCGCGTGGAGAAGCCGTCCCCCCACAGGTACACACGCCCGACACCCTTCAACAGTGCAGGGTAGGCGATACCGAAGGGAGCAGGTGGCAAGGTCGTTGTCTCTTCGGCACGAGGTGGAGCGAGGCTCAGCGCGTCGCCCTCGCCGTTCGTCCAGCGCAGCAGCGCCCAGTCGTCAACCGTGCCTGCCGTGCGTATCTGCAGTCGGCTCACACTCCTTATTTTCGGTTTTTTGCGACCGAAACTGCAGGGTAGCCACTCCAAGTGAGGTGCAGGCAAGCGAGCAGACAAGAGGCAAACGAAGTTCAAACTGCGCCTCCCAGCCGCCCGCGAATTTCCGAGAATTTACCCCGAATTTCCCCCCAATTTGCCCTTAAAACCCCCTTAACCCCTTGACAAACGGGCGATCGATGTGCTATAATTAAGGCGTCGTTGGGGAGACCCGACGACGCAGCCCGAGTGCAGCGGGAAGCCCCTGCCGTCGGGAGCCTCGCGCAGCCTGTGTCCGCTTCGCTGCGCAAGCAGGAAGCGTTAGGCGCGCGAGGAGTAATGCGGAAGCCCGCGCCCCAGCAAAGGCAACCGCAAGCGACGAATAGGAACGCTCGGAACCAGAGCGCCCACTCGAGGAGTGATAGGACGCCTTTGGATCGGCGGCAACGTCGGTCAGGGCTCCAAAGCTTCGAAGCGACGCTCTGCGGGAAGACGGCTCCGAAAAGGACTTTCCCAAAGCGCTCGGGCTTTTTTCTATCCCCCCCGTAGGTTCGCCCCTCTCAGCCCCTGCGTGTGGAAACAGAGCGTATGTATGGAATAACCTCTCTTGACGATGGGGTACGGAGGCGCAGCGGGCTTTGTCGGTATCGCGGACCTCTTCCTGCAGATGGGGCTAATTACCGAGCAGCAACTCCATGAAGCGCTCCAGAAGCAGCAGGAGGGCGTGCCGTTGCCTTTGGAACACCTGCTGGTGCAGCTCGGATACATTACCGAAAAAGACCGCGTGCGCGTGATGGGGCAGCACTGGGGCGTGCCGTTCGTAGACCTCGTCGATACCCCGCCAGACCCCCAACTCGCCACGATGCTCACCCCCGAAATGGCGAAGCGCTACCGCGCCGTGCCCGTCGCTAAAGAGAACGGACGATTACTTGTCGCGATGGCAGACCCGCTCGATATCTTTGCCATCGACGAAATCCGCCAGCACACCAAACACGAAATCGAGCCTGCAATTGCCACTGAAGAGGACATCCAGAGCGCTCTCAAACGGCTTTACCGCACTGACTCCGCTGTCACAGACACGGTCAAGGAGCTGATGCGCGATCTCGGCGAGAGCGAAATCCTTCGGCACGATAACCCCGAGGAGGAGCTTTCGGCGGAGGAGCTCCGCGAGATTGCCGATGACGCGCCCGTGGTGCGCCTGGCGAACATGATTATCACGCAGGCGATTGCCGACGGTGCAAGCGACATCCATATCGAGCCCACGCGCGAGTGCCTCAAGGTACGCTACCGCATCGATGGCGTGATGATCGACTCGATGGTGCTTCCCAAGCGGGTGCAGGCGTCGCTCACCTCGCGCTTCAAAATCTTGGCAAACATGGACATCGCCGAGAAGCGCGTGCCGCAAGACAACCGCATCAGCGCGACCATCGACGGGCGCGAGTATGACTTCCGCGTCTCCACCTTGCCGTGTATCTACGGCGAGAAAATCGTTATGCGCGTGCTGAACAAATCCAGCGTGCGAGTGGGGCTGGACAAGCTCGGCTTTCTGCCCGACACACTCGCCCAACTGGAAGAGGTCATCAGCCGCTCCTACGGAATCATCCTCGTGACGGGTCCCACGGGGTCGGGTAAGTCCACGACGCTCTACTCCATACTTTCGAGGCTGAACACGGGGCTGGTGAACATTATCACGGCGGAAGACCCCGTTGAGTATGAGTTGCCTGGCATCAATCAGGTGCAGGTGAACCCGAAAGCGGGGCTGACCTTCGCGAGCGCGCTGCGGGCAATGCTACGCCAAGACCCCGACATTATCATGGTGGGGGAGATGCGCGATCGCGAAACGGCGACAATCGCGATTGAAGCCGCGCTCACAGGGCACTTGGTGCTGTCCACCCTGCACACGAACGACTCGTCGAGCGCGCCGCCACGCCTGACCGAGATGGGCGTCGAACCATTCATGATAGCCTCGTCGCTGATTGCAGTGCTGGCGCAGCGGCTGGTGCGCACGCTCTGCCCCCGCTGCAAGGAGCCGTACCAGCCCACCGAATCGGAGTTCACCCGCTATGGGTTCAGCCCGCCGCCGAACCTCCACGAAATCACGATTTACCGCGCGAAGGGCTGCGAAAACTGCAAAAACACAGGCTACAAAGGGCGCACAGGCATCCACGAGCTGCTGGTGATGTCGGATCCTATTCGCGACCTCATCCTCAAACACGCGGCAGCGTATGCCATCCAGAAAGTGGCTGTTGAACACGGCTTGCGCCTACTCAAGGAGGACGCTTTGCAGAAGGTGCTACTTGGGCGCACGAGCATCGAGGAAATCGTGCGCGTCATCTATAGCGGATAGGGAGGCTACTATGGTCACACAAACGCAATCGGTTGCAGGGGTCGTGCAGAAGGTGAAAGACCTCGCCGTGTTGCCTCAGGTCGTGCATCAAATTATCCATCTGACCAGTAATCCCAACGCGAGCGCTAAGGACTTGGAGCGGCTAATTAGCATCGATCAGGGGATGTCCACGCGCGTGCTGAATACGGTCAACTCGGCGTACTACGGTTTCTCGCGCAAGATCGCTTCTATCAAGGACGCGGTGGTGCTACTTGGGTTCAAGGCAGTGCGCAACTTAGCGATGACGGTGAGCATGTTCGACTTATTTGTGGGCAAGACCGATCGGCAGAACCTGCGGCGGGGCAAGTGGTGGCGCCACTCAATAGACACCGCGTTGTGTGCGCGATTGATTGCCTCGCAAGTGGCAGGCGTTTCACCCGACGAGGCGTACACGGCGGGGTTGCTGCACGATATTGGCAAACCGCTTTTGGACCGCTATGGCGAGGCGCCCTACGAGCAGGTGGAAGACCTCATAGCGCAAGGTGTCCCTGAACTGGTAGCGGAGCAACAAGTGTACGGCTGCGACCACGCGGCAATCGGGCGCGCTGCGAGCCTGCACTGGGGCTTCCCCGAAAAGCTCGTGGAGGCAATTGGTTGCCATCACGCCGAGTCAGCGGATGGACTGCAGGATGCACCGCTTACGGCGGTCGTTGTGCTGGCGAACCATGTGGCGCACCTGCTGCGCCAGCCTGACACACCCGATGACTGGTGGTTTGACCTGCCTGCGTGGATTATCGAAACGCTCCACCTGACGCCGCAGCAACTGCAGTCACTCTACTTGGGCTGCGAGGTGGAAATCCAGTCCTCACCGATGGCGGCACTGGGGCGGTAGGGGCACAGGGTCGTTAGGCGTCATGCAGCCTCATGCTCGATTCGTGCCCGCGCCCGATGCTCTACCAGCCGCTGCTCGGCGGTGCGCATAATCTGCTCGTGGTCGTCGCAGTCGCTGGGGTAGAACGCCCAGCCGAAGTGGATGTGGAACCGCTCGTGCATAGACGGGCTAAACGCGGTTTGCAGCCACTCGCCGAGTGCCACCGCCACCCGCTGAGCGATTTTAGGCGCGTGTTCCCCCGCGTAGGGCATCAGAAGCCCCAGAGTGGTATGTCCGTAGCGTCCCACGATGTCTGCCTTGCGCACCGTCTCGCGCACGATTGCCGCCGCCTGCAGCAACAGCTCGCCGATTGCAAACTCGCCCAGCGCGTCGAGCGCGCTCTTCTCGGTCGCGAACTCGAAGATGGCGAAGCCGACGGTCTGGTCGTACCGTGAGGCACGCTGCACCTCTTCGCGCAGGCGTACCGCGAGGTAGTCCGCCGAGAACAGCCCCGTCTGCGGATCCAGAATCCGCGCCTCGAAGTCGCCCCGTGCCAGCGCGCGCGCACGGAACCGCTGCTCATCGAGCCACTCCGCCTCGCTGATAATCCGCCGCAGCTTCTGAGTCGCGTTGCGCAGGATGTGCGAGACATAGTTGCACGAGATTTTGAGCATGTGCGCAATCTCGGTCTGGTTGTAGCCCTCCTCGAAGAAC
>Ga0197142_1004780_pt1 | contig 10826 bp, 9 predicted proteins | sample GBS60_MetaG_FD_148614 | JGI IMG/M metagenome (GOLD analysis project Ga0197142, IMG submission 148614) | Sediment microbial communities from Great Boiling Springs, Gerlach, Nevada, United States - GBS 60_MetaG | ecosystem: Environmental > Aquatic > Thermal springs > Hot (42-90C) > Sediment...
TTAAATATTTCGTTTCGCTTTTGATTCTTTTATGCAGTTGTTCTAATTTGATTTTAACATTTTTTTCTTCTTCTAAGATTCTCTTTATTTCCTCTTTTTTTGTATCTAATAGATTAACAAATTGATGGTATTCAATTTCTAAATTTTGCATTGCTTCTAAATCTTCTTGATTTTTTTGTTCTAGTTCTTCAATTTCGATTTCTGCACTTGTTATATTTTGAAAGATTTGATTTTTTAAATTCAGCAATTCTTTTAGTTTATTCGACACTTGCTCTTCTTTTTCTTTTAAGGAAATATATTTTAAATAGCGAAGATTTAAATCGTGTTTATCTAAATATTCTTTTAGTTTTAAGTATTGTTTTGTTTTACGGGCTTGTTTTTCGAGCTGGTTGAGTTCTTTTTCTTTTTCTTTTAGGATATCGTTTAATCGAAGTAAGTTTTGTTTTGTATCTTCTAATCGCTTTAAGGTTTCTTGTTTTTCAGTTTTAAATCGCGAAATTCCCGCTGCTTCGTCAAAAATATATCTTCTTTCTTCGGGAGATGCTTTTAGAATTTCTGCCATTTTTCCTTGTTCCATGATAGAATAGGCAGTTTTACCAATACCTGTATCCATTAGAAGTGTGTCGATTTCTTTTCTTGTAGTTTTTTTACCATTTAGTAAATATTCACTACTACTATTGATATAGATCCTTCGAGCAACAATAACTTCGTCCATATCAATAGGTAATATCCTATCGCTATTATCAAAAAAAATTTCTACCTCTGCCATGCCTGCTGGCTTTCTCGTTTCTGAACCTAAGAAAATTACATCTTCCATGCTTTTTCCTCTTAATGCTTTGCCAGATTTTTCTCCTAATGCCCATCGAACTGCATCAACGATATTAGATTTACCACATCCGTTAGGTCCAACAATTGCAGTAATTCCTTTGTCAAGAGTAATGATGGTTTCGTCGGCAAAGGATTTAAACCCAACTAAACGAATTTTTTTTACTTGCATGGTCGAAAGTTAAGAATTCTTTTATAAGGTTATACGTCAAGTAATTGGATTGTTCCATTCTGCTAAATTCTAAAAAATAGAAACAGCGTGTTTAAATGTATTTTTTGAACATTCTGAAAATATATAAAAAATAGTAATATCTTGAAACAATGTTGGAACAAAAAAACTGGAAGAAAATTGTATTACACATACAAAAAGAAACATTAATTAATTTTGTCTAATAAAAACCTTGGGGACACAATTGTTTACAATTATATTTTAAATAATCCAAAAAATATGGTAGAAAATTTTCAAAAATGAGATTATATTAGTATGAAAGTACATCATTTTTTTACCCAAAAGAAGTGTATTACTTCGATTAACATTACTCCTTTTCATTATAGATACTTAATGCATTTAACTCAAACAAAATTTGGCGGCGAATTATCTTTGACCATTGACTATTTACTTAAAAAATATCTTGCTTATCTTTATCAAATCAGTATTTCGCAAGAAAAAAGAACCTTAACCGCATCTTACCAACCAAGAACAAAAGAATATATTATCCGTAAAATTAAGATACAGCCTACATATTGGGGAAAGCTCTTCGATTTAAGATTATTTTTGGGCTACTCGATCAGTTTTTTGATTCGTATCATGCTGGATTGGGAAATGCAAGAAGAAGAAGTTCCCATTGTTGCCTTGATTTTTTTGCCACCATTGGATGATGAAAACCGAGAAGAGCATCGCCACATTCAGAATGGGAATAATTATTCATCGAAAAACAAGATTGGCCATGCTAATTTAGAAGTTTATAGTGAGTTTTGGTGTCCTGCGGCGTGATTTTGAGATAATTTAGGTTTATTCATAAATAAATTTTATTATATCTTTTTATAATTTAAAAAACCTTAGTTTTTTATCGAGAGAGGTTTGTTTTTTTGATTTATCATTAAATATAAAAATATAAAATTTAATTGCCTATATCTATAAAAAGATAAAATTATGATATATATGGAAAAATCATCCAAACCAAATCCTAATTATACAAAGCAACAAATATTAGAATTTATCCAAAAAGGAAAAGAAGCCTTTAAGAAAAAGGATTATCGATTGGCAAAAGAATATTTCCTTAAAGCAAATTACAAAGAAGGCTTAATCCAACTTGGTGATTATTATATGTACGAAAAAAGGCTTCCTTTACTTGCTTATGGATATTATAAAAAGGCTGGCGCTACCGAAAAAGTAGAAGATTTGCATAGAAGAATGATTTTAGCATTAGGGAAATGGATTGGAGAAGACAAAATCAAACCAGAATCACTGCAAAAATTTAAGACACAACAGATAGATAAAGATGGATGGATTAAAGTAAATGTAGACCCTAAACTGTTAGAAACCGCAAGAAATATTTTAAAAAAATATGGTATACAATAGATTAAAAGAAGCTTTTATTGGGGCTACATTTGTTTTTACACCTAATGGAAAGATGTCAAAGATTTTCGAATTGGTGGAAAAATATGCACCACTTTCCAACCCAATATTGATTACAGGAGAAACAGGAACAGGAAAAGAACAAATTGTAAAAATCATTCATGCATTATCCAAAAGACCTGGCAAACTTATTAGTGTAAACCTATCTGCTATTCCCAATGAGCTAATAGAAAATGAACTCTTTGGACATGTTAAAGGTGCTTTTACTGGTGCAGATACTACAACCGAAGGTTTAATAGAAAAAGCAGAGTATGGAAGTCTTTTTTTGGACGAAATTGGGGAGATTTCTTTGCAACATCAGATTAAGTTGTTAAGAGTTATTCAAGAAAATGAATTCGAAAAAATAGGTTCCAATAAAACGATCAAATCTACTGCAAGGTTCATCTTTGCAACAAGTAAAAATTTGGAAATAGAAATAAAACAAGGAGGATTTCGACAAGATTTATATTATAGGATTTCTGCATTTCATATCCATATACCAGCATTAAGAGAACGCAAGGAAGATATACCATTATTAGTGGATCATTTTTTATGGATGTTAAAGCAACAATATAACAAAAAATTCAAAGTACACCCAGAGGTATTGAATCAATTTTTAGAATATAATTGGCCTGGAAATGTAAGAGAATTAGAAAATACAATTCATCGTATTGTTATAACAAAAAATAAGGATATTATTACTGTTGAAGATTTACCCGAAGAATTTAAACAAAAAGTAGATATTGATTACAAAATTCAGGAATATAATAAAAAGAAACAGGAATTATTAGAATACGAAAAAGATTTGATTAAAGATGTTGTTGTTTATTATCAAGGAAATTTGTACAAAGCATCGAAAAAATTGAATATTTCCCGAGGTGCTATTCAATATAAATTAAAAAAATACAACATAAAGATATGAAGATACCTCATACATTAAACGAAATCATCATCAAATTATTCCGCAATGGGTGGATTTCGAGAAAGCAGTTAAAAATTCTCGAAGAACAAATTACAAAAGAAAATTCTCTACAAAACGAGAAAGATTTAATTCGTTATTTATTAGAACAAGGTTGGATCGATGAACAAGATTTAGAAGAAATCAATATTTTATTAAAATACAAAGAAATACCCAGAGACTTCCATTTAATTCCTGGTTCGTTAAACCCGCGAATGGAAGAAGTTTATAAAATTGCACGAAAAATGGCAGAAGTCGATACAACTTTATTAATACTAGGAGAATCCGGAGTAGGGAAATCTCGTTTGGCAAGAATGATTCACGAAAGAAGTCATAGAAAAGATAAACCATTTGTTACGGTTTCGTGTGGAAGTATTCCCGAAAATTTATTAGAATCTGAACTCTTTGGGGTAGAAAAAGGTGCTTATACTGGGGCACATAAAAGTCGCGAGGGTAAATTTAAAGTTGCAGATGGGGGTACAATTTTTTTAGACGAAATTGCAGAATTACCGTTAAATTTACAGGTTAAACTATTAAGAGTCTTACAAGAAAAAACCATAGAGCCACTAGGAAGTGCAGAAGAAATTAAAGTAGATGTTCGAGTTATTGCTGCAACCAACAAAAACTTAGAAGAACTCGTAAAAAGTGGTTTATTTCGCGAAGACTTATATTATCGTCTAAACGTTGTACCTCTTGTAATGTTGCCTTTAAGAGAACGAAAAGAGGATATAGAAAGTCTTGTGTTATATTTTTTAGAGCAATTTAAGAAAAAATACGAAAAAAAGTTTTTCATTAATGATCCTCTATTGTGGAAAATTCTAAAAGAGTATGATTGGCCAGGAAATATTCGCGAATTAGAAAATACAATTGAACGACTTTGTGTTTTATCGGATTCTGGCGAATTGAAAGTAGAGGATTTACCAGAAAAAATATTAAAAAAATTTGATAAAAATATTTTATATAAATTTTCTGAAGAAATCAAAAACGAAAAGAAAGATTACGATTTAAACCATTTCCCTACCTTAGAAGAAATCGAAAAAGAACATATCATGAGGACTTTAATATTAACGAACGGAAAGATTCAAGAGTCCGCAGAATTATTAGGAATTCATCGCAACACTTTGCGTTTAAAAATAGAAAAATATCAGCTAAAAAAGTACTTTAAAGAAATTCAAAAATAGACGATGGATCAATCAAATAATATCTAGGAGTTTTTATGATATCCATACAACAAATCGATGAGTTATGGGATTTATATTCCCTTCAAAAATTCGACAATATAGTAGAAAATTTTAAAAACATAGAAATAGAAAAATTAAACGATAACCTAAAAGAAATATATTATTTATCTTCGTTAGAGTTAAAAAATAAAATTAAAATTCCCGAAACAAATGGCATATTTAAAGAATTATTATCGGCGATGAATGATTATCATACGAAAAATTATTTATATTGTACAAAAAAACTGAGTAATTGGATTCTAAACAAAGGATTCTATGCTTCTTGGATATTAGAACGCTTTTTCGAATCTTCCAAGCTATCGAATCAACATAATTACACTATTAAGGTTTGTGAACATTTTATCAACAAAGGAAAGGTAACTACAAAAATCATACAAGAAATTTTTTATGCTTATTATTACTCTCGTGATTACGAACAAGCATTAAAATATTTCGAAAACTACAGAGAATTATTCGACGAAAACGATCTCCAAACTGTAGGAATTGTTTTAATCAAATTAAGAAGATATAAAGAAGCCGAAAGAATTCTACTATCTGTTTATAAAAAAATTACAGGGAAAGAATATCAAAACAACTACGAAAAATACGAGCAGTATTATAAAAATAAATATAAAGAACTAAAAGAGAAATTTCAATCGAATCAAATTCAAGATGATAAAGAATTAATAGAATATGCAATGGCTTGTTTATTCAACGGAGAATATAGAATTGCTTTACAACTATTTACTCAGTTGAAAAATAAATTAGAAAATGCGGCATAATCAAAAATATTTTAACAAATCTTTGATAGATTGAATGTGTAAAAGGGCGCCATTTCTTTCGGATTGTTCTCCATGTCCATAATCTGCTGCAATAAAATAGATCTGATTTTTTTCTGCTGCTATTCTATCGGATGCTCTATCTCCGATAATTACACATTCTTCTGGTAAAAGGTGGTGTTTTTCGATGGTATGTTGAACAAGTTCTACTTTATTAAAAATAGTTTTATTGTCGATACAGGGAATTTCGTAAAAATAATTATATATTTTATTTACTTTTAAGATGGCTTCTACATAGGGTCTTCTTCCGTTAGATGCTGCAAATAATTTATAATTTTTATTGTATAAATATTTGATTACTTCATCTACACCATCATAATGTAAGCCTTCGCCATTTTCAATACGTTCTACGAGTATCTTTAAAACGCTATTGCTGATTTCTTGTCGTTCTTCTTCGCTTAAATCGGGTAATAAATTCCGAAAAATTTCTTTTACTGGTAAACCAACATATTGAATGATTTCTTCTAGTGTAGGTAGTTTTTTGTTGTAAGGCTTATTTTTAAAAAATTCCTGAATGGATTGATGATAAACTTCTTCTAACATGTGTTCGCTGGTAAATAATGTCCCATCTACATCAAAAAAAATATTTTTAACTTTCGATAAGATCTTTTGTAATTGTTGATATTCGTTTTTTGTTTGCATAATTACTCCAATCCAAACGATTCAATAAATTTTTCTATTACTTCTATATGTTCTTTTTCTGGGTTCAAAATCCCATCTCCATAATCGTAAAGATGTTCATCAAAAATATGAAAGTCAAATAATTTTAACTCAAATTCTGGTATAGTAATAATTAAGTTTTCTGTATGAATATCTAAGATCAATTTTTCTTCTTTTGCAAGCCTTTCTGTAAATCGGATTAGCCGAAGTAAATCTTCTTTTATTTTGATAAGCACCTTTTTTTTGATATGCCCAAAACTTCCTATGTCGAAGGTAAATTGATAAGTAGGTGGTTTAAATAATTGCAGAAATTTACTTTTAGGTTGAATCTTTTTTCCTGCTTTTGCAAATTCTTTTAAGTGTTTACCTGTTAGCATTAACTGTACATCCATTGGCCGAATGCTTTCTATATGATTGTTACTAAAGGGTTTATTTCTATAACGCATCCCCATAAAAAATCGCGTAGGTATTACTAAATCGGGTAAATTTTCTTTTACAATAACGTAATGATAACGTTCTAATCCCAATCGTAAAAATTTAAACCAAAGATGTTCTCTTTGTAGTTTAATCATTTTTTTCGATAAATATTCATACAATGCTAATTCTTCTCTTGTTAAGAATCTCTCTGGTTGCTTTTGAACATCTTTAAACAATGAACCGCACAAAGGATCAGATGGTAAAATCGATTTAGAAATTTTTATGACCATTTTCCATGGTAATGCATAAACAAATTTGTAAGAACCTCTTCCTAAAAAGGTATCGTTAGAAATGGGCATGTATTCGTCCAAATATTCTCTACCATAACGATAACTAATTCTAAAAGCATGCGAAACAGGGAAAATCCTTTCGTATAGTTTTCTAATCCAACTCGACTGCCTTAGTTGAAAATCAAACGGAATTTCGTCTAACGATGGTGCAAGGGTTTCTTTAGCTTTTTGGAGGGTCTTTTCTATCCAATCTTCACTAAAAGAATCAATGATATTTTTGATGGCATGGGTTGTTAAAAAATTTTTTTCTTCTAATTCTTTTTTTGCTTTCTTAATACGTGATCGAACTCTTATGATTATTTCTTTTAAATCCACAAAGTTTAAATAATTATTGAATGATTCTTAATAAAGAATAATTTTTTCATTTAAGAAAATCTTTACTGTAAGATTATATAAAAAATCATTGATTATGCAATTTATAAGAGAAATAACGAAAAATAAAAACGAAATCATTCGCATTAGTATCGATGAATATAGAGGAGAAAAATTGGTTAACATTCGTGTTTTTTATCGAGATAAAGATGATAATTTGTTGCCCACAAAAAAGGGAATTGCAATTCGATTCGATTTATTTTCTGAGGTAAAAAAAGTATTAGACGAAGTAGAAGATATTATAAACGATCTAAAAAAATGAAGATTCTAAAAAAAATTGTTGTTTTATTCTTTGTATTAAGTTATCTTTTTTTGCTACTATGGTTTTTTGATTTTACCAGGTATAAAATGATAGGATTTTTTTGGAAGGTTGTAGGATTTCCTTTCGATTTAAAAAATCAAAACTATCAGAATTATGTACCTGTACAATTATTTCGCCCTAAATCCATGTTCATTCCCGAAAAAATCTATATCCCAGAAAAGCCCAAATTCCCTGTAATTGAATTTCATGGTCATTCTTTTAATTTATCTGAAGAAGAATTGATAGAAGAAATGAAAAAAACACAAACCAAGGTATTTGTCGATTTAGCATTAAGAACAACAACAATAAAAGAATACGAAGAATTAGAAAAAAAATTTATCAATTTAAAAGAACGATATTTGATTTTTCCTGGTTTAAATTGGAAACGATTGGAGGAACAAAGCGACGAAAAGGGTATTCATCTTATGGCAAAAGATTTAGAAGAGATTGCGAAAAATAAATCTATTAAAGGCATAAAATTATGGAAAGATTTTGGAATGATGCGCAAAAAAAACGATGGTACTTATTGGCGGCTGGATGATCCAGCATTTGATCCTATATGGGATGTTTGTCAAAAATATCATTTGATTGTTGCAATCCATACTGCTGATCCACCAGCTTTTTTTTCTCCTATTGATGAACATAATGAGCGATTAATAGAATTATCGCGAAGGCCTGAATGGTCTTTTTATGGTAAAGATTATCCTTCTTTTGAAGAATTGATGAATCAAAGAACAAATCTTTTTAAAAGAAGACGAGATGTGATTTTTGTTGCATTACATTTTGCTGAATTTGCGCATGATTTAAAAAAAGCGAAACAGCTACTAGACGAAAATCCTAATGTCTATATTGATATAGCACAAAGAATTGACGAATTGGGAAGACAGCCCTATACTAGTAGGAGGTTTTTTATCGAATATCAAGATAGGATTCTCTATGGCATTGATGGACCACCAAATTTCGAAAAAGCGCAGATCTATTGGCGTTTTTTAGAAACTGAGGATGAATATTTTGATTATTATTCCAACGAAAAATCCATTAAAGGTTTATGGAAGATCTATGGAATATCTCTGCCAGACGTAGTTTTAGAAAAGATTTATTATAAAAATGCTTTAAAATTGTTAAAAATCAACGAAAATATAGTAAAAAACTAAAAGGGTTGGGTTTTATGTGTATGATCGATTCTTTTCCCAAGGAAGCCCCAACCCCCGGCAATTTACAATTTTATTTATTGTTTAAATTAAACAACTATTTTTTAGTGTCGTAAAATAAAAATGAAAAAGAAATTTCAATACACATGTAGAAACTGTGGTAATCAACAAATTGTAGAATTAGATATAAACCACCGTGTTGTATACAAAATAGTTTGTAGACGATGCGGTTTTTCTCGTTATATTAACAACGAATCGGGAGTTTTAAAAAATTTAAAAACAGAAAATAGAACAAATGCGAATCAAAGAATAAAAGAGTCGTTCTTTAAAGGCTTTTTGTTAAAAATCATCGATTCCTTAGAAGATATTTTAGATTCTTTTCGGGATGATGGTTCTCTTTTAAGAAAGGGGATAATAATTCTTTTCCTTTTATTTGGGATAACGTTTATAGGGATGGGAATTTTTACTCTTAGTGCAGTCTTTTTTCTCCACGAAGAAGAATATCTTGTTGGTCTAAATCAAAATATTCCGAACGTTATCTACGATTCTAACGGAAAGGTATTAGCTGAATTATTTGATGTTAAGATCAGTGATTCCAAGTATAACGAAATTCCTCTCGAAATGGTCAAGCTTCTTTTGTTTGTGGAAGATAAAAACTTCTTTTCGCATGGTGGAATTGATTATTTTGCATTGTTAAGAGCTGTCTTACACAACATCATTTCTTTAAGATACGAACAAGGTGCTTCTACCATTACTCAACAATTGGCTAGAATATTGCTAAATCGTAGAGAGAAAACGTTAGCCCGAAAGTTTAAAGAAGCTCTATTAGCTTTTGCATTAGAAAGAAAATACACCAAAGAAGAAATTCTCACTTTATATATGAATCATGTATATTTAGGACATGGAGCTTATGGATTTAAAAATGCTGCATGGTTTTATTATAATAAAAATTTAGAACAATTGAATTTTACCGAACGGTTGTCCCTAGTATGTTTACCTTCGCGACCAGAATTTTATTCTCCCATAAGAAATTTTGATCATCTCCAAAAAAAAATGGATTCTGTTTTCGAAAGATTGCTAAAAGAAAAACCAGACTTTTTTAATGTCGATCGAGCTACGTACGAAAAACAAAAAGAAGAAATTCGAATGGTTTTGAATCGGAGTCCTTACGAAAGTGTATATGGTTCGCGAACCGATTATGCACCTTATATTACAGAATTTATTAGAACAAAAATACAAGAAACATTAGGAAAAGAATATGTTGTATCTAAAGGATTAAAAATCTATACTACTACCGATTTGGATTTACAATTCTCTGCATCGAAAGAATCATTAAAACACTTAGAAGAATTACGAAGATTTCATCCTTATAAATTAAGCGATAGCGATAAGGATTTTTTTCCTAAGTTTTATCTAGAACGTGCATTAGGAGGAGTATTTTTGGGACTTCCTGTCCCTATTGTTGCTAAAAAACAATTAGAAACCGCTTCTATTGGAATTAACCCTTTAACAGGAGAGGTATTGTTTATACAAGGTGGAAGTGAATTTCAACCTAATAATCAATTCAATCGAGCGATTAAAATGCGAAGACAAACTGGTTCTGCCATAAAACCCATTGTTTATTCTGCTGGTATTGAAGATGGAATACTAACACCAGCTACGATTTTCGAAGATAGTCCCATCTATTTTTCTATTCAACAAGCAAATATGGATTATTGGTTACCAGAAAATATCGATCAAACCTACGAAGGTAGAATTTCTCTTCGCGAAGCATTGGAAAAATCTCGAAACATCCCAGCACTTATTGCAGCACAAAAGATTGGAATAGAACGATTGGGCGAACAATTTCGAAAGTTTTTTTTCCATACAGATAAAGAATTCGAAAAAAGGTTCAAAAGAGAGTTAGCAATTGGTATTGGAATCCTCGAAATGAGTCCTTTAGAAATGGCAGTTGCTTATACTGCTTTTGCAAACAATGGTATAATTAAGCGACCATATCTAATAAAAAAAATTGAAGATCAAAAAGGAAATGTTTTGTATCGCGGAGATGATAAAGACGAATTTAATCTAAACATGCCACAAGAAAAAAAAGTTCTTTCGGGAGATGTTGCTGAG